>Ga0179593_1334779_pt1 | contig 12565 bp, 17 predicted proteins | sample CZODoug2_1_08_16_FD_185931 | JGI IMG/M metagenome (GOLD analysis project Ga0179593, IMG submission 185931) | Vadose zone soil fungal communities from Angelo Coast Range Reserve, California, USA - CZODoug2_1_08_16fungal (PacBio error correction) | ecosystem: Environmental > Terrestrial > Soil >... | reverse complement strand
TTCGCAGGCCAAGTCGCCCGCTCGATTCTTTCTTCTTTCTTTTCCTGACACAGCTCCTCATTTGCGATTTTTCTAAATCATTCGTCACCCGATTTTAACCCATGGTTGTTTCGTGAGAGCTGTATATCAGTCTTCGAAAGATTAAACGCGTGACCCCTTTTCCCCTGGTTCCTTTGGGACGCTTCCCCCTGTTCGTTCTTGTCTCTGTCTTTTTCTTTTTCAGTTTTTTTTGTGTCCTTCCTTTCTCCTCATAGAGACTCCATACGCAAATTTTCAATTTACCTTTCCCCCAACTAATGCCTGATGTGTCTATGTACTCTTTTCTTTCACTACTTGCCACGGCCCTAGGTTTTACTTCCTATCCGGTTTGGGTGTTTTTATCCAGACGCCCAGTGTACCCCTTCAGTGCCCTGAATGGGTATATGCTCGTCCTTCTTCACTTTTTTCACTCCCCATCCTTCTTTTTTTTTCATGCCTCTAAAGGATTTCTTTTGATTGCGTTTTCTCTCTGATGCATTGGTTTTGGTACCCGGTTCAGTGAACCTCCCTTCCCCTCCCCCGGTCCCGTCGCAGCGATTTCCGCTCGTCCTTTCTTCGACAAGCTGGTTGCTTTCCCAACGCGTTTGCGTCTCCCTTGCTGATTTTGTGATCCTCCCTATTTGTTTCGCCGCCCGTGTCTGCGTGAGTTTCCCCTTTTCTCCCCCTGGTCCTCCTTTTTTTCCCTGTCCCCTTTTTTCAAGTGTTCTTGCCAGCTGGATTTATCCCTCTCCTTGGAAAATTTTAGATATACCGGAAGCGTTTCATTCCCACCCCCCTGCTGATTTTCCGGTATTTTTTCCCCCGGCCCTAAGGCAGGATGTTTCTCTGAGTGATATAATCTTCCGTTCAGAGTTTGCACTTCTTATTTGAATCGCCCTTTCCCTTATCCCTGGATGAAAGGGTTTCCGAATGAACTCCCCCGCGGATTCCAATTTTCTAGGATTTTTCCACGAGGTGGCCGTCCTCTGATCATCTCCGCCAATACTTTTCCTCTTTTGTTCCCACGCCAATCCCATCGTTTCTTTTTCCTTTTTTCCCCCACAGCGATACTTGAGTGGTTTGAGGGGGCTCTCTAATTCCCCCTCAGTAAGTCTCCCTCCACGATGCAATATCCCTTTGCCTCCCCTTCACTCGGAACGTGCTGATTCACACGGTGCTTTTTCCCCTTTTCCCTCTCGTAGGGCGTTTTGCTTTATCCTGCTGCAGAATCTCTTCCTCGAGCATTGACGACTCTTCGTCCTCCCTTCCTGACCTACTTCTGCCCAGCCCCCCTTCTCACTCGTTTTTTTTTCCAACCGCCCCCGATATTCACTCTTCGCCCCAACGTTGACGACTTATTCCCGGCCCTGGTGTTTGTAAGATTTTGACTGTCCTTTTTTCTCCCACCCGTGGGCTCATGGTTGAAGTCTTCCTTCGACGGCGAGCATCCCCTTTTTTTCCCCTTTGTCAGTGACCGCCCTTCGTCCCCTTCCCCTCCGTCCTTTTCTCAGACGACTCTTCGGAAACCCAGGACATCCCACACAGCCGGCGGAAGTGGTTTTACAGTGCCGCGTGTTGCTGCCCCCCTCTATCTTCCCGGCCAACCCCCCCCCCCCTTCCCCTAATGCTTAAGTCACCATCTTTTTTTTTCTTGACTGGGTGGTGTCCCCCTGTCTAATCTCCCCTGCCCGACCCCCTGCTCTGCCCGAACGACGTTGGACCTTTATCCTTTTTCTTCCCACAGGAGAGAATTCTCCCCCCCCTCTGCGTCAGAGTTTCTCCAAGGATGTTTCCCTCCTACTTTTCCTTTTCATTTTTTTCCCGTGTTGATTACCTGGCGACCTTGCCCACACGCCCCTGAGCTCGTCGAAAACGTTTATATTTCCTCTCGCCCGTATATTACGCTTCGCAAGCCAAACTTGCGCTACGCAGACGTAGTTTTTGTATTCAAACACGGGTGTGGGGCTCAACCCAAGGCTTCGCTGCGCTGTTACACCCAAATTAACCCGTATCTTCTGGTGGTACTCTACGCCAAAATCCGTGCCGTGTGAGTCATCCTTTGTCCTCAATCACTCCTTGTTTTTTTCTGATCGTTATTCCCCATCGGTCTTCTTGAGGTAACTCCGTACCCCCTCTGATAACGTAGGATTTGAAGAACCTACGCTCAATCTGGTTGCAACCCCCCATACCCCCTTTGTTACCCTACAGCTCTTCCTTTTCCCGAGAGAAGGTTGGACTTGCGAAATGGACACTATCGGTGCTATTTTTCATTTTCTTTGCCCCCGTTTTTTTGATTTTTGAAGATATCCTTTGTCTTTTCTTGGCCGGCATACTAGGAGATAGGCCCCGCTTCGGTCCCTGTTAGCCTTTGAATCGTCTGCGCCCGTTGTCGCCTCGTTGCAGGCCCTTTTATGCAACCTTGCTGTACGAATTTTTTGGGTCTTCCTTCTCTACGGGTACCTTCCCTCCCAAAAAGTGTTTTTATTCCCTGTGTGTTGGTAAGTCTAAGTGAGGGAGAGAATCTGTATTCCCGCCAGGTTTTTTTTTTCCGCGCCGTCGGTTTTATTGATTAAGGTTAGAAGTCTCTGGCGCTGAATGACTTTCTTTTCGTTTTATGGATTCCTAAGTTTGAGTAGTCCGCCTTCTTTGGACTTCCATGTAGAGCCTAAGTAGCTTCCGTTATCCCGGATGCCAACCTTCCCCTTGTCCCCCCATGGTCCCCTTTTTTCCCCCCAGGACCCGGGAACTACAGAAAGCTGCCTTCCATTATTATTGGAGTTCTTTTTTGCGAAAAATAAGAGGTTCGCAGCCCGGAGTCCTTATCCGAGCTATGAGCTTGCTGATACATCACTTCTTCCTTTCTGTTGAGGTTTTCAGCAGGCGCCCTCAAGCACGACTCTAGTAGCCTCAATTTGTAATACGCCCTGTGGCCTCTTATTTCCCTCTTTCAGATCTTTGGGTTTTTTTCCCTCTCTTTCCTTTTCCGACGCTACATTTCCCACAGCCCAATGTGACGGCTTTCTCTTAATCATAAGAGGTGATGGGCACAATACTGTTCCCAAAACCTTCTGCAACCCGGATGCGAGGATCCTCTTCGGCCCTCCTCTTTTTGGTTTTCCCCCTCCGGCTTCGAGGCAGCCTCCATGGACCGCCCCTCGTTGGCGATTTACCTACCCCTGTCCCCCCCTTCACTGAAGAAAGCTGCTTTACCAAAATTTTTTTTGGTCACACTTTCCCCATTGGGTCTCTCTGGTCCCACAGTCCCCTTTTCTCTCACTCCGACATCCTGCTGGATTATCCTTCCTTGCCCTCTTACCGAACCCTTCCCCCCTGGTCCTGACATGAATGCGTTCTCTCTCTCCTTTTCAATCCAATCGGGGTTTTCATTGCGCATTTGTGTTTGTTTTTGCCCCGGACGGTACCGTGACAACCCCCCTTGCTCCCGGGTTGCCCCTGCCTCCCCTCGCCCCCGGTTCCCACCGCGTTCCTCCCCTTTGGGCCAGCCACCCCGGTTCCCGGACCTTACCTTCCCCCCTCCCCCGCCGTGAAAAGCAGGAACCTCTCTCCTCCGCTTCTCCTTCCGTCTGACCTCTTTGCGTTTCGGGCAAGGTACCCCCCCCCCCCCCCCCCCTGCCGTCTATGCTGGAGTTCACCCGAAAGACATTCCTTGTATATTTTGGCATTACATGGAATTTGCTTTCACCTTGCCTACTCCCTCCTTCCCCCAGGCCGCCATAGCCGCCCTTGTCGGCTATTTTCTTTTTTTCCAGCCACAAACGGCTAGCCACTAGTAAACTATTGAAAGGACCCCATCTGCATTTCAAGCTTCAAGCCTCTTTACCCTCCCCTCCCTTCCTTATTGTTTGCCTTCCCAGTTGACCTCCCTTCTCTTTTTGCGGATTTGAATCTCCCTCGGTTGTGGTCAACCCGTCGCCAGATTGGCGTATAATCTTCCCTCCGTCCCTGATCTTTGGGCTTTGGTTCCCTCCCCTGTTGATCTTTTCCCCCTGGGGAGATCGCCCCCCACAGCCTTAAATTGCCGCTTTCTTGCGGAACCTCTAATTCCTTCTTCGTTTGCTGGAGAGCCCCTCTACAGCCTAGAGTTACTCGATCTACTTCTTTTTTTTCCCATCCAGTGTTGTTGTGATGCTTTCTTTGGCCCCTTTCTGAACGATATCTAGAGCTACGCATTGACAACCATTCCGTCCTTTTCTTTTATCGCCCAATGGCTTCCCCAGGGCGCGTGCGTTTTGTTCGCGACAGGTTGCTCCCCTGCTCCCACCACGTGAAAACCCTGAGTATCACCCCTATCTGACTTCTTACTCTTTCGTGAACGTAAACTGGTTCATTCTTCTTCAAGTTGCCCCCCCCAGACATTGTTATAAACTAGCCGTCCTTCGGCGGCTTTAACTTCCTTTGCATTTCCCCCCATTGCTGTGTTTTCTCAAGCCTGTATTGAAGAGGACTTTGTTAAGATCCTTTCCTGGCCCCACTTTGGCTGCGTCGGTCCAAGACCTTCCCTAGACGTTAGTCCCTATTCTTCTTCCTTTTCTGATAGGCTTTGCCTTTTTCCCTCTTCTTCTCATTCCACATCAACATTATGTCTGGTCTGCTGGTGAGTTTCTCGCATCAGTTCTCTGCCTTGTTTTTTTTGGACCCTGGCACTTCCCTCCTCTACGACGTGAATTCGCCATGATTTTTACCTCCTTTTTCCTCCGGCATTTGGTGAGGCCAAAGCGGTCTTTTTTCGGTTTTTCCCGCGTTTTCTTAGGCCTACATTTGTCCCCCCCCCCCATACGATCTTGTGACGACTGCCCGGTCTAGTTTTATTTCATTGGGTGCCGGTTCGCCTTTTTTTTTTTTTTTCCAGATAAGGAGGTTAACCGGTTTTTCCCAATTCTACGCTTGGATTGCTAACCGGAAATATCTGAATCGCATCCCCCCTTACGGCTAGCTGTTAGTAGTTCGTTCTTCCTTCACAGGCCTTATTTTTCCCTTAGTTCTCCCGCGGTTGGGTACACTCCTCCTTTGGACAGTTCCCCCGCGTCTTTTGGTTTTTATAACTGGTTTTTCCCAACGAACAATATAAAACTTTCGGTCCATGGTTTGTCTCCCTCCACATATTATTCCCCTTTGGTCCGTTTCATACTTCATCCTCATGACCCCTTTGCATATGGAGCCAAGGATGGCCACTTTTCTTATCTCCTCCCCTTCCCCCCCACTCGTTAGGTGGTGTTGAAAAGCGTTTCTCTTGCTCATCCCGGACGTTTCTTCTCCCGCCCCCGGGCAAGTCTTATCTCGAATAGGTTCCTTTTGATGACCGGCAGCATGGATCCTCTTGGGTTGTTTTGTACTCTCCCTTTCCTTCCTTGACAGCTTCGGGTTATTCAGCTAATTGTCGTTTCTCTCTTTCGTCACAATACGAAGTCCCCCTTCTCGGACAGTCCCATAATTTCGTCAGAAGACCCAGATATACCCAATTCTGGAGCATAGTCGTCTTCCCCCCGCCTTTGAGTAGTGTCACTCTTTGAACTTGGGACCGGTTTCTTCCCTACGTCCTTCGTATGTTTAGTGAACCTTTCCCCCTCACGACGGCGTTCCCCATGACCTGAAGGTCCACAGCGGACCTACCCTCCTTTTTCAATAAGGGCTCCATGCCCCTCTGGCGAACCGTTAATCTCCTACCCACCCCCATCTTGAGTCTTTTTTTCCCATTTTGGATGTGCGCTACTCACCTCCATTCTTACCCTACCCAAGGACGTAATGACCCTCATCCCACTTTTTTTTCTGAGCTTTGGTGTACCCTGGAGCATTCCTGAACCCCCCCCTTCCTTGACGAAGAAGTTGCCCACTTGTGTTCCACCTTGCGGCTGCCCTTGCAGCTCTGATTCATAGCAGTCTTTCCTCCTACAGCACCTGGTTTTCATTCTCCCCTAGTACAGGCCCTAACGGTCTACCCCCCCCCAAGACGATCTTCTTCCAATGGCAAGATCTAAATTGCTCGCCTCTGCGGGACGTACCTTTGCTCAACACAATTGTGCTCTCGCTCTTCAGCGGTTGCTCAGATGTATTTTTTCCGTCCCCCGGTTCTTGGTGTTTGATTCTCCCGGCCGATTCCCCCACTTCCCCATTAGTATATCGTGTCTTCTTTGACTCAAATTTTTTCAGCGCTTTTTTGATCACCCTCTCTTTTCATCTCACTGTTTTTTTTTGTAGTATCTTCTCACAGCGTTCTTGGGTCTATCGCCCCGATCCTTTCGGGATTTGTTTGTCATGCACCCCTTCACTCAGCCTTGGGTCACGTTTTCCCCCCCACATCTTCCATTTGTTTTCACCTAAGGATCCCCCCAGTATTGTAGCCGTTGGTCTTTTACTTTGCTTTCCTTCCCCGGTCTTTACTTTTAGGTTCCGTTGTCGCCGGACGACCTGTGGCGGTTTATAGTGTACTAGGAGACGACAAGGTTCTCGTCTGTACCATCCCTTTTCCGAGACTCAATATGTCTCCCATATGCGCCCCGTGTGCCTCAGGTTGAAGCCATTTTTTGACACTGGTTGTCCCCTTTTTTTTCATGTTGTGTCTTCAGGTTTCGGCTCACGGACAGGTTGGTTTTTTTTTTCGCCCCCAAATTAGTTTCCTGTTTTTTTTTTTTTTCGTCATCACGGTCGGGCTTTGCGCGGAAAAGACACACATTCCGCTCTCCGGCTTGTGTTATGTCTTCCGTGTTCTCCCGAGATTACTTCCCTTTCCCCACTTTCTTTTCTGTTTGCCGATGATTTCCTTTCAACGAACCTGTGTAGTGGCGCCTCAAGTAGGACATTTCAATTGAAAGCACATAGTCCCGCCGCCGTCGTGGCGTCAACACCCGTCCCCCTTTTCCCCCCTTTTCTGGACTACCTGGGAAATTTTCGTGTCATCTCTCCCCTATTCCAGAATTTCTATCTGGCTTCCCTGTGACTTTGACTCGAGGTATGCGTCAGCATCTTTCATTCGGGAAGACGTCCCGTAGATCCTTCCCTCACTTCTCTGCCCGTATCCGGCGGACTGATGACGCTGCGCATTCCCAGCCCCTCCCCCCCTTTCAACCGAGAGGCAATGCGGTACTTTTTCCACCCATCACTTTAGTATGCACTAGGATCCTAGCTGGTCGGTAGCCTTATTCTTCCTGGGATGCCGCTAACCCCGTTCACCATCCCCCCCTTCCTCTTTTCGGTCTGAAGATTCCCATTAGGTGAAAGTTGCATGTCAAAACCCCTTATTCACACAGGCTAGCTTAGATCGTGAGGCGAAACGCTAGTGGCAAAATAAGGACTTTTTGGCTTTTTGCTCCCCTCGGTGGGAGGTCTGACCCCCCTTGTCAAATCTTGATAGGGCCCGTGGATCACAAATCACTTCCTACACCTTTCCGATCCTCTTTCCCACGGACTGTCCTTATCTCCAAATCTCTCCCTCCGCCTGGTGACTGGACTTGCCTTTCCACTACCCCTATACACTTCCTGAATGGATTCTTTTTCTTCTTGTAATATGAACAGGTTCTGTCCATCCCAATTCTTGTTTTTTCTCCGATCAGTTTTTCCCCTGGTGACCCGCGTCAGGGCTCCGGGGGTTACAATTACATCCACTCTCAAACCGTTTCTCCACCAATCTTTATTCTCCCCATTGGAAGAACACGCCTCCTCCCCAACGTACCTCGGCGCGTAAGACCACATCTTTCAGTCTTCAATGCCTTCCGATCTTAACTACGCCTTCATTTAGCCGGATCTTGCGGTCCTTGGGCCGGTACCAAACCAGCCTCGCTTGAGGACCACCATTCAGACCGACCTGGAAAGTGGAATCCCCTCTCAGGACTGGTCCGGTACCCATGCCCCCTACCTAATCCACCTGCCCTAACCCCTACTTTCGGCGGTTCGGTATTCGTCGGAACAGACCAAAGACAGATCCACCTTAGAACCTGTCCCCCACCTTTTACAACATCGTCCCCCCCTTCCCCCCATTCCCTTCTTTGGCCACTCGCGTGAAAAATCTACCCACCATCCAGAGCCCTTATTTGGGCTTCCCCTTCATTAAATTACGGTCATTTCCTGGCTTATTAGATCGCTGTCGGTTTTCTTTCTGGGAACCCCGTCATGCACTTTGCGGTAGAAGTGGACCCTCCTTCTCTATGGTTCTCGAAGGGGTCGCCTTGTTCTCTTGCGCCCCCGTGATAGCACAATGGAAACTACCCCCTTTTTCGCCGCAGTTGATGATGAGCAAATCGCCAATTACGTTGGGATCTGTAATTCTCTCGTCCGATCAAGCCACTCCTTTTTCTCTATGGGGCCTTCCCCGTGATTGGATCCTCATCCGTTGTTTTGTTTATAGATAGCAGGCCCAGTTCGCCACGATTCTTTTTTCGCTTTCGTCGCACTGCCAAACTCTTAGCGTCATTGACGATTATTGCCCCCCAATTTTGCTTGCCCCAAAATGGGCTTTGCGTTTTCTCCCCCCCCCCGAGAGACAAGAGTGAGTCCCCTATCCACAGTCGCGTGCAACAATAGATCCACAACTTAGCAGGAAGCTTTCCCTGATTCTCCTACACTTTATTGGGGTTTCAGAGAAAATACGACCACGTCTTATAAAAATTTCCGCCCTGGTAATACCGGCCCCACGTACTAACCCCACGAATTACCCCGGATGTGCTATATACCGATGCTTCATACTGAAATGTCCCGAATTTTTTTTCCTTTCATTTGGATTTCTTTGATTTTGATTGTATTTCGGAATCGCCACCCTGTTCCCTTTTTAAACTTAGGCTTCTTCCGTGTCCTGGGGTGTATGCTCCTGCTGTGTCTGCCTTTTTTCCCCCCCCTCCAATGCTGGCTTCGCCCATATTAATGGGTCTGTCGTTTGCTGGTTTTTCCTCAGCATTCGCGGTCATTTTTTTTGTACAAAGCGCTGCACTCGGCGCCGGCATTGTCTTTATTTCTCTCTTCCTATTTCTGGCACGCTTTTGGTAACCAAAGCGCGGCTTTTGCGTGTCCGTTTTGTCCTTCCTTGGTCCTCTTTTCCTTTGTTTCCCGCCCGTTTGCTTCTTTTGACATTTCCGGCCCAGGTAGAAGTTGTTTTTTTTTTTCCCCGGTCTCCATGGTCCTTTTCCCACCCTGACCTGCCGACCCCGATTTCTTGATGAATTTTGGACCTTCTTCTAATCACCGGAAGAGCATTACCCATTCCACTCCCTGGTCTCCGTTTCGTCAATTAATAAACAGGCAGTAGTGATCTTTTAAACCGTTTATGTTGGACACTGCTCTCTGATTTTTACCTTGGTTTTGGATATTTTTTCTGTACCGGGATGTGAACTGGTGCCTCCTAACTATCCAACCTGAGGGGGTCCATTTGTCGGATAAGCAACTCCGTCTTTTCTTAAGCACATCTCTCAATCGAGACCGGTGGTTTGTGACACCCGGCGGACTTAAAATGGATGACTTCCTCCTCCCCAGCCCTATAGCTTTTTCTTGTTGCACTGGGGAGGGGCAGAACTTGACCCGATCGGTCCCGCCCTCCACTCTTTTTTGGACTCCTTCCATCGTTCGTCCTCCTGCACCGTTATTACCCCCCTTCAGTCTGTTATGATTGGGGTCCGTGCTTGATTGGTCTGCCTCCGTCCGTTCCTTCCTCCTTCGTCTTTATGAAGTTCTGGACACTCGATAGCCAGTAACCTCCTGCCTGACATCTGCGTTAATTCCTTTTCCCCTTGGTCGGAACCGTATAAATTTTAGTTTGGTCCGTCTTCCGGCCCTTTTTGTGTTAAGTTTTTTTCCGCGTTGACTTGTTGAAGGCGCGGACGATGGTCCGTTCTACTCTTTGTCCTCCTTGCGCGACCCCAACTGCCTCGTCAAACCTTCGACACCATCCTTCCCTTCAGAGCAGAGAAGAGAGTACCAGTAATCATAACCACCCTGCTGATCGTTCCTTTCTTTCCTTTTGTCTTGCCGGCTTAGACCGAGATGATCCAAACCTCCCCCCCCACCGACGTGCATTTCCTCAATCCCCGTTGTTTTTTGGGGACCCTTGAGACTCTTATTCCCCACCACTGCTGACGACCGCACGTTTTTTTTCATTTTTATTTTGGCTCCCTTTCCTGATCGGTAACTCCCTTCCTGTCCTACGAATCGGTTCCTTTCGGCGGTAGACCGAGCCACCACCGTTCCCCCCCCCGCTATCGTTTTTTACAAACGTCCCGCCCTACAGAAGAGTCCCGATCCTTCCTCCCTTGCTCAGCCCAACTTAGTCTCGCTTCGCGGGGAGACTTATGCACCCCCCCCCCCCCTGTATCTTGGTTTTGCCGACCCCCCTGCTTGAGGAGTGTCCCTTCACCACAATCATCTCTGGTAGGTAGATCCCTAACATTCGGCTGAGTGAATCTCCCTTTTTTTCTTTTCACTCCGAGTTTTTTTGTCTATCTATTATCAAGAATTCCTTCTTATATTCGTGTACTTCGACTTTTGCGTTTTGTCCGAGAACGTCATCTCTTGTGCGTTGCTGCAAAAAACCCGTTTTTCCCCCATCAAGCGGCTTAAACTTTTAATGCCTCCTCCCATAGTTTGTTGACAGGGATTAAAATCGCGGGCTCGTCCTGTTATTTCTACGTTGTCGGCTTGATCGTGGTGTGGTGGTATATGGTCGGCATGCTAGGAGATATGAATCCTCTTTCTTCAGTAATCATGTCCTCTTAATAACCTAGTTCTTGCCAGCTTTTTTGCCGTTTTGACTATGATTGCCCCTTCTTTCCAGTTCATGTTTGTTTGTTTCATGAAGATCGTTTTTCCCCTTTAAGAACCCTAACCTCCCCAAGTCTTAGTAATCTCAGGGTGTTGTATGGGTTACCCTCCTTCGCGGTTCCGTCCGGTTTTTTTTTCAACCGCTTAAGAGCCGTTTTTTCTTGAGTGGTTTCGCCTTTTCTCTTCTCCCGGGCAGACCCTCTTTTTTTTTTTTTATTTCGTGACGCTTGATTTCATTCCCCTTTCCCAAAGTTGTAGTGCTTTTAGGCTAAAGCGTAGACGCAATTTCGCCTGCGGCGGGCGCTTCCATAAATCCGGCCCCCCTTTCCATCACCAGGGCCAGTGATATCAGAAAAGTGCTCCGAATTTATATTCTGTCGTCTTTTTCCGACCCCATGACGAGGTTCTTTCGTTCATATTTATAGTCGGTTGAGATCTCATACAATGTCTTCAGCCATCCGCAGCGGCCTGAGTTACGTTTCTCAGGACCCAATCAATTTTCCAAATCTAGGTATCCTCTTCCTTTGGTAATGACGTTGAAGAGTGAGCATGGATTTTCCTCCTCTTTTCTGTGCTCCCTCTGGAGTACTTTTCTTTTCCTGCCGCTGAAATCCCCGGCTCGGATTGGTAGGGCTTTTTTGAAGCTCCGAGTTTTGAAATCGTTACCCATACTTCCCCCCGCTCGTGATATTGACGCGGAACCAGCCGCTGTTCCCCCCCCCAATCCTTCTTGGGCTTTGACTCCATTAGTCCCCTCCTCTTTGGGACCCCCCTTTCCAATAACGGGCTTTAGGCGGATCCAAAAGAACCGGCACCCCTTCCAGTCTTTCTGCGTTTCCCCTTCCCTTCCTTATTTCTCAACCTGAAAGCTTCTTTGAACCTTCGGTCATTATACCTTCACTATCTGCCTTTTTTTTTTTTTTTTCTTTTTTTTTTTTTTTTTTTTTTTTTTTTTTTTTTTTTTTTTTTTTTCGGTATTCGTGAATATTTCCCCTTCATCGGATAAGCCAATCCTGGGTGAATTTCTCCCCTTGTTTTCTTGTACCCCTTGCTTATCCCTTTCCCCCCAAAACCTGGATCCCTTGATTGCCCTTCAGCGCCAACTTTGGCGCGCAACCCCCCCCGCGTTCCCTTTTTAGGCAGTCCAACCTTTCGACATCAAAAAGCACCTCCTCGTTGGTCCGCCCCCGTAGTTACTTGACTGCAGTATCGAAATCGTCCGGTTTACTCTTTTTTTTGAATTTTTTTGCTTATGGGCAACTTTTACCACACACACTCCGCGCATGCTTGCTACCCCTCAAGCCCGCATCCTTGTCTCATATTGGCCCATTCATCCCTTGGGCGGCACCCTTTAGAACTGATTTTTCCCAAGGTCGAAATCTTGCCGGGGTTCGGTTAGTTGCGCGACCCCTCACCACCCCTTGCAGGCATAGCCTTGCCATGAACTGTCAAAAATCGGGCCTCCGTTCTGCACGCTTTGAGCACTCCCACAGCCAGGCCATTTATGGTTATTTCCCCTGATGCTGTGCCTGTACCGGCATAGTTGTGGTATTTGACTACCCTTGAGGGATTGGGTGGCAGTTTTTTTTTTTGCAACAGCGCCCAGATTTTTGGCGAAGCTTACTCCTGCAGATCATGGGGATCGTCCTGTTTCGACTCTGTGTATTGCCCGCTGCTCTCCCCGCTCCCCCCCACCCTTTTCAGTTGTCACCTGTTACTTCTCTGAACAATAGAGGTGTTTTTCATTGTCAGTCCTCCGCTGCACTTCGTTTCCTCTTTTTCCTGCTGG
>Ga0179593_1535768_pt1 | contig 12566 bp, 15 predicted proteins | sample CZODoug2_1_08_16_FD_185931 | JGI IMG/M metagenome (GOLD analysis project Ga0179593, IMG submission 185931) | Vadose zone soil fungal communities from Angelo Coast Range Reserve, California, USA - CZODoug2_1_08_16fungal (PacBio error correction) | ecosystem: Environmental > Terrestrial > Soil >... | reverse complement strand
CGGCATTTCTCGATCCCCCCCCTCTTTTTCTTGTGCGTTGCAGTTTCGGCAGGTTTTTTTTCCTTGTTTTTTCCTCCCCCGGCTTGGTTTTCTCCGAATTGACGGGGAAGTCGCACTGTTGGGTATCTTGAAGAAAATGGTACCAACTGGTGCAAGGATGGACCAGAAGCTTTGCCTCGGTGATGGCGCTCAATTCTCCCGTTTCCCAGATCAGTCTTTGAAAGCAGTCCTTTTTTTGGGTTACTGCCGCCACTTTTCGGACTGCCCCCTTTTCCTTTGGAACAAGAAGGGGACTCCTCGCTTGTCTGTTGCGTTCGCGGGAGTGGAGTCCTTCCCCATCCTTGCAGGCCCATGGTTATTCATTTTTTAGTCCTTTTTTTTCGACCCTTGCCCCACTCCTTGAGGGTCAACCTCTTTACAATCCGCTTTTCCCGTGCTGGAAGGCACGCTCCCTTTTTGAATTACGAAGGACAGGCAGATGGAACTCTTGCCCCTCTTTTTTCTCCGGTGAGGATGCAGGTATATTTCGTCCCTCTCCTTATTTAGTCCTTCCTTCCACAGTCGAGTCTCGAACAGCGTATAGCGCCTTCATCATCTCGCGCTCAAAACACGGTCATCGGCTTGATCTTCCAGTTCCTATTTTTTTTGTTTTTGATTAAGGCCCCCCTCGTCCGCCCTCTATGTTTTTTTTTTGCGCTGAAGCTTCCGGCTATCCTCTCCTTGTCCCCATCCTTGACTGATCTACGCATAGTGAAGTTCCTTTTTTTTCCTGCTTTTTTTACCGGGCTTTCTCACCCAATCCAATTCGATTTCACCTTGAATTCTGATTGCCACGAATTCTTCCAGCGAAGGCTCCGCAAGTCTCTGGCTTTGTTGCGCTCTCCTAAAATGGTAGCTCAAATTACGAAGGCTCGCTTTTTCCCCGACTTCCCCCTTTCCTTTGCCTCTCCCCCCATTCACCCTTCATTCCTTTTCAACGAGTTGGGATGCATGACTTTCATTTGCCAAGACGTCGAATCCCCTTTCCCACACACACGGTGAGTGACCTTGCCTCTCTTGTCCTTTGTGCAACTTCGATGCCCAGCCAATAATGCGGCATGCCGTTCATTTTTCCGCCGGTTTGAACCTCTTTCACCGAGTCTTGCATAACTGATTTGAAACGGCGAAGGACGTGGCGACCCGAAAGTTAGCAGCAAGGTCTTTTCGCTCTTGATTATCCCCTCTCTGTCTGGCTATTTTTCTTCCCCCACGTGGGTGTGTTTTTCTTTCCGATTCTCTACCTCGGATGTACATCAAATCTGCCCTACTGAACACAACGGTTTCGAACCCCGGGGACGGCTGTTTCCTACTTCTTGGGTGTGGTCGCAACGTGCCGTGTCCCCATCCTCTTTCTTTTTTATTTGTATTAGTCCTTTCACCTTCGAGTTTTTCTGCTTCCAGTTTTTTCGCCGCTGGCGCCAATAAATTGCGCAAGCGATACTTCGCCGGCCGTCGGGCAAACCCCTGTCGCGGGGCATCGGCGTTTTTCCTTTTTTCCCAATTTTTTCCCATTTTGAAGGGCTGCAACTTTCCATCCTTTTTTTCCGATGAATCTCTCTCTGGTCCTTCTTCTTTATTATCGCAACATAAGACAGCTGACATGCAGAACTTCTGCCGTTTGGGCGCTGAAATGAATTGAACCCCAGAACTACACTCCTTTTGGCTGGCGCGGCCTGATTTTTTTCGCAGCGTCACCTGCCTGAAGTCTTTCGCGCTCCTTTTCCAGCTCCGAGTCGTCGTCCTGCGATGCTCGCTCTAATTGCTTTAGGTTACCGGCGGTTAGCACTCTTCTTCGTCCCGTTCCGCTCTGGTATATGTACTCACGGTCCCCGATACTGTTGAGTTTTCCCTTTTTCCGACCGTTTTTTCGCCGGACTTTTCTGCTATGCCGCTTATTTTGTACGGAATATACCGGGAATCCTCCTGTGGCGAAAAGCGTTGGCAATTTTTCCTTTTGGCCTTCGACAACGCGCGTGCCTTACAGCACTGGAAACTTCTCTCTTTTTTTCTAGGCGCTTTTTTTGTCGGCCTTGATCTGCAAAGCCCGCGCTGGCTTGAGACTATATGGGGCCTGCAAGGCGTTTGATTCTGCTGGCTACAACAGCCCGTTCCATCCTTACTCCGGCTGTTCCACCGTTTGCAGTACGGCCGTTTCATCCCCCATTCTTTTTTTTTTTTTTTGTCGCCAATTTCAAGTCTCCTTGTCTGCAGCATGGCGTCGATCCAACCGAGATTGTACTTGTTTCATAGGCGACGATTCTGACCATTTTTTTCTTCCCATGTTTTCCTCCATCTTCTCCCTCTCTCGGATCTTAAGGCCTACCAGCCGCTCCGTTTCTGTCACACGCAGGACAGGATTAATGAAACTTCACCGCAAAGCATGTTCCCTTCACATTTTTCTTTCCAATGCCGCTTTTGTTGTTTTTGACGAGATCTTCATCCGGTGGCCCCGATCCCAGAAGGTGCCCCTTCTTGGGTGAGGTGTTCTTAGTTTTTTCTGTCCTCTTATCGAGTTTCCTCGGTGGGGACCGCATTTTTTGTGGTCTCATTTGCTCGACCCTTGACTTTTTTTTTCTTCCGAACATGTTCGTCGAGGGCCATTTTGGACCATCTCTCTTGGTGTTACTCAACGACACTCTTTTTTGATCACCTCTTCAATGAGCGGCTTTTTTTGCTCCTTCCCGACCCCACGTTTCGGATACGCCGCCGGGACTGCTGTTCGATTGTTGGAAACACCGTTCTCGGGACCCCTACGCCCTTTTTTCCGCTGATGGTGGACAGAGAGTCCTCCCTGCTTCTCCGTGGCCAGCTTTTCATCCCTCTTCTCCCACATCGCACGCCTCGAAGCCGTCGTTCACCTTTTAATAACGCTCTTCAAGTGGATTTCTTCCCTCTTTTTTAATGGTCCCCAATCGCTTTCAACGATTTTGTCCGCCTTTTTTTTTTTTTTTGGATTTTCTGTTTTCCCCGTCGGTCGTCCGGCATAGCCGAAGTGCCTTTCTCGATTATTCCGTTGTCTGCTCCCCCCTGACCTCGGTCGGCGCAAAAAACAGTTTCCCTTTTCCCATGATGCACTCTCGTTTTAGCTCCCGAAACGATCAGGTTTTATGCCCGCACTTGAATTTCGTCCATTAGAGCGCAGCCCGCTTGACGACGAATTCCGAGGTTCTTGTTCCTTCCCCCTTGCGGTGGCGATTTCGACTGTCATAGTGAAATTTTTACTTTCTTCCGCTTCATTTGACAAGGAGCAGTTGAGGCTCGCGCCCCACAATCCTCCACTTTCCTCTCCCTTTGATGCCACGACAATGTCTTCCCGCTTTTGAAGGTACTTTTTTTTTTCGTTTCCTTCCTTTCCGAGCGTACATTACCAGCCGCTGTTTTTCATTATGCGCCACTATCGACCTAAGTGCGGTTTTGAAGTGTGCCTACCATTGGCGAATTGACCGCGTTGGTTTTTTCCAGTTCTCCTCCGCCGAACCACTTTCCCATGTGGCCTGATGTGCTGCGCAATTTTCTCTGCGCCGCAGGACAAATTCTCATGCCTGACGTTTCCCTTTTTCGCTGTACGGGTGCCTTGCAGGTCTAAATAAATTACTCTTTTACCTTTCTTGCCCCCTTCCACGCTTTCTGTGCGCCCCACCCCCTGTTCGAAGCCAGGCTTTGTTCGACAATCGTCGTGTCAGTCGCGATGTGCTCCAGTCACGTTTTTAATTTTCGTGGTGCTTCTTGATCCCACGGTGTTGTTGTGATTGATTCCCCCTTAGTCTCTTTCCACTTTGACCCCAATCCTCGACACAAACGGCCCCCGATTTCGAACCGTGACGCCTTGGCGCTCACTTCTTGGTGCCCACGTCCGTTCGCCCTTTCAGATGCTTTTTTGAATCGTCGATAGTTTATTCCCAGCTCCCATTTACTTTTTTTTCCTTAACGGTCCCTTTCTCTCAACAGTTGTCTCCTCGAAATTGCCTCCTCTCCAACGCGGCACTTGCAATCACCGTGTGGGTTTTTTTTTTATTAGGAGTCTGGCAGGGATCTGCAGCCCACGCTTTGTGGCCTGTAACTTTCCTCCCCGTCTCGTTCAACGTTTCCGAGTTTTTGAAACTTCGAGCTTCAGTGTAAGTCGCTTTTTCGGCTTTTTAGGATATCGCAAACTTTCTCAGCCGCATGACATGCATGTTAGGGCGTGGTTGTCTGACCTTTCTTGGGTAATCTATAAGGTGTCCCCCCCCTTCCTTTGGCCTTGTTGCTCGCTTTTTCTTTTTGGTTCCCCCCCCCCCTGCAGCGTCAAACGCAGCCAGGAAGTTCCTATTATCATCAAATCTGGCCTCTCGTCGGATCCGAGAGCCGCATTTTCCTACTTGTTCGTCCCTTTCGCTTTTGACCCCCGCTCGGCGTGAAGACCTCGTTTTATCCGTCACTCACATTTCCTTTTTGATCACGCCGAGGATGTGTTTTGTTTTTTTTGAATTCTTGACTGTTTTTTTTTTTCATGGCCTTTTTCTCCAGCTGTTTCTTGCATCGTTCATACCTGCATTCGAAAGTCGCGAACATCTTCAAATATCGCAAGGTTCATCTGCTCGGTAATTTTTATTTGCATTTCTCCCCCGACCGAGTTCCCGAGCGGTTGACATACGTTCTTTTTGGAGCATCCTCCTTCATTCTTTACCGCCCTTCCTCTTTCGGAGGACCTATTTGGGCCGTCACCATTAGATGGTCATGCTCCCCTTTTCCCACCACCCCCCGTGTTTTGCCCCAGAACCAAGGTTTAAGCGGTGCTGTCTTTTTCCCCTTCGTCTCATTCTTCCTGGGTTTTCCCTTCTCCAAAAGGACGTTCTCGTACGGCTCAATTAGGAAGCCTGATAGTATCTCCCCACTCTATCGTGCCGCACGATGATGCTTTTTATTCCTTTTCCTATTCCCGCAAGACTTCGACTCTTCCTTCTTCCTTATCCGAGTCCTGCCTGATACCAAGGCCGCGTTTGCGGTCCCACCTGCTAATTTTCCGAACCTTGCCCTACCCAAATTTCTTTCTTTTCTATTTTTCTTTCTCTATGCCGACTTCCCTCCTTCGTTTTGAGAATCGGCATTCCTTTTTCTATCCACGCAGGCTGCCGTTCTTGGGTTTCCTTACTAGGTATCCTTGAGTTTCGCCCGGTTGACATTTTCATTTTTCGGTTTCATTTGGATGCTTGGGATCTTCTGAAGATGTTTCTTCTTTGCTAACCCTGGTCGGTCGGTCAAGTTGGACCTATCTTCCTCGGTTGCTGGCCGAGATTCTAGCCGTTTGGGACCTTCTCAGTTTTTTTTTTGGGAAGCTCTTTTTGTGCTTGCCACGACCCCCACCCTTAGCGTTTCTACAGACGGACCTTGCACTTCAGGACAGATGGTGGACTCTGCTTTCTTTTTTCGCTTTTCTGCGTTTCCAGCTTTTTTTCGATCTTCCCAGATCCACTCTTCTTTCCGATCGGTTCCCGGCCCGCATGCCGATGATTTACCATCGCACGCCCACACATTCCCGATGTCAACCGTCGCCCCGCTTTCCTTTTATTTTTTTCTGCGACCGATTTCGGAAGATGAAACTGTCTCTAATCCTACTTGTTTCGCAGTGTATTTTAACCTCTTTTCCGTCCGGAGGCATAGCCGAAGCTCCTTCGCCCCCGATATTCCGCAGGAGCTCATGCTGGCCTATCTTCGCATCCTTCGCGCTCCAACCCGGTATCTTCCCGACCCTATACCTCTTTTCAAAACTTTTTTTTTTGAGCCAGGATACACGATAAGTTGCTCCGCGGCCTGGGCTGCCCCTTAGTTTCTTCTTCGCTTGACGGGTGTTCCCGGCTATCGGCGCTTTTCATCTTCCCCTTTTTGCCACCTTGATGATACGACTAAGTGACTGGCTGCTGTAATGCCTTGCATGAGTCAATGCTGTTTTTTCGGCGCCTCCACCCTCCTTACATTATTTCACCATTAGTTTTTTCCCGAAGTCATTTTTCCCCGGTCTGAACTGTCTTTTTTGAGTCGTGTTGGCGATCTCCCACTCCGAAGGCTGATCCTTCATTTACCCGAAGGCGACGCTTTTAATTTTCTTCTTTTTTTCCTACAGTTTTCGATAATGACTTGCATTTCAACCTTTCATGCCCCCTCCATTCGTTGTTCCCCATTGCCCCTTCCAGCGTCAACCCCCCCAACGGTGATTGCCCTCAACTGATGTATCAGGCTTGCGCTCTCCGCTTTTTCCCGAGGGACCTCGTTCGGCCACTTGTCTTTCCTATCTCCTAATTTTTCTTCCCGCAGTTGGAACACCTTCCCCTCCCGTCCGTGCGAACCACCAAAGAAGTTAGCAGCACGGCGCGAGACTTTTTCTTTACCTTCCGCGTCCGGGCACCTATAATATGATCGTTGGTTCTCTCTCATCCTTTTTTTTCACACCGAGTTCCTTCCGACACTTTCTCCCCCCCCTTCGACTGAACAAACGGCGATTCGAACCCCGGGCGCCTTTTTAAAACTTCTGGGTGTGGTCGTTCGTTGTTTTTTCCCATCGTTTTTTACCGCGGTGCTCTTTATCGGCCTGCACAGGCTCAAATTGTCTTTCAAGGGACCTTTTCTTCGATTTCTTTCCTGACCTCCCTTTCGAATCCCGATAAAATCCCTTGCACGTTGCGGGCAATCACCTTTTTTCGCGGGCCTTCGGCGTCTTTCTTTCCTTCCTCCCTCCAATTTGCATTCCCTGTACCTTTTTGAAATGAAGTTCCGCGTCCTGCCTTTTTCTTAGCATCCTCGAGCCTTCGGTTCCATGTCGCCCTATTTCTTCGGCTTTTAGGACCTCAAACACGATCTCAGCCCGTTACATTCTTTTTTCATTGCGTTCCTCAATAATTTTGACTTCGTGGACCCCCCAAGCCTTCTTTCCCTCGAATTTTTTTCTCCTCGGCAGCTGTCCACACCCCATCTTCCAATTAAAGCAGCTCCTCTATGGCGTATATTCCTCGCCTTTCTTGACAGCCGTCAGGAATAGTCGTCCAGCTGTATGATCGCTCTACTTTTTTTTTCCCTTCTGGTTTTCTCTAGTTTTCTCCCCACTCACATTTTCCGCTGGTATAATATCCGCCGAGGTCTACCTTTTTGAGCGCAGAGATCGCGAATGCCCTCTCTGGCCCTTTGGTTCTCGTTTCTCTATCCGCTTGCAGTTTTAGTTTTTTTTGGCCTCGGTTCACCTCCATTTTCCCGCACCTTTTCCAATATTCGCCTTTCCTTGCGGGCCATTTTTTTTTTACGCAAACCGAGTTCCCAGAACTTGAACCCTTCGTTTTACATCGGCGATTGATTTTTTTGCACCGGCCTTTCCTCCAGCACGATGGCTTTTTTCGGGCTTCCTCAACCCCCAAAAACCAATGGCGTGTTCCTTCTCCCGCCCCCCTTCTCGCCCCGAAATTTTTTGGTCCTTTAGCGGGTTGACACCCCTTCCCATTTTTACTCGACTTTTCCTCCAATCCCCTTCTCGATGTACGGATTCAATCATGGAGGCATGTCGTCCAAAACGGGTTTGTCTTTTTTTGTCTGAGGCCGACTGCGTCATTGCGAAATCTTCCCCTTCCCCCCATTTTTTCCCTGCCATCTTCCGTCCTCCGTGCTCTTCTATTAATTTCTTTCTGCCGCGCTTGTGTCCAAAACGCCGAGAACTTCCCAGGATCACCTTTTCCTTCCCCATGCACCAACAAAAAGTCCTGGACACGTTTTTTCCCTCTCCCCGTCCGTCCTACCAATTTTTCTCCCTCAGTACGTGGCTTCGCAGGCTTCCGTATGGTTTGGGTGCGGTGCGTTTCCCAATAGGTTGTATCATGAGTTTCTGCTTTTGTTTACGCCTCGTCTGCGGAAGTACCTTCCTCTATGTACGGCGCCCCCTCCCGTATTTTGTTTTTGCCGGTTTTCTTGTCGAGTTCGCCTCTCAAGGAAGAAGCTACGCTTTTTGTTCGACCATCGCGTTGGTTTACGATTAACGTTCCTTGGTTCCTTTTCTCTCTTTTTTTTTTTTTTCCGACGGCCCCCACGACACACCCTCTTCTCGTTTCTGATACCCTCTGGGACTGAACTGAAAGACGATACCGTTCTCTTCTTTAGGCGTTCGGGGTGTGGTCAGCTCTTCTTCCATCCTTTTTCTTTCGTTTTGGTCTTCAGATGCCATGCGTGCCCCCTCCCCGCCCGCCCCCCCCGAAGCCGAGGTCTTTTTTTTTCCCTTAAGTTTACTTCCCTTTTTTTGGAATTTCACGAATGGCCTTTTCTGTGCGATATTTTTTTTCCGTTTCGGAGGTATTGAACTCGCCGTCCGGGTACAGCTCGGTCCTTAGCTTCATTGCCTTTCTGCCCGCTCGCGAAGAGGATTCGCTAGAATTATTCCACTTTCCCTCGATTCCCCCCCACCTCGGCTATTAAATGAAAAAAAGGTGAGTGCGAGCTCAGGATCCCTCGTCTGCTCAGCCAGGAGTTTCGCATTCTCGCTATCTTGACGACGATACCTATCGGTGCGATTTTTTCCTTTCATTCTTCCGGTTTTTCTGTACTCATTGCGGATATTTTTTTCAGCTGCATTGGACCCAGTAGCTTGCGCGCCTCCAACCCAAAATTCTTTTTCCCGATTCTGATTGCCCGGATTCCCCGGTTTCTTTTCAGAGGTTTCCCTTATCGCTTGGATGCTTTTTCCCTGATAGGCCCCCTCTCCGGCCAGAGATCCCTTACCGAAGGCTCGTTTAGCGGAATCGAGCTCTTTTTTCCGACTTTTCCCTTTGGGACTGGCATTTCAACCATCAAACCATTAAACTTGTCCACCGCGTTTTTCGCTTCCTTGTATGCCGTCCTTAATGCCCCCACATTGCAGAGTTTCTTGCTTTCGAAACTTCTGAGCCGCAGACAAATTTTCATTTCTGCCTGCCGTTAAACGCGGGCCGGCAGGCCTTCTCCGCTTTCTATCGACCTTCTGCATGTCTTATGCAAGTAATCTGTGGACCCAATCCCTTCTTTTCCCTCTAAGTTTTTTTTTTAATCGCCATCCTCGCAGATTGGATTCTCGGCTTCTTCCCCTTTCCCTGGTGATCTTCCTCTCTTTCTCCTCCCTTCTTATCTGACACCCCCCCCCCCCAATCTTAGTCGCGGCGGCGTACCGCGTAAGTTTCTGAAAACATGGCGATTTTGACCCCGGGAGACTTGTGCCCCTTCTGGGTGTGGTCTCGTTTAGGCCGGGTTCAGCGAGTTCCTTTTTTTGCAGTCCCTTTTTAGGAAGCTCTTCTTTCCCGAACAGGCCGGCCTTTACCGGGGTGCTTTAGGCCTCCCCCCCTCTTGTTTTTTTCCCTGCTAGCCGATACCCCTTTTCGCTTGCACGTGGAGTTCGCACCGTGTGGGTTCGCGGTGCCGTCGTGGAGGGACATTAATCCCCCCCCCCCGCGTTTCCCCTTTGCCATGTGTGTTGGATTGTTAGGTCTAGCGCAATCTTTCCTTTCTTCTTTTATTAAAAATTTTTGTATGTCGCTTCTTTTCCGGCTTTTTGAGGACTTTCAACACGACTCAGCCCTGGTCCTGACATGCAGAACCGTCGTTTTTGTTTCTGATGCCCTTTTTCATCTCACTCGATTCTAATTGTTATTTTATGAATGGATTGTGGCTTCTTTTTTTTTCCCTTCTTTCCCACCTTAAATTGCAGCCTTTTTATGTCGTCCATCAATGTTTCCGCGCTGGGGGCCCGATCCAGCGTTCCGGGAAGTAGTCGTTCATCGGCATGCTGCTCAGCTTTTGCTGAACTGTTTTTCTTATGCGTTTTCCCCCTCCTCGTTTCTCCTCTGGTGATACCTGTTTGCTGCGAGATTCATGCAGCGGCTATGCCGGCCCCGTTTCGGGCGCGCTGCGGACTCTTCTCTTTTTATTTTTATGCGCCGGACGTGCTTCACCACCGCCCTTCACGACAATCCTTTCCCCCTTTTTATTTCCCCCCCACTTTAATCTTATCCGGGACACCTCGAGTGCCTTCCAGCACCCTTGACCGAGTTATTCGTTCGAAGTTCCTAGGAGTAGATGTGTTTTTTCTTTTGCTGATTCCCTTTTTGCGATCTGCACCTGTTGCCGGTCTTCCCCTTTTAGTCATGGGCTTTTCCCTTCGTTTTTTTCTGCTCTTCTGGTCACGTAACCTGCGAGGTGGCCCGATAAGCGGAATGTTCCAAATTCAGTGCCGTTCCGTCAGCGGGACGTGTTTAGTGGACGGCTCCCCCCCTATTTTATCTTCCGTTTCATGTTCGTCGCTTCGAGACTGGCGGAGGCAAGCACCTTAGAGCTTAGAGGTCTTGCCCTCGCCTTTCCCGAAGCCGTTACGCCCTTTTTCTCGTCTCTTCCCTAGCATTACGTCTTTTTTCACAGCGTACCCCCCCCCCGCCCTTTAAACGACAACCTAGTGACGCCTAAAAGGCAACGCAAACCCCCCCTGTTCCTGGCCCTTTGGAGCTCCTGTTTTCTATATCCTTTTTTCCCTCAGTTGGTGTTGATCTTCGTAATTTCTCAGGCTTCCAGGGCTTGGTGTGCGGTGCCCCCGCGTCAATAGGTACTAGCTTTGTCGGCCCCTCATTCTGCTGGTAGGCCGTAATGCTCTATCTCACTCTTCTTTCCGATGGTCTTTTTGCCGACGTTTTCGTAGGATTCCTCAAGGATTGACCTGCTAGTCGGCTTTTTTTTTTTGACTCCCCCTCCGTTTTTTTCTGCCTCCCTTTCTTTTTGAAGAAGTCCTCACTCGGCTTTGGCGGACCCCCCCGGACAACACGTCTGCGTTCTTTCTGGTTTTCTCACCGACGATTTTTACCCTCCGTTTATCGGGTCCTCTACTTTTTCTTTTTTTCCCTCTTTCTTTTCTCTAGTCCTTCCCCTTCTTCCATGAAGCGATATCCGGCCAGCGCGTTGAAGATCGCCAGCGATGTTCTTCATTTCCCCCGCCCCCCGGTTCGGTCCCTCTACAATTAACCTTTTTTGGTAAGGCCCTTACCCCTGAATTTTTTTCCCCTTTCCGATATATCCCCCAACGATTTTCGCACGACTTGTTAGTATTTTCAAACTCATTCAAGTCCTTTTTTCGGCCTCTACATCCTCCCTGTCTGCCCCGCGAACCTTCTTCTCCCTCTTGCCTTCGGCCTTTGCTAAAAAACAAGAGTACTGCCGTTTCCCTTTCCCTATACATCCCAGGAACCAAAAATTTTTTTTCTTTTTTTTCAACCGTTTTTTTTTTCCGGCAGTGGCTTCCCTTCCCCCCATTAGATGCATGCGCCTGTTTCGGACGATACCTTTTTCTCGGGCGCTTCGGTCCCCTGAGTTCTGGAGGGCGCCTTTTTGCTCATAGCTGCTTATTTGCTGTTTCCACAGTGAGAGCGCGCTCCACAAAATCCTCACTTCGATTTCACCATCCTCTGCACGTGTACTTCCCTTTCCGCGACGGCCGCCTCTTTTTTTGACTTTTGCTTCTATCGTGTGCCTTCCTAACAGAGCGCCCATTACCCGAAGTCTCTTTTTCATTATGTAACGGAAGATAGCCAGTTGCCCTGTTTGCCTTAAATGCATTTCAATGCAAATTTTCCTTTTTTTCCTTTCTTTCTGCCTTTCCTCCCTTTGATGGCCCACGTGGCGATGTTTGCTTGCGCCATTTCGATGTGCCTCAGACAAATTGAATAGAGGACTGTTCAACGCGGGCCTGTAAGGCCTTCCTCAGGTGCATCTGCTTTCATCAAGTTATATATTAACCTTCTCTTATACTTCGCCTTTCTTTCCGGTTTTTTTTCTCCCACACCAGAGTAGCCGCAAGGCGTCGGAGAATCGCCGTTGTGTTCCAGTTCTTCTTGATTATACTTCCGCGTCCGTCCGATCCCTTCTATTCTCTCTTTTCCTTGGGTTGGTTGTCTGAGCTAAAAAAGATCATTATTCTTTTCCAGGCTCCCCCCCATTCTCACCTGACCTTAGAAACCCGGGACGGCTTTCACGTAGTGTTTCGCCCACGTCACTTTTAGTGCTGGTGATTATGGCGACGAGGTTTGACTAGTCGTATTAGTTCAGCTTCAAAGTGCCCGGTTTACGGCCTCCCGGCAGGCCGCCCCTCTTTCCACAAATTGGTTTCCTTCCCTTTTCGCCACTCATTTCTGGGGCTGCCGTGGGGGTTGCGGGACCGGTTCTGGAATGGGACCCTCCCGACCAAAGCCGGTTAACCCTTCATGGCAAGGTGCCGGGCTGAAAGTCTCGTCAAAACTTTAGGTCGTCTTCCGCTTCCTTCCTCTCCCAAGCGAGCCTTTGGTTTCTTTTTTTTTTTTTTGTTGCTTTTCGTACGCCAACGTCTCTTCCTCCCGCAGACATGCAGAACCGTTTGTTTTTCGCTTCCTTTACTGTGGTTTCCCCTTTTGCAAATCGTTTGGCATTTCTTGGAGGTTTCGCTCATGCTCCTTTTTTTCCATTGCAGGTCACCTTTAGTCCTCCCCCTTCGTTCCATTATGGTATCATCATGTTGCCTCCGTCTCTTT
>Ga0179593_1420540_pt1 | contig 12566 bp, 12 predicted proteins | sample CZODoug2_1_08_16_FD_185931 | JGI IMG/M metagenome (GOLD analysis project Ga0179593, IMG submission 185931) | Vadose zone soil fungal communities from Angelo Coast Range Reserve, California, USA - CZODoug2_1_08_16fungal (PacBio error correction) | ecosystem: Environmental > Terrestrial > Soil >... | reverse complement strand
ATGTGTATTTCCACAATTGCACAATTCTTTATCTTTTTGATGTCCTTCCCTCCTCCACTTTCTTTTCCGTTAACCAGGTCTCCCCCCCTGGATTGGGTTATAGAAACCGTCCGCGGTTGATAGGCTTTGCAATTTCGAACCTTCTTTGGGACCCTGCATCCCCCAAGGGACCTTCCCCCTGGTATAGTTCGGTTGCTTGATTTGTAATTTTTCCATCCATCGCCGTAAACCCTGACTGCACCACAGGAGCGTTTTCTGATGAGGGGAGCGCAACTTTTCTTGGTCCAAACCAGTTTTTTTATTTACTTTCAGGCGTGTTTCTTTCTAGACCCTCCTTCTTTCCTTCGTTCATCGAATTCTTTTCTCCATCACCATCGGCTGGTCTTTTCAATTTTCCGTTTGTATCGATATTCGGTTCCAGGTGATTAGCTGCGCACGAAGGCCCCCCCTTTCGTGGCCTTCTTGGATCCTCTTTTCTTGGCAACAAACCCTTTTTTGCGATCAACTTTTCCAGGAGAAGAAGATTGTTTCTTTCCCCCTCCTTCTTCCACAAGGGTTGCGTTTCGGTCCTCATCCAATCTTCCTTGGCCGGATTTGATTTTCAACCAGACTGTGATCCCCCTCTCAATGGTTTTCTCCCCGCGATTTTTTCACTTACCTCCCGTTCTTCTCGTAGCCACGTGGCCCAATCGCTCTGACTCGTAACCGGAAAGGGAACAAACCATTGCGCGTCCCTCCCCAAATCTCTTTCCTTTCGCGGCTCACCTTTCGCTCCTTCGAGAAGATGATCGTGAATTGCCTCCCTTCTGTCAATTCCTTTCCTCTTCTTTCTGCGACGTTCTCTCCTTAACCACCCACGGTCCCTTTGATGGGCCCCCCCTTTTTTCTCCAAGCCTTGCCCTTCCTTAACCCCTTTTTGTGACATAACGACATGTGATAATCGCCAACGAAGGTCCTGACCCCTGCCTATCCTTGGTGACCCTAAATTTCCTTTTCCTTTCCCCTAGACTTCACATCGTACCTTTTCTCCTCCGAAGTCGACCAGGTTTCCCTCCTTTGATGTTTTTAATAGATAAAGAAAACCGGCTACACCTCAGCCCTTCCCAGTCAAGTATCTCCCCCCCCTCCAAACAGTTTCCTCTGAGACCAGCGTAGGCTTTCACCTTTTCCTCTTTCGGCCTTCGGCATTCCTTGAGAGCGCAGGAGCTTGATACATGGTTTTGTTTACTTGATTGAGCTGATTTTACCCCCCTTTATTTTCTTCTGCTTTCTTTCCAGATGGTAACTTGCCCTCTCCCCTTCGGTTATCGCCCTTCTGTAGTCAGAATATAATTAATGAAAACTCATGCTATTATCCTCTCTACTCCTTCAGGCAGGACTTCCTAAGTTTTTCTTTCACCCGTCCCTTCTGTGCCCCTTCTTTGATTCCTAAAATTTCCTCTTCTTTTATAAACTTCCCTGCTTTTTAAAGGGTTGGTGACCATTTTTCAGGCTCCCTTTTTTTTCCCTTTGTCAAACCAACTTGGTCTTTTTTTAAGTCGTACCCCTTTACTCTTTTTGTATCTTCTGGATCGAGAGAGAAGAGCCCAATCTTAGAAGACCCTCCCTTTCTATGTGAGGCCTTCTAAGTCCTCTTTTCTATTACACTTTTGGGTTTGCCTTCCCCTCGGTGATCCCGAGTCCACTTAGCACTTTCCCTCAAAACTGAGTAAACAATTGGAATATATTATGTAATATCCTACTTCTCCTTTTTTGTTGTTTTGAGAGAGCTTTCGAGTTTCCCCCTCATTTATATTTCCCCCTTTGCCACCTTCTCTCTCCCTCGGATTGGTTCTCCGTCTTTTTTTGCACTATCTCCCCCGCCATGCAAACCCCGCCTCCCTTTCCTCTAAATCCATTAGATTTTTTATCGAATTAGCCTTTTCCTCCTCCCTTTTGGTTTTTTCTTTTCATCAAGGCCCCGCTCCCTTCCCCCCCTTACCAGGGCAGCGTTGAAGTCCTCTCCCCGTTGGTGTTTTTCTGGGATAACCCCCTGTTCACTTTCCAGTTCTCCCCCCTAGTTTTTCACCAGCCCGGGTATGCTTTCTCCGTTACGCGCCGCAACTTTCTTCCTCATTGTAACCACCTTCAAAATTCCTTTGTATCTTGGTGCACACGCGCCTTATTGCTTTCCGCCTCGTGGACTCACATGCGGTTATTTCCCAGGATTCTTTGATGATTTCCCAGTTCCCTTTCCCTCCCCATTTTTCTTCCCTTCGAAATGTGACCGCTAGTCACTGGCATCCTCACCAATCAAGCACGCAAGTTCCCCTTCTGAAGAATCCTTTGTGATCCTCTCTCCTTCTTAATCTTTCTTTTGTTATTCTACGCCTTTACCAGGAAATGGCTCCAGGTTTTCGGGAGAGCGTTTCTGTTGCTCTCCTCTTAGTTTGAAGGTTCATTTTCACACTTCTTTGTTTCTTTCCTCTTACAATACTCTTTTTTCCCCGTGTTTCTCTGGCTACCCGGCGGTGTCGGCTATCAGGCCTGGACATATTGCCACCTTTCCCCCTTGACATTGATTTTCTAAAAGTCTCCCTTCTTTTTTTGTACTAGGATACCGTGCTTTAGGGTTCTCTTTCTTTTAGCGGGCCAGGCGTTCTTTGCGTCGCTAAGCTGTTGCAAGAAAGTATTTTTCTCCCTTCCTACCAGTATTTCCTTTTTTTTTTGTGAAGATGCTAGAACTACCCTCGTTTTTCCCAGCTTATCTTCTTGCCCCCCCTCAATGGATTCAAGTTAGTTCCATCTACCACCGAGATAGTTGTTTTCTCTTTCTTTGCCCTGGTCCCTCTATCACCCCTCCCCCCTGCCGCCTTGGAACCTTTTTAATAAGAAAGCATTCTTTCATATTCTAACTCTCTTGTTAAGAGCACCTTTCGCGGAATGTTTTGCACACCCCAAATCTCCGGGCCCCCCTTCTTTCTAATCCTCTTTCCCCGTTAGAGAACTTTAGTGGAGCCCCCCCAAGGTAAAAAAACCATTTGAGAGCTGCTGGTGCGTTCACTTCCACCCCTGTCCCCTTATCGCCTCTCAACTCCTCCTCTATTCCCCCCATCCTACGCCCCGTGTGTCCTGCCCTTATATTTCGAAAACCTTTGCCCTCCAGGTATTCGCCACCTCAACCTTTTTATAATTCACAGTACTTGGTTTTTTTTGCTTTCCAATTTTGATTCTCTTCTCTATTACTTTTATGGTCGTTTGCCCCTTCTTCCCCTCTACTCCCCTCATCTGACCTAAAACCAGCGGACGCGGTCCCGGCCCTCATTAAAGAAAGTACTCCCACAAGCTCCTTTTTGTTTCAGTGTGTGATTCTCTTTCTTTTCCCCGATTTTCCCAATCACAATTTTTCTTCACCCTGGCCCCCAATGAGCCTGACCTTTGTGTTTGGCGGCGTCCCCGGGGGAGACCCGTATCCACCACCGACTTTTCCCCTTTTTATATGGCCGTCCTTTTCTTCTAGATTTCCGCTTTCCCCACAAGGCGACCCTTCTGCTGGATATTCCAGCCTACTTGGCAATTTGAACCTTATCATCTTCATCCTTCTTTTTTGTTTTTTTTTTTGTTTAGAGATCATATACTGCTTTATTTACCCCCTGCTTCTGAAGGCGTGATCTCCAGTCCGCAATTTTGGTGGAAAGTCAGTACTTTTCCCCACCTTCTTCTTGTGTCATAACCCTCCGCCTTTTTTTTTGATCCACTTTTCCGTTCTGTCCCTTTGACACCGTCAGACATGGTTTAGATTTTTTGCCATGGTATCTTTTCGATTGGATTTGTAATATCGTTACCCCCATTTCTTTAACCAGTTCTCATTGTTTCCTCTCTTTGCGATTTTTGCCTCTTTTTGGTTTCCCCCCCTAGATTTGATTTTTAAGGCCCATGGAACTTGATTCGGAAAATGCCGGCGGGACATGTAAGCCCTTCCTCGTGAATCTCTCAGAATCTACCCCTGGTTAGAGCCCCACCCCTTCTTTTTTTTTTATCGCTCCTTATTTTTTCACGGTGGTTAGAGAAAAGTTTCCTTTCAATTTTGTTTCTGATGGCAGCTTTCTTCTTCAAACCCCATTCGTGTATGATTAGCGCAATTTTTATTTTTCCCCCCTTCCCAAGAAGTAATCGCTTCCTTTTTGATGTCTCACTCCTCCCCCGGTTTTTCCCCTTCGATCCCCCCTTTTCCCTGAGAGTGAAAGTGATTAATCATTTCTCCATTCTCCCTTTGCCTCCTTTTGTTTCTCCCTCCGTGCGTTCTAATGCCCCCCCTTCCAATCGCGGGCTTGCGATGTTCTGTGTAGGAAAGGGAAAACAAAGCCACCGTCCCTCTCTCGGTGTCTTTGGCTGGACCCCATTCGTTTTAAAGTCCTGATCTTTCCCGGAAGTAAGCCTCTGTCAGTCTTCCCTGAGATCTTCTTTCCCGACTTTGTAGACTTCCCCAACCACAATGCCGTGGAGTCCCCAGTTATTGCCCCTCTTTAGATTTTTTCGTGCCCCCTTTTTTTAAAACACACCCGGCCGCGTGCAATACCCCAGCCCATTCCTCCTCCAGCGAAGACCCCCCTCCTCCCCCCCTCCAACCACTCCTTTTAAATAATGCTTTGAACTTGCATACATCTTTAATATATCGTTAGACGCCGCGGAGATAACCCCGAGACATTAGATGTTTCCCACCCTTTTTGAATCTCTTTTTCCCCCTTGGTTCTTCAGTAGCCCCGTCCCCAGCACCACCCCAACAAACCCCGACAGAAACCCGTCCCCCCCTTTTCTAATGCGCCGCTCCCGTCAGACAGATTAACTTTCTTCCTCTCTGATCTTTTTAGCTTCTCCTTTAAGGAGATGTCTCCCCCTCTCCCTGATCTTTTTAAACTAGGTGGCTTGACTTTCGCCGCGGAGAGTGGGACCTCTCCCTCACTTCATCTTTGTACTCTCTTCCTGTTCTCAAAACGGTTTGTCGACTCATCTTCTCGAATGCTTTCGGTTCCCATTTTTCTGGGTTTTTAGGCCCCCCCAGTCCTTCCCTTGCTTTGCCTTTTTGTTGGCGAGGATGGATCATCCCTCACTATCGGCGCTCTATTCCCTTTCCCCCTCGTGTTCCCTAGGTTTTTTGAACCTTGCCGGCCAATCTCCTCCCCACACCTTCTTCCTGTACTGAAACTCTGCCATTTCTTCAATCTTTCCTTTAGGCGATCAACGTGGAGACCACATGTGTCTTACTCCTTGAGTTTGATTTTTCCCCTTCTATGTCGATCTCTTTTCCCCTGCTGGGTTTTTCAGGTCTTTCTGGATGTCCCTTTTTCACCAGGAGCCCCCTGTCACGTCCCCCCAGGATTTACTTCTTCTTACCTCTCATCCTCTTCCCTCTCGTGTTGTGGCTCGGATGTCTCTTTTCCAGACTTACTGTCCTTTTTTTAAGCGTTTGGCTTTCTTTTTCTTTTTCGCTTCGCACGCAGTCTGCAAACCAGCCTTTAGGAATCAAGTACAAAGTCCCCTCCTGACCCTCCGTTTCCGGGTGATGAATACTCATCGTGTGTTCAGGTCTGAGCACTTCTCCTTCCAACCGCCCACTGGGCTGTTTTTCGAGATGCCCCTTCAAGTGTTTCTAAGTTTATCCCCAGACGTTCATTCCCCCCCCCCCCCCTCTTGCCCTGTTTTGGACCCCTCTTCCTTCTCTATTTCAGTTGATTCCATTAATCCATCGGCAAACCCGACCCAACCCCCGTCTCGGGTCTCCAAGAGCTTCTGCCAGGACCGTTCCTACTCCTTTTTCTCGTCAAACATTCGGAGCTGAGCACTTCCGATGGCGAAACCACAACCTTTATGAGAAATTGAAAGGTTGAACGTGGTGTTCGTCCTCCTTTACAATCAATCGTCTTTCCCGAAATCAGGGCTGAAGACTCTTCCTGAGCCTCTTGCGCTCTTCCATACTTCCGAGGCGAATTGAATCTCGAGTCGCGCTCCCGTGCGGAATTGCTACTGATTGTTTTGACGGTTTTTTTATCCCTGTTCCTTGTTTCTATTTTTGTGAATCCTTTTTTTCAGTCTTTCCCTCTACATCTACTAGCGAGTCCCCTAATTCTAAAGCCGATTTAACTTGATGCCTCCTTCTGGCATACTTTAACCCCATGGTTCGGTTGTGAACCTTCTTTCCTTCTTGTTGTTCCTCTTCGTTTTCTGTTCTTCTTTTGTCTTTGATCCTGGCTGGTGGGAGGGAACGGCGGCGTTTAGCTTTGGAAGTGTGTTTTGATAAGATTTGCCCCCCCCCTTTTGGTCTTTCGTCCCTCCCTTCCTTCTTTTTTTTTTTGATTAGAGGTCCCTTCTCCTCATGAGCATTGACAGCTTTTGAAGTCCGGGACTATCCCCCCTCGGTCATGCATTAAAATTTACCTAATCTTCTTTTTCACAGTTTTTTTCCGAATTATCACCGACATTCGCCACCGGGCAGCGATTTGGCCTTTGGGCCCTCTGAAAGCACTTGATCCTAGGTTTCCCCCTACCCCTCGTTTTCTTCGTCTGCAACATTTAGCGGCTGGGACTGTCTGTAAACACCTTTCCTCAGGCCTTCCCCCTTGTCTCTTCTAGACCCTGCTTTTTTCATTCGTGAGCAACCTCCATTACAACCTTGTTTCATGGTGTCCGTACTCGCCCCTAACTCACTCAGAAAAGAAATGTTTGGCACGCTCCCCCGGACCACGCATTTTTCCATCATTGGGCGAACACCCCTTTCCCCACGACCCTGAATCGAAAACAAATTTCGCATTTTTATTCATCACAGACTTTGTTCCTTAGATCTCTTCGTTCCATGTACTCCTTCCGACTCCCCGTCTTTCTCTTCCCTTCGCCCGTTCCGAGAGACCCATAATCCAATTAAACACCCTCTTCTCCTGTTGCGGGCCCTTTATGAACCCGTCCCCCTCTTTTTGACCGCAGTGTTTCGGGGCGCTTGATGGAACTTTCGTACAAAATCCAAAAGATCCCGTCATAACAGTACAAAACCTATTCAGCTCCCTTGTGGTTTCGTTTTGCCCTCCCCCTTCCCATTCCCTTCCAGAGGCGTTTTCTCCCCGGTTCGGTTTCTTTTGGCGGGAGAGTCCTGAAGATTCAACCAGAACTCCGCGCTGTCTTTCCCCATAACATCCCATTCATACCAAGTATTTTTCTGATATCCTTTTTCCCCCTGTTGTTTTTGTCTTCGCTTTCTCCCCTATACATTGTTTCTTTTTGTATTTAAAAATGCCAGTCTCTTTTTGTCCTCCTCTCATTTTTACTATTTGGGTTTTCAAGTTTTCCTTAAAACCGAAACTTCTTTTGGTACTTCTCAACCTCCTCTTTTGTTTGAGTTTACGGTTCGGACAACCCTTTGCACGCGCCTCTACCCCGGTAGGAAACACCTCTCCAGAGGTAAGATTTTGATTGATCTTTCACTAAAAATTTCCCCCCTTCCCCCCACCCCCCCCCCCCTCTTCAGCTTTCGTTTTTCTTTGTGACCGCAACGTTTGGAGCTGGTGTTTGTCAAACCCGTTTGTCGATTTTTTCCTGCTACCTGATTGGCTATACCCCCTTCTTCTTTCTCTCTTTAGTGCCACCTGCTTATGAGTCTCCCCTTCAGTTTTTGATGAGAAAAATGCCTTCTTTTGTTTATCGAGTACAGTGAGGTAGTTACCGCTTCTCCCGTGTTACGTTTGCTTTTCCTTCTTTTTTGCGCTTTCTTCTGCCACCCCCCCATGTCCTGTGTATGTGTGACGCACTACATTTGTCTCCTTTCCAATACTAGAGCAGCTTTCCCCTTTTTTTCCCTCCTTTCAGTCCCCCAGGGTGATTACTTCTGATAACCTATGTTTGGACTTATGCTGATTGGGGGTTGGGTTTTCAACCCTAGTCTAACTTTTTCTTACTACAGCGTGAGCCCCCCCTCACGCCCTTGGGCCTGATAGTATCCACCATTGTTGCCAATCGTGGTCTTTCGGGCGAGTTCTGTGGGGCCATTCCCACCACCATGCAGCTATTGCCGACGAGGTTATGACGATGGACCCTTAGGCTATGTTTCGCTCTTCAAGGACTTTTCCCTGCTCCTTCCCCCTGCTCTTTTCTTTGCGACTTTTTTTAGCTTTGCTGACTTTCTTCCGATTTCCGATCCTTTTAACCACGCCTAAGTAATAAACACGAAATAAGAAAGAAAAAGCTTTCGACAAAATATAATTGACCCACTTTTAAGAACTTAAGTGGACCGTGCATACCGGTCCTAATCCTTTCCTCCGAAGCGGTAGATCCTTCAGCATCCTCCTTAGATGTACCTTTTTCCTCCCGACTTCACCCCTTCCCCTGGATCCCAGACCTCCCCCTTCCTTCCTCCACCGTATAGCCCCAGTTCCAAGTTACAATACCCCATTGGAGCCATCATATCAGGGTACTTTCTCCCGCAAGAATATTCGGCCCAAATATATAGTCTCCGCCATTTTTCCCGAGGTGCTCTCTTTCCCTGCTTTCTATGCGGTTTGATTGCTTGTCTCGCTGCGGCTTTAGGGGAACTAGCAGAGGAAACCAACCTTTCTCATTTTTTTATCCTTTACTTCCCTAATTTTCCTCACGTACTAATTCTTTATCAAGACCTCCTCTATCGTCCTTCCCCTCCTTTTTGGAGTCCACTGATTACTTTTCTTGAATTGTGGCTGATGGTTCCTCAATTACTGCGTCCCCGCTTTCAGCTTCTGGTAATCTTTTTTATTCCTTCTTTTCCCCCACGGTTTTTCCCATGCGAAGAAAAACACACCGGGAGCTGCCGTAATTCTCTTCTTTTGGTTCGTTTTCTTTTCTCTAGACGATCCACCCGCCCCTACGCCTTCCTGTTGTTCTCTCCTTCTATGAATATCTTTCCATGTAACGGCTGGGTTTGGACAGCTATGTACAGTCGTCCCAAAGTCGAAAGGAAACCCCCTCTTTCCCCAATTCCTTCATTTTGGGAATCCTTTTAATCTCCCCTTCCTTTTTTGAGCCGATGAGAGGAAAGAATTACTCCCCGTTGAACTGGTTTTTCCTTCAATGGATATTGTTAGCATTAGTCCCTCTCTTCCGTCTTTTACCCACCCCTCCGTCCCCATGATACCATTACATAGACTTCCCTCCCATTCTTGACGGAGGATTCATGACCAGTCCTTTCCCCTTTGGTTGTCCTCTGATCCATCCCTTCTCCTCCCCCCGCCCCTCCTCAAGTATCTAACTCCATTTTCTCGCATGGAAACCAGTGTGCACTCCCATACAAAACCTATTCACACTCCGGTCTGGTCAGACTCCTCTCCTACGGCCGTGGATGCACTCAGTTGAAAACAACTTCTCACCAGTGTTTTCTTTTGCATACTTGAGCATTATGATTCCTAATTTTCGTATCCCCGCCCCTTTTTCTAATTGAGATTTGAGTCTCCCCCTTTCGGGAGATCCCCCCCCACTTTTTCACCGGTTGAAATTGTACGATTTCTTGTTCGAGCCCCTTCTCACAATCAATCGCTTCAACGGCAATCAGGAAGAATCAATTGAGCAGGAGACCTAAAATCTGTTTGACTATTCTTCCTGTCTTAAGCTCCCTTCTTCGCCATGGCCTTGGTGGTCTTTTTTCTGGGTCTACGTGTCTTAGGGCGGGCTGTGCTGTTTTTCGTTGTTGGGGATGGATCTTCCGACTTCCCTTCTTACTCTTTTTCCCTTTTTTTCAGGATACAGCTAGGCTCTCCCTTCTCCCTTTGAGTCTCAGTTCCACTTGCATGGATTTTTTTTTTTTGTTTCTTTTTCTTGTTTTTTTTTTTTGATCGGAGTTTTCTAGTTTTCCGGCTTCTAGTCCGGCGGTTGTGGCACGGCGCGTGGTTATCCGTCTTAGTTGTGACAAGAAAATATGGAGCCGGCAAAGGACGGCTTTGTTTTCACTCCTCCTGAATTTTTCCCCGCCCCAGATATCATTGACATCTGGGCTGCCGTCCGGGAATCAATTCGGGACTGATCCGTCCTCCTTATAAAGCGATCTTTGATGGTTCCTCCCCCTTTCTCCTTGCCGACCCTCCCCCTGACCAGTTCCTTATTTCCCCTCTTCAGATCCTTCCCTCCCCTTTTTGACCTGGGGCGACAACTATATTAGTAGAGCAAATTTCGCGTCGTGCCTGAGTGGAACCACTCAGCAACTACGGCCCCAATTTCTCGACACCTCACCTTTTTGGTATTTAAGGTCTTCATCCAAAATCTTCCTTCCGCTTTGGTGCCGACAACTGTTCGCGCTCGAAGCCCCCCAATGAAAAGTTTTCTGAAGACATTAGAACCACAAGTTTTTTCCGTTGGTCCTCCCCCTTTTTTTTTCCCCCCCCTTTAATCCCCAACCACCTGACTCCTTTTCCCTCCCTCTATGTTCAGCTGCGCCGCTCTCACTTTTTCGCGAGGAACTGACGATTTTTGCCTCCCGCCGGTTTCGGATCCATTCCATTTCCTTTTAGATGCAACTCATCTCCCCCGTTTGTTTACAACACGTTCGTGGTGCTCCACTACCCTCAACGGACTTGTCGAAAAGCTCCGTGTAGGAGTTTTTCCGGCGATGATGTACGACTTTACCCATCCAATTGTGAAACACCGTCCATACAAATCTTCCCCTTTTTCCCCTCTGTCCAAATTTTCCTGAAACGGCCCCCTTGATCACGCAACTTGAAGTCCCGGCCCTTTATTGCGAGACCGTCCTGCCTAACCAAATTCAAGTCTGATGGATTCTTCCTCCCTCCAACTTTTCCCCTAAACCCTTCTTCTCTCCTCTCACTCCTCCCCTGTTGTAGAGATATCCCAAATTCTTTGTTTCCAAAATGCCAGTCGAGGGCGTTGAAAACCGTCGCGTGATTGGGTTCAACATAAGGACCCGTTCCGACAAAAAATTTTTTTTCCTCTCCCAGTCGCGGTGGTATCCCTTTTTCTTCCTTTTCCTCCTCCAGCCCAAGTGCCGGAATATTTTGCATTATAAGCGGGTCAAGAGTTGGATTTAGATCTTTTCCCCTCCATTCTGACACACAAAAGGAGTTTGACTCCTTTTTTACGCCACCCCTTGCCGCGGTTTTCTCAAAAGTTTAGCTTCTTTTCCTTCTCACTTTTGGCCACTGGCCTCGGACCATGTTTGATTATTCGGTCAGTGCCATCTCTCACAGAGAGCGCTAGTTCCCAGCTGCTGGTGATGAGAACTGAGAGTGTTTCCAGATTGACCGTAGTCGCCTCACACCTTCTTTTTTGATCCAGCTCAGTTTTGGGAGTACTTCTTTTATATTTTTCTGTCCCAAAAACTCCGGATGCTTGAGCGCGAATTTGTTCGGCCCCCACCCCTCTCTATCAATTGGTTTTTATCTCGTGCTACTTCTTCTTTTCCCCAGTTTGCCCTCCCTTTTTATCATCCCCTTTGGCCGGCTTTGTTGTGTAGTTACAGAATTTATAATCTCCTTTTGTCTTTTCCCGCGCGTTAATAAAGGTACCGTGCGTTTTTAGCCCAACTTGGCACGAGCGGGCCTTTTCTTGGGCTTAAACAGGCCATCGCACCCTCCAGACCCCCACTCTTCAAATTCGGCCCTTTCTCTTTCTCTTTCAATCTTTAGCTCGTGTCTCCCCAATTCAGCCTCTGTCAATATATCGGCGATCTTCTTTTCTCGACGTATGACGAGTCTTTCTTCCAACCCCCCCCTGAAAGTCCTTTGATGAATCCACTGCTTTCTTAACCATTTCCTTGCCCTCCACTCAACCGCGCTCAACCAGCAGCTTCTAGACACAAGCTATGTGTAATCTCCACATTGGCACTTTTGAATGTATCTCCCTTCCCCTTATCCGTCAGAGTGTTCGTTCCCCTTTTCTCCCCCCATCGTAGATGTACGGGGCGATAAGCCCCCCCTCCCCCAAAGGTTTCAGCAGCCGTCACACGAGCCCCTTTACTTCCCAAAGACCCACTGAACCCTTTCCCCTCCGCCCCCTTCTCTGCGTAAGCCGCAGATTATCGTTCCCCTCTATTTTTAGCTTGCAAAGCTTTTCCATTGATAGCAGTTAAGCCTGATTGAGATTGCCCTGGGCTTCCTTCTCGTTGCGTTTGGGACTCTCCCCCAGTTACTAACTTTGTTTATCCTTATTTCCCTTTCTTCAGCCTCTACCCCTCCTTAAAACCACGACTTATGTTTCCGCTCGATGCGTTAAACGTCCTTCAGAAGCTTCTCCCCCCCCCCCCTTTTGGGTGTTTTCCTCGTCTTCTTTAAAATGGCGCGCCATCCCTATACCCCTTTTCCTGCTTCTTTCCCGTTACCTTCCCTGTTTTCTCCCATGCTCAAAAAAGGGAGGCCATCAGTGACCTCAAATATGAATTTGATGGTTGTCGGGTCTCCCCTCTCCTCGTCCCGCGCCACCCTTTGCATGATTACCTCCGGCCGTCTCTGTGAGGCCGAGCCTTTTGAATTATAGTCCCGGGACTCTGGTTTGGAGTGCGAGTTTTATACAGGAGCGCACTTCTAGGCCAAATCCTGCGTTTTCTCCCTTCCCCATTGTCCTTCCTT
>Ga0179593_1419421_pt1 | contig 12566 bp, 10 predicted proteins | sample CZODoug2_1_08_16_FD_185931 | JGI IMG/M metagenome (GOLD analysis project Ga0179593, IMG submission 185931) | Vadose zone soil fungal communities from Angelo Coast Range Reserve, California, USA - CZODoug2_1_08_16fungal (PacBio error correction) | ecosystem: Environmental > Terrestrial > Soil >... | reverse complement strand
ACCTTCATTTTCTGGATCCGCTTTGTTGTCGTTTTTTTCCTTTGGTGAGCCTCATAACCTGGTATTGGGCCCCTGGGTTCTTTTGCGGTTTACTATCTCTTGTGTTTTTTGAGAGGAGATTTATGGACCCTGGGTCATGTAGGCCATTTTTTCCATTTTCCTTTGGGATTCAAACAATTCCCTTCCCCCCCCCCTCCCCCCCTCCTTTTCTATTAGGCAGCTCCAGATTTTTTCTGGAGGTAGAGGCGCCTCTGGGGACTCTGAGATCCGGGTTCACCCGCCAGCTGAGTCCCAGCCCTGCTTCCTCGTTAGCGGAGCGTTTCCCAATCATGAGGGGTCCTACTCCCCCCCTCCCCTTGTGCGGGCCTTCGATTTCTGTCCCTGGTGAGTTTTCCAGTGATCCTTTTTTTTTTCCAGGGCCCCAGAGCCGGTGAAGTGCTGCACCCTCCCCCCCCCTCCGCCCTCGTGAACGTCCCCCCACTCTTTGCAGGACTGAACTCCCACGTCCTGACGGCAATGGTTCCTTGTTCCATTCACAAGCGGTTGGTGCGGATCCCCCCTGGTGCACCTCCGTCCTCACTTTGGTCTTGGTGCGGGCTTCTCCCCGTCGCAACCCGGTACATCTTCTGGACCCCACATAGCCCTTCACCCCTTTTTCTCGATGACCCCCATTTTCCTTTTGCTTTTGACCGAGCTCTCATTCCTTTTTTTTTTTTTCTTCATTGTTGTCACATTTCCATCCGCACGAGCGTCTCCTTCCCCTCCATGTCAATTTTGGCCACACGGGCTTGTTTCCCTCCCTCGTCTGGGGTGTTTGGGCGACTTTGTTAGGACCCCCCTGGGATCACCCCCCTCCCTGACTGAGGAAGAGCGCGCTACTAACGAACGTACACTCTTGATCCCATCCTTTTTTCATCCCGGACGATTCAAACATGGACCCTTCACCCTATTCACAGGAGGGACACAAGGGGCTTATCTTTGCGAGTCCCCCCTTCCAGAGGATCGACTCCCCCTTCCTTTCTGCTCGTTTTGAGTTGAGTACCAAACCCCTTTTTTCTTTTTCCGGAATGGACGTGACCTGTTTCTTCAACCCCCATCAATCGGTGGGTCGATGGTTTCTCAAGAGGCAAGCAGGGCGGAGGGACTTTTACCCCGTGAGGTTCGAGAACCTAACTGTTGCACCGTTTCCCCTGCTTTCCGCCGGTTGGAGTTCTTTCTGGCACCCACAGTGCTTTTTCTAGATATCCTGTGCCAGTTGGATCTCATGTTTTTAGGCCTTTCTTTTGCTTTCTTTCCCCCCCCCCAATGGCCCCCAACGTGAGCGACTCCTTTCTGAACCTGGTGCAGAATTGCTGGTCCCTTGCTACCCCCACGTGCAGTTGTCACCCTCCCTTATTGGTCGATTTTTGTTCATCCTATATTTAAAACCGCCCCTTTTGAAATTGATTAGGATTCCCCGTTAAATTTTCTGTGGGGGCCCTTCGACTCGCACCACCGCGTCCCCCCCCCCCTTCCGCGCCTTCAAGTCAACCCGTTTGCTCACCCGGTCAACCCTTTTATAATCCTTTCTCCTTGCGTTTCCCTCCTGGTTTGCCCGATACTTTTTCAATATCGAACCCCGCTGTAGCACCATGCAATTCTGGATGCGTACCCACTTTTTTGAGTGAACATTTCAAAGTTCATTAATGCCCCCCCCCCTTTGTTTTTAGACTCATTTTTTTTTTCATTATTAGGATACACCGCCGCGACACTGTATACGTTCCTTTCTGACTCTGGACCAGCGCCCTGGTCCCCTCCCCACTCCCCGTTGCTGGGCGTTTCCCAGCTGTAACCCAGGAGTCAGCCCGAAACTCTGAGTGCTGCCCCCCCCGTCTAGACCCCAGGTGCGCAGTTTCGCGCCCCCCCCTTTTCCCTTTTCCTTGAGCGTGGGAACCACCTCGGTAATCTGCGGATTTCACAAAATCTCTTTTTGCCACTTCCTCCCCGGAGCCCGTGAGTTCCCTCGCCGGATTGGGATTTTCTCAGAGTTCCCCCCCTCCCCCTCATCGCCGGTTTTTTGTCGAAGAAAAGGAACCCCCTGTCCCTGCACCCAGTTTTTTGACCGGTGCGTTCCCCTTTTTTTCGTGAGCTGTGTTTTTCTTTCTCTGGTACATCCCTCCCTGAAGTCTCTGCATAATTTTTTTTTTTTTTTTTTGCATGGATTGTACATTAGAGATTTTTTTTTTTGTTTGCGCCGGCAGATCGATTTGATTTTGGTCAAGTGTCCCCCCCTTTTCCCTTATTGACTTGGGTAAGCACTTGACCCCTGCTTGGAGAAGACTTATGTTGAGCCTTCTTCGGTCTTTTGCTTCTTTCATCCCACGATATTTTCTGTTCCTCCCGTACCCCCCACGGTTCTGGGGCCCATTTAGTTGGCCAGACCGTCTTCATGCTACCCCTTCTCGCTTTTTGGCGGTGGATGGTGAGGATGGGCACCCTTCCCACGACCTGTTTTTCCCCCGGCTTCTTGCTTTCCCCCCCCCCTTTGCCTTCCCACTTGGCGGGCGTCTTTTCGATAAGACGTTTGTATTTGGTTTGAAGGATCCCTTTTGACTTTCTTGCTTTTTTTTCGATTTCGTACCTTTTGCCTTTTTTGGTAACATTGGCTGTTTTGTTATTATGGGGTTCTAGCTTTTTTTTTTCTTGTTTCAGCAGCCCGGTCGCCGTTTTGATCGGTTCCCCATCCTCTGGCACTGTTGATTTTCGCTCGCCCTTCGGTTTTTTGTCGGAGGCTCTCACCTTTTTGTTCCCACCTTTCTGTCTCTTTGCCCCGCCTAACCCGTCTTTCCTCTTTTCTTTTCCGCCTCCTTCAAGTTTTGCTTCGAAAAGGGGCCGCGCTCGCGTTTTTTTTCCCCCCCCCCCCCCCCCCCCCCCGCCCCCCCCCCCCCCTCCCCCCCCCCTTTTTTTTTTCCCCCCGCCCGTCCCAACACGCGGCAGGGCCCCCCTGCAGTCGTCCCCGCGGTTGCCTTCTTTTTGCACCGCGCTTCGACCCCTGTTTTCCCTTCTTCGCACACCATGACCGCCCCCCCCCCCCCCGCCCCCCTTTCGGCCCCCCCCCCCCCCCCCCCCTGTTTATTTTTTCGCTCTTTCCCATTTCTTCTCTTATCTTCGCTTCCATAACCCGTTTTTCACTCTCCTCTCGCACACCCGTTTTCTGACCCCCCCCCACTTCCACTCACACATTTTTTTTTCCCGCCCCCTCCAGCACGTTTTACGCGACCCCCCTGAATCGGCAGCCGTTGTATGCCCACGATAACATACATTGCCTCCTTTCTCCCCCCCCCTTACACTGCGCACCATTTACTACGCCTGGTTTTAGTGAGTTCAGACTTTTTCCCTCTGAGCGCCCGGCTTTTGTTCCCGTTCGCATCCTTTCCCCAGAACCGGTTTTTCATTTTTTCTAGAGGTGTTCTTGGGCCCCCCCCCCTCTGCCTCCCTGCGCATGCCCGCCACGTCCCTGTTTTTGTACTCGCTGCACGTCGTCTTCTCCCCCTGTTTTCCCACCGTTGACATTTTTTGATCGACTGTTAAGACCCTTTCGCGCCCAGCCTTTTTTTTAAAAGGCCCGTTCTTCCTTTTTTGTCGCGTGCTCTCTAGTTTTTTTTTTTTTTTTTCACACTTGGATAGGACTCCAGGATCGTTTTCCCCACCCTTCTTTCTCCCCCCCCACTCCCTCCCCCCCCCCTCCCCCCCCCCCACACCCCACCCCACCCCCCCCCACTCTCTCACAGTTATTTCGTTTCCTCATGCTGTCCCCTCCTATACTGTCCCTTTTTTTTTTTCCTTCCTTTCCTCCATTTCGTCTGATTCGGGCACCTGGCCGCCCTACCCGCTTTTGGAGGATGCCCTGCGGTTTGTTCGTCTTTTCTTCTTCTCCCCTTGCCAGTTTCAGAGTGCGCTTCCGCCCGCGAGGGCCTTTCCCTTGCTACTTTCTGGGAGTTGTCTCGGTGTCAAACGCCCCCCTTTCTACTTTACTCCCGGAACCAGTCCCTCACTGGCCTTGGGCGTCTTTTTTTTCCCTTTTTTTCTTTTTTTTTTTTTTTTTGTTGCTTATTTTCCGCGCCCCCTTTTTGAGGAAGCGATATTTAGTCCGTCATTTGGTCTTGGAGGTTGCACTAGAGCTTCACCCCACCACGGATTCCCTCCACCCGCTATTTTTTGAGCTTCCCTTTTGGCCTTTTCGCTTTATTGGACCTGGGCATTGGTTCCTTCCTTCCCACTTGTATTTTCCCCCCTGGGGCCTCATGTTCCCCGTTTTTTTTTTTTTCTATCTCCTTCCTAACGTTGCTTTGTGTCGAGATCTACTCTGCACCTTTGCCTTGCTACACTTTTAATCACATTCGTTTCCTGTTCTTCGCCTTCCTTCCCCGCCAGCCATGTGCTTACACAACCTAGGCCATTAAACCTGAGTTCCGTTGGTTCTTCCGCCCTTCCCCTCTGATGGGAGTCATCAGGAGCCCCCACGGACCGCTATTGAAAAAGCTCCCCCCTCCTCTTTTCCCGGCGGCGCGTTTCCTGACACGGTGATAGGGACGGTGAGTCGCTCTTTCCGCAACGAGATTTTCCGCTTCGGGGGGGCACGTCCGGAACTTGAGCACCTCGCACACCCCCTCCTCCCCTTTCCTCCGGCCCGTCTCTCTTTTTGCCCTTCCTCAGCGGCCCTTCCATATCCCTTTTCCCTCTCCTCCCCCCCCCTGCTCTTTTTTTCACCCAGTACCATTTTTCAAACTCCCCGTATAATTGATAACCAGCGCGAGTTTTTTTTTCCTTTTTGTGGTGGTTTGGAGCTTTTTTTTTTTTCATCACCCTTTGCTCTCGGCTTTGACCTCCCCTTTTCGCTTTCCCGGACGGCGGTCCCTTCCTATTTTCAACCAACTCCTGGAAGTCCAACGTAGCTTTACGCCGAATTTTTTTCAAACCGTTTTTCCTTGGCTTTTGTATTTTTTTCCCTCTTCCCCTCCTCCTTTTTTTTTTTGTGCCTTTTCGAGCTCTTTGACGAAGTCGTTGTGCCTTTGCCCCCCGAGTTGGTACCCCCAAGTAAATCGTCTCAGCGGGTTTCCCCTGCTTTCCTTCTCTCCGATTTTCTTTCTTAAGTGACTCTTGCGTTGGAAAGACGGCGTTTTGGCTCCCCCGCTTAGCCTCCCTCTCCCCACTGCCCTATTCAATGGAACCGCGCCCCCAGTTTCGGTTTTATGCACCGCTCGCTTCCCGGCCACACACGAGACTCGATCCCCCCTGCACGAACTTAGTTCTTAGTCTTCGGGAGCCCCTGGTCCTCGAAGGCTTTATTGGGGAACGCGAAGTGGCACTGATTTTTTTGTTTTCGTTTGGAGCACCCCGCAATTTTCCCCTCGAGGGGTGCTTCGTAAGCGCGTCCCCCTCCACGACATCGCCATTCGGAACAGGGAGCATTTTCAACGTATGACATCTAGTTTTATCCTCTGCCGTAAGGTTCGTTGCGGTTCAACAACCCCCCCCCCATGCCCCCCCCCCACCGCTCCTGGCCGGTCCCGGCCTTTTTAAGGCTCGTTGGGCCGAAAGTGGTGGGCACCAGATGACATCGGTGACCCCCCTGGGCGTCTCCTTTTGCCCTCCCCTTGATGGCGATGTTTTTTCTCTCCTCTTTCCAAGTGGTTCTTCTTTTGCGGTCCAGTGTTTGTTTTGTGGCCCACGTTAGATCGCCCAACCCCTGCTTTTTTTCAGACCCACACCCGGCTTTTTCTGCTTTCCCCCCGCTTCCTTCCCTCCCCCAGACTTTTACAACTTTTTTTTTGCTTTTTCGGCCGGTGGGTGCGCCCACCCTGTTCTTTTTCTCCCAGCCTTCATAGTTTTCCCCCGTCCGACGACCGCCGAGGGAGCGTCCCCCTTTTCAGGCATTCTTGTGGTGTTCTTTCCCACACCCCCGTTTTTTTTTCGGTTTTTGATTTTGCTGGTATTTGTTTTTGTTTTTGTTTTTTTTTTTCCTCCCTTCCCACCTCAATGGTTCTTTTTTGCCCGCACAGTTCGAGGTCCCTCTTCCCGGGTTGCTCGGCCGGGGGACCTGGCGTACACCTCCTGCTTTGCTGTCTCTCCCTGCCCTCAAACCTCAGCGTTTCCCTTTCCACGTCTTTTTCTTGCGCGCCCCTGGTCCGTTTTTTTTTCCTCATGGTGGTCCCTCCCCGATTTTTCGTTTGTTTTTCTGCCTTTGTCGCGTTTGACCACCTCCGTCTGTGCGCCAAAAACTCCCAATGCCCGGCTTATCTCCCCCCCTCCGGTGGGATGCCTCCTGAGAATTGCGTTCCTTCGCTTTAGCTGTTGGTGCTGCCCGCGCGTTCCCATTCGTTCCCGTGTCCTACCCAACCCCCGTCAGCCACACCCCCCGTTATTTCCTCCCGCTCCCACCGATTTGACCCCCCCCCCCCCCCCCCCCCCCCCCCCCTCAGGAGGCCCCCCCCCCCTCCTTTTTCTTCTTCTCCTTCCCTCTCTCCCACCCCCCCCTAATAAGGAGTCTTTTAGGTTTTGTTTTTGGAATGGCGGCAATCCCGTACTACTAATTTTTTTGTTTCGTTTTTAAGCTTTTTGAGGTTTATTTCTCAGGCATTCTGGGGGAAGTGTCCCCACAGTCCGCCCGGACGGACCCCCTTGGGAACTTTTTCCAGTAGCGTCGACTGGGCAGTAGGGTTCGGAGGAAACAGTGCCCTTGCTGGGGTCTGATATTTAATTAAAGCTCGTTTGTATGGTTCCTCCCCCTTCCAACCTTGCGTCTCCATGTTCAGTTTTTTTTGTATCTGATGCCGGCTTGCAATTTGTGGTTTTTTTCGGTATTCGGTGAGGAGTTCTTGAAAGTTCCCCTCCTATGTTTGTGTTAGGTTGGCGGGGTTTTTCTTCCTGGTGACTCCACCGTTCCCCTCTTCGGTTGGCCGTCTTTCCCGCGACTCGGTGTTCGTACTTGCCCCACTGTTCTCGGCTTATCAAGTTCTTTTTTTGCTTATCTCAGTGGGGTTACGGCTGGTCTGCTGCGCATTCTTGGCAGTTCCCTGCAGCCAGTTTTTCTTCCGGGTTTGTTTTCTTTTTTTCGGCACCCTCTCCCTTTGAACATTGTCTTGCCATGGCTTGCTGTTTTATTAGGCGTTCCACAAACCCTCGTCCCCCATCCCCCACTTGCTTTACACGCTTTTGGCGCTTGGGTCGGCTGTCATTTCCTCCTTATTCCCCTCCCTTTTTTTGAATTTTTTTCTAGCGCGGTTTGTGTTTTGGGTGAGTTTGTGGGTGAGCAGTCCCGGGCTTTGGTTTGTTTTTCGTAAGTTTAGTTTTTTGGACGGGTTACCCTATAGTCCTTTCGCCGGTCCCATTTTTTGGGATATTTTTGTTCTTTCGTAAGAGCTCGGATCCTTATAGATTGTTTTGCATGCTTGTTCACCCCTCCCCCCCTTAACCCTCGGGATTGGCCGATGTTCTTACCAACCTGTTCTCCACGGCCTTGATAGGCTTCTTTTACTCCTTGTGCCAATTTGCTCCCGTTGTCTCGCTGGTCCTTTTTGGCTTTTTTTTTTTAAGTGTGCCGGTGATTCCCGTGGTTCCTCCTCGTTTTGCAGGGGGGTTTTTTTTCATAACTGACCTTTCTTTTCACATCGTGTGTGACCGTTCGTTAATCTTTCCAGCTCGGCCTTTCCTTTCTTTTCTTTTTTAGTTTTTTTTTTTTTAAGTTTTTTAGACAGATAGTATGGAATGATGGGTTTCCTCCCAGCTTTTTCCAGGCCCCCCTTTTCGGCTAGAGGATGTCACTGCGGGACCCGTCTTTACTCAACGAGCTGGCTTATGTCCACGAGGCTTCGTTCCTTTCCCTTCGCTGGTTTTCGTTTTATTTTTCGGGGCGCAGTTTTCTTTGTAGTTCCGATGTTTCAGCCTTACTGGCCAGGAGTTCCCGGTTTTTTCGCCTGCTTTTCACCCTCCAGGTTAGTCCTGGCTGTTTCTCCTGGCTTTTTTCCCCTCCCTTTTTCTCTTTGTCTGGGATCCTCGTAAGTCTTCTCCTGGCGTTCTCGCGCCGGATTTCCTTGTTCCGGGTCACGGGCTTTTTCTTGGGCGGTTTCCCTTCACCGGGTCCTTCGTTTTTGGCTTTTTCTTTGGTTCAAACCCACGCTCCTTCTACTCGTTCTTCCTGCTAACATGTTGGGGTCGCGTCGCTTTCTGCTTTTCCTTCCCTCCCATTCTTGCATTTAGATGTTTGCTCGGCGGGTTTGGTCAGGGCTCCTCTCGTCCCTCCCCCTCCTCTCACAACCACCCGTGTTCTTTTCCCCACCTCTTTTTTGGCTCTCCTTGTTTTTTTCTCCGCCCTGGCGGATGGCGTCCTTTGCGCCTTAAGGAAAACCCCCTGTTTTTTCTTTTTTTTCCCCAGTCGGGGTCATACCTTTTTTTTTTCTTTCCCTCCAAGGTGTTTTTTTTTCTGAGATTTTATCACCCCCGGGGCATTTTTTTTTTTTTTTTTTTCAGGGAACTGAACCCTTTTTTTGGGTTCCTGTGCGAACCTTTTGACCACCCTCCCGCAGGCCGACTCCCCCCCCCTGCATTCTCACTCTCACCCAACAGTTGGTTAGAGCCGTTTTTTGGCTGGACCGCCAGCGGTTTTTTGTAAAGCGCTTTGAGTTTGAGGCCTCCTCCTCCCTGGCCTTTGCGGACAGTCTGCTCTTCCTCGCTTTTCCCCGACTGTGGTCCTCCCGTTTTCTTAGCCCGCTTGAGCGTGGCAACCACCTCGCTTCATTATTTAGGTTCCGAAAGGATGATCCTTTTTCGATTTGACTTTGATTGCAGAAAAGTTCCGGTTATCCCCTTTTGACCGTCCTCACCGCCAGTCCCCTCCGGGCGTTGCCCCTCTTCCCCTGTCGAAGCGTCGTGGGACTTTTCACTTCTCCAGACGACAGTCCGCTCCAGTTAGCGTTCTTTGAAATTTTCGTCTCCCCCTTTGCACCGCTTCATTTCCCCCCCCCCCCCCACTCAAAAGTCTTCAGGAGGGAGGGTCCGCTCCCTTTAGTTCTTCTGTGACCAGCACTGCTTTCCAGATTAATTCTCTGTAATTGAGAGGTTTGTTAAAGACCTTCTTTATTTTTCAGGGCTTCGTTTTTAGGTTTCCCTTTTCCCCCCCGCACAGTAGTCGGCCGCTCGTTTCCCCAGAGCGGGTGTGTTTTTTTGACCTTTGGTGCGACCTTTCGGATTCGGTTGCGAAACCTTTCGTCCCCCCCTGCTTTGGTTTTCGTTTGGACCTAGGTTGACGAGTACCGGCCGAACTCAAGGAGAACGAGGCCCCCCCCGCGGGATTTCGCCGTCCGTTTTTTTCGCCCCACTAAATTTAGGAAGTTCCCAAGCGGTCAAGTGTCACGTTCCCAGCTTCGGGCACACCTCCAAGAGGTTTTTTTTTCAAGTTTGGCACTGCGTGATACAGTTGGGTTCTTCGGTCACACTGGCGTTTTTTTGAATTCCTTTTGGCGCGGTGTACCGTTTCCCCTTCCCCCTAGCGGGCATCTTTTTGCTCCGCATTCAGCTTTTTTTCTTTCGGCCCTGAGACCCCTCCCGCCACCTTTTTTGCCCCCTCTGCGGACGCAAATGGTCCGGCACCCAGGCACTTTTTCCATCTACTGGCCCCCTGCATTGCGTTTTCCCGCTTTCCCCCCCAACAAGGCCCCACCCACCTGTTTCTGCGCGAGGCCTTCCAGTTTTTCATGAGCGGAATGGTTTCCAATATGACTCGACAGCTCTGTGTTTCAAGGTAACCACCCCATGTCTGGCCGCGGTTTTTTTTTTTTGGCGATTCAAACTGTGCAGAAATTTTGCTCTTGTTAATTTAACATTTCCAAGTTTCTTTCTTTGTCGTTCGCCCAACCCTTGGCACCCCCCCTTGGGGACTTTTTGGCCTCCCTTAAAGGATTCCCTCCAGGTTTGTTTGTCGAACTTTTTTGCCGGACGGCGTTTTTTAACGATTTAAAGTCCCCCCCTTTCTCCCACCAGTTCTTTTGCTCAGCCCCCCCCCCCTTTTCGTCGTCCCTTTTTGAACCTTACGGTATTTCACAGCCCAGGACGAGTTGCTAACAACACAACCCCCGGGATACGACGTTGGCGGTTTGGGTTACCACCCGACCGTACCTTTCCCACTTTTTTTGGTGGGTTGCCCCCCCCCGCGGACGGACCGTAGCGGTTAGGCACAGAGAAAGGGGCCTTTAGCCGCCGTTGGTTTTTTACCCACCCTCCTTGAACCCCCCGCCCTCTTGGGGTTTTTTGTCCTTGAGTGCCCCTAACTCCCACAGAGCTTTACGTGAAGGTGTCGACAACTTTCGTGAACCCCTTTTGCGGCTGTCGTCCTTTTTATCGACATATCACCCTTTTTTTTGAGTATCCTCTGCCTTTTTCTCTTTCGTTTCGACACCCCCCCAATTCTCGATTTGGCTCCCCCACTCCATGGGTTGCTATTCTTTTTCTTGATGGATCTTTTTATACGAGCACTGCGTTTCCTTCCACGCACGTACGCGTAGGTTGATTGCCCTGTGTTAGACTGCTTTTCGTCAGCTTTCCATTCAGCAAGTCACCCGCCCGTCTTTCCCTTCTTCTTTCTTCTTTCCTATTTTTTTTTTCTTTTTCTTTCTACTGCCTTTGACATGTTACCAGTGGTTTTTTCTCTCGATTGAATCCATACTTGCCAAGTATACCCCTGGATACTTGGCAAATTTTTTTTTTGTGGCATTTTTCGTATGTTTTGCGCGCCAGGACGACAGTCAATTTCATGCTGCCGGTGATCAGTGGGTCATGCAAAACCCCTGTCTCCCCCTTTTGCATTTTTCTCACCAGTCGCTTCTCTGCCCCCCCTTTTGCGACTACTGATTTTTTTTCGCACCCTCTGAGGTTTTTAATTTTTTGTTTTATTCCTTTAATCTGTAGTTTTCTTAGTTTTTTTTACCCGGTCTCCCTGTGTGGTTACTTCGCGTTTCCTTTTTTTACTCCCCCTTGAGGTGTTGCCCCCAGGTGGAGGTATTTTGGAGTCTCCTTGAAAAGTGATGAAAGAAGTTGTTGAGGATTGTTCTGCCATCCTGGGTCCTCACCCGTTTGTAATAGATCGGGGGCGAGTTCTTTCGAAGGACTACACGTGCCCTTGTTCGTCCTGGACTGGTATCTTTGATTTGGTAGGGGTGCCCCCCCGCATGGTCTTCTGGTCTTTTATATGAAGGGAGGACTGGATTTTTAGCGTTTTTTTTGGGTCGGTCCCTCCCTCCTGCAGCTTGTTTTTTTTTGGGGTTTTAGTTTTTTGTTTTCTAGCAGGTTGGCGTATCGACGTCCCCATTCATGGCCCACAACCTTGATTCCTCTCCTTGGATGGTTACGTTTTTGAGATCACTTCCATTTGGGAGGGTACATTTTGTGCCTCCCCCTTTTTTTGTTTTTCCTGTTCATCTTTTTGGTCTCTCTTTCCGCATAATGAATGCTTTTTTTGCTGCGTTTTGTCGGTTTTTTTTTGATTCTTTTTTGTCTTTAGAGTCACGGGGGTTGGGGTTATTTGGTACTCATTCTTGTCTTTTCCTTTTTTAGTGTCCTATTTTTCTTTCTAGTTTTTTTCGCGCTATCCCTAGTCATCCTTGGCCTTTCTTCTTGTTCTTTTTCTCGGGGATTTCTATCCCTGATGTTGGGTTGCGCAACCCGATCAAATTGGGACGGGACGTCTCTTTTTTGAATCCCAAGACCGTTTGAATAATTGTTTTACCACTTGACACGTCTTCCCTGTTCATGCAACAATGGATCGATTTTATGGTGTCGTGATAGACGATTTTTGATCTGTGGTTTTTCCCAGTTCGTCGGGCTTTTTTGTTTTTTTTTTTTTCGATGCTTTTGCCGTGAGGATCGTTGCCATTAGTATCAGGAGTGTTCGTGTTATTCCGACCGCAGGTTTTCTTTGTCTTTTTTTTACCCGTTTTCACCCGCCTCTGCTGTCCTCCTGCGAAAAGCTTCAGGCCGCGTATTTAGGAGTTCGGTCGCTTTGTTTTTCTTTTATCCTTTCTTTGTCTTTCCCCGATTCCTGTTCCTTCCCTTTGATGGTTTCCCCCATCGAGGTCAGGCGCGTAGTTCTGTTGGAGTCTTTTTTTTTCTGACCCTGGGTCCGTTAACTCCTCACTTGTTTGGATAGGTTTGCCTTTGATCCCTTTCCCCAATCCGGGTTATTGAGGGTAGCGACTCTTCTCCTTGGCATGGTTCCCTCTCGTGTCCCGGACCGGTCTGGCTGGAAATTGTGGGGAGGCTGGGGATGGGTGGGGCTCTTCAACGCGTTCTTCTTCTTTCTTATCCCCACCGCGATCTTTTCTACTCTTTTTTTTCCTCGCCCCTTGCTCGTTTGCTGTCTGCTTCGCCGCCATCGTTCGGTTTTTGGTCTTTTTTCTTAGGGAGTGGTGTTGGTTTCTTCTCTTTTCGTTTCACCCGTTGGCCGCAACACCTTCCCTTTTTTGCCTCTTTTTGCGTAGGCCTGGCTGGGCGTGGTCGGTTGGGACCAGGAACCTTTTTAGTTTTTTTTTACATTC
>Ga0179593_1379444_pt1 | contig 12566 bp, 15 predicted proteins | sample CZODoug2_1_08_16_FD_185931 | JGI IMG/M metagenome (GOLD analysis project Ga0179593, IMG submission 185931) | Vadose zone soil fungal communities from Angelo Coast Range Reserve, California, USA - CZODoug2_1_08_16fungal (PacBio error correction) | ecosystem: Environmental > Terrestrial > Soil >... | reverse complement strand
TTTCACCTTACGCCCTTATAGTTTCTTCTACCGTCATTTAGCGTGCGTCTATCTTCTCTTATTACCGTTTTTGTCCATTTCCTTCAGTCGCTCTTCTTCGCCTCGTTTTTTCAAAATCCGCGGCTGAATCCCCCCTTTTTTCCCGCGCCTTTACCTCGGTATCCTTGGCTCTGCAAGGCTACCGCTCGTTCGCCACTGACCTTCCCTCTTTCCTTCCATTGTAAGTTCGGTCTTTAGTGGTGTTGGCGGCCTTCTGATTCTAGTTAACTGGTTTCCGTTTTTCCATTTGATCCACGGTGTCGGTCACTGGTTCTCTTTTTTCGTTGATTTTCCTTTTTCCCTTTCAGCGGAGTCTTTCTAGTACAGCTCGCGTCATTCTGTTGTCTGACGCGTGTTTGCCGATAAGTCAACCATCCCGCCGCGTCGGTGACTTCGGCGGTGATTTCGGTTCTCCTTCCCTCCTCCCTCCTCTCCACTTCGTGGTCCGCCCAGCTTTCTCCAAGAGATGTCCTGGACCCTGCCTCCTTTGCTCTGGTCCGGTTTTTTTTCATCGAGTCGCCTATATTCTGTGCCTATCTGTCTCCTGTTGAGTACTTCCTCATATCTTTTGCTGCTCTCCTTTCATTCTTCTTTAATTGATAATCTTTCCTTATTAAAGCTCCTTCCACCTTGTTCGATGCTTTCCCGATTATCATTCCTATGATATTCCTGGCCCTCTTGGTATCTCACGCATTATAGTCGTCGCCGTTCCAGCGCCTTGTGACCTGTTCGATTATTTTCTGTCCTCTCCCCTAGTTCTATTCACTCTCCTTGTGCGAGTTTTATTGTCGCTGTATTTTTTTCGCTGACGCCCTGGATGCCTTACCCTCGTCCCTTGGACCTTTGAGATTGGTATATCCTTTACCCCCCCACTTTTTCCTGCTTGAGAAGGCTTTCCTCTGCGCTAGGCCGTTGTTTTTCTAGTGAGATACGGTCAGTATTGTGACGTCCCGCCTTGCCCTCCTCCCCTCGACTTTTCTGATATTACCTCCTCCTTTTCCGTTATTGCTTTGCCGGGTAGCTTTTCGCGTGCGGAATGCTTTTCCCCGCGGCGCGGTTGGGACTGGGCTACAGGAAGGGAAATGCCCTGAATTCCTGTTCCCTCTTCTTTTTGTATTCTTCTCCCTTTGATTTTGTACACTCTTTTTTTCCCCGATTAGTTTCTAGTCCGCCCTTTGGCGAGTCCGACTTATTTCAGAAGATGCCTTCCCGGTCCTTGTCTTTAGCCATGCTCTTTGCCTTTGTCGTTTCCTTGGTCCTCCGTCAGGGACCCAGCTACGTCAAGGTGGTGCGTTATTCTCCGCGTGTTTTAGTGAGTATCCCGCTGCAGTCCCTCTCGACGTTTTTGCAAGAGATATTCTTCAGGCGCTTGTCAGACACCGTATTGATATTCTGCCGTTCGTTGTCGCTAACACGAATTTGGGGATGCGCCCTCTTTAAGTCCTTTTATGTAGTTTCAGGTTCTCTTTATTACTTTTCCGGCAGCTCGTACAGCGGTCACTCCCCTGTCTATGCTGAATGGATTTGATTGCCATCGCTCGTATTCCTCCCGTCTCTTTCCCCCCTTTCCCCTCTTGATAGTGAAGGACAGGCCGTTCGTTCTTGCTGTTCCAGTTGTCCGTTCCTTTTTACACTCCTTGCAGAGGCGCGAATCGTTCGGGCGATGTATCCCCTTCGGTTTTTGATTCCTTTTCTGTCCCCTCTCCCCTTAAAATCTTTTGCTTTTCCTCGGGCATGTTTGCTCTCTGTCTGTTGACTATTCGTCTTCTTTTCTCTGTCCTTCTTCGCATTTTCCGCGGAACCTTTATTTCGGCGCTCCTGCGCACAGGAGCTTTTCCCTCCCTCTAGGTTAGCCTTTGTTTTCTAGGTTCATTCCTTTAATTTTTTCGAACCCCCGTGATGTCATCCTTTGTCGTTGTTCACCTTGCCTGTCTCGCCCCACGGTGAGAGCCGGTATGAAGTGCTCGCCCTCCTTTCTCTTCTCCTGCCCCCTCCACCGACTTTTTAGAACGGTATCTCCTCCCCCACACTCCGTCCAATAAGTTCGACCTTACTTACTTACTTCCCATAGGTGTCCTGCTGTTTGTCGACGGTTTCCCGTTCCCTGTACATCGTCTTCCCCTTAGCCTCCTGACGTTCTCTCGTTTTTTGCCGCGGTCCTCGCTCGGTGTAAAGTGTGGCGTCATGAACCCAGCATACTTCTTGGTCCTTTTCCTTCCTTCTTCGGAAGTCGTGATTCTCCAAAGCGATTGTCTTATCCTCCCTCCGATTGGTGTTTCTGGCAAGCCGCCTCTCAGACTTGCGTCACTTTCCCTCCTCTCCAATTTGAGTTGGACATCTAGACTCCCCCCCCCCCTCTTGTTTTTCTTTTCACGTACATGCCGGTGCAGACTTGAGTGATGTGAAATCCCCAAAGGTTAATCCGATTAATGTCGTCTGTCTCCTTTTTTTGCGCCACTCATCGCTCCCTCAAAGCGGTTCTCTTACCAAACCCCCTTGGCTCGCACTCTGCCTGGTTTTATCCGAGCTTCTGGATTTCACTCCTTCCCTCTGACCCTTTGACTTTCCGCAGTGCGCTCGTGCCTCCTGCGCCTTCACCGCCTGTTTGTCCCCTAGTGTAGTTCTTTTCCGTCAGTTTCGTAATCTTCTTGTACAGGCACAGAATACGCTCCTCGCAGGTCTCCGAGCAGATGGGGGACAGTAGCTGTTTGCGTTCTAGTTTTTTGCGGTTCCTCATCTCTCCTGTCCCTCTTATCGCGTACCTGATTTTGAACTTTGTAGCTTCTGCCAGTGTTCGCCTGATATAGGGCTCAGGGCTGAAAGATTTTTTTGTTCTTCACGTCCGGCTTCGCCCCTCTTCTCGGAGCGTGATTATGGGGCGTGGTAGCTCTCTCTCCTTCGCTTGTTTTTTTCAGATCCATCTGGCTTCCGAGGCCGATCCCTTCTGTGCCCGATAAAGGTCTCTGGGGTGCTGCCCGCCTTTGACGCCGTCGAGCGATCGCCTCGCCCGAGTACGAAACCTTCGGTAAAGCCCACACCCCTCCGGCTTCTTTCTCGGACTATCGCTTCCCTCGGCTGAAGTGTTCGCCTTGTATCTTTTTTTTCTTTCTCTTGCGGCGTATGGTTTCAAGTGTTTTCTTCCTTGTTTTTTTCTGTTTGTTGATGTGTGTGTGTTCATACCCCCATAGACGTACGTCCTCCCAAGTTTCTTTCTTTTGAAATCCCTTCCCTTGTTCTTTGCACTTCGCTCCGCGATGGCCTCCGCTGCGCACGCCCTCCAATAAGCGTTTCCCGACGTTTCTCGCGCATGGGTTTCCTTCTCCTCTTTTCCTCTCTATAGCGAGCGGGCGGCCGCCCTTTTTTTACCCATCCCCTGCAGTTCAAATTACCCTTTTCCGGTGCCCGCCCAGGGCTTCGCCGGCCCAGGTCCCGAATTTCTTTTTCTGTACCCTTCTGTGACTCTTGTCAGGGCGTTTCCTTCCCCGCTGGCCGCAACCTAAAATAAGCACGCCGTTTTATTCCTCAGCTTACCACTCATCCCGGCTGACGATTCTCCCTCTTGCCAGGATCTTTTTTTTCTTCCAACCTGTCCTACAGGGGAGAGATGATGCATTCGGTTTCCCAACTTCTTTTGCTTCTTTTCCCCGTAATCAGCGTCACCCAGATTTCCTACTGCCCTTGCAGCGCCCCATCGTTGCCCTGGCAGATTCCCCTTTCCTCTCCTTCTCCCTTTCCGTTTTATGTGCTGATTCACTTCCCTGCCGTGCTGTCGCGCGCTAGCACGAATCCTCCTTCTCTGCCACCTGGTCTCCGATATTTGAAAATCACTGGAGTTAAAAAAGCTGCTGCGAAGCGGATTTTCTTGCCGCTTCCTCTTCTTTTCTTGGATATTTCTTGTGTTCTTTTTTTCTGCGGCGTTTCGTAATGACTTTGTCCTGTTTCGTTACGTTCTCGTACGCAGATAGGTCCCAGGCCGACCTTCCTCCTTGATCTGATTAGTCCTTCTTCGCCATCCCCCATTCGTTACTCTCCGAGAATCCCAGAACCTTGCGGGAAGTTGCGTCATTACTCCCCCCTCCCCTTCTACCCTTTTCCCCCCTTCTATCACCATTTAGTCCTCCATCAAGCGCTGGTTTCAACTGCTATCTCTTGTCCGCCGACGACCTTTGCCTCCCCAGTACTTCCTGGTTAGGAATCTCTGCCTGTGTGTTCTTTCCCTTTAGATCTGCTCATCGGTTTATTCCTGCACCTTGTACATATCCGATTCGTCTTCCCACCGAGTATTCAGTTCCTTCGACATACTTTCCCTTTGATTTTTTTTCTTGTGTGATCCCTCGTTCCTCTTTTTTATGCGTCCTCTTTCTTTCAGAAGTGTCTTTTCTTTCAGCTATTACTAGCATCGGTGAACCTTACCCTTTCTTATCGAAGACCCTGTCTCTTCTGTTATTTTTTAAACTTTTGCTGGGCCCGCCCCAGCAAAATCCTGTAGAAACTCTCATCGGAGTTCCTGCACTCTTTCCCGGCCGGACAGATAGCGTCCCTGATAGTATTTGCACCTTTTTGTTTGCCCCTTCCTTTCCCCTAGACTGAGGGTAGAGGGGTGATCTTAAGGAAGGTCATTCTTGGATAACTTGAGTACTCCGTCCCCTTCCTCAATTCCCCTTCTTCCTTTGGACCTCCCCCCCATAGCGCCTCATTCCGCGTGTTTTTATCCAACGTCTGTACTCTCCCTCCTACCCCTTCAGTTTACTCCCTTTGGCCCATGTGTACGAACCGAGCGGAAGAGTCCCTCTTCCAATGTCTTTTTCCTCCTCGAAGTGGATTCCGTACGTCAACTCCTCCCATTCCATTGTTCTACAGACCTTTGGTAGTTGCTAACCGTTTTTTGCTTGCAGATTCCATTCGGTGTTCAGGTCTATGGCCCTTCCCCCCTCCTGAAGCAGGATAGTACGTTGGCTCTCCTTATTTTTCCCATTAAGTAGTTTATCCTTTGTCACTTGAAGGAGGTGTCAGAGTTAGCGTCCTCTCGACCTTAGCGCGAGTGACTCTACGGATGTACTGCGAGTTTCTGTGGAGGAGGGCATATCTGTTTTCCCCTCCCTCCTTGTTTTTTTTCTATTTTTCTCCCTCACGGACATTCATCTCCTCCCTCCGTTTTAGAGAGGCTCCTCTCTTTTGTGCTGTGAAGGCCTATCGGGAGCTTTTCCCTCGGAAATGATGGGCTGATAAGTACTAAGTGAGATGAAGTTGACCAGATTACTTTGTTCTTTCTCTCTTTAAAAGGAGAATAGGGGACGGACCTGCGTTGATGTCGATCGACTTTCTTTCCTTTGTAACCGCGCTTAGTCGGTTCCTTGAATGTTTTCATGGAGCCACACGGCACCGGATTGACTTGGCTTTTTCAGTCGTTGCTCCTTGTCCGAACACCCCACCAACCACTGAAAACACACCACCCCCCAATAAGGCAACGGGCAAAACCACCCCCCCCATTTACCCCAGGTCCCTTTCCCCTCGGTTCCTCGTCCGTACTTATGGCTTTTGGTATTTCGGGTCTGTTTTTCCGCTTGTGAATGTAAGGGGTTTAACTGTAGAGAGCGTTTTTTTCCCCTTGTCAATTTCCCCCCCCCTCGTATGTTGTGATCTTTTTGTTTTGGACAGGATTTTATCCCTTATGGGCGGAGGCCGATCCCGGATTGCCGATTTTTTTGAGGAGCCACAAAAATTCCATCAAAAGCGAAACCCCTCCTGCGATTTTTCAGTTTCAGCACTAACCAGAGTTTTAGTGAAAAGACTGACCTGTGTGGCGACAGCCCATCCCCCAGCTGTGTAGGCCCCTCTTATGCATAGCCCGCTTGGAGCATGTCTTCTCCCCTTTCCCGGTCTTTCCTTTTTTTGGCCTCTTACGGTCTTTTTGGTGTGCGGTATGCTCCTTTCTCAGGCGTTTATTTTTCTCTTTTATCCGCAAGGGTCGTAGGTGTTTATATAGGTTGTGGTCTCGCCCCCTGTCCTTTTTCCTCCCTCTTTCGTTGTTCTTGTGTTCTTGACTTCACCCTCGGCAGACTGCCGATAGTCCCTCTTTGAGAGGGTACTGTATCCTGTTTGTCGCGTAACTTCCTCTCTTTTCGCCAAGTCTCCCCCCAGTAGTAGCTCCCCTAGAGTCTGTGCAGTCTCACGATACCCTCCCCTTCTTTCTAAAGTTATTTGCCTCCGATAGTGCATTTGCCCCCTCATCCTGCGGTCTGGCACGTCTCGTGGCACTGATGATTAGCTTATTTCCTTAAAGATTCCTAGTTTCTTTGCTTAAGGATTTCTTACTTTTGTGATTGAGTCGATCCTCCAGCCTTTATACTCTTCCTGATATCTATCATGAGGGGATTTTGACTGGACGGGTCTAAGGATACTCTTGCAGTATTGGTGTCCTTTCCCTTTCTTTTGCTTTCCCCGGCTCGCCCTGCCCTCGGACTCAGGTGATGTTCATAACCTGGCTTTCCCCCTCCATTTCTTTTTCGGTGTTCTTCTAGAAGCGCCATCAGTCTTCTTTTCGTTCATCTCGCTGCCCAGCTCGATCGTTTGACTCTGATCAATTTTTGATGGTCTCTACTGCTTGCCTTCCTCTGTTTGCTGATTGTCCCCTTTTCCTTCTTCCTAGTGCTAAGCTTTTCCCGTGTCAGTCTCCCGGCATGCCGCCAGGTCAGATGGCGTGTCTTATCGGGGCTCCTCCGTGGCGCCGTGGGCTGAGTTTGTTGAGTCTCCGGTTCTCGTCGTTCTCCTCCGGCCCGAGCATTTTTGGGAATTTGCGGTCTTCGCTTTCCACACCCTTAATGTGAGTCCCTTTCTCGGTTCTCCTCTTTGATTAGAGGGTCCTCTGTGATCCCCCCGTTCCTGGCCCTGGCGGTTGTTACACGATATATGAGCTCTTAAGGTTCTTGCCCTTCTCCCTTCCCCCGTTCCTCCGTGTTCCTCCCTTTAAGTCGTTCGTGGGTCTGATCAACTGTCTTTTTTGACTTCGCCTCTTAGGAATTTTTCCGGCGCCCCGCGTCCAGCGACTTCTCTGCACTCCGTACGTGTGACTCTTGATTCCTTTGCTCGTCCGGCATCTTCCCCCCGGGCTGGCTCCCTTTCGGTGGATATTGACTGCCTGGGCGCTTGTCGGGGGTGTTATCTCTCTTGGAGGAGGTTTGGCCCTTTCATGGCGATACTTCTTAAGTTCATTCTTCCCTACGCTTCCAGGGACCGGATCTTGCCGGATTGGCCCCTTCTTTCCTCGCCGATTTGATACCCGGTAGAGTAGGTGGCTCCTCTTTCCTTCCTCCCTTGTACCGCCGCTCTCCCCTTCTGCTCATCGGTTTTTCGCAATTAGCCCTTGCGCGGATGATGAGAGCAGTTATAGTACCGTTCTCTCTTACCTTCCTCACGCCGCCCCCTTCCCTGGTCACCATAACCGCCGCGCCGGTGGATATGTCAGTCAGAAAGGCCGACTCCCCCCCACCCGATTTTCCGCCCGCGGCTCAGTTCCTGCCCCTGTTTTGTCGAAACCTCATCTGTGTAAATTCTTTTTCCGATTTCCTGGAGTGCGCTGTCCTTCCTTCCCCCATCCTTTTTTTTCCCGTATTCCCCTTTCCCCCTGCTATTTGCTGGTATTGAGCTGCCAAAGCGCTTCTTTTTTTCCCCCCTTCGCCCCTCCTCTGGATCTTGTAAAACCCTTTTTCAGATAGAGTGCGTCCGAGTTCTTCTGCGGGTTGCTTCCCCCCTGCTCTTCTTCTTAGAGCCATATCCTTTCCTCGATCCTCTGCGCATTAAGTCTTTACGTTTTTTTCTGGAGGGAAAGACGACAACGTCCTTCCCCCCCTTTCTTTCCCAGGTCCCTCCCTCCCTCCTCTTTTCGATTAGAGCTCGATTTTTAATTTAAGTCCGCATTCGCCATAGTACTTTCGGTCGTTTTGTATCTGAAAAGGTGAGGCCTTACCCATCTCCTTTTCCCCCCCCCCCTTTGCCGTTCAATAGCCGAGTCCCTCGCGTCTTTCAATTTTTGTTTTTTTTTAGTTCTCTATTGTCCATTGACACCACGGACGGCCGGTCTGGATAGAGTGATCCTTCGCGGTAAGTTTTGCCTATTGCCCCTCTTCTCCCTTATACACTCACTCCTTTAACCCCCTGACCCCCTGGCTTTCATTTTCACGGCACATATGAGGGGAGCCTTTGGTTTTCTTTCCTCCGGTCGTTTTTTTGTCCCTTTGCTGAGTTGGCCCTCCTTTATTTTTCCTCCTGTTGTTCTTTTAGATTAATCGCCGGGACCCTCCCTTCGCGGCCGTTCCCTCTGACTGCCGTTTGACCCCGGCCTCGTTCCGGAGGCACGGATGAAGAAATTTTCGATCTTTTCCTTATTTTTTGGAGGGTTCCCTCTGGCACGCTTTTGCCCCTCGCAGTGCAGGCTCATTCCGTTTCGTGGGCTCCTTGCCTGACATTGATCTCACCACTCCCCGACCTTTTCCTCCCTGTTACTCCACTTTTGCTGAGTTTTGCAAACTTACACAAATGTTGAACGCTTGTCATCCGTTTGCTTCAACTGGCTCTGAAATGTTCAACTACCAACTATTCAAGGCGGAGTAACTCACTTTCTCTCCCCCCCTCCTTGTTCTTATTTTCCGAGGGAGTTCTTTTACCCTCCCCCCTCTGAGCCTTTGGAAGATCCTCTTTGACTGCGTTAGCGAAGCGTGTTCTGATCGACGCCTGCCCGATTCCCTGTATCGATACCCTTAGATTTTTGTATACTGAGTTGGTGAGTAATGCAAGTGTCATTCGTCTGTCCCAGAAGCTTTCACGATCAGTCGACCTTTTGCTCGTTAGCTTCCAGTCAGAAGTTAGTTTTGGATCTGAGAGTCCCTTCTGTCGCCGTTCTTTTGGCAAGATAAGTCACATTAAAGTCCAGAATCGCTGACTCCTGTGATTTCGCCCTTTTCCCTTTCTTTTGAGGTCATCCCCTTTGCACGATCCGTGAGATAGGGTTTCGTTCGCCCAAGTTCTCATTTTCCTTGAACATTCGACTGCGCTCCTCATCCTGACATTTCGGTCGTAGGCATATTAGGCTAGATTCCAGACTCGGCTTCTTCCCGGCTCAGCTATCGACACGTGAGTTCATCCGTCGATTCTCTTTTACGCCTACTCCAGATGCTTTTCTCTTGCGCAATGTGAGAGATACTCTCCTTCTCCTTCCCGCCCGAGTCCCGTCCTCATCGTGTATGCCTTCTACTCCGGTTCCGCGGATGAAGAGGGTAATTCTCGAGCATCTTCTTTTCCTTGTTACGCAGTTTCTTGCAGTGCGGTTTGTCTAAGTTTCAAGAAAGTTTTGTGGGTCCACTGCTATCTCCCCTTATTTCCCCAATCGTTTCGTCGAATTCTCTTCTTCCTTGTCCTTTCCCGGCCCCATCGCCAGAGACTTGACAAGTCTGCAGGTTTTCCGTAGGCTTCTTTCCTTTCAGTGCCTTCCCTCTGTGACTCGGCCTTCCGCTCGGTTGAAGTGTGCTTCCCTGTGGATTCCTGTCTTCGCGTTGGAGTTGCCTTGCAGAACGGCTCCGTTTATGACAATCCCTGTGATCCGGCACGCCACAAGAATTGCTTGGAGTCGGCTCTTGGGCTGACTCTTCTCGTTCTGCTCCTGTGCTTCTGTCTCTTCCGGTGAAACAGAGCAAGGTAGGCAGCTCCGACGTCTCGGCTGAATCTAGCAGACATTCCGACTCAGAGCAGCCCTTCTCTACTATATCTAAATTTCGCCCTACTTGAAATAAGAGAATGTGGGGCCCGCATCCTCCGTTCCCCCCCTTTTCTTTTTCTTGCTATCCAGAGACTCCGCGCTCGATTCTCTATTAAGAATCCTCTCCTCCTCAATGAGCTACTACGAAACTGACCTTTTTCTTTCCCTTTTTTTCCGAGATTTGAGGGCCTTCCCCCCCGATAAGCTCCATTTGGGAAGGTCTCCGCGCCCCCTCCTGCCCCTACGTCTTTCGAAACATCATCAGCTATGTGCCCTTCCTTTTCGTAGGCTTTATTCTGATGGCCTTACCTTAGGCTACTCTCCCCTGGTCTGGTGTTCGTGTTCGATGTTAGAGCCCTCTTTGTCTTCCCCAGTGCGCACCCCGCCCCAGCGAAGTCCCCTTACTTGCCGGTGTCTTCTTTTCCCAGAGTGATAGGAGTCCCCAAGAATTGCTCTGCTGATCGTACCTCTTTTTTTTCCGACGTTTGCGTTTTTTCTTCTGTGCTTCCTCAGATCCCAGGTTTCCCCACCCCTATTAATAAAGAGGCTGAAACTCATACATTTAGGTTTCTTCTCAACTCTTCCTCCCCCCACACTTTTTTCCCTTTTTTTCCCCCTAGAGGGTTTCTCCTGGATTTCCGTGTAGTTCGGACATGTATTCCTATAATCTCCCCCTCTCTCAGATAATGGTGCCTTTTTCTAGGTTTTTTCTTTTTTCTCTGACAACCCGGCTGAAGCTGCATCTCGTTGTTTGATTCTTATCCTCCTTTACCGGTCGTCTTGCTTTTAGTTTTCGCTATGGTCTTTAAATCCTCGGCGTGCTCCCGTTTCTAACAGTCTTTTTACTTACAGATTTTCGGTCGGCATCCCTACCTCCATGGAGTTTTGCTCCTTCCCCTGTCATTGTCCTGATCATCGGCAAGGTAGCCTCTTCCCTGAAAGATATATATTTTTCCCCCACTCCTTTCTTCCACCCTTTAGTATGCCTTTTTCTTTCGGGTCTCGCCTTCCCCCGTGTCTTGACCTCACTCGTCCCGTGCGTGTAGACCTGGTCACCCTCTAATGTCCAGGCGCCCGTTTTTTAATCCTTGCCTTCCCAGCTTTTTTTAATTTTACTCCCATAGAATGTTCTGATTTTTATTCCCTCCCCCCGCTCTCCCCCTTTCCCATGTGCCGATATGTTAAGAGGCCATGACGGTGCCGAAGAGGTCGTTTCCTTTTCCGACCTTTTTCTGTTACGGTCACCTTCAACTTTGTCACGCAATTCGCGGCGGCTCCGAGGCTCCGGGTCCGGTAAGGCACCTTATCTTTCGATTTCCCCTTCGTTTTCCTTGCTCTTTGTCCCCAACCATGCGACTCAGACTCGTTGGCAGTCGTTTGTTCTCCTCCCAGCCAATTGCCGGAGGTCGGACCAGCCGAGGAGTTTTCCGCTCCCGCTCCGCTCTCTCCCCCCTTCAGGCTTTTTTACGGCAGATGTTTCATTTCTGAGTCGAGATCTCTCTTCTCACATTTTTCTCTTTCATCGACTCCCCATGAGCACGTCCTTCCGTAAAGCCTGAGGCTCGCAGCTGTGGTTCGCGGTCAGGATGAGCTCGTTTTATTCTCCTTGTGCGCGCTCCGCTTCCCCCTCTTTTGCCGTCATGAGTACGTTCCTTACTTTTTTTTTGGTGCGACTCGTTGGACTTTTCGCCCTCAGCTGATTCCGGTCTGCCGTAGTTCCACGCCAGTGCGCACTCGTAGTCCCTCGCTGGTAATGTTAGCGTCTTGACCCCCACGGCCGGATTTCCGCTTTTACTCATCTTCTTCGTATACATTCTTCGTTTTCCCTTCGGTTTTCCGCGTTTGTTCTCCCTGAGTTTCTCTTGTCTCGGGTATAACAGCTTTTTGGTGACCGCCGGTTTGTTGTCCCTTTCTGACCTTTTCCCCTCTTTTTAGGGGGAGTTGACCAGGCTCTTGTTGAGGTTTCCCCCTTTTTTCGTGCTTTGCGCGCAGGGCCCTTGGAAAGCGGGACACGTTCCCTCCTTTTTTCCTCTTTCGCGGCCTAGCGCCGTGCCTCCTTATGTATCACCGTTTTTTCGGTCAGGTTTTTCCCTCTTTTTATTTCTGATGCTCATCCTCTCTTTGAAGCATTCGTAGTGATGTTAGGTGTTCTCCCATTGAGTAGGGCTGCTTCAGCTTTCTCTTTGCTCAAAATGGTGCACGTTCGCTAGCGTCCCACTCCTTCGCCGCGTTTGTCGATTGAAATCTCGGTCAGCCAGACCATGTTTTTTTTTTTTTTTTTTTTTTTTTTTTTTTTCCTTCTCTTATCGTTTGGCTTTTTTTTCATTAGGATAAAACGCTCTCGAACCTGGCACATCCCTGCTGCGGTCCCCCTATAGGTAGAATTCCTGGCACTCTTTTCGGTCTGATGCTCGTTGCCCTCGCCAGTTCATGATTTTTAGACGGGGCCGAGGTGTTTCCTTTTTAGATTTTGGAGTGATTTTTCTAGTAGAATCTTCTTTGCTTCTTCCCTCTCTTTGGGGCTTGACTGAATAGAGACGCTCCTGGAACAATAGGCCCTTTGTCCTTTCCTGCTGAGGGGATCGGAGTCCTCTACAGAAGAGGTCGGAGGACCTTTCCCTCCCCTCTTTTAATTCCCAGACCGTTTCGCCCCTTCGTTCTTTCCCTCTGCTCTGGTATTTATTTCCCCTCCTCTCTACTAGATTTGCAATCTTGTCGGTTTTTCCGGAGGATGTTTTCTCTTCGCACGCTCTGCGCGGCTTTCTGTAATTTTTCT
>Ga0179593_1361241_pt1 | contig 12566 bp, 11 predicted proteins | sample CZODoug2_1_08_16_FD_185931 | JGI IMG/M metagenome (GOLD analysis project Ga0179593, IMG submission 185931) | Vadose zone soil fungal communities from Angelo Coast Range Reserve, California, USA - CZODoug2_1_08_16fungal (PacBio error correction) | ecosystem: Environmental > Terrestrial > Soil >... | reverse complement strand
CTGAATCTTATCCAACCTTTTATCCAATTTTCTCTTTCCTCCCTGGCATCGCGGTCGCGTCCCGGAACCCCTTTTTCAGCGTCTCGCCCCGCCACCCTTCCACCTGAGACGTTTTTTTTTTTTCTTCTAAGTTTGTTATCTCTTGCTAACTGTTCCAGTCCTCATATTTCTTTTTTTCCCCATTAGAGTCTCCTGGACACGGCGGACCCTCCTCTTTCCACCTTTTTTCGTTCGATTCTTTTTCTTCTCGCTGCAGCGCGCCCCTCTCTTTCTCCGCCTCATTTTAGCGTCCTTCCCGGCATTGTTTTGGCCTTTTTGGTCCGACTCGAAATGATCCTGATAGTCCCTTCTCCCCCAGACCTCCGCTGGCCAATGTACCTTTTCCCTCTAGTGCAAGTGGGATTTCCCTTATTGGATCTTTCTGCTTTTCCCCCCTTAGTAGCTACGCACACAACAGGTCCCCCTCTTCCTCCCGCCCATGCATCCCCCTTTTTTTTTTATGTTTCATTTTCCCCAAAGTATCTCCCCGAGTATTTCCCCGCTTGGGTTGCGAATCGTGCCCTTTCCGATAGACTTTTCCCCCTGCGCCCAACCCTCCTTCGTCACTTATCCCCCTTCCCCAACCCCTTAGCACACTCCACCGTCTGACTACCAAGTACCCCATTTGGAATTTTCTCTCCCTAGCCGAGCCTCTTTCTTCGGATCCCTTCTATCCTCGATTAGATCGGATCAATCTGTGCCCAGAGCTGTCGCCTTCCCCCCCGGAAAATGTTTTCCTCCCCAAATCCGAACCCTTTCTACTTCCTCCCGGTTGTTGTTTTCTCGTTCCGTTTGTTTTGCTTTCTCCAACAGTTTCGTTACCCTCCTCAAGGGATGGGAGCACCTTTAACTCGCTTTCTTGATTCACTTTGTCCGTAGGCTCTTCCTTCCCTATCTCGTACTGAAAAACTTATTTAGTCTTTTGGTTGACCCGAGTTTACTTCTTTCTCGCGTGTGGTGGAATGTTTCTCTCTTCCTTTCCGATTTGCGGTTGTAAGGCGATCTTACGGGGAACTTTTCCCTGCCACATATCCTTCTCGGGCAAATACTATAATCTTGTTACTATTAAGGTTCAAATTTCCCACCCCTTGCGGATCACTCTCAGCAATGACCCCGCTGGTTTTTTTTTGCTGGTGATTCGCCCCCTTTTTCTCCAAATAACTTCATCAAGAGCCACTGGCAGCTCGGAGATGGCCCTCCTACTTTCAGAGTCTTTTCTTTTCGATCGCGATTCACTCTCCTTCCTTTAGCTTACCCGTCACCTAGCCGGCCCTCTCTTCTTCCGGGATTCCTAAAGTTAAGGTTCTCCGTCTTCGAGAAGCCCTCTCCCCCACATCCGATGATTCGATATGTCCTAGGTTAGCTTCAGTGGCAGGTCGCATTCCGTTGCCACACCCTCCCTCGCCCCACATTTTGGCCCCCATGGTTCCCACCCCTCAACCAGGCAGCCCCCAACTTTCCCAACACTCTTCCCCCACTCAGCATGTTCCCCCTCCCCTACCGCCATGTCCCACCTCGCGCTCCCTAACTCCACCCGAAGCCATTTCCCTCACCGTGCACGTAACGCCCTTCGTGTGTCATTCCCTCTCAGCCGGCTGCCGTTCTCCCAATCAACTATTGCGCCCTGTTGTTAAAGCGCACACCCCCCACGGGATTTACGAGATTTTAGCGTTAGTAACTTCCCACATTCTATACAAAACCATCCCCGCCAACTTTTTTTTAAGTTTTGGGGCCTCTGTTCGAGCATCTTTGAGGTTTTTACGTCGGCTCGTCCCTGTGAGGTCCTATTTGGATGTGTTTTTGCCTGATCTTCGCTTTGGAAGCGAATCCCCTTTTTTGGTTTCCCGTCGAGAATCCCGTTCCGTAAGATCCTCCTAGGAAGTCACCCTTAGATTCCTTTGCCTGTGAAGCATCGGCTTGAATCCGTCCCAGAAGATTTTTTTTGGATCTGAGAGCTCTTTACTAATCGTCTCGATTATTTCCATGGGCCGTCCCGTCAAGTTTCCGTTTCCTTCGATACAATATTGAAGCCCCGAACTCTTTCTTTCCCCCTTCGAAATGCGTTTGCCGTTCTAATCTGCCCAATTTTTTTTTTGGCTTTTTGGGTGTTGCTTCGCTCTTCCTCTATTCTTTTATCTTGAATCCCTCCTTCTGGCGGAGACCAATACCATGGCCAACAATTTTCTTTTTGTGTTAACCCACTTGAATAAGTTTTCTTGCGAGTGCTGCCGATGGACATATTTTCTTTCTATTCGAGCGTTCTGCGATCCAAGAGTACCGTACTGTCCTCTTTTCGTGACTCTCCCTTCGAAGGCGTTTTACGGGCATGGTTTCCATCCGTCGCCGGTTTTGTTTGGTGTTGTCCGAACGATCGATTTTTTTACTTGGATACGCTCCTTCTCTTCAGCTGGTCCTCATTTCGTCTCCGGATCCGGCTCTTCCCCAACTCCCCCTTAGTTCTAAGATTGTGCCGCGATTGCGGCGCCTATTTCGGCTCCAGTCTGGGAATCCCGCCAACTGATAAAAAGCACGGCTCTTTCTCCTGGTCAATTCTTTTTGTCTCCTTCAACTAAACAGCGGTTCTTTAGGCCGCCTAACCCTTCTCACATTCTTTTTTCCAAAGGACTTTCTGCGCTCATCAGTTGGTGGCTCTTGGTAACATTACTTCTTTACCCGTTGTGTTTTTTTCTAGCCTCCAGGTTTTCTTTTGATGATTTTTTTCTGCTCTTCTGGAGGGCTTTTGATTCTTCTTAAAGTTAGATTCTGGTTTCACCTGAAGCCAATCTTTTTTCTTATCGTGACGCCGCCGAAGAGTTGGATGACGCGGGTTTGCTTTTAGACTTGGTTTTGCAAAGCCTAATTGCGAATTCCTTTTCCGCCGGACGAGGCCCCTTTCCTTGATTTCACCATCTTATAAGTTACTTGTCTTCCTTTTCCCGTGATCTGAATCCGACGAACACCATTTTTTGAATGAATACTTTAATTCTGCGGAGCGGCGTTCCTTCCCCTATTCGTGACCCCTTTTTTTTCCCGGCCCCTCACGCCCCCAGCCCTTCCCTTCTTCGACGTTCTTGTCACGCGCTGTGGTTCTTGTGCCTTTTCCGCTCGAAGCTTTTTACGATATTCACCGAGATCGCCCCGCCTCAGCACCAGTCCGTTTTCCCTATTCCCATTTTTTCCCCTGCGAAATTCTTTTGGGCATGTTATTGGCTTTGCACAATTTAGATAACTCGAAACTCCAGCACCCGGTCAGCCCCGATCCACTTTTGCCCGGTCTGGACTCCACTTTTCCCGCATTCCTTAGTTTTGGCACGAAATTGAGTGCTGTCTTCATAAATAGGGACTGTTGAGACCCCTGTATTTTCCCCTCCCGTACCCAGATTTTTCATGTCCTCGCGATGCTAAGCGCCTTTTCTTTTTGATTTTCAAGCCCGCTTGACAAAGGTCCCCGCGCTTCGACGTCGATTTTTGCTGACTATTTTTCTTTTTTCTGCTTCCCTCTCCAAGTTGACATGATTTACCTTCTAGTCCTTAGCTTTTTTGAAGGTGCACCACCCCCCCCCACTCAAAGTGACGTTCTTCCGGCGTCCACGACGGCAAATTCTTCCCCATCGTTTTTTCACCAAGGCATCAACATGGCCCCCCCCTTGTTCTGTGTCGCGCTTGTACGAATGTCTTTCCTCGTCTGCGCTATCACGGCCAGAGCAGACCGTCATCTTCTCCCTTTCGCGTTGCTTCCACGAACCTTGTTCGTCGGAACAGCTAACTTAGCCCTTCCTTAACCTGATCGCCCTTACGATTTGCAGCTCTAGCTAACCGCCGTACTGGAGCCTTTTCCCCGTCTTAGGCGGGGTTGATTTTGAAGTCGATTGTCAGGGCTGCCCCTCCATTTATCGACTTTGCTGGCCAATTAACCTCTGTCAATTTAATAGACTGCCAGTTCTTATGCTCTTGATTTGTTTTGGCGAATTGACTCATGATTCTCTCCCCAACCCTCGAGGAGGTATTCTATCGATCCCTGACGGTCCCTGTACCGTAATGTCCTTTAAAGTACCCCGCGTATTTTCCCCCTCGGGCTTTTTTCTATCCGGGTTGGTTGCCCTCAGTGGCCCTTTCTTTTCTCCCTTGTACCGCGAACACAGTTGCGCTAACCTTCTACCCCACTTTTTTTTTTCGCAACCTTTTTTCCCCTTTTTGTCTAACCCACCCCGCCCCCGTACCATACATTTTATTCCTCTGCCCTCCCCGCTGCCCGTTCCGCTATTCGGCACCAGTGAACTCCTCTTCATCCGCGTGCAGAGCTTTTTTGTTCGTCACGGAACATTTTTCCTCCCCCCCCTCCAGCGCCCTTATGCTATCTTTGTCTCTCTTTTTTTTTTTTTTCTCGAGATACCGGCGCTGGTGCGTATGATTGGCGCAACCCTGTGAATGACGGAATGAGAACACATCTCGTTGCGGATGGGAGCACTGATCGTCCTGACCCGGAAGTCCGTTCATGACTCAGCGTTTTCTTTGCGATCGATTCTTCTTACCTGTCAAAAATGGAATGACATTCGGGGGGTAGACCCTAGTTCAAGTGTGTCGTTTTTTGGTTGGGGTGTTTTTTTTTTGTTGGTGTGTTTGGTGGTGGGGGGGGTGGGTTTTGGTTCTTTTTTTGCATAGAAGGGAGATCTCTCTGGGTGGCGCCTTATTCTCTCTCTTTTCCCCTTTGAACGTGCAACTCTCTCCCGGGACCTTTTATAATTATATGGTTTTACGGTCCTTTTCATTGTTCTCCCCTGTCTCGAGATAGGCCCCGCTGGGGTTGTGGGGGGTGTTTTTTTTTTGGTTTGATGGATGGGCTATCCTAACTCCCTTTCGCGACAGCCCATGAGGCACCCCTGGTTTTGAGCTGCATTTAATGGCGCGTTTTAGATTCCTCTCCTCTACCTGGGTCATCTTCGCCCCTACCTCACCGAAAAGAAGAGATGATCTCGACTAATAAGGAGGCGTGAGAGGATTTTTTCTATTTATTCAAAGATGCAGATATGGATACTCCCCCGTCTTTTTCAAGGCAGGTTCAGACGCCGGTTTCGGTGCCCCTGACTGCGAAGGTGGTGAGATTCTCTCTTTTAATTGTAAGCGAGTTTTTTCGTTTTCACAAGAGCACCGTACGAAACGTTTTTTCCCTTTCCTCTATTTTCTCCCCTCATCCATTATGTAGCCTTCCCTTGTTACGACTACTATTCAGTCCGTATCAGGATGTGGCTCAGGTTTTTTGATAGAGATAGCTACTATCGTTTTCTGGAGGGCAAATGATAGAGGACAGAAACTCTCTCACGATGATAAGTAGCTTTCTACAAGTATAAGTTTCTTTTGCTTCTTTTCCGGAGAAGATAGAGTTTTCTTGTGGGGTGGGCGGGGGGGTGTTTTTGTTTTGTTTTTGGGGGGGGGGGTTTTGTTGGTTGGGCGATGTGTTGTGGGGGGAGCGTTTTGCTTTTGTGGGGTGGGGGGGGGGGGGGTGGTTGTCTTGGTTTTTTCTGGCTTTTTGGGGGGGGTTTGGGGGGGGGGGGTTGGGTTTATTTTTTTTGTGGGTTGTTTTTGGTTGGGGGGAGGCGTGGTCGGATTGTTTTTTTTTTTTTTGGTTTTGGGGGGGCGGGGGGGGGGTGTTGGGGAGGGGGGTTTTTATGGTTTTCGCGGGGCGGGGGTTGGGGGAAGGGTGTTTCGGGGGGTTTTTTTTTTTCTTGGACTTTCGGTTTTTGTTTTACGGGGGGGGGTTGGGGGTGAGTTGGGGGAGGGGTTTTCGTGTGGTTTTACGTTTTTTTTTGTGTTGCTTTTTGTGCGCGGGGGAAGGGGGGGGGTTAGATTTTCTGGGTTGTGTTTTTTGGGGGTGGTTTTTTTTGTGAGCTGGGGGGTGGGTTTTTGGGGGGGGGGGGGGGTTTGGGTGGTTGGGGGGGTTGGGGGTTTGGGGGGGGGGCTTTTTTTTGGGGGGGGGGGGTGGGGGGGGGGGTTTTTTTTGGGGGTTGTGGTTTTTTGGGGGGGGCTTGTTTTTCTCCTCGGGTGGGGCGGGGGGGGTGGGGGGGGGTGGGGGGTTTGGGGGGTTTGGGGTTGGTGGTGTTTGGGGGGGGTTTCCGTGCGTTGTTTGGGTTTCCTGGGTTTTTTGTTTGTTTTGGGGGGGTTGGATGGAGGGGGGGGGGTTCTGGGTGGGGGTGGTGTGGGGTTGGTTTTTTTTTTTTTTTTGTTTTTTTTTTTGGGCGGGTGGGGTTTTTTGGGGGGGGGGGGTTATTTTTTTGGGGGGGGGGCTCGGGGGGGGGGTTTGGGTTTTTCCTTTGGGTTTGGGGGGGGGGTTGTTCCGGGGGTGGCGGGGGGAGGCGGTTGTTTTTGGTTTGGTTTGGAGGGGGTTTTTTGGTTTTTTGGTGGTGGGGGGGGGGGCGGGGGGTTTGGTTCGTTTTTTTTCTCTGTGGGAGGGCGTTGGGTTTTGTGTTGCGGGGTGGGTGGGGGGTTTGTTGGGGTGGGGGGGGGGGGGTGCGGTTCTTTTCCCCCTTCGAGTATAACTAGTTCCTCTCTTATATAGTAATGGTTCTCTCCACCGTTTACTTTTTTTCAATCATTGCAGGACAATCCCTCTTTTGAAATCCCCTTGGCAAAGGGTTGTCTTCCTTGCCAATATATGTAGTTTTCGCCTTTTATTTTCGACTTTGGCGTTCGCTATCTTGCATCGGACCTCGCTTTTGTCCTTGTCTCCCAATCTTTTCCCCAACGAATTTGCTGAGAACTTTCCCCTTCCGTTGTTGTTTCCCTTCCCCCCCTTATCGGTCGGCTTTATCGATGTCGATAGGAGCGGCCTCCTTTCCCCTTTTCCCTTGCCTCTTCCCCCCCTCGTTTCTTGGCGTTCCTTAAGGGCATGGTGGCGTTTTTCGCCCCCCCCCTTCTTGATCGCCTGGCTTTTTTCCTCTCGATTGGGCCCTCTTTTCGGTCTACGCGATCCAAGTACTTTCCGGCTTTCCTCCGTCGGTTCCCTCTCACCCTTCCGCCCAAGGCGGCCCCCCTTCTACCCGCTTTTTGTGACGGGCTTGCAGTTCCTCTTCTTTTTCTCCGGAATCCTTCGAACGCCAACTGTTGGTACCTTACAGCAAGACTAGTTCCCGTTTTCCCCCCCCCCTTTCCCGCTCCCTCTTACCCTCCCTAGTTTCCCCGCCAGGATCGGACATCCCTTCTCGTCGCCCCGTTTTCACCTTCCTTTAGAATAATCAGTTTTTTGAATATCTTTTTCTCTCCTACTGTTGTTCTAGCGTTCTATCCCCCCCCTTATGAGGGGCGCGCCTTCTTCCCCCGGGAGCTAGGTGCTGTCCCTTCCTTTTTTTTCCCCTGCCGCCTCCAGGTTCGTTTTGCCCCGCAGAGTTGTCCGGCTGTCCTTTGTCGCCCCCTTTTCTTGCTGTAATTGTGCCCAAGAATTTGCTCGACTTCCACCCCGTCTTCGGGCCTTTTCCAAGTTGCGTCACAATCTTATATTCCAGTCTCTGTGAGGCCTATGATTGTATTACGCCCCCACTTTCTCCCCTTCCCCATTGAAACCTCTTGAAGGGTAGTTTGTCCAGTCAACCACCTCCGTATCGTAGGAGTCCCCCTCGGTTTAGCACACGCGACGGATGGAAACTCCTAAGTTTTCTGTAAACTCCGGCAGCCGAGGGTTCGGTAACGTCTTTTCCCCCCGATGGCGCCTGCCGCCGCCCTCTCCGACAGGACGATCTTGACATCGATCGGCACTCCCCCCCTCTCCCGTCCCGATTCAAAAGTTGTTCCCCTGAATTTTTTCCCTAGGTAGTGAAGAAATATGCTCGAGTCCTCCGATTTTTTTTTTTTTTTTTTTTCTTGCACGCCTCCCATCACAAAATGCCCCCCGTCCCCTCCCAATTTGTTTTTCTCCCCTTCCCAACGTTGCCGAGTAGAGTTTTGCGGTTTTTCCTTTGAATCAGTCCCCTTCAAAAAGGGTTTTCGAACGGACCATGTATTCTTCCTAATTACAGATGATGACGATCCTCCCCTCTCGTCAGATTTCGAGGGGATCAAAGCCGTTTTCCACCTCCTGGACGCTGGAGACGTTATCTGATACTTTCCCGCCTGTTTCAGAAGAGACATTTTGCCTAGGCTGGGGTCTTGCGAGCACCTTCCTCCTCCTCTCACATCCCCGTGAAGTCATCACCGGGGCTCTTCTTGAGACTTCTTCCCCCTTTCTTCAAGAGTGATTCACCCCGAAAGTCCCCAAAGGACAACCGGTCTTGACGTTTGTTGGAATTTAGAAGGTTCCTCCTTTTTCTCTTTATGCTTGCAAGGGTCAAGCCTTTCATAATCCTTTCACATTGAGTCTCACCCTTTTTTTTCCCAAAGACCCTCGGAAACCGCAGCTGACAGCTTTTTTAGGATTCCCTATCTCATGTTTCGTCCCAAGCGCTCCCGCGCATCTTTTTCTACACGGGGGGAAATTTTTTTTTCGGAGGTTTTTGTCTTTTCTCTTTTTTTCTCCTTTTAGCCGGTCGGATCGGCGCGATCGAAGCCCGGGCCCCCCCTCCTCGCGAGCCTGACAGTGTCTGCTTCGATATTGTCTGGCGACTTGTTTCGACGACTCCAAGCACACCCCCCCTCGGGAAGTCGTCATTGTCGTTCGCACCCCTGGTGAATTGTCACCCAATTCCATTCCCCCTCGTTACCTCGTATTTTGCCCCTCTCTTTTCAGATCTTGCCGATCGAATCGCCATTCCCCTAAACCTTTTTTTGAGTCCCCAAACAGGTTTCCACCCCCGGCCCATCTCCCCGTGCTAAAACACACGGCTCTTACCCTTCCTTTTTTTATGAAATCCGAAAGTGATAGCCGAGTCTTTGGTATGTGACTTCGCCCTCATCGATCACGTGCTCCCATCGCGTTCTTTTTCCTTCACACTGTTGGGTTCCCAATCATCACGCCCCCGTCTCATCTTGTGTGGAGAGATTACGTCCTTCTTTCTGCTGTGTCGTCCACAGTTCTTGACGATGCGAACCTCTCTTTCCTCTTGACTTTCTACTCTCTTCTTCAGTTCCGAATCAGCTTTCGTTTCACTGGGTTTTTTTTCTGACAAGGGAATGGTAATTTATTTGTCGGTAGTTTGTTGCTAGAGGCCGGTTTGCCTGTTTTTTTTCCAACGACAGTTTTCAGCGTGTGGTCTCTTCATTCCCCCCCCTTATCTACCGGTTCCCCCATGCCCGAGCGGCAAATCTGGGTATACTTCATATGGTTACCTTGTTACCTTTCTGATCAACCTCAGATAGAAATGATTCCTTCCGGGTTCTTCGTATTTTCATAAGTTCCTCGAAAAGACAAGACCACGGCTCCCCGTTTATGGAGGCTTCCGCAGTTTGATAGTATTTTTCTCGACCGAAATCTACCTGGATCCTTTTCTCTCCCCTCCCCCTACCCCTCCGACCCGCTTCTTTCCTTTGAGTTTTCCCTTTTTTTTAGTGTCTTCGCTACTTAAACGGATTCCGAAGCGAAGGCGACTTCCTTCATTTCCTCCTCCTTCAGGTTCTGTGGCTTCTTTCTTTCTTCATTATCGACTGGCTGCTTCACTTCCCTTTTTTTTTTAAGAGCTGAGACATGAGTACACTCGCGGATCCCAGTTAGTGTTGAAGGGCTTTTCCTGCCTTTTTTTCATTTAATTGGCCGGCTTTTTCAGTAGAGTTCCAGGTGCTTCTCATTTTCCGCGGTTTTTCTATACTTAGCCAGGTTCCTTCCTCGTCCTTTTTGAGGTTTCAACTCAGCGAGCAGCACAGATCCGTCGCCAGTCTTTCCTTTTTCTGATTCTCCAGCGAGGTCTTGTGGTTTCAAGCGTGCCGCCGACCCTACTCTTCCTCTTCTCCCATCCCCCCGAGTATTCCTCCCTGCCTGGAATACCTGGTTCTGCATGAGCACAGTTGGTTTTCTCCCCTCTTGCTACTCCCTCTTTCTTTTTTTGCAAACCTCCCTGGGCATGCTTTTGTCTCAATCGCCAAGTTTTCCTCTTTTAGTGATTCTTTTGCGGTACCGCCCGTCTCGCTGAATTGCCGGTTTTCCCCCCAATACAAGGGCAACCCCTCTTGGTTGCCCAAACCTTGTCTTTTCTGCGCGTTGGCGCGTCCGCTGGTCGGCCAATCCTCTCGATCGGAGCGTCCTTACCACAGATATCCCCCAGTCGGCAGCTTCTGACTTTTCGTTTTTTCCGGTCATGGTTCCCTTTCTCGACGGGCGTGTCCGCTCTTTTCGACGTCTCGTCGGAGAGGACTATTTTGCCTCTCCCGGTCTTCCGGCCTTTTCCACACCACCCCCTTCTTAAACTTATCAGTCTACGTTTGGCCCTCGTGGATCAGGAATGGAATCCCCCCTTTAATTGGAAAACCTTAACAGCAAGGCGACGCCCGTTCCCCCCCTCTTCGGTCGTCTACATCCTCGTTTTCTAGTTACCTTGTCCCTACCTGCCCTACGGCGACAGGCCTGCTTTGCAATATTTCGATGGCAAACTTCTCTCTTTCCTCCGCCGTTTTTTCTTTTTTTCATGCCTTTCGCCCAAATGATGAGTAGTCCTTCGCCGGCCCGTTCTCTTTCGTCGATTATGGCGGTGCCCAAATTTCTTTTTCTGGTTTTTGAGACGCCTGAAGAGTTGGCGGACTTTCTTTTTTGTCGGACGACCTGTTTTTTCGAGGGGAGTTCTATTCCATTCAGGAGCGGTTACGTTTTACCCCTGCCGTCACAATCTTATAAGTGTCCGCGCGTCCTTGTGCCGTCTGCTATGAATCTTTCAGCCGATTCCCCTTCTTTCGTTTTTTACGAACGATAAACTCCCATCCTGGCACCCAAAGAAGGCGTCCATTCTTAGTACTTGAGGGAACGCCAACATGAACTTCCCTTTCCCCCCGTCATTTTTTTTATGTCCTGAGGTCACGCCGCGCCCGTCAGCGCCCTTTCTAGAATATCCCTACCCCCCTGATAGGAGAGGCACTGATCAGAAAATCGTTTAACTACAAAGGAAATTTGTTCCCTTGGCATCCGTGGCAATGACTTCCCTCTTTTCAGATCCCCGCAGAGTCCTTTCCCCCCTCAATCACCAAATCGCGACCCTTAAAATTTCGTACTTTCCGACACGGTCCCCCGCCTTCCCGGAAGGAGATTGAACCTCCTTTTCGTGTGCCAATGATTGCCACTTGGGGTCTCGGTTTTTTCCTACGATGCCGCCTGCATTTTTCTCGAATGCCTACGATTTTAGTTCCCCGGTTTCTTCCCTCTTTTTTTTTTTTTGCCCCACTTCTCTTGAGACGGCCAGCTCCCCGATCGTGCTGCTTCTACCCGTTGCCCCTCTCCAGGCTAGCAGGTTTTTCGGCACATTTTCTCGTAGCCACCCCCTCCAAACTTTCTCCTTCATCGGCACGCCGCTGATTCTCGCAGAGATCGTCCCAAAGACCCCTGCCCCCTGTGTTTCCGTACGGGTTTCTCGGTTCCGTTCTCCGCCGCTTGATAACCTTTTTTTCTTTCTCCAGGCGTATCTTCTCAACTTTAGCGTCCCCCCAAAATCCTGCGCCTTCACCGCCAGTTTACCCTTCGCGGCTCCATCGTCCCCTTGAAGAGCGATCCCGCTTCTTACTCTCGCTCACCATCATAATAGGGTCGGATTTTGTCCGGGTGATCTGTTTCCCGAGTGAATGATCTCAGGTGTCGCTCTTCTCCTAGTGCAATCAACGGCTTCACGTTCCGAGTGGGTCTTACATTTTGACTTTCGAAACACTGAGTAACACAAGCAATCTTTAAGGATCTTATTTCTCAACGCAATCCTTTCCATGTAACGTAATACCCCGTACACTCGATTGGCCTTTTTTGATTTATGTGGTTTTTGGATGACCCTATATCGTCTATTCCCCTCCCTGCGACGTCCCAACTTACCGGGAGCACACTTCTTCTGGTTCTCCCCCCCACACTGATAAAGTTTCCATTTTTAAGTCCTGCTGGCGCCAGGACTCTCCTCAGCTAGCCATTCGCTTCTAGTTTCCACCGTTTCCCCTAGATTCTGCCCTTTTCTTCACGGAAACGTTGTGGCCTCCCCCTTTCTTTTGCCAAGTTTTTTTCTAGTCCTCCTCATCGTTTATCCCTGCGTTGGGCGGTGATTGGGAGTCCCCCATTCTTGACGAATGTCGTCTCTTTCCCTGCGCGGCTCGTCCTCGGGCGAATCTTTTTCTCACCTCTTTTCCTTATCACTGGCGTGATTTCTTTTCCTTCACAATAGTCCTTGTGGGTAGACCTCTGGTGTGCTCTAGCCGTAGTGTTGGCCTTTTGTTAAGTTTCTCGCGAGTTGTTTAATCTCGATATCACTTCAGATGCCGTCCCCCCCTCCTCTCCCCTTTCCCTCCTCTTTTTATACTCTATGTTTAATTCTTCCTTCCTGCCTGGGTCAAGTTATCTTTCCCTTCCCGCGGTGTTTTGCTGTGAGGCCTCTCATTTTCATGTTTTTCCCCCCCATCAATGGGATCCTTCCTCCCCCCCCCTTTTTAGT
>Ga0179593_1597025_pt1 | contig 12567 bp, 10 predicted proteins | sample CZODoug2_1_08_16_FD_185931 | JGI IMG/M metagenome (GOLD analysis project Ga0179593, IMG submission 185931) | Vadose zone soil fungal communities from Angelo Coast Range Reserve, California, USA - CZODoug2_1_08_16fungal (PacBio error correction) | ecosystem: Environmental > Terrestrial > Soil >... | reverse complement strand
TTTTTTTTAGCGTGCGGTCTTGGCGCCTTTGTCCCGACACGTGTGGTCCTCTTCGGACCCAAGAAAGGGTTTCTCGCTTGTGTGGAAGGTTCGCCGTAGTGGATACAAGGACAAGAGTCGCGCTTTCCGCGAAGAGTACACGCGCGCTCCTGCGTTTTTGCTGGCTCGTTTCCCTGAAACTGAGAGATGCCGCATTCATCACGACAAAGACGCTCTCGCTGCCGGGGGTCTGGCAGGCGAACCGGCCCCCTTTTAGAGATCTTTCTGTACATCTTTTTGGGGCTTCCTCTACCGTTTTTTCCTCGACTTGCACGAGTCCGGCCTGCGCCGAAAATCCTGCCCTTTCCCCACAATTTTTCGTTTGGATCTTTTCTTTCTTTTTTGGCGGGCTTTAGGGTAGAGCAGTTCGATCTCGAACTCCGTTTGATGCAGAGCGTCAAGGTCCTTCCTTATGCAGTTCAGCGATCCCCCGTATAGCCCTCGTCTTTCTTTTTCGAACAGAGCTAGAACTGGAGGGGAGCCCTCCCCTGTTGGACGTGGTGCTATCGGGCAGCACCAGGACTTTTTTCTTTGATAAGGATGGTATCTCTGTCGCTTATTCCTTCGCCGCTTCGAGGACAACACCTCTCTGGTCTCAGGAACCCCCTTCCCGGATTCAGGTCGAATCCTCACCATGCCTTTCAGTTTGTATCCATCACTGTTCCACGACTCGTTGGCGGCGATAAACACTCCTTTTCCTGCCCTGGTCCTTTACCCTTTCCGGCGTTTTTCCAGACCCGTCCGCTAGCACGTTCGTATATCATCCTGTTCAAAACCGTCACTACGATCCTTTTTCTGGCGGACGTGGCCTTCGGCCTCTCCTTTTTCGATCTTCGCCACACCCAACGTCCCCTTGACGATCTCGTGCATGTTAGAAAACTTTTCGTCTAGATGTTCTTCTTTTCACAGAAGACACGCTTTGCTTTTATAAGACCAAACGTCCTTATCTACGGACCAGTGAGTGGGATTCCTCTCGGCGAGGAACTAGCCTGACATAACTGGTGGTTCGACCGCGCCCCGTACTTGGGGTCCGTTTAGACAACAATAAAAACCCCCCCCACCCGTACCAGTCTTCGGAATTTCCCCACAGCCCTTTTTCACAACTGCTTGAAACCCCACGGCCCGTACCACTCCCCAGGATCGTGCTAACACCCTTCCTTGACTAGCGATTTTCCCCGACTCGTCAAGAGGAGTCTGCAGAATCGTTTCCCTTCCCCCATGGTTTATTTTTCCCTTCGGCCCTTTTCGTATACACACCACGAGCCATGGTGTTCACAACGAACCCTGGTTTTCTAGGTATTAGAATTCCTGACCCTCGCTGCTTTTTTTTCGAGGAAGTGCGATCAGACCGGACCTGACCATGTGGACGACCCAATTGATTTTTTTTGCGTCTCCCTCCAACTTTCGCTGGTAGAAATAACCCATTATATAGAATCCCCCCCTTTGCCTGAGAAACCTAGACCCTTTCCCTACTCGCGGGCACTCTTTATTGGAGCTGGGGATCTCCTGTGTGGAACGCCCCCCCTCCCCGATTCTTCCATCTGCTCCCCCCGTTCCCCCCTTCCCGAGCTCAAACGCTCCCCTTTTCCCCGCTCTCCGGCTCCCGGCCACTTACCTGGGCATAGGCGTAATGGAATCGAGATCTCGGTTATCTCTCTAATAAGGTTTTGGTGATTAGATTTTCCCGCTCTCGATTAGAAACCCCCTTATTTTTCTAGGTAGCTGTCCCCCGAGAAGCCTCGCTCGGGTGTACTTGTTGCAGGGCACATTTCTTCCCCTTTTACAACCCCTTCGGAACGGGTAGGAGAGTGCAAGGCGTTACCCCTGACGTGAGAGCCCCCAGGACCGGGGAGCGCTCTTCTTGATCTGGCTTCCGATGTGGCCGGGCCAGTGATGAGTTCGTTCGCCTTTTCAACCCTTCCTCTCGATCCGTAGTTTCTCCGCGTTCAGAAGCAACATCGGTGCGCGTCCCCTTTTGGGTCAGTTTCTGAGCTTTCGAGACCCCCCGAAGACCTTGAGTCCCCCCCCCTGGATTGAGCGTTAGAAAAGAGCCACCCCGAGCGTCGGTTTTTCACCCTTTTTTGTGGTGAAGGGACGCTGCTTTAGGAGTCTCTGGGAGTCCCCAAAGGGCGGGGGAAACGATTCTTGGTTACACCCCCCAGCTGGCGACGTGTCGAGGAATCTTGCGTAGGGTAATTTTTATGTCGTATCACGTTCGAATAAGGTTCTTCGTGGATTTTCTTCACCAGAGGAAATGTTTGGTTCCCCTTTTCGGGTGCTTAGAGTTCCGTATTTTTAGGAATATGGTCAACCGGTGAAGGTTCACCCCCCCACGTAAGCCCGTTTCGTCCTTTCAAACCCTTCCCAACCGGATTGGCGTCGGTGGTCCTCGCCGCTCGAATTCCCCCTTCGCGAAGATCCTCCTTCCTGGTGCCCCCTGTTTTTTTTTAGTCGCCCGCAAACGGCTTTCGGGTCCTCCCCTCCTTGTTAATTGTCGTAACAGCACTTGCGAGGCACTTTTGTTTGGTCGGTGGGTGTGGACCTCTTCGGGAAGTTCGCACCCGGACTTCGCCGTTTTGTTTTCACGTAGAAGCCCCTTCGTTTTTTTCCAGGATGCCCCTGTCCCAAACGTGCTTGATTGGCGGAAGAGGTAGAATTTCGGACGGCCGGACGAGGCCTCTTTGGCCCACAATTAAGGAGTACCTTCTTTTGTCTCGACCTCCCCCGGGAGTCTTTTTTTTTGATGATGGCTTCTCAAGCTGATCACGTTTCTCCTTTTGCCGTCAGTTTCCCCGCACGGAGGACGTGCTCCTTTTAACCCTCTCTAACTTGACGGCTCCCCCGCGTATTAAACTTGGGAACTCCCGCGGTACGCGCACACTTTTCTTCGCACCCCACTTCCTCAGTTGCTCCCCCAGGGGAAAAGAGGGAGACCGTTCCGGGAGGCGTCGTGGCGAGCGCGTTGGGATCGCTGTAGAGTTTTGACCCCCGCTTTTTTCTCGACCGTGCGCTTCGAAACTGCCCCCTTTTTTTTTTTCGAATCTTTCCTCGAGCGAACCCCGTTCTTTTCAGCCCAATGAGAATTCCTTACACCCCTCCTTTGTTTGCCTTACGAGTTTGGAGGTGAGGCTGCCACGCGGAAGCTTTTTCTCGACGGCACGGTCGAGCGCCCCTTTCCCAGGCTTTCCTCCCTTCCTCCTGGTGTACGGCCGTTTTTTCTCGCCACCGACCCTTTCTAGAGAGTGGACTTCGATTGGGAAGTAGATTCCTCTCAAGGCCGGAACCCGGCTACAAGCAGTCGTTCTTTCTTGTTTAGATGTGCCGTAATCGGGTCTTTGACCGCTGTACTGATACCACGCCTCTACCGCACTGCCAAACCGAAGGCCTTTTGTGGCAGCCCCCGTGTCGCGTCCCCAGTCCCTGCGGGCGCGACAGGGCCCCCACTCCGCGGGCAAAAACGCCGCGTCCCCCCTCACTTGTTATCTCTATTCCTTCTTTTCTTGATCATCAAATTTTTTTTTTTCTTTCCTCAGGTTGGGTCGGCTTTTCGCCTGGGTAGGGAATGGCTCTCCTTTGGGAGAGCGGCGGTTCCTCAAGGGTTATCGTTAGTTTTTTGGTTCGGCGTAGCGTTGATCAAAGGTTACCAGCGTTTTCTCTTCAGTTTTTTTTTTATCTCAAAAAGCTTTTTGGTCCCCTTCAGCCCTTTTGTAGAAGTGGTCGGCACCCTTGAAAGCGAGTACCTTCATATCAACCGACTCTTTTTTGGGTTCTGTGGCGAAAAAACCCGGAGTACCAAAGCTTCTAGAGGGACCACCTTAACCTCTTTGGGCTCCCCCTTTACTCTTTCCCTAGACCCCAACGAGTCCGCCGTTGCTCCCCCTACAAGAATCTTCCCGGGTTCCCCAAACCACTCGGAATGGTGGTTTTTTTTGAGATTTTTTCGCGTTCTTTCTTTTTCGCTCTGTCAGATATAGAAATTACAGGTGCGCGGACATGCTCCCGGTCGCGATGGAGATTCCCCCCCCTCATTCCAAAGTTCCCGCTCCCGCCTGAGAACGTACGTCGACCTGGTGGGGAGCAACCGTTTTTTCCCTTTTCTAATTCAGACTTACTGCGTCGCGTTGCTTTATTAAAGACTTTGTCCCCCTAGAGGTGCCGTCTCCTTTCAACCTATCTTCCCCTCTTCCCCAAGGCAATCTCGACGCATCCGATTTAAATAGGGACCCTTGATCCGCTTTCCCCATAACCGCTTTACTATAGAGCGATAACCCCCCCCCAGATCCCTTATATGCGCGCTCAGGCACGTACGACCCGACCGTCCGCCCCTCTCACGTGGTCTATGATAAGATTAAACCTTCAGGTGTGCCTTTCTTCCCGGCCTTCCCCCGTCCTTTTTTCCTTAGACAAACGCGTCACAACGAAACGCCATGACGTTTGTGCTGTTCGACCTTTTCAACGGCTAGGTTTCGAGGCTTCCCAGCCCTTAGGTTTTTTTCTTTCCATACACCTCCAAAGTGGACACCAGAATCGGATCGGCGCGATCATTTGACGAGCGGATATTCCCCCCTGCAAATTACGTTGGGGAAAAATGTTTCAAGGTCCACCCCAGTTGGTCACAATTAGAGTGAGATGAAAGAGTGAATAAGTCCACGACTCGACCCTACCTTTTTTTCAAAAAAAAAAGTTTCTCAGTTAACTCAAACCTGATCTTCGAAATAACTGTTCAGAAGAGAGAGACTGTTACTTACTACGGTCGAAAGCTTGGTGATCCTGTTTAAATTCCCTTTTTGTGCGACCCCCCCACACGTCCGGCGAAGCGCCGTCCATATCCCACCCGTTTTCCTAAACCTTTTCCCCCCCTTCTTTTTCCTTTTTCCCTCTCGCAATCCTCAATTGGTAATCTTTCTGTCTTAGTGCCCTTCCACGCCAGAAATTAAACGACCCTCGGCACCTTTCGGTTTTTTTCCGCGTCTACGAAAGTTGCGCCTGTAGACTTTTCTACGCCAGCATCCGTCTTCTTTTTATCGCTCCTCTTTTCCTCTTTTTCAAACGTTGAGCGATTACGCCCCCTTTTTTTAATCCCCCGACGCCCGAGTACAGAAACTTGAGCTTATCTCTCACTGAATTTCGCTCTGATCCAGCGAAATGGAAGTTATGAAGCGGACGAGTCTGATGAATCCCGCGATTATCCTACCCTCGTTGTTGTTCTCTTCAATCCCTTAAGCTCCCAAATAGTCCGATTCCCTCCCCTTCCTGCCCAGGTCGCTTTTTTTTCTGAGCGTGAAAGGCCGCTCGGGTTGGTGGGACCTCATTTCCACCCTTCTGTGTCGAATAGTTTGGCGTCCTTCTTTCCTTCTTCAAAACACCCCTGTGCAAGTTTCCCCTTCAGTGGGGCTCGACTTTCCCGAGGATAGATGATGGTGCGTCCTCACTGGAGAGGTTTTTTGTATGTCCTCCCCCTTTTTCTTCCCTCAGTTTAGGGAGACGCAAGAAGAAAACGGTGGTTTCTCCCCCATTGTAAGTGAGTTCTTCCCTAAAGCCTCCGCGATGAAGTTTTTGAATTGAGAGAATTCTCAAACGATAAACAATCTTCCTCCGCGGTCGTTCGGTCCTGTTGTTCTTCCCCCTTCCTTGGTTTTTATTAAAAGAGAGGCGGCTCGTGTGGTCGAGCGGGCGCCACAGGAAACCACAATCGAACCTCTTCTCCATGTCCCATGCTTTGCAAGAGTCGGAGAACAGTCGTAGGCGCGTTAGTGTCAGGATGTTCCAATAATCTGGTTTCGGTGTCGTGCAGGACGTTATCAATTCCGGAATTTTTTCACCCGGGGCGGTGTTTTTAGTAGTCTGTAGCCCCCGCCCCCGCTCCCAACGAAGCCCTTCCCGTTGAGCGGAGTTTAACCAGTTTTGTTTTCCACCATCGAGGTCATTCTCCCTTCTCACCACTACTGTCCGAATAGATTGGTTCCCCCTTTTTTAGTTGTGTCTCTTTTCGCCGCAACCCCCGATGTTCCCAGGTGAATTTTCCCCTAGCCCTTTTTTTTCCAAGTTTCGACCAAACGCGACGGAAAGTCGTGGGCGTTGGTTCCCCCCCTTCGTGTCGAAGATCGACAGAGCGACTTCCATCGAACTGACCCCCCTGATCGTAGGCTTTTAAGGATTATATATACCCGTGTCTTGTAAGATAGGTTTCCCCCGGTCGAAATCTTGGCGTCCTATCATTTTTTAAACGTACCTCCGTGAAGTAAAAATGATTGGATGTATAGACACGCAGGAGGAGTATTTCCCCTTGGTTGATGTTAAAGCCTGGAGCTCTGTTTTTGCCAGTAAGTTTTCGAAAGAAGGACCCCTTGCCTTTTAAGTTTTCTCCCCTCGGGTTCTAAGTCCTGAGATCCTCGCTTTCCCTCCTCCGGGGAAGAGAAAAGACTTCGTCGCAGTCCATGAGAAGCTCTCCCCGGAAAAAAGAGTTACCCCCCACCCTCCTAGCTGCGATGCAGAGAGTTGGGTCCTCCTGAGGTGCCCGTAGCGTTTCCAGTAGCACCCCCTGGCCTTCCCCACGAGAGCTGGTTAGTTCGCTCCCGACCAGTCCCACGATAAGCTCCTTTTTACTCCTCTCACCCCCCTTATCTTTGTGGGGGCCAGACTCGCCGGGCTTCACGTGGGCTTGAGGAAATTTCTTTATTTTCCCCGGTCGAGTCTCCCCCTAGCTCGATGAAAGGTGCCGCTTTCTAGCCCCTTGTTACGGCCGTTTGCTACCGACCCTGAGGCGTGGCTTTTATGAAGTAGGACGGACCCCAGTTGCGAAACGGTCTCGCCCCCTCAAGGAGCTCGAGTCCTTTTGGTCTAGGTTTTGCGCTGAGAACTCCTTCTTGTCCCCTCGATTCATTGCCACCTGCGAGCGGAATACATTGTTCGTCCTCTTTTTCCCCCCCCCCCCTTCCCCCCCCCTCTCCAAAACCTTTCTAGTAACGACCCGTGCTACGCCAGCCGAGCCACCCCGGGAAAACGAACGCGTTGTTATATCTCCTTCTTCCTTTGTTGTGTGATTGAGATTCCCCTTTCTTGTTTCTTTTTTGACTCCTTCTTGGACTCCTTCCTCCAGGTAGGACGGTTTTCGTTGGGGGGAGAGAGGAGGAAACAACGCTTTTTCTCTTTAGTGTTGGCCGGGCCCTCTTCTCCCTAAAGCGTCTGCTAGCCTCCTGCCGACAGTATTCCGGGGGCTGGTAGCAGGGTCTTGAGCGATTACGTCTACTTTCTTTCCACCCGCCAGCCGAGCGCCGGGGTTTCCTTTGGCCCAGGCGCCCCCCCTCGGTCGCGATCGGGAGAAAATTTTCACTAATCACGTTTCTCTCGCCAGTGCGAAGCCCCCCACCTGCTCGTAGGCCCCCCCCGGCACTGGTGGTGAGAGTCTTTTCTCCTTGTTCTATGGAGGGTATGTTTTGCGAGAGTTTACCTCTCCGGTTATACTTCTCATCTTTCCGACATACGGGCAGAAGAAACATCTCCCCCCCTCTTCCCGAAGGGCTCCCTCTTCTCCCCCTTTTAGAAAGCGGTGGAGTTGGTTAGCTGAGCGTCCTCTTTTGACTTTCGAATTGTTTTCCCCCCCCCCCCCCAAGAAGGAGGTTCCGTTCCCGCAGGCGACGGTCCCCTTTTCATGTCCGCGAACGTCAAGGCAAGCACGATTTTCCAATCCTTTATCCCCGCGGCCGTTCTCCCTCGGGTTCCCGACTCCGCCGTCTGGCGATAACCCCACTCAGGTTTTTCCTTTCCGTTTCCCTGCGCGCCTCCCAGCCGTACTCTATCAAGCCTTTTTCCCCTTCCCCCCGAACCCTATCGGGGACAGAGGCAACGTTTTCTCGTATGGAGGATATTCGCCGCGGTCCACAACAAAACCCCCTTCTCTTGGGTGCTTTCGACAACTTTACGTGCCCTCGGTTCCCCCGCTTTCTCGGTCCCTTTTGCCTTCTTCCAACGAAAAACACTTTCCACAGATTATCGCTTCGCGAGTGGGATCTGAACGAGCTTTTCCCCCCTCCCAATCCGGGTGGGATACTGTTTTCGTAAAGGGGCTTTTTGAACCCTTCCCCTTTGATTAGTCAGACGACTCCGATAACCTCAACGCCCGGGCTTGCCCCCCATCGGAGTGTGCAGACGTTGACCCTCCCGTGATCCACATCACTCCCCAACCAATTTCCCCCACCAACCCCCTGACACGACGTCCTCTGTTCGCGCCACTCGGTCAGGGTCCTTCCCTCACCTGATTCTGTGGCTCCGCCTCGCCCACGGTCCGGCCTCTCATATACACACCGAGCATGGTGTCCTCCCCCCCCTCCTCCTCGTTTGAGCGTTTTTGCACCCCCCGACTCTCCGCTGTCCCCCCTTTCTCCCTTCCACGACGCGCCAGCCTTCCCGAAAATGTGGACTCCCCGAGTCGTGCGCTTCTACTACGTCGCAGTCCCCCCGAGTCCGCATACCTTTTTTCGAAGACCTCTTCCTCGAGCCCTGATCATAAGATTAGGGCGCGCCTGTGGGAACGCCTCGCCCCGAGTAGACGTCTTTTTTTCTTCCTAACTTGGACCCTCACCGCACAGGATCTTTTTCTCGGATCCCGTCTTTTCGGATGCCGGACCTCAGTTGGCCGGTCTTTATTCTTTTTTCTTTTTCGTGGTTTTTTTTGAGCTCTAAATATCGCGATCTTTACCAAATCGTCCGCCTCAGTAAGCTCAGGTCGCTTCTTGTACGAGAGGCAACTGTTCTCCCTTTTTTTTTTTTCCAGTGTTCGGCATTGGTCAAACGCCGTTCCTCGGGTTGCCCTTTCCTGGTCGTTCACCACCGGATGCCTTCTCTTTTTTCTTTTTTGCATCTTCGAGGCATCGTCCCCCTCTGTGCGAAGAACGGCTTCTGTGTATAGAACTTCCTCCCTCCTCGCGCCGGGAGTCTTTGACGAGAGAACCCCCTCCCTTTTTAATGGTGGGTCTTTCCCCTGAGTTCGTACTCGAGCCCGAAGACCGCCCCCCCTGTAGGGGACCCCCCTTTTTTCCCCCCGATCAAACCGAGCTGCTCACAATGTTTTTTGACGCGAGGCTACGTGTTGGTTCTTTCGGAGCCCCAGGCATCCGTTGGTTTTTCCCATCTGGCGACCGTTTTAGTGAGATTGAGCGTTCCGAGGGATGGCGATCCCCCTCCCTGTGATTTCTAGCCTTACTTGGTTTTGCGGGTTGAGAGGAGTCGTATTCGTCATTCTCACCGATTTCCCCCCCCCCCTCAAGCACGTTTTTTTTTTGGCCCCCACAGGTAGTTCCGGACTCTACGTCGTCAGATCCCCTCTACTCCTCTCTATTTTTCCTTTTGTGGTTTTCTTCCCGCAAAAGCCCGATCGTCATTCGTGTCCGTGACAACTAGAAGTTAACAATTTGGAGTTCTGCGGCCCTTTTTGGGGTTTTTTTGTGTGTGTTCCCCTCCTTTTTCACGAAGATCTCTTCCTTTGGCGGCGACAGTAGCAGAACCTGATTGAGTATGATACTCCCCCGCTCGGTTTCACGGTTGCTTTTGGACGGCCGGACTGAGGCTCTTAAAAACCGGGACTCAGGACGATTACCCCTTGTTTTTCTCCCTCCCCAAGGCGAGTCGTTATCCCCGAAGTTCCGATGATCCCTTTATACCATCGCGGAGCTTTGTTCGAGAATAGATTTCGTCAGCGGCCCTGCGACCGCCCCGATGGGATACCCCTTCTTTCATGAGCCCCTCCCCTTTTAGATTAGCCCACTTTTCTCCCCCCCGCCATTTTCTCCAGCGTGCTCCCTTCTTTAGCTCGGGGCAGAGTCTCTTTCTGATAGATGAAAGGAGGTTGTTTTCTTCTCCGATGTCGATGCTAGCGCACTTTTAAGTTCTGATCCCCCTATATTCTCGACCCCTTCTACAGCAAGAGAAAAGTCATTTTCGATAAGAGCCGAGTCCCTTCCTATTTGTTGGTGCGCCGCTCCCGGTTTTGCCTCTTGAGGAATCGTTGTAATTTACGGGAGAAGGTCGTCTTTAACCCCTGGATGATGTAAAGGTGTCCCCTCTCCGCCCCTTTTCCTTTGGGTAAGGGCCCCCCCCCCCTAACACTGCAGTAGAGTCTTTGCTGGTTGTACTCACTAGACGGAATCGAATCCTTCCCGGTCTAAAGCGGTTCAGTTTTTCTTCTTTCTGGTTTATCTTTTCCAGGAGGACGAGAACTCTTTGTACTCTTTTCTCTCCCTAAATGCCCTATACCCTTAGTTTTTCCTCAGTCTTAACGTCGTAGACTCCTCAGTACCTATCCCCGCCTTTCGCAAGCTCCCACTAACTGGGACCTCTCCTAATAAGTGTTGTTGGAGAGATCCAAGGTAGTGTGTTTTCCTCCCTTCGTGGACTAGGCCTTTTCCTTTCAGAACCGGGGTGGTCCTTCGAGCTACCTCCTTTTCGTTTTAATTGCTTCTCAAGAGACAAGAGTCTCGCTCGCTGCGAGAAGATATAAAATCTGCGCTCCTGCCTCCGAAAGGGGATGGTCTCTTTCCTTCCCCTATAGCCCCACCGATAGCTCGAGGGGGGGTTTTTTTTTTCATCAAAAAGGCCCCCCCTCCTCCTCTTTAGCACCGCCTCCGGGGAGACTCGACGTCTCTCTTAACAAGAGTAAGCAGTGACTCCTAACTTTGTCGGAAAACACTTTTCCCCTGGTGTTCTTCTCTTATCGTGGGATCTTTGGTGTCGGCGCTCTTCCTCGAAACATTGGTGCGAGAGAAGATCACTTGTCGAGCTCGCCATCACCCAACCCATAACCCCCTTCACAAAAAGAGATCCCTCATTCCTCCTGTGTACTTTTGGAGGGGAGGCCGGTGGAAGTGGTGAGAAAGGTGTCCCCTGGTCATGCTTTTTCTTGTCTCCCCTTAGGATGGTACCAGACTCCCTGTAGCCTTCCCTTTTTGGGAGAAACCTATATTCTAAATGGAATCCAAAGGCTAAGGAACGCTTACGGGACCCTCCTTCCCAAGTGCCAGTTCCTAGGTATCATCACCGTTTACTTTCTTTTCCTTCTCTACACTCAGGTTGACTGAGTAACCCCCCCCCCTGTTTTCACCTCGGTACGGATTCTTACCTTCCTACCGTACGCCGAGATCCTCTTTTTCTATATAATCCGGTAACCCCGGAGATAAGGTGTTCGGCGTGGCCCGCTTGCAACGGAGATGTTTTTCTTTTCTCGACCCCCCCCCGCCCAAGCCTCCCGTGTGTTTTCTTTCCCCCTATGGAACTGCTCTTTCTCGATGGAACACTCCTACCGATTTTGTTTCCTTTCCCGACTACAACTCTTCCCAAGCCTCCCTCTTTATCTGAGCGCTCTCCCCATCCGGGGGGTTCCCTTGGGACGCCGCTCGAAGGGATTTCTTTGTGAAATTCGTGTGACAGATTCTCCCGATAGCCCCTACTCTTTTCTCCCCAAATCTTGAAAACTCCTTCCGAAAGACCCTTCTTTTTTCGACCCTGAAAAGACTCTGATTGTTTTCTCTCTAAGCTGGGACCTTCCCTTAAAGCAACCTGAGGATGTGGCATCCAGCGCCAACGTAAGTTTTTTTTTTCGTCATCCCCCCTTTTCTTTTTGGTTTTTTCAAAAGACATATCCCCCGGGTTGATAGGGGTCTCTAGCAATCAAAGACCTCTTTCTTTTATTCGTGATCTCCTTTTTCTTTCCCGTGAAAAGAAACCCCCAGGTAGGTGCTTTTGGAGCGTCCCTCCAGTAGAAGCCTGGTTAGAATTCCCCTTATCTCCTCACTTCCTCACATCCCTCCTTTCGCATTCTTCCCCTGAGGCTAAGATGCGGGCTATCAGGTACAGCTTCTCCCCGATTCGGACTTCGTTACCGTGACATCCCCGCTGGCCCCCCCGAGCGCACTTTCGCTCTCTTATCCCGGCCCAGCGACCTGGAGATTTTTGAAGAGGACGAGTTCGCGCGACTCTCCGTGTTGTTGTTTGATCGATAATTTCTGCACCGTCCGCTTTCCATCCTCCCTTTCTGCAGGTCGCTGTTGACTTGATCGAGAGCGAAAGGATCCCCTTTTCTCGCTCGTGGAGGGTCCTCATGGATTTTTTATAGGGTTGCAGTTCGCTTCTTAAACCCGGCGTAGCGCCCGCCTCTTCTTTGTCTCAGGGTCTAGGCTCCCTCTTCCTCTTTTTTACAGGATGAGGTCTTCTTATAGAATGGTGCGTCCCCCCTTCCCTAGACTTAGAATTCCACGACGGCGCCTCAATGGTCGGGGTTCTGCGAGTTATTCCCCGAGCCGAAGACCCCCCCCTTCTTAAAATTTATTAGAGGAGCATCCATCCGATTGCGATGGTATCCTCGGATTGTGGCTTAAGCGAGTTCTTCAGTTCCTTTTTAGAGGGAGACACCTTCTCACAGGTGAGGATATTATGAAGGTACAAGATGTTTTTCTAGTATCTCTTAGATTCCTCCGTCCTCCGTTCTGGGATGCGCGAGCCGAACACGACTCCTCTGAGGGAAGTTTTTTGACGGGA
>Ga0179593_1335423_pt1 | contig 12567 bp, 14 predicted proteins | sample CZODoug2_1_08_16_FD_185931 | JGI IMG/M metagenome (GOLD analysis project Ga0179593, IMG submission 185931) | Vadose zone soil fungal communities from Angelo Coast Range Reserve, California, USA - CZODoug2_1_08_16fungal (PacBio error correction) | ecosystem: Environmental > Terrestrial > Soil >... | reverse complement strand
CCCCCTCGTCTTCCACATCGCCACTCCCTTGTTTTTATTCCCTTCCCCCTTCTTTCGTCGTGGGGTCGGGCGTTTCCTGGTGCTGCCCTTCTCCCACTTCTTGATAAAGATCACGTTCTTATGTACCCAATGTATGGTTCCACAACTCTTTTTTAACTTCCTCGACGGATCCTTCACTGCCTACCCTTATGTTAACAAACTACGGTTGCTGGTTTTTGTGGCTTGGAAGAGATGCGTCATTTACTCTTTCCTTTTCATTGGAACCCAGGTCTGCTTTTTTTCTTTTCCCCTCCTCAGTCAAACTTTACTTCGATCAGTACCCTTTACTGCTCTGGCATCTCCCCCCCCTTGTTTTCCCACCCGTTTCGTTTACCGACACAACAACCTATGACACCTCATGCTTCTCACTTGATTTTGATTGAAACCGTAGAGAGCAGTTTCGGTGTTCCCACCAAGTTTGGCACTGGCACTCACTTTGATTTCCCTCCCAGACTAAGCCCATTTGCGCGGGCTTCTTCAATGAACCACACTAATGCCCTTTCCTCCCCCTTCCTGTTTGCAGAAACGAGACGGCCTTCCAAGTGTTTATTGTCATGATTTCACGGACGAGTAAGCTGGCTGCATTATTGGCCTGAATCCCCTCCACGCACGAATCCCCGTTCGAGTTTGATGGTGTGTGACTGTCCTCCCCCCGTCCCACAATTCGCTCACTTTTCAGGGATGCACCTCTTTGGAAGTCATGCTCCAGAGTTTGTGACCCCTCCTCGCTCCTTCCCTGTGTCAAGGCTGGTTGATCCAGTCCATTTGACGTTGACCAATTTAGTCGCATGTGCTAATTTACCCCCAACATATCCAAAACCTCTCGACGAGAACGGTCGGTTACCCCCCTTTGTTTCCCCTGAGTTTTTCCTTTCCCTGCCTAGTGTTGAAGGTTTCCTCTCGATCACGTATGAGTGTTCATACCTTCCCCCCCCCCTCGCCGTACGAAAGAGACTTTGAGATAGAGTTTTAGAGCTCTCGAGGTGACCTCCTGGATCTTTCCCCTCCTCATTTGAGCAGGTAATAGAATTGCAATCATTCCTTTGGCTTTGGTTTTTATCCTTCAGTCGGCTATTTTTTGGTTTTTTGTTCTTCTTTTGCTGTTTTTTTAGTATATCCCCCAGAACCTGTTAAATTCAGAAAATTTTGGTCATTTTCGCCTCACCTTTTGTGATGCTGGATTTGCTTAACCTTCCCTTCCTCTACGAGTCTCTGCCGAAGGAGTTGCGCCTCCCTTGACTTTTCTCCCCTTCGATTTATGGATTTCCGTTTTGAGGTTTTTCAACACCTACTTGTTTCAGCATGTCTCAAAATCATATTGGTTTCCTGCCACAGTAGACCCCCCCCCCCCCCCAACCCCCAAGTTTTGCAACTTACAAAACCAGCAGTCTGCTTGGCTCCTTTACCCCCTCCCCGAGGTGAGTTTTTTTATGGAGTAGCGGTTGCTTTTACCTAAGAAATTTCTCCCCCCCCCCCCGCTTCTTGGCTAGGACAAGTGAGTATCCCATTTTCGCCCCTTTCACAGTTGCTCAATAGATCTTAGTAGCAGCCATTTGCATCCTTTGCCTTCCCGTTTCTTGTCCAGTCAACCCCATTCCCCTTTTGCATGCCCAGCTCCGCGATGATAAGGGATTTTCCCTGTGTGTGGTTTTTCCCCACCTATAGTTAATCCCTACGTGCTGAGTTACCTGTTCAACCCCCCCCCAGTGCAAGTCCTTGTCCTTTCCTCCCCTTTTGTTGCACCCTTCTTCCTTTTTTTTGTGTTTTTTGCGTCAAAACGGATTACTTATGTCCAAACATCATGTTACAGTCCAGGATTTTTTTTTTAGGGTCCGTTTTTTTTTCTGGTAATGGTGAGCGTGGTAATGGATACCCCCCGTTTTCCCTCTCATAGATCCAGTTTTCTTGATATGAACGCTCACGGAATCCCTCCCCCCCCCCCTTTATTGGGCCCACGTCCCTGCAAGCTGCGATTGTTTTTACGTTTATTCTATTATCCGGCCCTTTTGATCCTTATGGGAGAAGTTGCGCCCAAAGTTCAGAACGTCACCATCCCTCCCCGTCGTCTTTTTCCCCTTCTTCTAAACCCTTTCCCTTCCTATTCCTTTCGGCCTCCCCGGCTATTCCTTAGTTTTGTCCATTCCCCCCAAGACCTCTGTGACCTGGCTTTACAATCACTAGTGATGATGCCCCGTGATCGATGACCCACCCAACAATCTCACGAAGAAATACGCCTGGTATTAAAGTACCCCCCCCCCTTCCCCCAGCCATGATGCTAATGCAATTCCAGCACTGAAAAACGGAGGTTTCCTCTCCAGTTAGTTCCCACCACACGAGTCGCATTCCTCCCCTATCTCACGTCTTCATCCTCTTTGTTAGTGTATGAAAAACCCATGGATAACTACGGACCCAACCGATTTGTCTTGATTTTTTCGAACGCGATCAAACCCGTGTAGTTTTTAACTCCCCCTCCCATTACCTGCTATGTTTGGATTAGTGGGAACCGTCCTTTCTGTCACTGTTCACATCACATCGGTACCCCCATACTTTTCACATCTTTTATTATTCTCTTGTCGTCTGTACCCTGTCAACCTGTGCACACTCTTATGTCATACCATTCGGCGTCTTTTCGGAGTAAGTCCAAAGCACCACCCGAGTCGGGTTTCTACTTCGCCACATCGGCAGACCTCTTTCCCCGTGTTAGGCATGTCCAACAGGTTTTTAAGACTATCTCCCACTCTCTCGTTGTGTTTTTCTTTTTTTTTCTTTTTTTCTTTTTTTTTTTTTTTTTTTTTTTCTTCCACCTTCCTGCTGAACTTCCCCTTATCCCTGGTTATCTCCCCCCGCCCTACCCTCCAGGAGCTGTTGTTCAATCCTTTTCTTCTGTCCCTTGGATAATTGAGTGTGCCCCCCCCCCTTTGTTTGACTTAGACTGCTCTAATAGGTTCCTTGATCCCATTTTGCCACAGCATTCATTAGGCTCCTTCTTTCATAGGGTTTGTCGGTTTCTGTGTATCTTGACCGTGCATCTGCTGTATATGAACCGAATTGCCCTAATTTTTCCTTCTCGCACGAGTTTGTGTTAAGAAAAGATTTCATGGAGGTTTTAATCAAGTCACTATTTACTGATTCACTTTACGCGCTTGCTTGAGATGCAACCCTCCCCCCACACACACTCTTTTGTGGACACCGACGGTGCTGAAGCCCCCACTCCTGATAACCTGACGCCGGTACTTTGACCACTGATCACTGTTCCCTGTCCAGAGTGGACCGAAGGGCACTCCCCCAGGCCCCCCCCCCTCACCCCCCTCCGAGCGGTCATGATGACCCCCCCTTGACGATGTGGATTTTTCCCCTTGGTTTCGGTGTTTTACCCAGACCGGCCAGTCGTATGACGCCTACGTTTCCTCCCCCTCTCCGTGATTTTTTATTTTTTCGAGGGCTGTTAGCTTCTTTTTTAAACCCGGTAGCCACGAATCTTCACGGCGGCCCTCCCATGGCTCCTCAATCCCCCTGGTTTGCTTCAACTGGTTGTCATCATTCCGTCTCCTCCCCAAACGGTCATCCTTTCAGAGCAATTTTTCTTCGTCTGCTTCAGATTGATTGATACTATTGCTCCCCGCTGTTTCTTTCCAAATTTAAGAAGGAGCCCCGTCAAATGTTTTCTTCTGATTCGTGGAAATTGACCTGTTTTCCTTGGTCTCCCCTTTTACCCTTGACTTCCCCCCCATTAGGCTTTCGTCTTGCCCCCCCCGTACTGTAGAAGACTGAGAGCCGGGAATCTCTTTTCCTGTCCTTTTCGTGTTTGTTTCGCGGGCCCCAGTTCTAGCTGATTAATGGCGCAATGCCACTCTATTCGTGCACATTCAAATGCTGTACTCCCCCTTGAAAGCAATGCGGAGTGCCATTTCCTCCTTTCCCCCTCTCCAGCATGTGACGGTTCTTCAATGCCTCTCTTGGGGCATTCAGCACAGCTTTTTCAGCAAATATTCTAGCCCTTCCATGCGTGATTCGAACCTGCTTATATGACCGGTTTTGTATCTAATGATGAACAACCGGGGCGGACCCAAACAAGGGTGATTTTTCTCAGAACCCCCCTTTTTTTTCACACTGATCCTCGGTCATTGTTTGTACTCTTTTTTCCATCTACCTTTTTAATACGATATGGTGGGCCTTTTCCTGGCGGCTACGGACGTGGCTCGTTTTCCTTGCTGGATTTTTTTTCAGAACTCCCCCCCTTTCCTCCACATCCCCGCTCCCAGTTTTTTCTGACCAGTCTCTTCGTGTCGGAACGGGTTTGCCCCTCTTATGGAAAGGGACCTTTCTTTCCTTCGTGTAGTAATTACGGCGTAGGGGTCATAGTTGCAAATGCTTCTCCTTTTTTTAGATGGTCATTACCTGCTGTTTGTTTACAAACGACTGATTTTTTTGCGTTGTGCATCTCAGCAACGCGGACGTGAATTAAATTTTTTTCTTCTTCTTCCCCTTCCCCAGTGAATCCCTTTTCTTTTCCATTAAGATCCCCATCGTTCGTATCACCCAGGTCTTGCAATTCTTGTGCATCCATCCCAGCATTATGCCCTCATGCTACAAACCACAACCCTATGCGATTGCGTAAGGCCTGGCTGTGCCAAATGTTGTCGCGGTCTCCAACCTATCGAAGTACGTTCGTCCCCACCACCCTTTGGGCCCCCCTTCACTCACTGGCAACAGGCCGATAACATTCGGCTCTCTTTCTCCTTGAGTCGCTTTGTTCGCTGAACATTTTCACAAGTTATCCTCCGGTTGCAGCACCCAAGAGCTCTTCCAAAGGGGGGCTCTCGGGTTTTGGGGGGTGGTTTTCGGTTGGTGCTGTGTTGTTGGTTTTTTGGGAGTTCTGTTCAATGCTACGTGCCCAGGAATCTGTTTTATTTTTCATTAGGAAGAATCCGGCCGGGTTTGGATTTGGTTGACTGACGCCCCCACGTCAATTCCGACTCTTTAATTTATGCCATCCAAGATTAAGGTTCATGGTACAGTCCGTTTACCACCGCGCTTTATGTCCCCCGCTTTTCTCCAGGATGTTCATTCCATTGATACGGTACACCACACCCCCCCTCGGTCGCAATTTTTTCGTGAGGGTGGGAAACAACCTTTTCACCCAAGTCTCGCTCTTCTGGTCTGGGCAAATCGTTGCTCTCTTCTTGTATTAGTGTTTCCCCCCCCCCACACCCTAACAACCTCGGTCCTTGAACGCAGTGAGATAGACTTCTTCCGCTTTTGTCCCCCATGGGTTTTTTTTTTCTTATAGACTTTTTGAATTAGCAGTCATTTCCTGGTTCTAGGTTTCCTTGGATTTTCCCTGGAGCGCTCTTAGTGCTGCTGTTGTTTCCGTTAGATCTCAAGATCAAAGTTGCAAAATCCGCTAATGTTGCGTCAATTTCGCCTCTGATTCTGGTTTGGCTGCAAGCTGATCCCCCCCAGTACTGCGCCCGATACGAGTCAGATTTTCGAACGTGCGGCACGATAGAACCATTTCTGATTCTTCACCTTTTTGACTTTCTGTTTCCCCCCCCCCACCCCTCCCTTCCTCCGTCAGAACTTGATCAAAATCATTACATTTTAATTCCCCCCCATTGAGTCACGGTACACAAAAACAGTGATTTGATCGATCCCTCACCGGTGTGATGTAGCTTTTCATAGTTTACCTGGCGCCTCTTCGGTTTATTGACGTAACTGTTATCCAGGCCCGTTTCCAATCTCACACTGACCCCCGCAGTGTGTACCCCTTGATCCCAATCCCTTGACAGCGCCAATTCCCACGTCTCCCCTTTCACTGCTAGAGTAGGGTTGAACAGTCCACCCCCCCATTATCAATTTGTTGCTCTTTCCTGTATTTCCTCCGTCTTCTTTGTGGTTCACACCCAGGGATATCTCTCCTCCTCCCCCCCTTTTTTTTTCTCTCTCTTACCGTTTGTTAACACACACATTTTTTTTTTGACTCCATCTTTATCTAGAAATTCTGTGAATTTGAAACTTGTGTACGTCGGAAAACTATCCATTTAAGTGACTTTCTGCAAAACAGCTGTGAATCTGGTCTTTGATTCTCTCGGCTCCATGTCGTTGTTATCCGTCTTGGTGCTTGTAATGGTTCCTTTGGTTACCTCTTTGACTCCCCTTCCAGTCTACATCTCTTCCTGCGCCCGGGTGTCTGCACTTGGCCCAGTTACTCTCATCCCCTCGTTCTGGGGAAATGGAACCCCCTCGCCACGCCGCCTTTTTTTTTTTTTTTTTTTACCGTTACCCCTTTGAAGCATCCCAGGTCTTTAGTTTGATCCCTTCGGCAGGGGGGAGAAAATCATAACCTCTTTTCCAACTTCACCATTTCTTGATGGGCTCTTTTTTATTCCGGGGCACCCTTTCCCGGCAAGACGTTTAATCTGTCCCTGGTTGAGTCTTTGCCAGTTAGAGAGGTGTCCTGCTGACAATGACCAGTAACATGAGCTTGCTGATTCCCCTTTGGATTTATAATCCTACGCCAACCCTGCAGAAAGCCCCCTAACCCTTTTGTATTTACACATCACCGGAATTACTTGCACCCTCCATGCCCCCCATTCCCCCCGAGCCCGGAAACCTTCTAGACTATCCTTCGTTGTCCACCCAGGGCTCTCGAAGTGCCCTATAGCCTGTCACTTTGTTCTGATTGCCCATTAACCTACGATGATTTCAAAACCTCTTCCCCCTGTGTTTTTTCTCCCGAGGCCTCAACCAGGGCCCCCATTTGAATCCCTTCCAAATTTTTTATGTTTTGTGATAGTGTGACGTTATCCTCGTGATTCCCTACCATCAGCTCCCCCTTTTTCCTCACCATCCTGTTACAGGTCTGAGGTGGCGCGCTTCAATGGCTCTGTAACATGAAACCCTGTTCACTTGATGGCATCACTTTAAATGGCCTATTAATTGTTGAACTGTTGCGTAAGTCACCCCAAATCTCCTTCTTCTGTCGGTCGTAGTAATAGCCCTACTAATTGCAATCTTCCCGTGTAGTCGCTGGTACCCCCGGTAAGCTCCATTTTTTACCGCTCCTTGTTGTGCTGCACCTGGGAATTGCTTGACAGTCCCTCCTTTTCATTGCCCCTCGAACCCGTCTGACCTATGATTGTTTTGAGATACGTTTATCGCTTGGATACAGTTGAGTTTTCTGACCCACTGTGTGACTCGACTTCTTCTCCCAATGTTCTTCCACGCGCCCCCCCCACACTTTTGTGGTCACTAAGCCCTGGACTCCCTTCTTTTCAGGGTTTTTTGTGTGGGGGACCGTGGTATTTGTACTCTTTATTGTAATGCTGCCTCCTCATAAAGACGGTGTCTGAATGTGAACCTGACAAATCTATTTCTTTTTTGAGGGTCAATGCCCACTCGTCGTGGATGGACTTCCCTCTCCCTTCCCGCCCAGATCACGCACACAAGCCACTCTTTTGTGGCCACATGTTCCGTCGTGAGAAACCCTGAACCTGGTGACCCCACCCCTCGAAGTCATTCCTCACGTCACAGTGATCCTTACCATTCCCCTTTTTGGGTCCTTTCCCAGTCCACCCGTTCCCACGGCCACCCTCGAGGTTTCCTTTTATGATGCCTGGGAGATTTAGCCCGGGGTTTGAAAACATTAAGTCAGAACGCTCTAGTTCGTTCGTCCCCTAAGGCCCCATTTCCCCCCCTTCCGTGCCTTAGGTGCGCTCGGTTTATATGCTGATGGACACAACATGTTATCCAATTCAAGACTAGTGCCCCCAGCTTTCATGATGACACCTCCCCCCCTTGGGTGTCCTCCCACAGGTTGTCATAATGCAGCTAATAGCCCCCCCTTTCCTTTCCGTCCGCGCAACTTATCGCGGACATGGCATGCGTTAAGTTCTACTCGATTTTCTTTGAATTTTTTCCGAGATTTAATACTGGTGTTCCCTTACATGTTTTTCTGGCGAAAGAGTGGACATTTTTGCCCATTGCTTTCCTTTCTTCACAGCTTGATTCCCGCTTCTCGTTGCGGTCTAGAGCGCCCCTTCTCTGGCATAACCCAGTGTTTTTGTTTTTGCTCTTATCTTCAAAGCTATTCATTCCTTGTTCGCTCTACCTCCCCCAACTTAGATCGAATCAAGCTGCTCCAAGGTCCCCCCCCCATCCAGAGGTGCCACTTTTCCTTTCTTTTTCCCAGCGGCCCTCCTCGTGAGCTTCAATGCCTCTTAAGTTTGCATTCCACACCGGCGTAAGCCATACTAGGCCTTTCTAATGCTATGCTGCCCTTTTTATGACCGGTTTGCTGGTCTTTCTTCTGATATTGCCCCCCTTGTTATGGTCCCCCCCCCAGTTTGGATGGCATCAGCCCTCATTTGGCACATGCTACTCGGTCAGCTTTTGTACCCCCCCCCCTTTTCCCTTTCAGAATCACAGCCTGATCGGCCCCTCTTCCTTTCCTGGGCCTTTTCCTCGTGGCGGTCTTCAAGTTAATTGATTTCTGTTTTTTAAAACTACCCACGGTCCATTCCAATCCTTTTTCATCTGCCCTTTTAGGGGTTTTTTCAACCTGTGTTTTTTCTTCACCTATGACAGGGAAGGGTATCCCTTTTTTGCGCCCCCTTCCGTTGTATGGTTACCACACTCTTGGCAATTTTGTATCGAAGGGAGCTTCAATGATTTTACATGCGTGGGTGCCAAAACGTGGTGTGTTCCTTTGTCATTCCTCCCTCTTCTGATTCTTCACTTTCAACTTGGAATGGACCCCCCATTCCTGTCCCATTCAGACCACTTCCCCCCTACGGATCAGTACAGTCTTGGCAATTTTCTCTCCTCCTCTCACGGTCACCCCTTTTGCCCACCAACCCAAGTACACGCTTTCTTCAATGCCTGATTTTCACTGTTTTTGTTTTCTCCCCTATTTGGAGTGCCTAGAGGACCCACCCCCCCCTTTGGGGACACCCTTTCCCCCCCTCACCTGTATTCCCAAGCCGACCCCATTTTATTCTCACCCCCGATAATGTTGGGTCTTGTTGTGTCCACTGACACTCTGTTTCCTGGTTCATTGTCAGTTTGCAGCCACACCCCGTCGCGGATTAAACGGGAGATATGCTTTTCCCCCTTTCCCCCCTGAAAAAGTTCGTGGGGATTATTGGCCCCGTAAGTAGCCCCTTCCCTCCTCGTTTGAGTTTTTTTTTGTGTAATTTTACCGTTACACCCCATATCCCCCCCTTTAAGGGATGCCCTCCAACTTGTTCCAAGTTTTTTCCTGCGTCCTTTAACGACGCTCTTTTCAGTCTTCACATTATTTTGTGCGTCGCCTGATGTGAAATTTGAGTCGCATGGATACTTTCCACTATCCAACAAGCCTGAATTGGTGCTTTTTTTTTTTAAACACCTTTGCGTTTCCCTTCTTTACCCGCTGGGGCCACTCCTTGCTCTCTTCCCTGTATCCGGGATTTTCCCAAACACCCCTCCCTGGCCTTTAAGTTTGCGACTTTAGATATGTTCTTCCCCAGATGCTGGGTTTGACCCTTTTGAATTGTCGATTAGCCCCCTAATTTTATGTAAGGAAGCTTCATTGCCTGGTGAAGTTGTTGTCCTGGGTCATCCCTTTTGCCGCGTTATGGCTCTTGCTATGTTTTCTCTTACCCCCTATCCCCCCTTTTGCCTTCACCTCCGATCCTGTTGATGTAAATCGCCCCTCCACCATTTTGTTATTTGCTGGTTTTCAAGAATGATTCACCTTTTTCTGAGTTTAAGATACTTATTTGCTTTCCGTTGCTCCTAATAGACCCAGCGACTGTTCTTCTGATCGGTTATGCAATGTTCTCAAAACTTTTTTGCCCCTTTCTTTAATGTTCCCCCCCCTAATCCCTTTTCCTGCTACCAGTCACTTCACCCCAAAAACACACCTCGTTTCTTCATTGCTCTTTTTTCCCCCACCTCCATGAGGGGGGTTGTAGGAGTAGCGTCTGACTCAGTTTAACCTTCAGAGAAGCATGAGGAGGCTACGGAGCTGGTATTCCACTTGCGACCCCATCCATTACCCTTCCCCCGCCCCCCCCTGCTGACAGACTCACCCCCAAAGAAGAGGTTTTTTCGAAGGAGCCCCTTCTACCTTTCTCCTGTGCAAGATGAAGAGGTTTGTTGCACCTACCCCCCCCCCACCCAAAAACCTTCCTCCCTTTTTTGCAGCCTCCGAATGGAGCTGAGGATTAGTTGTTGCCCCACCATTCTATATTTTCTCAGTTTGGTTTGTTTTTGATAATGTTTTTGGTAAACCACCACACATTTAATACCGTCCTCCTTCCACTTCTGCTTGAAGAACCCCCCATTGACTCCTTCGTGGGCCGTCGTCCCAACCAGCATCCCGTGCCCTTTTGGGGTAGCCCCCCTCCTGTGCAATTGGCTTTCTTTTCCCTCGGCTTTGTAGCGGGTGAGCTTGGTTTGGTCCGGGTTGGTGTTCCCGATTTTGGTAGGTACCACTTCGTGCTAGCTAATTCCTTTGCTCCATTCTTCTGACTGTGATTTTTCCCCTCGACTCCACACCCCCCCTACCCCTCTTGACTGTTGCCACGTCCTGCAAATCAGAAGTTTTTTTTTTCCCTTTCCCCCTGTTTGTTCAGTTCCACAAGTATGCTTTTATGACCAGATTGACCGTTTTCGAGTCGCTTTCCCCCCCTTGTCATCAGCTTTCCCCTTCAATCCCTTGCGATGTCTTGTTCTATAGTCTTTTCACTTCTGGGCAATCTTACTGTATTTCGTCTCGATTTTTCTTGGAGCCCGTTCTCCAGCATCACAAGTGCCTCATGGTTTGCAGGCGAGTCCAGCAACATTTATCTCTTTAAGACAAGGGGAGAGGTTATGAATCCTCCTGCCACACCCTGGCAGCCAAGCCCTTCCGTCCTTCAGTTCCCAACCCCTATCAACGGCCTGAATGCCTTTCATTCATTTCTTCTGAGCCATAACACGAGGCGACTCTCCCCCCAGTTTTTTCCCCCTTCGAGCTCCTTCTCGCTATCAGCGTTTTTCAAGGTCTTTTTTTGTAGTATTCCCACAACTCCCAGGCCATACCGACTTCTTAGTAACCGGACTCTGCGTAGAAGTCTCCAACCAGGGCCAAAGGTTGTTTCACTCACGACAAAATTTCCTTTCTTGGCTATTTTTCCCACGTATCCATTTTCCCCAATGTTTTCCCAAACGGCGGACCCAATCCTGCCATCGAGGAGCTCGGTAATTTTCCCATTAACCTTTACCTATTCTTCATCCCTTTAACTTGTCGCGTACTTGTTGATGCGTTCGTCACCTCCCCCCACTCCCCACCAAGCGTTTTTTCGGGTCGTTACTTTCCGCATAATTCGCTTTCTGTTTCTCGCGCCACCCTTTCAGGCATTCCCACGTTTAATCCGCATTGTGCCTTCCCCTTTGACCTGCTTCCCCATGAAATTAGTTCATTGGCTAGACACAGCGTTACCCCCCCTGCAATTAGTTGAGTGACATCTGTTGTCTCTTCTTGCGTTTCTCTCCAGTTTTTCCCCAAATGTTTCTTTTCCCGATTCTCTCATAGGTTTCTCCATTTGAACCATTTTTGACCGTTTTTCAGGCTGAACCTTTCTGTCCACTTGTTGTGTTTTTTCAGTCTTTTGGTACACTTGCGAATTCTCCCTCTCTCGCACTCTCCAGTGCTCACTTTTTCCTGAGAACGCTCTTTTTTGCTTGTCTATGTTTGAAAGAACCCGAATCCTTGTGAGTGTACCCCATTTTTGCAAACAGTTGAAATGTTCAGTTGCGACCCTCTTCCCCCGCAAACCCCCTCCCCCCCTTCCTTTTTTTTTACACACAGCAGGTTCTCCTTCTATACTATTTTCTTTTTCAAGTCCCACTGTCGGTGTGTGGACACCCCATGCTTGTTTCCCGAATACACTAAACAGTGGTCTGTCTGTACAGAGTTAACATTGCAGCCCTGCCCCCCCCCCGCCCCTCCCCCCCCCCACCACCCCCGCCCCCACCCCCCCCCCCCCCACCCAACCCCCCCCTCCCCTATCTGTTCCTCTTTTGACATGGCGCTTTGTTGTTTGACCGTGGTTGTTTTTTTTGTTAACCCCCTAAGCTGAACGATTCCATTCGTCTCCGTCCCCGACTTCCCCCAAATTCCCCCCATGCAATTTATCGTGCCGATCCAGGCTGTAGCTTTCACCAACATGGTCCCCCTTTCACTCCTCTCTTTTGCCACCACATGGCTTTCCTTTTTTTTTCTCAATCCTTTTTTTCCCGCACCATTTTTTTTTTCCCTTTCCCACGAACAGAAACGGTTCAGCTCCGAGGCATTGTTGCCCATTGCATGATTGCTCCCCTTCTATCCTTTTGTTGGAATTCTCCGAGGAGCCTTCCTCCTTCCCACCAGTGCCTGGCGAAGAGTTTCAATAACTAGAGCTCTCCTTTTTCCCTTTCCTTACCGTCTTTGGCTTTTTCTCTCTCTTTTTAGGTTTTGGGGTAGAGGTTTGTTTTCCGTAAGTCGACTTTTTCTAGACCTCA
>Ga0179593_1315537_pt1 | contig 12567 bp, 17 predicted proteins | sample CZODoug2_1_08_16_FD_185931 | JGI IMG/M metagenome (GOLD analysis project Ga0179593, IMG submission 185931) | Vadose zone soil fungal communities from Angelo Coast Range Reserve, California, USA - CZODoug2_1_08_16fungal (PacBio error correction) | ecosystem: Environmental > Terrestrial > Soil >... | reverse complement strand
CTTTAAGTGCCCAGCTCCCGACATTTCCGTTTTTGCAAAAAGGACCCCCTGCCCTTCCTCCGGGTTTGGGGTTAAATCGATAACATGGTATTCCTTCCTCCTTCCGGGATCTGCCCTTTTTTTTGGATCAGGGTTCTTCGGTCTTTAATCTCTTATTTTCTTTTGACTCTGAAGGATGGCTTGTTTTTGCATCTGAAAGGAATCGTGCTGTGCGTCCTTCTGGCCGCCTTGCGCTCCTTACAGTTTCCCCACGAGAACTGTCTCCTTGCCTCGTTCCACGACGAAAAGTCCCCCCCCCCCAACCCCCCACCCCCCCCCCCCCCCCCCCCCCCCCCCCCCCCACCCCTAAGCTTTTTCTGCTTTTTTTCCCTTCTTTTTGCCCCTTTGCCTTTCCTTCACAGGTGCAATCGATCTAGCCCTGTTTTACTCTTGTTTGCTTTTTTCCGGTGCGCCTTTTTCGTGACCTTTTTTCCACCCGACGGCGGGATTCCCGTTTTTTTTCCTTCCTCGGATTCCCCAATTCGTATTGAGAACTCTTCAAATCTTTCAATTTTGATTTGCTGTGTGTTTGCCCTATTTTAATCCCCTTTCCGTCCCCGGTTGCCTCTTCTCCCCGCTATTCGTTGCTTTCCCCACTTGCTTTTTTTCCCCTTTTCTCCGGTCGGCGTTGGAAGAACCGATACCTTTCTCTTTCATTCTCCTCTTATTGACCACCCGGCCACTGAGCGCGTACACCGGATACTGTTTCTCCGTTTCCTTTTGTTTTCTCTCGCCCTTGGCCGTCATCGCTTTTTTTACCAAAGAATCTCTTTTGCCACGTTCTTGTACGCTGTGCTCTTTGACTTATGAATTCTGTCCCAAAACCGGTTTTTCCGAGGTGTGGTAATTTTTTTTTGCCCAACCGTCTCCCCCCCCAGAGTTTGCTTTTCCCTTTCCACCAAACCCCTCGTTCAGTCGCGCATGATCGAGCCTCATTTTTCGCAACGGTTCATCGAAGATTTCGTCAACGTTCTTCGACCTTTTGTCTTGACTCCCCGCTGTCAAGAAGCGGAAAGTTATGGATCGATATTTTACCAACTCCCCCCCGCCCCATCTTTCTGCACGATTGACCCTCATCGACCTTTCCCCATTTCCGGCGTCGGAGACTGGCGCCCTTCCCAAGAACGCAGCCGCGTGCTTTTCCCCCCCACCCAAACCTGGAGGTTTGACGGTTCTTCTTTTTCCCTTCCACCCACTGAATTGACCCCTGTTTGTCTTATCATTTTAGGTATTTTCTCCGTTCACCTGCATGGCCTCCCCCCAGAAAAAGTTTCCCCAGAATTCCTTTCCGCCCGCTCCTTCTTTCTTTTCCCCCCGGAGTCTGTCGGCAGGTGTTTCATTTCTTTACATTTGGTTATCTTTATTTCTATCCCAAGTCGTTAACCAGCGGTTGTGGCTTGCGTCACAACAATTCCCTTTTCCAAGTAAATATGTTGATGTCTCCGTCCTTTCTACTGGTGTCGACAAGCCAACCTTCCCCCCCTTTTTGCACGTTTGATTCCTGAATCCCCTTCTTCGCCCCATCCCGACGCAGAAACTCGGTACTTTTCTGATTACCATTCATCCTTTTCCTTTACAAGTTAATAGTTAACCGACTATTTCTACCCCTCACCAACTCTTTCCCCTACTCCCACAGTTTTACAAGACTTGAGGATTCCCCAGACCGAGATGAGAAAAGCCTTTTGGACCGTCTTTCGGGGCTTTTTATTTCTTTTGCCTTGCTTTCGTTTCGCCCTTTCCTCCAAGTCTTTGCAGAACAAAGACCTCCCTCGATGCGGTTTCCCTGAGAAAATCTGCTTCTCCTTTTCTTGCCTACTGAATCGCCGACGCGTGTGAATAATGAAGATTAAGTTATGTACGATCACCTTGTTTTTGTTTTGACTCAGAAAGTTCTATTTTTCTAGTCCGAAACGTCTCCCGAATTTCCCTGCGGATAGAGTTTTTCTTTCTTTTTTCGAGCTTAGCACTCTTCTCTTCGTCGTTCCTCCTTCTTTTCTTTATCGGGAAAGTGATAAAAACCCTACCGACCACTTTCCTGTCTTTTATTCCTAGAGCTGCAAGAGGAGTGTGTATTAGGACTTTGCTGTCAATCGATTCCCAACCTTTTTTTCCCATCTTTTTTCAACGCTGGCTTTTTTTTCTCCCCCAAACCATCCTGAGGAGCGTCGTTCCCAGCTCCCGACCTCCAAGGTCACGCTCCCCGTTTGAAAAGCACACTTCAGATTTGGTCAGGTTACCCAAAATCATGCACGCTCAGTTATTTTTTGTTCCCCACCCCCTCTTCCCTTCATCCAACCGCTTTCCTCTTATCTGTTCTTCTTCTTCTTTGTGAGAGATCTATTCAGTGGCTTCTGGTCCCCTGCCTTTAATCTTTTGGTTTCCCAAAAAATCCAAGATGTCGCTTATGAAGAGTAACGTTTTCCCACACAATCGCGTTGCCCCACTTCTTTTAAAGGCCTCTCCTTCTACTTCGCGCCTCCCTTTCCTAATAGGTGTGGAATTTTTTTTGATTTTCCTCACGTAACATCGTATATTTATCCAACCTTCCGCCAAGGTTATGGTGGATTGAGGTCTGCAGTCCTTCCCTTCCTGCATGCGCCGCCTCGTTACGTCCTTCCCGCCTTTTCGTGTGTTTTTTTCCCTTTGGTGCACCACTTTTCTCCCCTACAAACTTTTACTTGCCGACACTCGGCGGAGAGGCGTCCCTTCACCGGGCGCGAATCCTCCAAAGTTTTAGCGTTAGTGATCGTTTGTCTTTTTCGTCATGCGCCTCCGACTTATCTTTCTCTCCCCCCCTTTCTGTTCCGGCCCTTGAACGGAAGTGCATTTTTATGACCCCGCCACGCGTTCGATCCACTTCTTCTTCCTTGCGGAAATCTTGTCGTCGTTCTGTAACTTCCCCCCCTTCAACGCTTCATTTCTTGTTCCTTAAGAATTTTGAGTGTGATGTACGCCGTTTCAGTTGAAAAGCCCCCCGTCCGTCCAAGCACGCACTCAGATTTTTCCCCGACGCGGTATTGGTCAAAATTCGTGTCTCCGTTTTAATAAGTATTGTAACTTTTTCCTGTGCTCTTTGGTGTTTTGGTACACATTACGAACCTTCCTCCCTCTTTACGATGACTTTTTCGCCGCGAGAACTTTATTTTTGCCCTTGTACTCCTCACTGAACCGTCCTCTCTAGATTCCTTTCGGTCTTTTCTTTTTCCGCAGTGAGTCTCCTTCGTGCACACTTTGTGATCTTTGTCTCGGTCCTGTCGCACACTTCCTCCCTAGCATTCCTTCCGGCAACACAGCTTTCGTGTGATGTTTGTCTCCGCTGAAAAGGGGTGAACCTTGGTTTTTGATTTTAATCTTGTTTTCTACTCCAATACGCACAACCCATTTACCGCATTAAGTTTTCCGTCTCCGGTGTGTACCCCTCCGGTTCTGTTCCCCGATTTTGGTATTTTTTGTCGGTAGATTGCTCATGGGTGCCTTCTAATCATGATCTTGACAACCGTTTTTTTTTTTTTTTCTCATAATTCCTTTTTCCGCTATACTTCCAGTCAAGAGAATGGGTGGGAGCGCACGAGTGAGTGGGACCTCTTTGTGAGCTCGCCCTCGTGACCTTTTGGAATTTCGTTATTGTTTCCTTACTGTTGCGACTATGCTGATTTCCGCTGAACTGTTCCTGCACGCCCGCGTTGCGCTTTCTTCAAGGAAAGCTGTCTTCCCGTTGCCAGCTTTGAGTAACTTCCCGAGTCCGTGCCTGAGCCATTGGTTCCTCCCTTCTCCTCTTTTCCCGTTGCGAACCCCTTTTTTGTGTTAGAGTGAACTTCTGGAGGCCCTCGCTCCCGTGGTGTTTTGTTCATGCCCCCCCCCTCCCCCTCTGTTGTTGTTGTTGACAAAGATTTTTTTCCACCACTAGTGAACAAGTTTTTTCCCCATTCCCCTGTTACGGCTCTTCACCCTTTTTCCCTGGTTTTGCAGAAGCGAGTTCCCTTTTTTTCTTTTCGATGACCCGTACCAGGCGCTCTCCAAGAGGAGAACACTCTTTTTGATTACGCACACCCGGATTTGCCGTGGTTTGGTCCCATATCTGTTCTCTTGATCGAACAAATGTATATGTTCGGCGCCTCGAGCATTTTCCCCCCTGTTTGGTGCCCCCGCACTGTTGTTGCCTTCTTTGGATCGGCAGCTACGATGAAATTAAAATGTTTGCCCCGTCCCCGACATTAGCCCCCCTCGTCTTGAAAAGTGCTCTCTTTCCGATTTATCAGGATCAACAATTTAAACTACAGCGTCCGCGCCTTCTGTGCATCTGTTCCCCCCCGACGTCCCACCCGGCTCCAAGTTCCCTCCCCCCCTCTTGAGAAGGAGACGATGAGAAGTTCCTGCTCTCCGTTGTCCCCGATTTTTTGTGGGGCTGACACTTCCCCGCCCATCTTTGGGCGTTATGACGTGGAGAGCACTCGCTGTTTTTTCGGCCATGTGATGTGAGACTCCCACCCTTTGCATGGAGTCTCGCTCGCGTTTCACCGCAGCACGCACAGCCCCAGCGGTTTTTTTTTGCCTCCTTCTTATTAGTTCCTCCTCCTGCGTCCTGTTACAGCAACACTATGGCTTCAGTCCAACGAGCACAGTACGTCACAGCACTCCTCTAGATCCCTTTCTTGTCTCTTCGACTCTTCCTCACTCTTCCCCTTCCCCCACTGACCGCAGTTCGCACGCATTTTTTCCCATGTGTTGATTTTTTTTTCCCCCTTCTCCCCGCAGCTAACACCCCTCCTCTGCCCCCTCTAGAATGTGCCCCGTTCTGTGGTCCTTAAACTTTATTTAGTCTGGGCCTCTTTTATCTCCTCTCTCTCCTCCCCCTTTGTGTTTTTCGCTTTTGATAAAAGACTGCCACTCTAACTTTTTTTTTTCCCACCTGTCCCCCCGCCGTTGCTTTCTCGTTTTTCCATCCTGATTCCCTTTTCGTGTGAGCTCCTCGATTAGACGGGCTCTGCAGTGGAAAGTATGAGATTTATTTTGTCATCACTGATTCTTTTCTTTTTTTTGCAGCTCAGTTATTGCATTTAGTCCCTCTACAGATTCCCTCCCCCCTCTGGGCCTCCTTGCTATATTTCAGCCCTTCCCTCCTCTTCTTTCGAAATTTGGCATCGTACGACCTGAATCTGTTCGTGTCCTTTTTCGCTGCTCTTTTTTCCTGTAGGAAACCTTCCCGTCTGACCAGGTTGGTTAACTCTTTTTTCTTTTTCTTGTTGCGTCCTTCTTGACGTCGTTTGAGTTCCTGGAGGCGGCGTTCTTCTTTTAGTTGGCCCTTGTGACTTCTGGCTTCCCAAATTTTCTGCGACTGGCAAACAGTTCCTGTCTTTTCTGTGGCTCGAGGTCGCACCTTTTTTCAGTGTTCTCGCCGTACTTCCCTGAGCATAACATTTTTGAACGGGCGACTAACCGGTTTTCTCTGCTCTTCGTTCGCCTCCCCATTCATGATAAGTAATACTTGTCCCCCCCCCTTTCCTTTTCCCCTGGTGTTAGATCCCCCCTTAATCGTCGAAGTCTTTCCTCAGTGTTCTTCTAGGACATGGTACATTTCTTCGCGGCGTGGACCCAACGACTCTCTCTTCTGCCCCCTTGCTTAGTTACCGTGTGTCGACGTTTGGAATTTCATAGTTTCCCATTTGTTTCCCTCTGGTCGTGCGAGCCGTCCCACAAAGGGTCCTCCCCCAAAAACAGAGGCTGTTGTTCTTTAACCAAACACCAGTGATCTCTCTCCGCATTTCCCTGCACTCTCCCCAATTGTCTGTCCCGGTTTAATCGCGTGAATGATGTCGTCAACTTCCGGTCTCGGATTATGTCTCCCTTGACCCTCCGTAAGCCGGCTTTTTTTCTGCGCACGTGATGTGTCCTCGTCTCAAGAATCCCAGATTCGCTTTTTTTCCTCGTTACTGTCACCCCCTCCTCGACACTCACCAACTTCCTCTTTCCTGGGCAGACAGAACGCGCCCTTTGTTCTTTTTCGCCGTTCTTCTTCTGCCTTTTTTTCAAACTGAATTTGATCCCTTCCCCAACCCCCCCGGTCTGTCCTCTATCCCGGTTTTTTCCTTGTTCCGTTTCCCTTCCTAGCAAGAATCCTCAAAACAGTCCCCGACTTTGCCGCCCCCCCTCGGATTTTGTCCCCCCCTTTGACGGTTTTCTTCCTTGGATCTTGAAAGATCTTTTCGTTGTGTTTTTCTTTCTTCTCCACGTCTTTCACACAAACCCCCCACACCCAAACTTAAAAAACAAAAAACCCCCATAGGTGGCCCCTTTTTAGGTCCTGCACCTTTTCAGAGATGACTTTTACTCTGTTGCTGCTTTCCTCCCGCAGTCGGTCTGAGTTTCGACCCCGCGCAAGTTACCAGAGTTTTGTGTTGAACTTCAAGTCCCATTTCCCCAATTTTCGTCCTCTCCCCGAAAGTTTCCTTTTCTTGTTTCCAGTGATGTTCCCCAGGGCCCCTCCTGTCTCTCTGGAGGAACGTTCCTATCATTGAGGTTTCCAGGTCCTGCGTCAAACCCTCCCCGATCTCCACCTTTTCCCAAGTCTGGAGGAGTTAAAGACCTCCGCCTGAGACCCTACTTTTTCCCGTTTACTCTTTCTGGGCCTCTTATTGCTGTGTTTTCCCTCCCCGATTCAGTCCTTTTTCCTTTTCCCACTCCAATTCTTCTGTCCGCCACCCTGACATTCCCTTCGATTGATGTTAACCAGTATTGCCTTTCTCCCGATTTGCCTCTGAAGAACGTGCTCGACGCAGTTGCCCATTTTCTTGTTCACGTTCCTGCTACCCCTGTCTTTTTTGCGTCTAGATCAAGTCTTTTTTCCAAATCGATGTAAGTCCCCTCCCGTCATCCGCTTTTCCTCTTTTTCGGTTCCGCCCGTTCCCTTTTTTCTTTTCAGTCCCTCGATTTTTTCTTTTCAGCCGTAGGTTGGCGTGAGCTTGTCTTAGTTTGCCCTGGCACCCGAAACACCCATCCACTTTTGGCGGAAATCCCGTTTTTTCGCACTTGTGGGGTGGCTATTGACCGCGTCAAGGTCCCCCGCTGGTCGTCCCGTAAACCAACTGGCAACAAAAAAAAATAAAGTCTGCATTGCGGAGCCATCGCGTGTCCGTTGTGTATTAAGAAACCAAAAAGTGTGAGGGGGATGCGTGTGTGACAGTATGTTGTGCACGGGGTGTGTTTTCGTTAACCCCTTTTTTGGGTGGTCGGGTCGGTTCCAGTGAAAGACCCCGACATAATTGGTACCTCCTTTTTTTTTCCAATCGCTCCTTTGGCTGTGCCTTCTTTTGCACAAAACAATCCCACCCGTTTCGCGAGAGTTTTCGCCTGAAATAATTTTGATCGCTCCTTGCACCTCAAAGTGTTTCCCTAGCTTGTTCTTTCCCCCCACATCATTTTTTTTTACTTTCTCTTTTCATTTTTTGTGCCACCAACCTATTACAGGCAGTTCCCCATAGCTTTTCCTCACCTGAAGATCCCTTTTTTTTTTTGTGTCTCGCTGATCCTCCGTTCGCCCTCTTCTTGGACTGCCGTATTTGGTGCCACAATCCAATGCGCCTTTTCCTGATTTTCTTCCACGGGACAAAAATGGAGTTTTTTTTTTGGTCGCCGAATCGTCATACTTTTCCGCCCGCTTCGAGCGACGCGTTTGCTTTTTTTCCGAAGTCCCGAGATCTTGTCCCCCCTATGTCGCAACTGTTTATCCCCGTTTACTCCCGTCCGGCTTTCAATCACCTCTCCCTTGCGCGCAATGATCGGAAGTTGTCGTTTTTTTTTTTTGGTGCGGCCAAACTTTCTCCTTTCGCAACTACGTTAGGTAAACTCGAAGGCGAAGAGGTATAAGGAGGCCCTCCTCCCTAACCCCGGCGACCGTTGCCCTAGTGCCTTCTTTCCTTTTCGTTTGTTTCCTTGTTTGATAGGACTCAGGAGTTTTTTTTTTGGTTTTTTTTTACCAGGTGTGGTTCTCGTGCCCCCTTGAAAGAAGCTTGCATGATGCCCTCGCGTTATTCTCTTGAAGGAAGACTCCTCGCTCGCATTTTTTTCTGGTTTCCCCCCCTGCATCCCGATTTGAATTTTTTTTCGTCCCTTTCAGCCTGTGTTTGTTCATTCTTTTTACCGAGGGAAACCACGGCGTTCTCACCCGCACTCCCCGCCTCCCCCATTTCGTGGGACATGTGTTGCTCTCGTGAAATAATTCTGTTTTTTTTTTTTTTTTTTTTCCCCTTTTGGTCGCTTTGCTGCCGTTTTTTTCAGTTTCTCCACTCATATCTTCTTTCTTAAACTGATTTGAACGTGCCTGCCTATTTCTTGTCCCCCATCACTGAACTAAATCTTTTTGTATCTCCTGCGTCCGTTATCGGCTTGTTCTTTGAAGTTGCGTCCATTCTTCGTGTCACGAATCTAGTGTCGCCCACTCCGCGGAATGAGCGCCGGCACTCAACATGTTTGCCTTGTCCGCTGAAATTGTTGGCGCCTCCCCCCTTGCACCCCTTTAAATACTTGGTTTAAAAACCCCCATTTACCCTCTCTACTCTTTCCCCCGCTCCTGCGAACCCGGTCCTCGGTTTTGAGACTAAAAGACAGGATGGGCAGGGCCCGCTTTGGGTGGAGGTGGGAGGCAGGTTGGGGCGTCAAACACCACCCCAAAACACCCACAAAACATAACCCCCCCAACCCCCCACCCAAAACAACCAAAAACACAGCACAACACCCCCCCCCCCCCCCCCCCCCCCCCCCCCCCCCCCCCCCCCCCCCCCCCCCCCCACCCCCCCCCCCCCCCCCCCCCCCCCCCCCCCCCTCCGGCCAACCTATGATCTATGGACAAGGAACTTGTTTTTGTCTTTTTCTTCAAGCTCATAATCCCTCCATTAGTCCCCCTGTGTCTGCAGACACCTGGTGCAGTAGTACTTTTAGCGTTTAACTTTTTGTCAGTTTTCCCTCTCCTGTTTCCTACTCTAGGACTTTTTTTAGATTTGGTTTCTCCTTTGCATGCTTTTTCTTTTGCGCTTCCTCGCCTGTCAAAGCTTCGTTACGGATTTGTCTAACTCCTTCTTATGCCGGCTCTTGTTTTGTCCAGAACCTCCCGCCCCCCCCCTTTGCGACCCCCATTCTTGTTTAATCCTCCTTGATTTGCCTTTACTTACCTGCTTAACGTTTTTTTTTTTTTCCTCACCCATCCCCTCCAAACCTCCTGTTGGGTGTTAGTACCCTTTTTGGCGTTCCCTCCCTTGACCCGGTTTTGTCCCTTCCCCCTCCCACGTCGACGAGATAAACCCTTTCATTACCGCAGAGTTTGCTAGCTTTTTGACAATACGGGCGATTCCCCTCCCCGGTTGAGATCCGAAAACCGGCTAACTCGACGTTTATTTTCTTGCCCCAATTTTTTTTGGGGTGGTACATCTCGGATTTATCTTTAAACTCATCTGTTCGGCCCCCCGCTCGACGTAGCCCTTTGTTGCGCTGGAAATGGTGTCGCGCTACTTTTTCTGGCTTTTGTCCTTTGTGGTCCCGAAGTTACTAGGGAGTAAACGACTTCTCGTTCCCCTTCCCGTTTGGATCTTTCTGTGCCGTAATGGTACTTCTCTTCACAATTTTCCAATCACAGCGTCCGCCGGAAGGTTTCCCCCCCCGATTTTCCACTAGCTCCCCTTGCCCGCAAACAGCGCTTCAAGCATTTTTCTAAAGCTTTCCCCTTCCTTTTTAGGCCAACTGCTGAACCCTTCCCGAAGCGTAGTTTTCGTGTGCCACCTGGACTGAAGCGCCCCCCCTTCTGTTTGTTTTGCTCATCTCGCACTCTACATATTACAGCATTTACGCTTCGCCAGTTCCCCCTTTTTTTCCTCTCTCGGCGATTTCCGTCCCCCAATGCAGAGTTGACCAAATAATAAGTTCACTCGAATTTCACCTTTCTTCATGACTTTCCCTTTCGTTCCCGGCGAATCTATTTCGCATGAATTGAGTTAACCCCTTTTCCCGCGTGATTCTGTCCCTTTTTTTTTTTGCAAACCCCCCTGATTTATGGGTCATTTTTGTTATCTATCTTTTCTAATACCCATGTTGTTGACTCTTGCCTGAGAAGCCTTTTTACCTTGTTTTGCCCAAACTTTACCACATCCTTCAAGGCATTTGTAGCGGCATCTCTTTTCCTTTTTTCCTCGATTTGCCTGCATCTGCACTTGAACTGTTGTTTTGGAGCCTGTCTTCCTGGCTGTCTCCCCCTGTATGCTTTGTAGCTCCCGTTTGCATCCTGAGCCATACCGCCTTGCGGTCCCTTCTGGCGCGTTTATATTAGCCACACCAACGGAAATTTTGACTTTATTTTCTTTCCACGACCCAACGCGTACTATTCCCCGGCAGGTTTTTTCCTTTTTTTGGACTTGTGAAGCGTTAGGTTGAAGAATTGTCCGTGACCAGGCCCTGCGTCACGCTGTTGACTTGAATGGAGAAGGAGTTAGCGTTTGAAAGAGGACTCCCCAGGCTTGCGACGGCTCCTGGTGAGGTGACGTTTTTTTTGATGAGTCAAAAACTGACCCACCCACCCCAAAAAACACCCCCCCCCCCCCCACCCTCCCCCCACACTATGCCCTCATTTTCTTCTTTTTTCAAACTTTTCTCCCCCCCTGCGATTTGATGGCGAACCCCTTGTGGGAAGTTCCCCCCTGCGCCCTCTTCCCTTCTCTCACTTTCGGAATTTAGAATGGTGTATACCTTTTTTAGCTAATCACACCCCCCCTTTTTTTATCAGTTTTTCCTCTCTTTGACCCCTTCCACGCGCTTTTTTTCATATCCCTCCTCATCGTCTCAGGTGGTTGAGGATCCGCCTGTTACTCTTGCGGGAGTTTCCCCCCCCGTGACCTCTATGCTTTCTGCACAACTGGTAGTTACAGCTTTCCTCCCTTCGACGTCTGGTGCATGGATCTTTCACCGGGTTCCCGCGGTCGTGGTCAGTAAAACCTTGGAAGCAACCCCAACATAGTTTCTTGCCTGGTTTTCGGGGAAAAAAAACACCATTTTCAGATTCGCTTTCCTTTGCCCCACTTCTCGCCCGCGATGTACCCCCTAATTGTTCGCCAGGTTTCGGACTTTTCTTCCCTCGGTTTTCCGTATAAGCGCATTTTTATGACTCCAAGATGCAAACTGTCCACGCTTTCCTTAGTTTTTAGCGCATGCGGTTCTGTCGTGAAACTTAGGCTCCACCGCGAACATCTTCTCGTGCAGCTGTTTCCTTTTCCACCCCCCTATAGAAACTTCCAATTCCCCGATTTCTATTGCGCCATCGACAAGTCCTAATTTTTGAGTGTTCTTCCCCCCAGTTTTGAAGGATGCTTTCCCGCTCCAAACTGTCCCATTATTCCCCCCCCTCCAAAAACGGTCTTGTGCCCGTTTTTTGACGTTCCCCCGCTTGAGCAACATCTCCCAAAAAGACGCTTATTTCCTCCCGGATTTCTTTTCTCAAACCGGCCCTTTTCTGCATTTGACTCTTCCTAGTATCTCTAACCTATCCCCCCATTTCTTTTCCCCATCCTTTTTGCCTTGGTTCCCGCAACTTTTCCTCTCCTTCCCTCGTTCCTCAATATTTTTGATGCCGGCTCCAGTCATTTCGTTTTCGTTCTCCATGCCCACTCTGCAAAGATTTTTGACGAAGGGTTGATCCCTCACATTTCCGACCTATCCCTACGCGCCCTTTACCAGAGTACGTTTTAAGTGGATAAAATTTCCCCTCGTCCCCCCCCCTTAGTTCAAATTCTAGTTTCCCCCCTGACGGCCTCTGTACAGGTTATACTAAAAAGCACTCTTTACAGCGTCCCCATTCAAAGAATTGGGATGTCCCCCCGCAACGCTCTTGCCACTTCTTTTCCCCCGAACGCCTTCGTGCTTCGTTCGTGGATGACCTCCGTTCCTTTTTTCTTTTCTTCGTTCCCCCCTGCCACACCTTATGGCCTGCACACTAAATTCCCCCCCCGTATCAGGGATACCCTCTGAAAAGAATGCTTCCAGTCTTTCCACTGACAGGACTTGTGCTCTTTTCTCATTGCCCTCTTCCGTCCGTTCCCCTATCACCGACGGGTAGCTCAAGCTCAATCTGCTTGGCTCCCTGCTCCCGCCGAGAACGTAACTGAGGAGTGTTCGTCTCCCTGCTGCCCTTTCCGTTCTTTCGTTTCTCTTCCCTTTTCAGCCGTTTAGTGAGATGTAGTCCGTTTGCCTCCCCCCCCCTCAACCCCCCCGACACTGGGACTGGAACGATTAAGGAAGCTGCCTTTCCTTTGTTTAAATCGTTTTCTGACCCGGCCCTCCCCCCTCCTCCATCCCGTTGGCGATCCTGTATAGATTGATTGAGTTTCAACCATTTCCCTCTCTCCCTCGCCCTCTCTTGGACATATGCATGAACGGTCTCGTTCCCCTACCCCCCCAAATTTGATTTGTCCTTCCCCCCCCTCTTCCCGCACTGTAAGTTTTTCTTTTTTTTTTTTTGCACCCCAACGGATTTCCCGTCATTGTAGAAAATGA
>Ga0179593_1255397_pt1 | contig 12567 bp, 17 predicted proteins | sample CZODoug2_1_08_16_FD_185931 | JGI IMG/M metagenome (GOLD analysis project Ga0179593, IMG submission 185931) | Vadose zone soil fungal communities from Angelo Coast Range Reserve, California, USA - CZODoug2_1_08_16fungal (PacBio error correction) | ecosystem: Environmental > Terrestrial > Soil >... | reverse complement strand
GAGAAAGACCCTTTTCGCACGATTTCCCCTCCTCAGACGTTTAGGGACAAATAATTTTCCCAATCTCCTCCGCGCCAGATTCCACATACTTTACCGTCAAGCGCACCGAATTTCCCCAAAGGCCCTCTCCTGTCGTTGCAAAGCTGGCGATTTCCATCTCCTTTCATTAACGTTCGAATCCAGGTCTTTCTGGCTCCTTCGCCTCGGACCCTGAGAGGTGAAACTCGGGTTTTCCTCATCTCGAATCGAAGCGCTGAAATTTTTCAGTTTTGGATTATTTCGTGAGCCATCATGTACTTTCAATATTTTGTCGCCTTCCCCTCCTTTCCGCCCTGCACATTGTTGGTGAGGTTTCTTTCACTTGCCTACGTTTCCTGGTCTTTTCAGGACCAAAAGATATTCGACTTAGACCAAGTCTTTAGGGGCACTGTCCCCAAAAGGAGTATTCCCCAGGGTGATTCCTCGTTTGCCCTCCCGTTTGTCCCCCCGGCCGTTTGAGCAAGAAATTTTTTTCCCTCTGACGATTCGTAATTAGGCCCCCCCCTTCCCCACCTTTTTACAGAGTCGGCCTTAAAGGTAGGACATGGACCAGCGACCCCCTTATTTCGCAGTTACCATGCTCGTACTCATGCTGTTCTTCCCTCGCGTTCCCTAAGCTTTCATAACTGAAGGACCTTTGGAGATCTTCCCTTTCGCAAACAGGCTCGTGTTCCCGGGATCATTGAGCCTGGCGGATTAGGGTCATATACCTACGGTTGTCCAGCGGCTTTCCTTTTTCTAGCTTCTACCCAACGCGTCATGATTCCTGTGATTGACGATCTTTTGCCTTAGCCAAGTTTTATAGATTAACTCTCGTCCCTCCTCAAGCCTCTTTTCCGCGCTATTGATTTCTACCTCTTCCGTCTATGACCGACGCTTTTTGATTTGTGAGTTGGTGGTCTGGCCACGATTTCGCCTCCTGAGGACAACCCTTCAAGTCTTCACTTCCTCTCCGATCGACTTTTCTTGGTTTCTTGAACACCTGATGTAAATTAACATCCTCTACCCTCGCGACCTTTGGCTGTACCATGTCTTTTCCCCCTCTTCCCACATTGCCCCGCGTCCTTTGAATCGTTATTTTTTGAGACTGTGACGTGTCAGCTCGTTAGGACGTTTTAAGGAGTTTTTTTTCTTTTCTTAGTAAACGGCCCCATATCCGTACCTTTTCGACTCGCCTGCGTTTTATCCCCTTTTTCCCTGGCTGGCCTTCGCTGTCTTCCTCCCCTTGTAGCATATCAACTTTTTGGCTAGGAATCTGTGGAGTCCTCACATTTTCCCTAGTATTGAAGGAAGCCTCCGTGGTTTGCCATTGAGCAATTGCTAACTCTCTGAGGTTATTTTCTTGGACCCATCACGGCCCCCGCTCAGCCCCGCCGTACTTTTGATCCTTACGTGCGAGTCTCCTTCCTTTCTGATGTCTTACCTTTGTAAAGTGTATTCTCACCCCAGTTCTCCGTCGCCCGGTGTGAAGACTATCTTGTGTTTTTTCTCTTTCCTTCGCGGCTTCCCCGACGGGCTTTTTATGTTGTGCTATGGAAATCCGACCGTTGGCTCACCGTTATACCCCCTTGTTGCAAGTGTTTTCCCTTTCGCGTGCACCAAAGTTTTTTTCGCTTCCATCTTTCCCTGCCTCCGCCTGCTTGAAAGACTGATTACCTGGCTTCCTCTTTCATCTCTTGCTCATCCGGTTTTAAGTAACAACCCCCCCTCCCCGTCTACCTCCCTCCCCGCGCAGTTGTTCACCTCACCTTCTTCCCTGTTGGACGGTCCTTTTCCTTCCGCGGCAACGACCAACGGTTTGACAAGAGCTTGTCGTCGATGGAAATTAGGATTAGCCTTCTTATTTGTAGTTATTCCTCCTTCCTTTATCCGTTATAGTTTTTTTCGTGTTTTAGCTCCCCTTTTCCTTCTTTTGTGCTCCTTCGAAATCTAGTTTTTTTCCCCGCTTTGCCGTCTTTGGACGCCCCCCCCCTCCCAAACATCTTTTCGCGCCTTTCGCCGTGTCCATTTTCCCCAGGTGCTGTTTTTCTTTTTCGTCTTGAGGCCTTTTCGTATGCGTCCGAGAGCCCCTCATCTACTGAGCTGTTTCCGCAGATCGGAACTCGGTGTACTCTTCCCTCTCGGCTCGTGCTTTTCTTTTTTTTTTTTGGCTCTGTTCCTCCCCCCCCCAATTCTGGGATAATTAAACCTGCCTTAAAAGTGGCCGTCTTTTTGACAGAATCGCCTCACTTTGCTGGCTATTTTGCTTTTCTCTCAGGTCCGCGTTTCTCCCCTCCTGCTCAGAATTTTTCGATTCCGATTCCTTTTTTTGGTTGGTGAGCTTGCAATCTGCCAACATTCATTGATCGTTCTCTAATGGCTTTGGTTTTTACTGCTTCCGCCTTGCTTCTCGTGACTCAGGGCCCCTTCTCTTTTCTCTTTTTTATGTTACTTGATCCCCGCGTGTCCGCCCAAGCCTCTCCTGTGTCTAAACCTTCCCACGCTTAACAGAATGGCGGATAACAAATGCCTCGTTTTTCCAGGAACGGCGGCCGTTTCGTTATGTGGAACCCGGCCCCCCTCTTGCGTTCTCGTTTTTTCCTTTACCGTCGCCTCCCTGCCCTTCCCTCCTTCATTCTTTGCACCCGTGATTCCCAGTATGAAGCACCAGTCTCGCGTCGAGTTTTCTCCGCAGATTCCTCACGACTTCGTCGAATTTTCTTTTAAATGTCCGGCCTTTCACTTAGCCCTCTATACACTCTCCCCCCCTGAAACGTGAAACTTTATGATTCCCCTTCGTCTCTCCCACCCCCAGAAAAAAGTATTTTCCACTCGACTTACTCGCCCCCCGGGATCGGGCCTTCCTCCATGTCCTCCTTCTGGAGTGCCCCCCATAATTTTTTTCCGACCTCCCCCCTTGATCTCTTCGAGCTGTCCTCCCTGTCAAGTGTTGCAAGCGATCAGACGAACCTCCGCCCACATGGAACCCCACTTTTCTCTATCGTCACTAACTGCTAGGGCTTGGGTCTTACATGGTCCCCCATTCCTTTCTTTTCCTGAATGGGGTCGCTCTCTCTTTCTCTTTCCTCTCAGTTTTTTCAGAAAATGGCCCGCCCTCCCCCCCTTTCTTTCTTGTTCCATGTATGAGCCCGCCCCTGTTTTTTTCTCGCGCTTTTTGGTTGTTCTTTTCTCTTCGCTTCCGAACTTTTGTTAGGTTCCCCCCCATTTCCTCGGCTCTGGGGTTTAGGTCTTCTGATACGCAGCTTAGGGGTCTCTTTCCATTGACCCTTTCTTTTTTCCCTTTTTTTTTTCTCGTCTCTAATTACCTTTTTTCTTTTTTTCTTCGACTTAATAAATCCCTTACTTTTCCTTTTTTCCTCACGGTTGTAGAGTTGTAGTTTCTACTGCTTTATTATTTTCTCTTATTTTCGCGTACGTCTCCTTCTAAGCTGTCTTCTCTCGTTTTTCCCCCCTCTTTTCCTGAGCCTCTCTTTTCCTTCACTACTGCTTTTCATCCCTTCAATTCTGGAGTTTGAAATGAGGTAGCCATTCACCTCAAACACCCTCAAGACGCCATCTGGGGGGAGTTTCACAAGATTCACGCCAGGAGGCTATTGCGACCCCTCTTTCCGGCGATTTTGCATTTGAGCCGCATTCTGTTTTCTTTTTTTTCTTTTTGCCTTTTTTCTCCCATTCTCTGCTGTCTTTCCGCTTTGTCCCCCACCCTCAAGGTAAAACGCAATTCGAATCCTTATTCCTTCGCCGAGTCCGGACCTTCGGGAATAGTCGAAGACTCAAAGCCTTCTCCTCCAACTCGCTACCGTATTGTGTTTTTCATTCCAACCCCCAGCTATTTCCTGCTCTACCCAGTTTGCTTTGCAGAAACTCGGCCTTTCTATCCTCTGAGAAACATTCACAGCCTCAATCCCAAGTGATGGCCTATCTTCACCAGCGGCCATGGTCGCTTTGCGCTGCCTTTCCTCCCCACTCTGGTCACTTGCCCGATCGCCACTAACTCCCCGCCCGACGAAGAGACTTAGCTTGACCCTCTGTTCCTTCTTTCGTCTAATAATCTTTGCGTTTCCTTGTTGCTCGCGTCCGCCCCTGCCTAATTTGAATGTGACAAGACTTCCCCTTCCCCAAGCTAACCGTCAAAATGTCAGCGGCTCGATCGCAACTTCCGGTCTCCGGTTTGTGGGAATTTTGTGGGGGGTACGTCCCCCAAGGTTTATCGCTTCTTGCTCGCTTCCCCCCAACCAGATTCCCCCGAGCTTGGCCACGGTCCCCGCTTCGTAGGCCTTAATTCTCCGTACTTTTTTAAGAACTATGACCTTTGGCTCGATCCTGACTTTTTCCATCTCGGCCGCTCTGTCTATTTTTCATTTACTTTTTCTTTACTACAACTGGACAGTATCCTTGTGCCTTTGTGACCAACTGCCGGAATCATTCGAGATCCCCCTTTTCTTCGGCGTTAGTTCATTTTCCTTTCTCCAGACCCTATTAGCCTCCTATGAACCCGATTCCTCAAATGGTCAAGGCTCGTTAGTGCTGATCTTCTGCCCCCCCCTTTTCCTTCGTTCCTCGACTTTTTTCCCTTTTCTCGTTTGAAACCCCCCTTTCAGCTGTCATCCGCATCTTTTCTTTCCGCCAACGGCTTCTTACGCCCCCCAGAGACCTCCTTTTCGGCCGCCGAGGACTTCACACTAAATCTTTTCGGTGAGTCTCACTTACGTAATTGTCTCCTCCCCTTTTCTTTTTCCCTACTCCACTTCAATCATGGTCCGCTCTCGGTGTTGCTTTTTTTATCGCTTCTTTTCCTTTCTTTTCTATGCGAGATGTTGGGTGGTGGGGGGGTTGGGGGGGTTGTTTTGCCGTGGCTTTTTAGCCCCTTTCCCTCCTCTACTTCATTTATCCCCTTTTTTCTCCACCCCTTATCTGTTGCTTCAATCTTCCCCTTTTTCCAGCCACTTCTTTCTTCCTTCCTTGCAGTATTCGCGATGAAGGAAGAGCGAGGAGCACTCACGTTCCTAATTTTCTATGGACCACGCGTCCGCAGGCTTTTTTTCTACGATCTGCTTTACTTAGGCTTCTTCAGATCCCCTCCTTCGGCCAATTGTAGATGTAAATTCCCTCTTTTATGACTCTTTCTTCATGGATGCTTCTGCCCTACTTTTTGCAAACAAACTTCCGCTTGCGCGATTGCTCGGTTCAGTACCCTGCCTTTTTCACCCCCCTTTTCCACTGTCCTTTTCTCCGAGCTACCTTTTCGGTGTCCTGCCGCGGTCTATATTGTAAAACCTGCTGACCAGCGCCCGATCGTACTCTTTGCTTTTCCTTGAGAGCAGCTTCGCTATTAGCTGGGTTCCTGGATCTGAAGGTCTCCTCTGTGTGCCTCGCTACTCTTTCGTTTTTTTAGTCGGATTTTCTTTTGGAGCTCTCTTGCCCTTCCGTTGGCAACCGGAGCGTAGAGGTCCCAACTACGCGAGAATCGCTCATTTTCTCTTTTTTTTGCGACAGTTTCTCGTCGCTTCTTTTCTTCTTTCTCCTCTTCCCGATGATAACCGCACTCCTTTTTTTTTTTTTTCAACGAGACCATCGGCGATGGCCTGTACTCCTCCCTTGCCGCCTCTGTTGTGTACTTTCCAGCTTCCTTTACTTTCAGAAAGCTCGTCATGGCGCATTTCCCACGTTCCGTTTCAACGGTTGAGAACAACTCTGTTGTTATTCCGCCTTTATTTTGAGTTTTTCCCTCCCGCCGGGCTTTTCTCTTTTTTTTTCCAATAAAACTCCTTTGGAACCTTTTTTCCCATTAGTTTTTCCGCCCCAACCATCCCCCCACATTTTTTCCTTTTTCACTTCCCCCTTTTAATTCTTCCGAAAAGTATCCACTTTCTCCTAATACCCCTTCCTTTTCCATCTCCTTCGCTTTCCGATATTCTTTTTCCAGCCGATTGCGCTCAGGTCTGTTGCCCCTTTACGCCGCAGCCTTTTATTCTGCATAGTTAATTGCCTTTTCACGATTCTATCGCAGTCTTGGCGCGCCCCAGTCTTCTTGCTTTTGCAAAATTTTTTCTTTTGAGCGGGCAATCTTTTTTGATTTTTTCCTTCTCTCTTTTTTGTTTTTTTTTTGGGGTTTTTTCCACTGTATTTTTTCCCTGATTTGGGATAGTTTCCTCAGCAGTCGTCTTCTGTATCTCCTCTCCCCGTTGTTTTTGTCTTCTCGCTCCCTTTCAAAGCCTTTTTTCTTTCACCCGAGAGCGATGGACACCCCTCAATTTCCCTTCTTCCTCTCAGCTTTCCCTCCTTGCCCTTCATTTTCCGGAAATCCAATATTTTTGTCCCCCCTTCCCCTCTTGACTGTTCTTTTTTTTCTGTGCGAGTGACATCGGGCGAAACCCTCTTCTCCTCCCCGGTCTTTCATTTACGACTACGTTGACCCCTTATGTTCTCTTGTTCCCTCCTCTCTCAGACATCGACTCGCTTTCACCGATTATTTTGGCCTTGTGAGAAACTCTTTGTCTGCCCTCCTTTCGTTTCTTCTTACTTTCCCTATGAATTCTTTTGTTTGGATTTTTCCTGTACCCTCCTTTGGATTTCTCCGTTCAAAGTAAGGTTTTTTAAGATCAACAAGATATTTACCTCTTTTCTTTAGGGTTCACTTGCCCAGTCATTGCCCCGGTTTCTTGGCAGTCCCCCCCTTCTTTTTTCATCATTTGACACCGTCCGTTGCTGAGCCCTTCGATTGAGACGGAGGTAACTTCTGTCACGTCAAACAAGCCTTTCTTTTCCCTTCAAGGGCATTTCGGACCTGGACCCCTTTTTAGACTTTTTCCCCCTCCCTCCGCATTCATTGCGGGTTCCTCCTCTTTTCCCTACTTATCGAGAAAGGACTTCATGGACTCCTTCGCGTTGATCGAGAAACTGTCGCAACCATGCGTATGGATCCCCTCTTTCGGTTGGAATTAGGCCTATACGTCTTACCCCCCCTTTTTTTATTTGTTTGGGTCTCTGCTCGACCCCTCCTCTCTCTCCCCCTGTGATCCTTATTCCTTCGCCCGAACTTTGCGTAAGATGCCCTTTGAATCATTGGTGACTCTCTAGGCCATCACGGTCCAAGTTCTCCGTAGTCTTTACAGTCTTCTTCTTCTTTGAGTGGATGTCTTTTGCCCTCTTCTCGGCCCCGGATCACAGTTTTAGGTCTCGGGCGAAGAAGGTAGTGACAGCTGAACCACACTTGTTTCCCCCCCCCCTGGCCGTCTCCCTTCTCTCTCGGGTTCTCTTTTTGGTGTTTCACATTTTTGTTTATTTTGATCGAATACATTCCCCTGCACCCCCTCGTCGAGACTTTTGTGTTTCGATCCCTTCAGCCTTTTTTTCTCCGGGTGGTTTCTGTGATCTTCTTTTTTTTTCCCGGCTACGTCATTGGCGTTAATCGCCTGCTTTAGGTCCATAAACTGCTTTCAAGGAGCGCCCTTCCTTTAGTTTTTTTAGACCATTCCCTTCCGTTTCGAACTTGTCTGTCATGACTCTTCCACTCTTCTTTTTTTCCGGTTTAGACCCTCTTTGTTGAATGAGCCCTTCATTAGGTGCGTAAGTATATTGCTACCTACGGAAAGCTACTACAGCAAGTACAGGTTCATTTTTTTTCCAGGCCGAGAGTCCCGAGTATGGCTTTCCTTAGTCCAGTTCCTCTTCCCTTTCCTCTAGAGGGATTATGTTTCTAGGTCCCCTTGCGTACGTTAAAGGGGCTGTTTCTTATGTTGACTCTGGCCCTGCCCCGTTTTTTTTTGCCCCGTCCCTTCTCTTCACCTGGACGTCCATGGCCTGAAGTAGACCCTTTCCCGACGCGCAGACGCTGAAACTTTCGAAAAGCTCCGACCCCCCCCCCAATTTGTAACCGCGATGCCTTGCCTTTTCCGCCTTTTTCCTGCCCCTCTGCGTCCATCGCTTTTCTTTATTTCCTCAAGTTTTCTCTTCAACCTCCCTCCGGGCGAACTGTCCAATTGCCCCGGATTCCTCCGCATTGTTCATACTTTTTACCCCTTTCTTCCGTTCCTTTTTTCTTTTCTGGCAATGACCTTTATTTTTCCTTTTCGCCCCTCGTTTGTTCCGAGATATTTGTAATTTTTTCTGAGAGAAAGACAAAAGGTCATCTTCTTTTTTTTCGCCGCATTACTTGCCTCCTCTGTTGTTCCTTCTCCCTTCCCTTTGTTTTCCGGTTGTTTCCTGTATCAAGACTCGATCGGCCTGTGAATTTGGGTTCCAGACACCTTCCCCCCAAAACAGGCGAGATTCTTGGGTATCCTTTTATTTCGTTACCGTTCTTTCTCTTTGGCCTGCAGCTTTATTCATTCTTTATTCTCCTGCGCGAGCACAATCTAGAAGATTATTTCCCAGACTTCTTAAAGTATGTTTTTTCCGCTACAGTAGACGGAGCGGTTCGTTGATCGTGTGCTGCTTGCGCTTTTCCTTCTTTGCCCCAGCTTGGTTCTCTTCCTCTCCCTTTTTTGCTTTGGGGTCCTAATCTCCAGCATTTCTTGCGTCTTTGATTTTCTTTTTTTATAGACGTGATCGAAGTCCGGCGTTTCGACCCTTTTCCTCGAACTGGTCGGCGTCGTGTTTATTTTTTTTTTTGATTCATCTGTCACCTTTCCTGTTGTAGCGATTTCTTCCTTCTTTCTCCTTGCTTAAATTTTTTTCAAATCCGCTTTTCTCCGAAGTTCGGCGTCCTTAGATTGCGTGACCTTTTATATTTATTTTAACACCGCGGCCCACAAGCCGAGCCTTTGCTCCCAGTCAACGACAGCTCCCTTCTCCTGTCTGGCTACAATCGCACTACGTCGTTCCTTTTCCTCGTTTTCCATAGCCGTCCCTGTGATAGGGGAAAGTACACTTGTCGTATAGGGTGTTTGTTCTATTTTCCCGTCGCCTCTCCTTTCCCTTAATTGCAATGCTGCAAAATAACTATTATTCCTCTCCCTCCTTCGCGGCGCCCCGTTTTCCGCACGATCGTCCTCCCTACGTGCGGAATTATCGTTCTCGAGGACACGCGAAGAAAGAGGTAATAGCTCCTCATTCCTACAAAACGCGCCCCCCACATTTTCCCGTTCCGTGTTATGATAAAGTTTTCGAGCCCACCCCCCCCCCCCCTTCTTTTAATTCGTTTTCCCCAACTGATATCATTAAGTCCCACCTTAGAAGAGGAGGCTAACCCCATCCTAGAGAGTAAAGAACACGTGCATAACACCATTCTCTTTCTAAAAACTTTTGGCCTCGGCAAGTGCTGAAAGATCATCGTCGTACCTACCTGACAACTTTAGTCCTTATCCCTTTTCTTTTCCTATACCTTTTCCATGATTTTGATTTTTAATCATGCGGGTCGCCTTTATTTTCTCTCCTCCCTTTTTTTTCACTCTTCCTACTTTGGGCGCTCTACCGCGACCGAAATTATGTACCCTTTTCTTTTTTTCCTGTCTGCTCCCCTCCCTCCCCTTTTTTCGATGGTCGTTTTTTTCGTTAGCTCCCAGCACTTGCCTTAGGAAAATAGCGCCTCTCTTTTGGGTTACGGTTATGGATAAGTCTCTTCTGGGTATGCCTCCTATTCTTTCATTTTGAATTCTGCTCTCCTTGGCGATGATCCTTCTCCTTCCCCCTTGGTTCCTTGGGGTTGGTCTCCCCTTTTCCTCCCTCCCCTCAGTGGTTTTTTCGCTTGTTATTCGAATTTTTTTTTTCTCGGGATTATCTCCTTAAGAGGAATTTTGAAGACTCCTTTCTTTCGGATCGGTTCTTCTTACAGCTTCTCGCGCGAGGGCACCCCGCATTTGTCGTCATTCCTCTGGAGTTTTAAAAGGATTTCCCTCCTTACATATCAAAACCTCTTAAGACTCCATCTGGTGGTACTTTTTACAAGATCTTACAGTATTGGTTGATCATTTCATTTAACTTCGATGGTCTTTTTTTAGCGCCATTATGTTTTTTGGCGTTGTACTTTTTTCCCTTTCTCGTGATTTTTTTTTTTTCCCGAAATACCTCCCCCAAGGAACGCATCGGAAATCTATCCCTTTCGTAGGCTATCGGATTATGAAAGCTGACCGCTCCTTTTTCGTATCTCCAGTTTTTTCGTGTGGCAGTCTTTCACTCCTCCTCCTTTTCCCCCCTTACTGCTTTGCTGCCGAGTTGGCCCTCAACGCGGGACCCTTCGATCCTAGACCCCCCCCTCGACCCCCGCTCCCAGAAGTGATTGCCCGATTTTTTATTTCCCTTTGAGCATTTTATCTGGTGCCTATCCCGGGGTCCCTGCCCCTCAGATGCTTTTTCAACTGCATCATCGGTAGCTCAAGACGGCGTTACTATTTGCTTTCAAGAAGAGTCCTGCTGCTTGGTGATCGTCTGGTCTACCTACGCCCTGGCCGAAAGGCCTGCCATTCACTTCCTCACATTTCTGACGCTTTTGCTGACCTCGCGATCGCCGGTTTGTGTTTCATGGATGGGGCGGCCTCCTTGTTTTGAAAAATACCCTCTTTATTTTGCTCGCTTATCACACCTATGCCCTCTTCTTTCATCGGCTTCCCTCCCTGTCCCGCCCGAGCCTATTCCTTTTTCCCTTTTGCCTTTAGATCGCTTTTGAAAGCTTTTCGCTGCTCCGGTAATTTCCTTGTCCGAAATGAACGTCGCCCCGTCAGCACGTTTTCTTCTTAGGGGCCCCTTTGGAAGATTGCGTTTCGCTTTTTTTTCCTTTTTCCTTAGACTTATTTCTGTTTTTTTTCAAACGAGGCCTGCAATGGGCAAGGCTCCCTCGGTTCTTGAAAGTGAGAGATGTCTCACTTTTTCAGTCCTTTTCGTCGGTTTTCCTGATTGCCTCTTTCAAACAGGACAGCATGTTGAATCGCATTGGCCCTTTTCTCCCCCCGTTGTCTTTCCGTCCTGATCCAGACCTTCGGCCGCCGCTCCACGGACTCTTCAAAAGTAGGCTTTCCCGGTTGAGAGGGTACTCTTTTTTCTCCTACACTGGTATCCGGTCGCCATCATCTTGTACTCTCCTCTTTCTCGTCGGATCGCTGCTTTTTTTTTTTCTTTTCTTTCTTTCCCGTTCAATTTCTACCCTCAGTTCCCCTTATCATTGGGCCTGCCCCCCCCCGGGAGGTTTTGAATTCCTCTTCATTCATTTTCATTCTCCAAACTTCTGCGTTCATTGAAGTATGCGACAACGATTCAGTAATCCGCTTTTTTTGCGCCTCGGACCGCTTTTTTTTATTACCCGAGTCCGCCTTCCTCTCCCCCTTTCCGTTTCGGGCCGTTTGTCAGTTTGCCTTTCTACATCTCCCTTCCCACCTCGTCTGCCGGAGAATAGTTAACCCTCGTCCCCGAGAGCTTACTGGATTTTTCATCCGCTGCCCTACCGGTTGTTTTAATCCCCCCCCGCCTTCGATTTTTTTTTAGGGGTGCTGCAGTGATACATTTTTCTTTTTATTCCCCTTTCCAGAGAACCTTCTAGCATTTTGAACCTTTCCGGTGGGCCGGGCTGGAGAGTTGTTTTTACCCGAAACATCTCCCTCATCTCCCCGCGTGGATTAGCCCCCCCCCCCCCCCCCCCCCCCCCCCCCCCCCCCCCCCCCCCCCCCCCCCCCCCCCCCCCCCCCCCCCCCCCCCCCCCCCCCCCCCCCCCCCCCCCCCCCCCCCCCCCCCCCCCTCCCCCCCCCCCCCCCCCCCCCCCCCCCCCCCCCCCCCCCCCCTGCATTTCCTTTTTCCTAGCTGCTTGTCTTTCTTCCCTATTTATAGATATATTTAGACGGTACGGATTGCGTCCTTACTGCTCGGCGTTGTCCTCATAGCGAACAGGTCCCTCAGTTTTGGCCACCCTCGTATGACCTTCGGACTAATCCCGCCGAGCATTCTTCACAAGTTGCTCACAGTTTTTTTCTTCAGTTTCCCTTCCTTCTTTCGAGGACTTACCTTTTATCCCCTTACAAATGAATTCGTCTATGGGCCTTGCGATTTTTTTTCATGTTCCTCCATTTTTTCCTTTTTTTGGATTTTTCGTATGGTCTTCCTTTTCAGCCAATCTATTTCTGCTGCATCAAACGCGCTCGCAACTGGAGTGAGACCCTGCTTGTTTTACTGACTCCGCCTGTTTTTGTACGTTGGTCTTCGTGTGGTCGTTTTTTCCTTTGTATCAATTAACCTTTTTCCCGTCGGCAATCATGAGTTACGCCATCCCCCCCCCTGTTCCGTTCGTCCTTTACTGCAGGGACGACGAAAGTTCCTTCATCATGGATTTCTCCAATCCTCCCCCAAAACGTCCCCTTTTTTCCCCTTTCTATGTCTCTATGTGTCGGACAAGCGATCACTCTCGGTTCCTTTTTTTTTTCGCCCTCTGCGACCGATTCTTGCTATTTATTTGACTTGATGTCAGCTCGCCAGTTTTGTAGCGAAAATTTTCATTTGCTTGCCTTTTTTCGGGGCTTTTGTTGGCAAAGTATTTTTTTGCCTTCTTTCCCCTCACGCTTGACTCTTGTCCCTCTTTTTTTTCGGTGACAGCGCAGTATTTTT
>Ga0179593_1705245_pt1 | contig 12568 bp, 12 predicted proteins | sample CZODoug2_1_08_16_FD_185931 | JGI IMG/M metagenome (GOLD analysis project Ga0179593, IMG submission 185931) | Vadose zone soil fungal communities from Angelo Coast Range Reserve, California, USA - CZODoug2_1_08_16fungal (PacBio error correction) | ecosystem: Environmental > Terrestrial > Soil >... | reverse complement strand
GCATCGAGGACACGGCATCGGCGGCCCATCCTCCTCCAGTTCTCCTCTAACCGGGCTCCTCCCGGCGCAATCGAGATTTATGTTTGTCGGTAGGGGTGGTTTTTTTTGACCAGCGGTTTTTGAGCCGCTGGGATCACGCCGTCTTCATCCTCTTTCTGCTCCCCTTTAGAAGGGTCTCCTGGCGAGTTTGAGCAGGCAAAATAACACCCCTAGTCGACTCCTCTTAGACCAACAGTAATTTCACCGACACAGCTCATTGAACGTAAACCCCCAGCATCCCTTCCATAGTCATTTACTGTATTCCTTCCACTTTGAACCTTTATAGACATTGGAGCGTTTATATACTGGTTAGCCTCCTTATTCCAAGATTTTCAACCTGCGGGATACGCTCTACTTGACCCTTTACTTTTGAGGTTTAATCCTTTGCAATTCGGTTCTCACGGGCCCGGACCATGATACGTTTTCCCCCCCTACGCTTTTTCTTCCTTAACTCGCTTTCCCCTTATCCCACCTAACTTTTTTTTTACCTATTCCACAGACGGTACCTTTTTTTTGAGCATACTGTACCCCCTTCGCCCCCCCTGTGTGCTTCTTAAACAGACCTTCCCCCTGAAAGATTATGATTTCCCTTGACCCGCCCGCTTTCCTCGCACCGGACGAGAGGAGTGAAGCAAATCGTAACATACCCCCCATCATTTGGTTCGGGGGTTCTTGGGGGGGGGGGGGGGGTATTTTGATGAGTCTAGAAGTACGGAAAAGAAGCTGACCCCTCGTCGGGTCGTCTGATACTCTTCCTCCATAAGTCCCGCCGGGGTGTGGGACTTTTTTGTTTCGTGACTTTCCGCAATGTGTTCATCCGATCGAGGATCCATCGAGTAGAGACACAGTCAATTTACCGTCATGACTTGACAATGGCTAAGGGCAAACCCTTTCAGTTTCAGCTCGGATGCTAGACGCCAAGACTGACCCACCCCAACTCCCCATTTCCCTACCGGCCTAGTGTAGGTCCCTCTTGTAGCCCCTCCGACCCCTTCCTCAAAGCCTTCCCCCTAAGTTTTCCAGGCCTTTCTAGTAATCTGGAGAGAACGATCCCTCTACGTCTGCTTTTTCCGCAAATTCTTTTTATTTCTGACTTCCCCCCACTCCGTTCATCAATATCAGCCATTCCTTCGAATGTTTTGAGAAAATGGATCTTTCCTCAGTTACTTCGTTTTTTTTTCTCGTCTGACCTCCCCTTTCCGGGACTCCCCCCTTCCTTCCTTTGTTTCCCTACGGTAGTGGTTTCTCTACTCCCGCCAACTTTTTTTTCTTATTGGATGGGGAAGTCCCCTATGAACGCTTTCCCCCCTTCCCTTTTTGATCGATTTCCCCCCAGAGCCCCGCACTCCCGTTACCCCCCAGTGAACTCGTTCGATGCAATTCCTGGCTTCCTTCCTGAAATGATCCCTCAGGGTTCCCACCTTTTACTTACCATATCTTATTTTTCCCTGTTGATGCTGTTAAGGATTCCCTTTGAATCTCCGGTAGGACTTACCGACACGAATGGTCCTACTCTGGTCCGTCGAATACATTCCCTAATTTTTTTCCCCCCCGTGGCATCCTTTCTTCATTCTTCCCAGCCTTTTCTCTCTTATAACCTTTTCCACCCGGGAACCCTTCTCTTCCCTTGACACTCCGGGGGGACAATTCAGATCACCGAGTTCCCACCCTCCTGTTCTTTACGAGCTTCCTTTTTTCCCCTCTATCTCTCTTTTTGTTGTTCTTCTCTCCTTGAAAAAAGGAAACTTCTTGTTTTATAAGGTTTCCCCGCGGTTCTTCTCCTTTTTCCCGCCGCGGTGGACAGTACTTCTCGGCGCGGGTTTTGACTTCTTTCGTTATTGCTTTTTTAGTAGATTTCGTGAGTAAGCTCTTTGAGTAAGACTTTCTTTCTTTTTGGAAGTCAAAGATTCTCCCTTTTTCGGGTATCCCCTAACAAGTGTCCTCCGGTATCGACTATCGTTTTCCCTTTTTCTTTGATAGTGCCCCCCAAATCTTTTCTTCCGGTCCCGTGTGTGATGAGATCATGGCCAGCCGTACAAGTTTTTCAGTTTCCCGGTCGCATGGCCATCGTGTTCCTCCTGGTCAAAATAGCTCAGAAACGCTTCCGGGACGAGCGTCAGGATACAGGCCCAGCAACCCTTGGTTGGCCTCTCGTGCCCTTCCCCTGAGAGGAGTTTTTCTTAAGGATCTTCGGAGGGTCCGTCTCTCCCCAGTTCCGGGAACTGGTTTTGACTTCTCCTACCCCCCCTTTGGCCCGTTTCTATCTCTCCCCTCGACCCCTTTTGTGACGCCCCCCTCCTCCGAAGTGAGCCCCACAATCAGCGACCTTTTTTTCGTAGTTTCTATCCCTTTAAACCCCCCCACCTGAGGGGCCCTTCCCCCTTCTTTGTCTCATTTTCCTTCCTCCTAGCATCGGATCAACCACCAAGAACTATCCTTAACTTTCTTTTTTTCATTTTGTGAACCCTTTAGTCTGGACCTTTCTTCTAGAATTCTTCTTCACACCCCGGGTTTGGGTTCCTGCTCGTCCTCTTCAGACTTTACATGAGGCTCCTGGACTTCTTCGATCATTCCTCAACACGCCTACTTGTAAAAGACTTTCTAACCCCCCCTTCAGTTAAAAAAACCTTTTCATACTCTTAGATCTGCTCTCCCCTCTCCTCGACAGCGGGCTCTTTTTCGCCCTTTCTTATTCCCCGGAAGGAGATCCTGCCCACCATCTTTGTACCCTCAGGGATGCCCCTATCGAAAAAAGTCCCTCCTCGAGTCCCCCGTGCCTAGTTTTTTTTCGGAAGAAGTCCTGGTTGAGAGTCTTCTTTTTTGAGAACTTTACCTAGTGGTCTCCCCAGAGCCTCCGGTTCATCTCTTCCCCCCATACTCCCCCTCGATCGTTCCGGCGGCGTGCAGTTTTGGGACATCTCCCTAAAATTTGAACCTGGGAAAGCCCCATCTCCCCCCCCTTTCCGCCCCGAGAGGTCTTCCTTTTCACCTAGGGGCCCGTCGTCTCGAAGCCTGCCTTGATATACAACCGATCTTACATGATTTCTCCTGTGATCCCCCCTCTTCCCTGGTTAGCTTTTTTTTTGAGTGTAATCCCCCCTCCCCTCTTTCGTCTGCTTCACTTTTTTTTATCCTTCCTCCTTTCAGGCCGCGTGAGCTTTATTCAGCGTTTTTGTTAGTCTCTTGTATCCGCCCCCCTCCGGCGACTTGGAGATTTTTCTTTTTAGAAAATCTCCCCCCCCTTTTGATTCCCCCTTTTCTCACCTCCTTTAACACCTAATCACCACCTCTCTGCCAGGCTCTCCCGGTGTATTCTGGGAGTCCGGATTCTCCTTGGATGGGTTCCTCTCTTTACTATGAAGATGAAAATTGTGTCAGGGCGCCCTCCACCCGTGGCCCATAGTCTTTCCCGGTTTCTCGTCAGGAATGGCGTCGGACATAATTGCCAACCACCGTCCCTTTTTTTCTTTTTTTCTTAAGGGGTTGCCGGCCTTCAGTTTTTTCGCGTCAATATTTTTTCCTCCTAATCTTTTTGCGATATTCTCTTTGCTTAGCTTTTTTTTCCCCAGGACGCCTTTGTGCCCGACCTCTTTTCCGGCTTTTTCAGGCCTTTCCCGACTCCCCCCCCCTGAGAAGCCCCCTCGTGATGGCTCTCCTTTCCTCCTCGGCCGTGAGCGAACCACCCCCTTGGCTCGTGACCCCGCCTTTCCCTCTCTGTTCATATCCCTCAAAACGATTTCTCCGTTTCTTCCCCCGTGAGTCGATAGATCATGTGTGAGTTCGTTGTGTGACATTGCCTTTTCTGCTTCCCGCATCAGGCCTCCCTCCTCGCTGTTTGGCGAGTTTCGTGCGAGCTTCCCTCTCCTACAACTCACCCCGCTGGACTCGCGTTCTACTCGCGTCTCCCCCCCACAGTCCTTTCTCCCCGCACAGAGATCTTTCCCCCAGAACCCATTTCCCTTCCCGGATCCGGCGCACTGCCCTCTTTACCCCGGTCGGGCCTTTCTTGTTCCCTTGATAGCATGGCGGATTCTTTTTTTTTTTTTAGATCTGCGGGCGCGTAGCCTTACTTTTATCCAATCTTCTTTTCTTATTATTTTCTCGTTAGTTCCCTCCCCCTTGTCCTAAGTTTTTTGTTACTTTCGATTGCCTTCTTCACCAGACCCCTTTTTTTTGGGTTTTTTTTTCCCCTTGAGATTTTCTCTTTTTCTATCCCGATAGTTTCCCTCGTTTTTCTTGCCCCTCCTCCAAGACTTCTTCGCCCAAGTTGTTCTTTTCCCCTCCCCCTAGGCGCTTTTCCTAACGTTAGGAGACGCCGTAACCTTCGCGAGGAGGCCTCGTCCCGGGATTTGTCGGGCTAGGTCTCGCCCTACCCCGCTCCCGCCTTTCCCATGTCGAAACCCCCCTCTCGGTAGAGTCTCCCCGGAAGAAGTGCCCCTGTCTCCTGTGTTTTAATTGAAGCTTCTCCCCTCCGGGGACGTGGAAGCAATGGTTGAAGATATCGGCCCCACTTTCGACCCCCCGATAGAGCATTACATTACGAAGGCCTGCTGACCAGCGTCCCCCCTGACCTCGTTTCCCCGACCCCCTCTCGATGTCCCCCAAAATCCATGGCAAAGCAACTCTTCTCGTTCACAGAGTTCTAACTGATGTTAAAGGTTAACGCCGGGTTTTCTTGGAAAATTCTCTTTTATGAGTACTCCTTCCTCTAACCAATTACTGGCAGCCCCTTTTTTTTCCCTCTTTTATTTTCCTCCAAAGTAGCCTTTTTCTGAGGAAACATCTTCATATAGAAACCCGTTCTTTGCATCTTATCAAATTCGGTTTTTTTTTTTCCTTCCAGGTTTCTCCGGCCTTACCCCTCGTTCCGGGCCCTTTTCCCTCTCATGGAAGGGCCTGGTCCACGTAGGGTGTCCCTCCCAGACTTGTTTGAAGATTTGTTTTTGGACGTTTCTCCCTCTCTTGTCCTCTCGGCACCTCTGTTCCTCTTTTGTCCCAGCCTCCCTTCCAAGGCCTCCGGTCTCTTTCCGGGACCTTCCCCAAAGGTTCTGGCTGGAAATTATCTAATCTGTGCTTGACCCTTTTGTTGCACCTGGGCTCCCCCTTATGGTTCCCCCCTTCCTCCTGTCATCTTTTAATGTTTCTCCGTGAGTACACAGATTCGTGATACCTCCCCCTTGACGCTTTCCCCTCCCCTCCTTTCGAGATCTCCTAAAAGATTCCCCTTTCCCTCCTCCCCGAATGCCTTCCCCCCCCCACCCAAAATCTTCTTAGCCAGGGTAAACCCTCTCTCTAGCCTGGAACCTTTTCCCAATTGGAACTCCTTTAAAACCTTCTCTGCCCCCCTGGATACTCTTTTCCGTTCTCACCCTTTTTTTTCCCCTTCCTTCCTAAGTTGTTTTTTTTCTAGTGATCTTTTTCTTTTTTACCCGCCAGATAGTAGACCCCGGGTGATCAGGTAAGTTTTTTTCAGGTTCTTCCCTTAAGCCCTTTTGTGTGAACTTGCTCGATCCGACCTTTTTTTTGTTTCCCCTACTTCAGGCTTAGTAGTAGATGCCTTTATGACAATGCTTTCCGATTTTCTTCCAAGTTTATGAGTGTTTTTTCCCTCAAGACTCCCCCCTGTCCATACTCCCTTAGCATCCCCCTCTCGGTGAGCCCCAGGATTGTCCCCCCCATTTATGTCTTTTTGTGTTCCTTCCAATGTCCCCTCAAAAGTTTTTTTTTTTTTTCCTGGAACCCTCCAGGTCTTCTTCAGTTGTACCCTGGTGCTGGTCTCCGAGATTTCTTGAGAAGATTCTTTTTTTTCTTTCCGACCCTTTGGTCTGGAGTAATCCCCACCCCGAACTCTCTTTCAGGCCAGGAAGCTTTTCGGCGGGAAAGGAAGGTGTTTTGTGATCCCCTTGGAAGGATTTTTTTTTTTTTCCCTTTACTTTCAAGGAGGTTGTTCCCTTTATCCCTAAACTTCTGCCACTGTGGCGATCTGTCAGACGGTTGTTCTCCCCCCCCCCTCTCCGAACTTTACTCCCCCCCCCCCCCCCCCCCCTTGCCAAGCTACCTCAACGTCCTCTTTCTCAGTAGTCTTTTCATTTTTCGTAACTTCAACCGCTTCTGGACCCCCCACTTTTTGGTTTTTTTGGTTTTTTTTGTTTTTTTTTTTTTTTTTTTTGTTTTTTTTTTTTGGTTTTTTTCTGGTGGTTTTTTTTTTTTTTTTTTTGTCCCTTTTTTTGTGTTTGGTTTGTTGTTTTGTCCTCCCTTTTGGCTATCGGCAGTTTTTCATTTCTGACCCGACCTTAAAATTCTTTTTTTTCTCTTCGTGCCCTTTTCTTTTTGTGACATCCTGCTATTCGGGCGCCCGGACTCACTTTTTTTTTCCATAAGGATCTCTCGGCTTCCCCTTCCCAAGAATTACCTTTCCTCAAGTTTTCTTTCGGCGATTATGATTTGCTGCCTCCCTGCAAAGCCTAACCCTCCTCTACAGGTAACATTTTTTTTACCAGGGATTCTTTTGGGGCTTTACGGATACACCTCTCCTCTCGTTGGGTGAACCCTTTTCCTTGGGTAACGAGGGAAGCGGACAGACTTTCCCATTTTAAGCCCCGCGCTTTCTTTTTTCGGATTCTACCAAGCTTTTTATCTCCTCGGTCCTTGGTCCGATGTCGTGGTAGGACCTTTCTCACAAGGGTTTTTTTCGTCTCGAAAACCTCTGGATCTTAACCATCCCTTTTTTTCTTCAGGTTCATCCTTCCCCACGCCTAACCCCTCGCCTCAGGCTTTACCTCATGCCTCCAGCCCTCTCTCTTCCCCAGGCCTATGTGCTCCGACTCTTTCCCCGGTCCGAGAGTCTCTTCCTCCGAGTTCACCTTTTCTTTTCCCCCCCGTAGGATACTCCCCTTCAAGTCTCTCCAGTCACTCTTAAGGACTTTCTTTCACTGAGATCTTTCCCTTTTCCCTTTAGCTTTTTCGGTTTTCTTCCTTCCCTTTGCGGTCGGGGCTGTTGTTATCCTTAATTATTTTTGGCGAGTAGTTTTTTTTTGGCTTGGGAGGTTCTCTCGCTAAGATCTCTCTCCCATAGTTCTCAAGTTTCCCCTTGCAGATCGTGATCGCATTTGTCATGCACATTCCACTTCGGGTCCCCCCCCAAACCCCCCAATAAGTCTCCCTTTTTTTCGCTGAATTCTTCGTGTTCGGTCGCGGTATATACCGACGACTTTGCTTTTTTTAGAGTTTTTTTATAATAATTCTTAGGACTATCTTTCAGTCCTTTTTTCTTTAATCTTTCTTGTCCCTTCCAAACCCTTAGGTATTTCCCACGGTCTTACCGGTCCCCCCCCCTCTTTTGGAGTTTTTCAATCCTCTATCCCCCTAATTGTTGTTGTGCATATATATTGATCTCTTTTCCCTTAAGAGTGTTGAACCAGCCTTAACGATCCGTTATGAAGTTTCTTTACCTACCACTTTTGAACGTCCTCTCGAAGCGGCTTTAGCGAACACCCTTTACATCCTCTGCATAGGCTTTACATCGGTTCCCGATAAGACCTATTTCCGGTTTCCCCTTCTGAGAGTTATTTTTTTAGTTCCGTGGGTTTTTTTTAGCTCCCCTGGCAATAACACCGTCTTCTTTTTCTCCTACCTCTCTCGCCGAGTTGCGAACTTTCCGGCAGAGGTTCTTTAGAGAAGGTACCACCACCTTTTCCCTCACGCGCCTTTTAATTCCTTCTCGGACCACCTTCCCCGTCTTACTCCCAGCGATTCCCACAGAACCTCTACCTGATACTTCTCCCCGAAGAGATCCCTGTTCCTTCCTTTCATCCGAGGATTAGTACTTGCTGGATTCTCTTGGAGCCTTTTTTTTCTTGCAGGAGCTCTTTCGCAAGTATTTTAAAAGGCCTTTTTTGAAGTCCCTCTCGAGGACATGTTGGTGCGTTCTGGGCAGCAGGTTTTCTAGAGATTTTTCCCCCTTTTTCCAAGACACTTCTTATATAGTGTCTTCTTCCCCCTGGACCTTCGGCTTCCCCCTTCTTGGTTATAGATACGTCCCAGCCTCTGGCCTTCCCTTTAAATGTCTCACCCCCTTTTTGAGCGATCCCCACGAAATAGTCCCCCGGACCTAGGAGATCAGGAAGGGTTTCTTATACGCTCTTTTACGGCGCTATTCGTACTTCTTTCTTGGCAGTTCTTTCTAGCCCCTCCGCCGACTTCAGACTTCCAAGGTAGCCTCTCTTTTTCGCCCTCCCTTTTTTGGTAGTTTTTTGGATACTGATAATTCTACCCCTTTCGGTTGTTTAAGAACTTTCAGCTCTTAGAGTGATTCCTTCCTTCAAGGTCCCCTTTTCAGACTCTCTTATAGAGGGGAACCACCCAGGCGTCGAGAGTTTTTTGACGTTTTCGTCAAGGATTTCCCAATTCCCCCCCTTTTCTGATACTTTCAGTATGTGTACTACTAGATCCTTTCCTTATTTATTTCAGATTTCCATAACCCCATCCTGGGCTTCCTTAGGTTTTCCCTTTGGTTTTTCGGCGAGTTCGATCCCCCTCTCCTCCTTTCTCTCAATAATTCTTTTTCCTTCCTTGATTTTTGGATTTCTCCAGTAGTCCTTTTTCCTTGATTCACCAACACTCTTCGCCTATCTCCCAGTTGGGAATTGATTGAGAGGGTCCTTTCTCTTCCAATTTTTCGCTTCCCAACAAGAACCTTCGTGGGAAGCTTGACTCGCTCCTGGCGTTGCTGGTAGTCTTTCCCTCTCTGCAGAAAGATTTTGACGTCTTTAGGTGCCTCCTCTGAGAGCTTTTCTCCTTCCTTTTTTATCTCTTTTTTCCCGCATCCCTCCCTCCCAGGTCACATGGATGGTCCCGGCGTCCACTTTACCCACTTTCTTCAGACAGAATCCTGGTCCCCCATTGGCCTCTTTGTTGTCCTCTGGGCTTTTTTTTCAGGCTTTCCTTTTTTCTAAATTTCCTTTCCCCCCAGCTGGTTTTCCCCTCCCTGCAAGCCTCCCTTCATTTCTGGGGAGTTTTCACTCCATCCCTACTCCACCATTAAATTGTATCGAACCCTCCCTCCGATGTTCCCCCCCCCTCCCCAACATTAGAGATTTTTTTTGTAAAATTCCCCCTCTTATCTTTCACGGCCACGCGGGCCAAGGCGATAAGAGCTTCCTAGCTTTTTCTATAGATATTTTTCTTCCCCCCCTTTGTTTTCTCGATATGAGAACACTTTCCCTCTAGTAGAACGTCTTTTTTTCTTTTCTGAGTGGGCCCGCGGTGACATTCGCCCTTTTCTGGCTTTTCTTCCAGGGGTGTCCCCTATAGCGACTTTTCTTTTGGAAAGCTTCTTCCTCGTAGTCGAGCCCCCTCTTTTATGTGAGATCCTTCGATGTGAAGAGAGTTCTCCTCTCTGCGTGAGTCCCATCGCCAGTAATTATTTTACAGATATTTTTTTTCAATTTGTGATCTCCCCTTTCGGCGGTCCTCTTGAGGTACTTCTTGTTGAAACTGGGGATCACTCGTTTGTGGTCCCTCTCCCCACTAATTTTTCATGGTTTGTAGCGGGCCCCTCTTTTAGCCCACCTTGCGGCTGCTGCGACAGATGCTTGGAGACTTCCTCGTGAATCCAATTTTGGCGGACCCCCATCCCCTTTCGACGGCCACCTCAGTCTCTTTCCCCCGGCCGCGGCGGAGTTACTTCATATTCCGGTCTTTCAGCCTGGAACGCTTTTTTTTGACCCGTCCCCCCTCCCTGTGAGATCTCCTTCCTTTTGAAGACCTCCTCCTCCTTACGGTGGCGCAAACTCATCCCCGGTGAGACTTCTTTCCCGTAAATCCTCCTTTCCAACCCCTTGTTTTCCCCTGTTTGAGTTGGTCTCTGGTAGCTTCATCTCGAAGTCGACCTTTGGCTAGTACTCTTTGATGCTTTTTTTGGTGAAGTTCCCAAGGCCTTTTCGCCTTTGCGTTCCTCGAAGCGGCTGCCGTGCTTGATGGTTTTCTGCCCCCCCGACTTCCCTTGTTTACGAGGGATCGGCGCTATTCTCCCTTTCATCAGAGTCTTCCCCCCATCCCCCCCGAAGGTTTCCCCCCCCCCCCAGCATTCAGTTCCCAAGCTTTCTTAGCTTTCCTTCCTCATCCTTTCCAGCGGAGAGTTGTCCCTGCGGTCCTCTGTGACGATGACGGTCGGACCTCCCCTCCGGGCTTCAATAGCTCTCCCTCTAAACTTCTCGAAACTGCATCCTGTTCATCTCTCGGTCAGTCCTCTGTCGCCACTTTCGTGACTCCCGGTAGTTCTGCTTTTTTCTTTCTTTCTGAAGGATTTCTCGGAACCCTGCCCTGTTCTCCAGTTTCAGCACCAATACCCCCTCTTAGTGAACCGGTCTGCAAGAGTGTTCGATTACTACGTGCTATCTCGCACCGAAAAGTGTTTTCCAATCTCTAACACACCCCTTTCCGAGAGCGGGTCCCCCGGAAGTTAAAGTAGCCTCCCCAAGGCCTCACCACGCCCTCTCCCCGCTTGAAACGTTTTCCCTTCGTTGATATCTTTTTTTTGGTGCCGCCTTGATGTGTTTTTCTTCCCCCTCGCGTCCTTTTTTTTGTGGACTTCAGAATTCTTTTCCCTCTTTCGAGCTCTTTTTTTTGAGTTGTTCTCTCTCTCCTCTCTACAGATCCACGCGGCGAAACGTTCGCAGATCTCCCCTCCTCAGGGTGCCTATGAGAACTCCCCCCGAAATCCCCCTTTTCGCTCCTTTTCTCCGCCGGAGAGCATTTCTTCTCGGGAGATAACGCCCTGCGCCCGGGTGTGGCGCTACAGTCTATAACCCGCCCCATTAGCGTCCCTGGCAATTGCTGTGTCATTTCACAGTGTCGCCGTGAGTCGCCCCCCCCTCTTAAGTTGTCTTGGAAATTCTATCCAATAATAAGTCTTTGTTGTTTCCTCTTTCTCCTTCTGAGCCCCCGTTAGACTTCCAGCCCGATTTTTTTTTGGCCATTTTCTCGTCCTCCCCGGGGCCTCCTTAGGGTTGCCCCGCTTTTGCATGTCCCCCCTGGATTTGCACACCTTCCATCGCTTCCTCCTCTCGGCGGCACCCCCCTTTTTTCGGTACCCTCGGAGCGTTCCCCCTTGATTGATGGGTGAGTCTTTTGTCTGTGACTCTGTCGCCGTTTTTTTCGTCTTTTTCCCGGTATCTCCTGAAGTTCTTTCCCTTCGAGCTTTTTTCAACAAACTCCCCTCGGACTCTTCTTTTTCTTGTTACTGGACTTCAGATTTGCCCCGCGACTTCCGACCCCCCTTCAAAACAAGTTCTCTTTCGTGATACGTTTTTCCCATTTAGAGATCCTTTTCCCTCAGGTGAGTCTTTTATAGAAACATGCGAGGCCCTTGGATCCCCTTCGAATGGTCCTAGGGGAATTTCTTTCTAACCCTTCTTCGAGGCAGGTGGGAGAGTTTTTTTTCCTAACTTTGACTCCGTTTTTTTCGATCCTAGCTTTTTTTTCACCACTTGCTGAACGCCCGCGGTAATTTGGTGATATCTCTCTTAGATGTTTTCTTTTCTTCTTTTCCCCAAGTCTTCCTCAGCGTTTGGCCCCTCTTTGAAATCATACCCTTTCCCCCCCATTAGGGCCACCCAGGTTCGTTGTCCTCCAAACAAAAAATCATTGAGTTTCTGGTGCCCAGAAGCTTCTCGATGAGGTACTTCCCCGTGATGTGGCAGTCTTTTAGCCTTTTTTTCTTCCCCCCCCACCTCGAGCGAAGATCTTCTTTGTCTAAGATCCATTCCCTTTTTTCGAGAAGTTTCTATGTTTGATCCTCAGGTCCTCCTCGGCGGCCCCCTTCTCCTTAGAAGCCAGTCTCGAACCCTTTCACTTAGGTGAAATCCTTGTAAGCGTTCGGGAAGGGATTTCGATGCGTTCCAATCCCCTCTCGCTTGGCACAAATGATTCAAGAAGCATTTCCGTGGTTTTTTCCGGTCCTCTTCTTCCCGATGAACCCCTTTTTTCAAAGAGCTGCCCCTTCCTTCCGGTCCCCCCTTTAGTTCAGACCCTTTTTTTCAGGAACTGTGGGATCCCCCGTTTTTTTTTTTTTTTTCTGCGGCACCAATCGGAGACTACTCACGGTACAGTTTTCCGAAGGTTTCTTTCACAGGGATTCTTTTTCCGCTGAAGAGCCCCTTCCCCCCGGCCCCTCTCCTTTTTTTCCTGGGCAGGTACGAGGGTATGTCCGCATGGTAGATTGAGTCTTTCCCAGTCGACTTCACACACTGATGACTCGGTGTCCCCCGTTCGGGCATGCTTTGCTGTCCATGACAACCGTTTTTTCCCGATCCCCTCCCCTGGCCTTTCGTTGCCGATGGCGCGCCTTCTGAGACGGATTTCTGTGAGTCGGGCTCCACCTATACCCTCCTTCTTTTTCCTGCGGTTCCCCTTGACACCTTTTACCACTCATACTAATACCGTCTTCCCCCCCCACGACCACTTGTTTTGTTTTAGACAGGAAACCCGGAGGCGAGGCGGTCTTGGGCCCCCCAGATCTTTGAACACG
>Ga0179593_1541379_pt1 | contig 12568 bp, 20 predicted proteins | sample CZODoug2_1_08_16_FD_185931 | JGI IMG/M metagenome (GOLD analysis project Ga0179593, IMG submission 185931) | Vadose zone soil fungal communities from Angelo Coast Range Reserve, California, USA - CZODoug2_1_08_16fungal (PacBio error correction) | ecosystem: Environmental > Terrestrial > Soil >... | reverse complement strand
ACTCTCCCCCCCTTTTCGCGTGTTAGGTTTTGGCGACAGAATTACGGCCGATCCTTTTTCGGTTGCACTTCTTGTTTTTACCTTTTTTTTTTTTTTTCTTCCTCGTGTTGGCAAAGCCACCTTTTTTCTTTTTTTAAAAATCGATTTTGCCTGCTCCTTTTTTCCCCTCCCGCTGGGTGGATCCTCGTTTCGCAAACGAGGAGGCCAGGTTTGGTCTTCCCTCCCCCCCCAATACTTCTCGTTAAATAGCGTCTTTTTTTTTACGCTTATCTTTGGAACAAACGCGAAGATCCGCCTTTTTTTTTTCCTCTGCCCAAAGTAAGGCCCAACTGACCCCCTTTTTAATCCCGTTGAAATAGAAGTTTCAGCCCAATCCCACCCTTTCTCTTTTGTAGCTTTATGTATAGACTAACGCAGGGACTTTCTTGTGACAGCGAAAAGAAGTTGTGTCTAAGCTTCATTCCCTTTTCCCTCCCTTTGTGAAGGGTTTTTTGTAGGGAGACGGTTCCCTTTTTTTTTTTTCCGATAATTGAAACACACATGCACATGCTCTGTCTTATGGAGACTGTCTAGTGGAGCCGTGTTTGTTTTTGATGATTTCTTCTTCTTTTTGGAAACAGTTTTATCCCCTCTTTCTTGAAGTCCCTCAGCATCGCCGTCCAAGTGGATCCCAGGTCAACGAGGAGTTTTTCTCTGGTCTCCTTAAGATTCTTGCTGGACTCACCAAGTTTGGCTTTTTCCTCTTTTTTTTCCCCTGATTCAGGCACTTTTCCCTCTATGCTTGATTGTTCTATTTTCCTCGTTCTTTCCCCGACAGCAAGAGGCCCCCCTGCGAGTCAGCTGAGTAGCTGCAATTTTTGATACTGCCCCCTTCCCCTTTTCACCCGACAATGTATTGGTTCCCTTTTTTTGCCTGCTGATCGTCGATTACCTTCTCCCTCGTTCCACTTGAGCGGGAAACAACTTCTTCCCGTTTTCTTTGCTCCCTCCCTCCCCCCCGATCCTTGGCCGATTCCCCATTCCCTCTTCGGAAGCGAGTGTTTTTTCTTTCCATTTCTCAACCAACTCTTTCAGGCTCGGCGCTTTTTTCTGTCGGCCAAGGGCAACCCGCAAGGAAACGGGTAGTCTACACTTTCCCTTCTTCTTCTCTGGTGCGTCTATTAGAGGCTTTTTTTTTTTTGGCGAGAGGAATTTTTGCCATACCTTTCTCCTTGATCGTCCTCCCCCCTTCCTTTCCTTTTTTGCATCGATGAATTGAGCCTTTTTTTTGGGTTGATTTTAGAACCTTCTTTTTTCTCATTTCTGCGGAAAGTGAGTTTCCTTCCTTTTCTGTTCGTGAGAGTTCGGCATTCCCCCCCCCCTTTTTTCTGAATGCGCCTGGGTCAGGCTTTCCCTTTGTCGCGCCAGAATCGTAACGTAGGCCGGTTCGTCTTTTTTTTTTCCCTTTCCCCCTGCTCGGAATTTATTCCTTCTGCTATAGACACATGCCCTTGCTGGTTCCTTTTTTTTCCCCTTTTCTTCTCCCTCTTTCTTCTGACGTTGTTTTTCTTTTTTTCAAAATCGCGGGAGAGTTTGTAGCAGGACAGCCCCTTTTCCCCTCCTCGCAATGGCAATCGGTTTTCTTTTTCTCGAGGCAAAACGTGCAATTTTTCCATTTTCTTTTCCCCGTCTCCGCCTGCCGGAAATCTTGCTTGTTTGGTCATTGAAATGGGGCCTTCATTTCTTTTCCCCCTTCTTCCGGGTATTTTTTTGGTATCGAATTTCTGGCCCTTAGGCAAAAAATCTTCCCCTTCCCGCAGCTACGTAAAGTCTTCTATCGACCCTTTCTTCCCCTCTTTTAGGTAGTAGGTCTCGGATGTCTTCTTTTGGTTGGATTTGGGGCCTTGCCCTTTTTTTTTTTCTTCCTTGGTTAAGTAGGGCCGTTTTTTTTTTTTTTCGAAAGGTTATAGCCAAATCTTGATTTTCCTTTCCTACCGCAAAGCTCGCTCGCCCTTTTCCCCCAAAGTCCTCCGGAAAGAAAGGGCCAGATCCCCATTTTTTTCTTTTTGGTTTGTAAAAGCTTTTTTTTTCAACCAGGGCAATGAAGATTTTTCAGGAGATCGATTTTCTTCCCTTGGCGGAAAGTCGGGCTGCGATAGGCTGAAGAATTTTTCATCCCCCGTGGGATCCCCTACCCCCCCCCCCCCCCCCTTTTCCCCCCCTTGAATAGTCCACCAGAGGGAGAACATTTTTTTTTCAGGGATGGGCCTCTATATGGGGTGGGGTTTGGTCCTTTTTTCCCCCCCCCCAGAGAGATAGAAAGTTTCTCTCCCTCTCCCCAAGCCGGGGGGGTTTCATATATCTCTTTCCCCCCCTCCCTTAATCCTTTTTTGTTCGTTGTGAGTCTTTCTGTCTGAGGGCTATGGAGTAATGGATGAAGGCAGCGGCCTTCGACCGCGTTTTTCCCTCTCGAGGCCCATCATGAGCAATATTTCCCTTTCTTCCCTCTTACCAGCATTTCGCAACTGTTGGGGAGTCCCCCCCCTCTCCTTTTCCCGTTCTTCGGAATATTAGCGATTCCTTTTTTTTCTTCGTCGCAACGCCAAGAGAAATCAGGTCTTTTTCCTTTCCTGGTGAGACCCTGGAGGCCACGCTTTTCTTCCCACTGAAGATTTTTTCTGGACATTCGGATTACTTTTCGCGCCCTGGCTTTTTCCTTTCTTTTTTCTCCAAAGATTGGCTATAACATTTCCGACACCCCCCCTTTTTCCCCAACGTCAGTTCTACGGGCCAAGGCCCATCCCCCCTTTTTTTCTTCTTCACTACAGCGAAGACCTACTTACCTTTTTCGATTATCCTTCGATATTGAAGACATTACTGGAGCTGCGCCCTTTTTTTTTTTTTTTTTTTTTTTCCTTTCTTACGCCGGCCTCAATTTTCGCCTCTACCTTAAGCCCCCTATTTCAAGGACCAACACAAGTCTGTTTCCCCCTTTTTTTTTTTTTTTTCTTTTTTGACCAGAGAAAAAACCATTTTTTTCTAAAAAGCGTCCGACCGGATGGCATTGGCGGGGGTTTATGTCTTTTTTTTTTTTTATGCTCACTTCTCCGCGATTGCACTACCCCCCTTCTTTTCCTCTGATTGCGGCGACCAGTACACAGCAAAGGGCAGGTTATTTTTCCTTTTTTTTCTCTCCCTCCGATCCGGGGCTCCCGAGCGACCGGCCTCCGTTACTCTTCTTTGCAGGAGAAAAGGCTACCAAGGGCGCAAGGCGCCTTTTGCTTTTTCCCTCACGGCGCACGACTGCGGAACTCCTTTCCGGAGGAAAGGCTCTGAACAAACTCGGTTCCCCCCCCCCTCCTTTTTCCTCCCTCTTGCAACAACTTCTATTAGCTTTCGCGGAGCCCTTTTTTTTTCCCCTCTCTCTCCAAAAACGGAAGCCGCACCCCCCTCCTCTTGGACACCATGACAATAACGGCAGTACCCTCCCCCCCCCCTTCTCTACCCGTTCCTTGAGGGTTGCCACTTTGGCCGACATCCCCCCCCCTTTCCCGAGTTTTTTTTTTTTTTCTTTTGTTTTCCCCCCCACACCTCGCTGGCCGCATCAATTCGCAGACCTTTTTCCCCCCTCTCGTGATGGCATCGAGAAAATCACACTGTACCCCCCCCTCTTTTTTCCGCGAAAGTGGGAAACGAGGTTTTGCCCCTTTTTCATCGACGATCAGCTTCAACCCAACTCTTTTCCCCAAAACCATTGTCGGCGAAGCCCCCGGGCAGTAATCAAACTTTTTTTTTTTTTTTTTCTTCGCCGGATGTGGGGCCTCTCGGGTTTTTTTTCCCCGGCACTCGAAATCAGACACCCCCCTCATATCTTTTTCCTGAAATGTCCCCCTCCCCCCCCCCCAAAGCCAAGCGTGGTGATATCCATGCCTTTCCCCGGAAAAACGCTACGGTTGAACCTGTGCACTGGGGCCACTTGGTCGCTTCTTTTTTCCCCCCCGCGGAACATAGGGGGGCTACCTGTTTCCCTTTGCCAAATACTTAAGGAAAAAAAGATCACCGACAGTAGAAGACCAAACGATTTTTCAAACCCTTTTCTTTTTTTTTTTCAATATTTCCGGGGCTTACGTCTCTCCTACCTTTTTTTTTTTTCGTCGTTAGACACTTTCTGGTCCGGGCACTCTCCCGCGCCCCCTTTCCCTTTTCCTTAAAAGGCTCATGAACTCTTTTTTCTTGGGTTGGAAACGGCTAGGCCACGGGATTCCCCACTTCCGGGGAGTTCCTTGTTCCAAAGATAGCGTAACCTTTTCCCTTTGAAAATTTTCTTTTTTTTTTTGTGGGGACGAGAGGGGGATTTCGCACCCCTCCCGAACGAGGCGGGCTCTCCCCAGCTTGAAGCATTCCTCCCCTCGATTTTAAACAAACGGGGCCCCCCTTTTTTTCCACTGCTTGTAAAACACTAAGGTTAACCCTCTCCCTTTTCCTTTTCCTTGCGGCCCCTAAACACCTCAAACTCTTTTTCCTACCTCACTAAGGTTGTCTTTTTTTCTCGGAGATTAAGGTACCCTTTCCGGTGTTTAGTTCTCCTCCTTCTCTTGGAAATGTGCTGTGACCTTCGTTTTTTTTTGAAGAGTGTTAGGCCCAGCACCTGTTTCTTTTTTTTCCCCCCCCTCCCCTCTTTGCTGCTCCGTGGGCGGGGCGAGTCGCTTTGCTTTTTTTTTTTTTTTTTTTCCTTTTGCCTCGTTCGCAACGATTCTCTTTTGAAAATCCCATCTCGTCCACCCCAAAACTACTTTTTTTTACGGAACATTTCCTCTCTTTTACGGCGGAATTAGGTTTCTTTCTTTTTTTCCCCCCCCCTGAGGCCGGAATTTGGTCCCCTTTTTCAGCCCAATCCAACCGTTGTACTGCCCGATAGTTTTCTGATCTTTCTTTTTTTTCCCCCTTTCCCTGACAGACAGAATTTTTCCCTTCCTCTTTTCCCCCCTTTCCGGGCAATACGGACTTTGTCGTAGGCTTCTTTTCTTTAAGCGCGGAAGATCTTGAAAACCCCCCCTCCCCCCCCCCCCCCCCCCGGATTAATGGATTTGCGAACTCTTTTTTTCCTTGGAAGAGTGGGTTGTTTTTTTCTTTCCTTTTTGTTGGCACGGTCAGAAGGTTTGACACCCCTTGTGGCTCGTGAATTTTTCCCCTTCCCCCTTGCATAGAGAAAGTGGCCTTGTTTTTCACAGGTCAAAGGAGCTGTTTTGGTTTCTTTCCTTTTTTCCGATACTTAAGATCCTTTTTATCACCACGGCTTGGCTTTTTTGGATGATGTGCCTTTTTCCCCTTCCCCAGTACGTCCCCCTTTTTTCAAAAAAAATATTTCTTCCGAGGGCCGATTCTTCCCCCTTCTCCACAAGCGGGCGGAGCAGGCGCGTATGTTTTTTTCCCTTTTTTTGGATTCGCGCAACCCTTTTTTTGTGGCCGGCCTTACTAGTTGTTAGTGGTTCTTTTTTTTTATCGTCGATTAACAGTGCTCGGTCCTTTTTCCACTTTTTCGCGGAGGTCCACAACAAATTTTTTTTTCCCCCCTAGGCCATCAACGTCTTCCTTTTCCCCGATTAGTCTCGAAATTATTGATGTTTTCTTTTTTTGGTGTTTTTTTCATATCTCAAACCAAACTCTTTTCAGGGTGCGGTTTTTCTTTTCTTGTCGGCCAAAGTGTCCCCCAAACCGGGTAGATCCACTTGTTCCATGAGCGTACTCTTTTTCTTTTTTTCGGTGGTGCTATTCGGCGGTTCCCTTCGGAGAGATTTCCGCCATACACTTTTTTTTTCCCCCCCCCCAAAAAGGCTAAACTTTTCCCTTTGGCCTCGATGAATTGATGGTTGGAGTTTCTGCCGAGGTTTTTTTTTTTTGCCCGTAGGTCGGCAGTCGTTTTTCGCGGTTTCCTTTCCCCCCCCTATTCCAAAGGGAGATGCGGTCCTTTCCTTGGGTTAAAGCTTATACTGCAACAAACTTTTCCCTTCCCTCCGTAGGAGGTAGTCTCGGTTCCTCCTCGGATTTCTGGTATGGGGCCCTTCTGATGCCCTTTTTTCCCTTTCTCCGGAAATCAGAGACTTCCCTTTTTTTCCTTTGTATGTGCCCCTCCCCCCTCTTTTTTTTTTTTTCGGGCAGAAATCCGACAACACCCTTTCCCTCTTTACTCGGCAATGCATCCGGTTTCGTCACCGCTTCTCCTTCCTTCCTTTTTTCCATTTTTTTTTTCTGGTTTCCCCACCGGCCTGCCGGAAAAAAAGGAAAAAAAGAAGTTCCGCCCTGGCCGGAAAAAAGACTTGTTTGGTGTCATTGGCTCCTTTCCCCCCCGGTTTTAGCAAGAACCCTCGTCCCTGTTATCGGATTGAGGCCGTCTAGCTTTTTCTTTCCCCCAATCTTCGTAAAAGGATTGCGCAGTTTTTTTCTTCTTATAAAATGTCTTCATATCGTCAGAAGAGATTATCCTCTGCTTGTCCCTTTTTTCTCCTTCTGTGGTTTTCTTTTGTTGGATTGGGAACTATTGCCATCAGGTAGGACTGTTCTTTTTTTCTTTGTCCGAGTTTTTTTTTTTCGGAAACCTTTTCCTCTTGAGGTGGTATTAAATAACCGCACGCTCGCTCTCCCACTTTTTTTTCCCCTTTTTTTCCCTTCCCGGAAAGGGCCAGACCCCTCCTTCCCAGGTGCTTTGTAAAAAGAGTGGCGCCAGTGTCTCACCAGGCAATGTCGCTTTTTTTTTTCCCTCTTTGGCGACCGAATAGGGATCCTTCGCCTGACGCGGATAGGTGGGACCGCACTTTTCATCTTTTTTTCCCCCCCACAGTTGCGAACCGGTACTCGTCAACAGATGAAGGACCCCCACTTTTTTTTTTTTCCCCCCTTTTCCTCAGGATGGGCGACATATATTCTTTTGCCACCCCCTTTTGGGCTCGAAGTCGAGGATTCATCATTACTCAACTCCGCCCTCGCACCCTGCCGTTTTCCCCTCCTTTTTTTCCCCTCCGTTGTGTTTTCTTTTCCCCCCCTGCTGGCCGAGGGGCTATTGGAGTAAATGATTCATCTCGACTTCTGGCCTTCTTTTTTTTTCCTTCTCCTCCTGCCCATCCTGAGGAAATTTCCCGCCCTTTTTCCTTACCAGCATTTTCCAACTGTGGGGAGAACTAGGGGGGCCATTGGTTCCCTTTCTTCTCCCTTCCCCCCAGGCGGAAGTGCATTCCGCTCGCTCCCCCCTCTCGATGAAATCTTCATTTTGCATGGTGATGATGTGCGCACGCTTACTTTTTTTTTCCCTTTTCCCTTTTTTCTGGCCCTTCGGGATGACTTTCCGCGTCTCTTTGGTCCTCCTGGAAGGAACCAGATCAAGATTGGCTCTCCCCTTTTCCGAACCCTTTTTTCCTCCCCCATGTCAGTCTCATGACGGGGCAATGTGCCCCCCTCCCCTACATTCGAAGACCTACTACAATGCCCATAGCGAATCTTTTTTCTTTTCCTCCCCCCCCTTCCTGGAAGGCTGCGCCCCTCTTTCTTGGCTAAGGACGGCCCAATCCGATTCCTTCTGTTCTTGCTACCTTTCAATGACCAAACACGTTCTCTATTTCTGGTGTTCCCCTTTCCTTTTTTTTTTTCCTTGGTGAACCGAAAAAAAATTGCGTTTTTGCCCTCGGTCCGCCAGGATGCATGGCGGTTCGGCGGTTTTTTTCCTTCCCCTCTTCCGCGGATTGCCCCCCTTCGGTAAGTCTATGATGCGGCGAAAGTACCAGATTCCTTTTTCCTCCGTGCCCCAGAAAGAACTCTCATCCTTTCCTTCGAGGAAAGGAATAAGTAGATTTCTTTTTTTTCGCGGACTTTTGCGTTTTTTTTCTTTCTTTTTTCCCTTTTTTCCCCCATAGCATAGCATTTGGTTCTTTCTTTTTTCACGACTGCCGAACGACGGGCCGCAGCCAGGCTCGAACACACTTTTTCCCCCCCCCCGCACTTCAGTCCAGAGTCCCCCCCCCTTTCCCTCGAGCAAGGGAGGAGGTTCTAAATCTCTCTCCCCCCCCCGAAGAGCCCCCCCCCCGAAGAGGACCAAAACTCTCAGGGGTTTGTTACGCCCTGGCCACTTTTCTTTTGCCTTGCGGTTCCATCAACCATTCCTTTTCCAGAGTGGTTTCTCTACCACACCTCGCTGCGTTTTCACCCTCTTCCCCCTATGGCATCGTCAGACCTTTGATGGCATTCGCAATCCTTTCCCCACGGGGAATGGGCGTTTTTGGAAAAAAGTGGGCACGAGTACCTTTCTTTTTCCTTTAATCGACGATTCCTCTTCCTACAACTAGTTCCCGTTTCCCCCCACCATTGTCCCTTTTTTTTCCGGCAGATCAAAATGCTCTCCTCGCTGTATTTTTTTTTTTTTCTTTGGGAAGCACTAGGCCTTTTCCCCCTCTCCAAGAATATCTTTCCGGAACTGCCGAAACCCTTCCCCCCTTCATCCAACCCAGTTTTTCTTTTCTTCCCCTCCCAGCAAGTAATCTTAAGAACCAAGCACTTCCCCTCCTGTGGCACGCCAACTGCGGCGATGCTTTTTAGGGACTTTTTCTTTTTTTCCTTTTTTCTTTCCCTGTTCAAAAACTCGGAACCGGTTGCCCCCCCCCACACGCTCCCAAAGACAGTCTTCCCATCCGATTCAACCCCCCCTTCCTTCGGGGTGGTTCCCACCTCCCTGTCTCTCCTAAATCGGACAAGTCGGCTTTCCCTTAGGCGCCCTGACTTTTTTCCCTTTTTCTCCGCGACACGTCTCGGAGCGCTTCCCTCCCCCCCCCCCCCTGGATATCGGCAGTACGCGTTGGATTTTCTTCAGGCATTTTTTCCCCCCATTTCCCTTTCTCAGTTGGGCTACTTTGTTCTACCTTCCTCCCCCAAAAGATAGCGTAAATTGCCTTCCCGCTATTGTTCCCCTTTTTTTTTCCTTGAAAAGTAGTTTGGGTCCTCTTTTATTCGAAACCCGGCCTCTCTTTCGAAAAGTCTGATTCCCCCTCCCACGAGCAGCAAATCTACTTTCCCCCCAAAGGAAAAGGTGCTTGCAAACACGCGCCATTCCCCCCCTCCTGTGCACAGACACATGTCCCAACCTCCCCCTTTTTTGCAGGCCACTAAACCACCCTCCCCCAAACCGTCCCCCTCCCCCTCCTCCTAAGTTGTTGTTGTTGACGAGGTCTTTCTTTCTGCTTCCCCCCACCCCCCCCAGAGGTTGCCGAATCCCCGCCTCCTTCTCTGTTTGCTATATCCTTGCTCTACTCTCCCTTCTCGTATTCTTTTTCCCCATTACTTCCCACACCGCTCCCTCTTCACTATTCTTTCTCCTTCTCTCTCTCCCTCCCCCCGATCGTTTTCGTGCCCCCTTTGCGACCTATTTTTTTCTTGCACCCCTTACCTTTACCTCCTTTCCTCCCTTTTCCCTCCGATCGCGCCCCCCCCCCCGTCCTTCCCCCTCTTCCTTCTTTTCCCCACTCCCCCTCTTCATTGGTGCTCCCCCCCTCTCTCCTTTCTCCTACCGTCTTACTCCCCCCCCTCTGACCACCCCCCCCCCTCACCCCCCCCCCCCCCCCCCTTCCTTCGCCCTCTCCCCGTCCCCCTCCCTCGTTCTCCCCCATGCCTCTCCCTCCCCTCTCCCCCCCCCACCCTCTTGACTCTCCCTTTTTCTCCCCACAGGTCCTTATTCCATTTTCCTCGCTCATCCCTCTTTCGCCCCCCCCGCACCTTTATCTCTTTTGTCATCATTTCCTTTCCCTTGGTCCCTCCCATTCTTTCCCCTCACCCTCTTCTCCCTCCCGACTCCTATCACCCCTCACCTACCGTTCCTCCACCGTCCCCCTCCCTTCCCCTGCCCTTTGATTTTCTTAGCCTACTTCCATTCCTGTATTCCTCCCCCCCGGAACTGTTGCTCCTCTTGCCTCCCCACTCCCTCCATTTTCCGACGCCTCTCCCCTCGCTACTCCCCCCCCTCCCGGGTTGTTTTTTTTTTTCTTTTTGTGCTTTTTTTTTTTTTTTTTTTTTTTTTTCTTTGTGGCCGATTCGCCTGCAGAGGCCGACCCCGCTTGTTTCCTTTTTGTGGCCCCTTCCTTTTTCCCAAGGCCCCCTGGGGGGAAAGCGTTTTTCCCCCTTGGCAAACATGGGCCTTGTTTTTTTTTCTTTTGTCCCCCCACGAGTGGATGATCCTTTTTTTCTTTCCCCTTTTTTTCCCCGGGGAGGGGGAGTCTTCCCCCCCCTTTTTTTTCCCTCGGAGGGACGGGGGTTCGCCCCCCTTCCACACCCAATTTTTCCCCCTATTCCTTACGGGGCACCATTTCCCCCCTCCCCTTTCAAAAAAGGCGGGACTTTCCCATTTAGGCCCGTGAATTGGGGAATTCTTTTTCCTTTCCCCTTCCCCCGAAAAACCTTTTTTCCTGCCTTCGCTTTCTCTGTCTCGATCCACGAAGATTTTGTCGGCGGATCCTTCCTTACCGCTCTCTCACCTCCGGGCAAATCCCCCTCTTTTTTAGGAGAGACGGTTTTTAATCGCCGGAAAGAATATTCCTCCCCCCCCAAACTGAAATGAGTATGATTTGATGACCTTTCTTCTTCTACTGTCTGTCTTGGTTTGATTGAAGGCTTTTTTTTTTCCCCCGGTTGAGAGGTTTTGGTTTGTCCCCTCTGCCCGGTGTGATGTTTCGGATTTCTTTTTTTTTTTTTTGAAGTGAACGTATCCCCTCCCCTCCTTCGCCAGAAATGGGGGCGTTGTCCCCCCTTCCCCAAACTTTTTCCGGGTTTTTCCGTTTTCTTTTTTTAGGGAAGATACTGTGGTATCCACCCCCCTCTTTTTCTTTTTTTTGTTTTTTTTTTTTTGCAGGGTTCGGCAGTCCCTTTCCCTTGGGAAGATAATGTTGTCTGACTTTCCTCGGAAGAGGGATTCCCCCTCCCTTCCCTTTTTTTTGTCAAAAAAGACGTGCTTTCTTTTTTTAGAGCATTTCTTTTCTCCCCCCCCCCCCCTTTTCTCAGGCTTCGCTACCCTTTTTGTGGCTCCCCTTTTTTTGAGTTGGTTTCTTTTTCCCAGGGGGAGAGGCTTTTCTCTTTTTTTTTCAACTGGCCAACAACGCTTCCCCGTTTTTTTTTTTTTTTCCCCCCTCGGGCAAGTCCACGGCTCTTTGCCGCTTTTTTTCACAGATCCTTTGAGGGGACTCCTCTACGTGGGGGTTGGGTTTTGGGCGCCAGATCTCAAACCAACTTTCTCTCTTTGTTCCCTTTCCCACTTGGCAACCCCGGCAAAAGGAACGGTTTTCTTTTTTTCTTTCCCCCCCTTTCCCAGGGCGTAGAAGCTTGGATGGTGGGTCTCCTTTTTCGGATGGAAGATTCCGTTTTTCTTCTCTTTTCCTGCCTTTTTTTTAAGAAAACCTTCCTTCCCCCCGCTAAAAGAAATAGCATTTTTTTCCCCCTCTTTAATTTGTTTTTTCGTTGATTCCGAGTTGTTCGTGAGCCTTTTTTTTAGGGAGTGAGAGTTCGCATCCCCCCCCCTTCTCTTTTTCTGATGAGAAGTTTTTTTTTTTCCCCCCACCTCTTAACACCATCCTCCGACCCCCTTTTCCCGTCTGCCGGGTCGGATCGTTCTTTTCTGGATGAGGTATGCCTTCTTTCTTTCCCCAGTTCATTCTTTTTACTTTCCGAGACCTTTCCCCTTCTTTTTTTCACTTTGCTCTTCCCCCCACTCGAGGCGTCCCTTTTTTCTCCCCCGAATCAGACAAAATTTCCCACCCACCTGAGAAAGAGCCCCTTATTCTTGTGATTGGTACCCCTTGAAGGGCTTATTCTCGAGGCCCCCTTCCCTTTTTTTTTTCTGAGTTCACACCTTCCCTTGCTGCTTTTCCCCCAAAAGGGAAATAAGGACCCTTTTTCCCTTTATTCTTAATTTTCCTTTTTTCAGACACATAGGAGGGGTATAGGGTTCTTTCCGCTTTTTCTTTCGAAGTCGTAGGCCACCTTTCCTCCCTTTTGAGCGCTTTCCCCCTTTTCGATCCTCTTCTACTCTTTCTCTTCTGGATGGTAGGAGGGTTAGTACTTCTTTCTTTTCCCAATTTTTTTTCTTTTCTTTTTTTCTATCCCCTTCCGTGGGTATCGTTTTCCCTTTTATAAGGAACCTTTTTTCTTTTTTCTTTTCTTCAACCCGTCCCCCTTTTCGATAGCAATCTTCGGCTCTTTCCCCCTTCATCAGAAAAGGTTCCCCCTTTCCCCCCCCTTTTTTGCTTTGTCCTTTCTGTAAAAAGGCTTTTTTTCCCCCCCAGGCAATGAAGATTTCCAAGCCCTCCTCCTTCTTCCCTGTTCGTTTTTTCCTCCTCGGGGATGCACTTTCGCCTCCTTTCTTTCGGCTGAAGAAAAGTTTGTTCCTCCCCCCTTTTTTCTTTCAACTTTTTTTTCCCTTCTTTCCCAGATGAAGAACAAACTGGCTGTCCCTTTTCATTCTTTTGCCTCTATATGTGGGGAAAAACTGGCCCCCCCCCCCTTTTCCCGATCTTGACTCCCTTTCTTCAGTCAATTAATACAATAGGCCTCTCCCCCTTTTTTT
>Ga0179593_1465603_pt1 | contig 12568 bp, 16 predicted proteins | sample CZODoug2_1_08_16_FD_185931 | JGI IMG/M metagenome (GOLD analysis project Ga0179593, IMG submission 185931) | Vadose zone soil fungal communities from Angelo Coast Range Reserve, California, USA - CZODoug2_1_08_16fungal (PacBio error correction) | ecosystem: Environmental > Terrestrial > Soil >... | reverse complement strand
CTTCTCTCCTACTCTGAATCTCAGGATAAAGACTATCCGGCGAAATGTCTTTCTTTTTGAACCCTCCGGCTCCACGGCGTCTGCCGCCTCATCCGGTCCCCCCTCCGTGGTTTAATCTTGGCCGAGGGTTTCCCGGTGCCCCCTGCAAAATGGTTGAAGGCCAGTAGAATTAGTGCCAAGCGAAAATGTTGGACCGCGGCGCCCTTGCTTTTCGTGGCCCCCTTGATGTTAGCTCCTGGCTCCATTTGAATGCACGCCCTACAGTCCTAGCGGTTTTCTTCTCCCCCCCCACCAGATGAAAAGACCCTGTGCCTCTGTTTGATCCTTCTTTTCTTGTTCACTCATGGCTTCCAGTAATCTTTCTGCTCAGGAGGCGCCCGCCTAAATCCACCCCTTCCTTCGAAAACCGTCTCCCGTCCGTTTCTTCTTTTCCCTCTTCTCGACCTTCTTGCAGGCAAAAGGGCTTCATCTGCGAGGGGGTTGCCTCACCTCCCCCCCCTTTCGGACTCGTCATGAACCCCTTCTTTTCTCTTCACTTCGCATTTTTTTTTGCCCTTTCTGCTCCAATCCGAAAGGAAGCCGTCGAATTTTCTGACCGCAGGATCAAGTTTCCAAAACAAGGTGGTCGGATGGGGACGTCGGTCTTTTTTGCTACGTGGTGCTTGTTCCCCCCCAGTCCCCTCCCTCACCGCTCGCAACGCCTTCGGCTTCCCGCCGCCACAAACACAAAGAATGAACCCAGAAGCATGCCGAGGGCACCGTATTCGTACGGGCACCCTATTCGGCGCCCCCTATTTCTTTTAGTCCGGATAGACCGAGACGGCCGCCGCGATTGTCTAATCCACGCGGCTTCTTTGCCTGTGTTCGTCGGCTTAGGCCGCGATTTCGATGTGCAACCACGGGATCGCGGCGCTAAAGAGTAGAGGTCCACAGAAGTTACACATGCACGGCGAGCGGTGTTTGCGCCTTAATTGTTTTCCTCGTCCTTGCCTTCAGGCTGGTAAGCCGCATTTTTATCCCCTGACCCATTTCCCATTCGACACGCAGGAATCCTTTATACGAGAGATAAAAAACCAGGCTGCTTGTGCCTGCATGCCCCGCCCCTCCAGTTCCCCTCCCACCTCGATCTTCTCTTTGAACGTCGATGGACGACCAATTAAGAGTCAAGATTTTCAAAGGGAACTCCTCTTATGAACGATTTTCTGCTCCTTTCCCCTGGGGTGGACGCGCCCGTAAAAAAGAGGTTCCCGCCGCGTGTACTTTTCTTAACAATCATGGGGCGGTTTTCTTCTATGTTCTGGATCGTCCTCTCACCCCCCCCGATCTGCGTTCTCTACGTGATCGGTCCGATGGTGAACTGAGCGGCTGATACCTGTTACTTTTGCTTGCTCTGTCGGGCTGACAATGTGTTGAGTCCTCTTTTTTCCCCCGCTTTTCTCCCCCTGAAGGTTGGGTGGAGAATTGGGCCCTACTCTTTTTTTTGCGACGTTCTCCGATCCGGAGACCCTTTTTTCTGCTCTGTATCCCCGGCCACCGCCGTTGTGTGGCTTCTGCACCCACCTTTCGCCAACGCAGGCAAGAAATGAATAATAATTATACCGGGCGCGAGGCGCGCGGCCTCGCTTCCTCCTTTTCTACCTTGATCGGCTTGTTCAGGCCTGAAATCCCTTTTTTTCCTCTCTCCGGTCTTACGTTATTGAATTCCAAGGAAAAATGGGTATCAATGCCCCCCGAGCGCGTCCCCCCACTTTTTCCTTTGCCGACTCCTTTTCCTCTCCTGGTGTGCCGTCTGATTGCCTCGTTTTCACCCTACCGCGCGTCCCTAGGACTCCAAGTTTTTGCGGTGGAAGATTTTAGAGAGTTTACTTTGCGCGAGATGTACACTCTCCGCCCGATGGAGACTGTTACCCGACGCGCTCGACGGCCGTCTGATGATCGGCCCTGTCTTTCTTCTTTCCCTTCTCCTCCATGGTTTTTCCCACCCCCCCCCCCCTTTTGTCCCCCTGACCTGCCGCAGTGAAGGGACAAGCACCCAACTGCTTCCCGCCGCGCGCTTTTCCCTTTCTCAGTTCCCGCTCCCAGAGTGGCATCTGTGTCACCTCTTTTTCTTCCTTAATTTGCTTTTTCAGAAACCTCCTTTTTGTTTCCGTCTGTCTTCTTGTTTTCGTTGGCGTGAATTTGCTTGCGCAGCAGCACCCCTGCTTGACAAGGAATCCCTTTTTCCATGGCTGCTCTTTCGCCCGCCCCAAAAGTTTTTCCGAGAGAAATTGAGGAGTGAGGGTTAAATCCCGCCTCTTTGGTCACCCCCCCGTCCACCCCTATTTCATCGATTGAGTAAAGTCCTTCCCCTGGCGAAGGTAGGGACCGAAATAGAATCAGACCCTTTCTCCCTTCTTTTTTTTCCGTATGTGTCCCTTTGAGCCGTTCCCTCTTCTTTCCCGAGCTAGGCGGTAGAGATGAGTGTGGTTTCGTCACGCTAGCTCGATGCGGGCAGCGGACGAGATTGAACGTGGCTCAACCCCGCCCCAGTTGTCGGCGGCGTCCCCTCCCCCTTTTTTCACCCTGTTTTCTAGGCTTTTTCTTTAATACCTTGGCCCCCCCTCCCTCCCCCCCGCTCGAGTTTGCGATTTTCTATCTTGTCGGTTTGGCGTGGCTAGGCCCCTCTACGGTCTCGCCTGGACTGACCTTCCTTCCGCCAAGCGGACTTCCGTCTTAGGGAGTGAAAAGTTTAGATAGGTTTTTCCCCCCCCACTGATCATGCATAACCTTGGTTATCGCTCTGTACCCTTGATAAGTCCCTCCTTTTCTCGATCTAGGTTTCGGTAGAATTATTCGGCTTTTTTTTATCCGCCGTCCCGGGTACTCCCCTCACCGCCGGTGGGAAGAGTCTTCCATCGTCCTTTCCATCCCCTTTGCCACCTGGTCCGCCACGGGGGAATACTTCTTTTGGCTCCGCCGGCTTGAGCCCTTCCCGATCCTCTTTCGTCCGTTTGTCCCTTTCCCCTTCCTGAACCATCTTATTACTCCCCTTATTTTTCTCCTCCGTTTGGTGTTGAGATCCTATCCCTTTCCTTTCCTCTGTTTGTACCTTCTTTTAACCACCACGGAATAAGATAGACTTGATGCGGCCCAATCTCCGGGGGGGTGCCCAAAAGCCTATTTTTCTTTTGTTTTTTTCACGGTTTGATTGGACGGTCCTCGCGTGAACAGCCTGGTTTTGTAATTCTGCTTCCGAACTGCGGTTTCGCCTTTCGGCATCAACCCACAAACGGTGACTTTCCCCTGAGAGACCCACTCGAATGAAGGGTCTAGGTTCCCTATATTCGTACACGTTGCTCAGCGCCCCATTCCTCGCCCCCTTTCTCGAATTTCCTCAAAAAGACGCTTCCCCCTTTCCTCTTGTCATTCCGAGTTAAGGTTAAGTCGTCCACATTGAGATTGGGCCACCTACGCAGCACTTTCTCGAGATCTGCCTTTTCCGCGTTGCTTTTGCCATTCGATGACTGAACCAACTCCTTGTGCTTTGACTTTCTCCCCATGCCTGCGACCCCCCTTTTTTTTATTCATTTCTCCACGATCGTCCGAAGCTCGACTTATCGAGCGGTAGAGGGACCAAAAAGGACTCCTCAACGATTATCGCCGGCGTCAGACTTATCCCTCATCCCCGCGATGGTTGTCCTACTCGGACTCCCCCGAAGATGGCATTAGATTCTTCCCATGGACTCCACTTCTTCGACTTGCGCCGTACGTTCCATAATACGGCGGCTTTTTTTGTTTTCTTTTTCCCCCGGTGACTCCTCACTATAATAGAAATAAGAATAGAATATTTCTATAGAAAGATTCTTTTGTTTATCGCATGTTTCGCCCCAATCCCGATTTGCAATCTGGTTTTTGCTTGCCCTTGCATCCCCAGCCCTCCCCTCCCAACAAAAAGGAATCCGATGAACACAGAAGAGATTTTTGTTCTTCCCTTTTTGGCCCGCTGATATGCCCCGCGTTTTCTTCCTTGCCACCCCCGATACATTTGAATGATTATCAGGGATTGATTGAGATTGCAGGCTCCCCCGCGGTTCGGCGATGAGTGTGATGCCCTCTTGCTTGAGTGCAACGCCGTCGTTAGTATGGTCGCTTCAGGTCCGCACTTCCCACTTCGTTTCAGTCGAATGGTTGTATCAAATCAGACTTCAATGTGTTGAGAGCGCGTCTGTTATGGGACGGCTTCTTGGAGTATTCTTTCGAGCCCTATACTCGTCTCCATTTTTCAGCCCCTTTGGCCCCCCTAGGTTAAATAACTATTACTTGTAGAGATGATAAGTTAAGTCACCAAGGCCACTATAGTCTCAAGACGGCAGCTGTGGGACATTCTAGTAAATGCCGTTGACCCCCTGTCTTCAGTTGTAGGATGTTGTCTCAAAGCTAAAGGAGCGCGTTGATGTGAGGCCCGTTTCTTCCTTGCTCGTCCCTTTCGGTCTGTACCGTACGGAGAAAGAGAACTAGAACATCGAGGTAGACATTCATGCTACTTGTCGTTTGACGTCTGTCCTCCTTTTTTTACCATGAAAGAAGTCCCCCGGGTCTACCTTCTCCGTCGATCTCTCTGTATTTTAGCCAAGGTCACAGATCGCGTAGCACCTCGCAACTGCAGCACTCTGTGTGGAGTTTTTATCCCCCCCTCTCTCTCGCCCCCTCTCCCCCCCTTCGTGAGCCAAGACGTGAGCACTATGGTCGGGAACTTCAGGCATCTCTGTTTTTCCTTCATGGGTAAAAGCGCTCGCCATTTCCTCTCTCGCACCCCTTTTTTACGCCATTAGTTTCAAGATACTAGAGGCATAGGGGTGAAGCAACCCAGTCCTGGGTACCCGTCCGTGGCTGGCACCGATTGTGCCTTTTGCGCGCTTTGCTTTCGCGTCACCCCTTTCCCTGAACCCGTCTCCATATCTTGGGAGTATTGCGTATAGTGAAAGGTGAGAATCTGAGCGACGATATTTTAAGTCGGGTTGCTTTCCCAACCTTGCGGGCCTTCTCTCCAGCCGGTTTTTTTTTTCTCCAAGATAAGCAGGCCCGCGTTCCTCGAGCAGGTCCATTTTTGTCTTCTATCCAATTTCTTTTCTCCCCCCCCCTTCCTCGAGCTTTCCCTGAGGCCCAAAACCTAGTGGAGAGAAACCTGGGATCTCCTTCCCATGACTCGGTGGTGTTTCCCGTCTTTCGACGGAGTAGCGATTTCTACCCTCCCTTCCCGCCAAGGCCATTGCATTCCCCCTTCCTCAATGTGACGAAAGAGGTAAAAAATAGGCGAGGAGCAAGAGAGGCGGCAGATCTAGCTCCAGTGACGCAGGTTTTCCGCCTTTGTGGCCCCGATGGAAGAATAATTGACCCGGTGCAATTGAGAAGGATTATTTTCATTTTCCTGCCTGGACCTGCTTTTTTCCCTTTTGCGGCCTTGGCCTACAACTTTTTCTAGTTGAGCATTCGGCGACGATTATTACATCGCCCCCTCTCTCCCTTTATTGCGCAGTCCCGGGTCCCCCGTGAGTTTTCTCCTTAGTCCCGGTATTTTCATGCTATAGTAGCAAGTGCGCAGAAGGAAAGTCTTCTGTTTTTTCGAGAAATCTAGTTCGCGCGTTTCCTTGTCGTGCCTCTGCCATTGCCCGGGGCCCGATTGTGTCCCCTCCCGGACGGTCTCCCTGGGCGCCTTTGTGTTCGTTTGACTAGCAGTATTGTAAGGAACCCCCCCCGAAGAGATCTCGCCGACGAAATGCGGCTCCCCTCCTACCCCTAAATCTTCCTTTACGTCCTTTTGCCATCTTTCTCCCCCCTCCTGGTCCTTCTTCCTCCCTTTTTTTTCCCTGTGGGTCTTCTCTGATAGAATTATATGAATGATCGGAGGGCGGGCATTTCTCCTATGTAGCCCGTTTGTATTGACTCCCTCTAAACCTCTTTCCCTTGCCGCCGCCCCCGGTTTGCCGCGGTCTATTCGTGCACCCATTTTCTTTCCCCTGCCCATTTGTTCTGGCGTCCGCTCCACGCATCCCTCGAGGGAACGCGAATTTCTTCCATAGTTGTTCTCCGACGCGGCAGGGTTTTTTCAGGGACTTCTCCTTCTGGAAAGCGTGCTTCCTTCCTCAGATGCGTTTTTTCTCCTATCTTCTTCTCTCCTCCTATTTTTTTTTTCGAGAAGTCGAGACGATATGTCGTAGAGGATGATACTCGGGCGGCCATTACAGGCAACCCTGTTCGGCGTCGTTTTCCGCAAGGCTCCCCAGTAGAACGGGTTTAAGATCTGGTTCTCCTCTTTTAGGCGCCACAAAAAAGATTCGTGGAAGACAGTCCTGGCCAATTGTGCAATTTAACTTTACAGGGGTCCGGTTTTGCGGTTCTTCTTCTTCCCTCCCACCCTGTTCATCTTCCTTTTTCACCAATTCCAAGTCTTGCCCTGAGGAGAGAAGGATAAGCCACCAGGACCCTCCCTGCCGCGGGCCGCTTCCGCCCGCACTTCATGAAGAGCAATTAGCAGATTCGGTCCCTGGTCTCCCGCTCATCATGGGCTCCCCCCACCCTAATTTTCTTTTTTCGCTAAGGACCCAATTATTCCATAAATATTTTGCCTGCACCTCTGTCCGGCCTTCTATGGTTGCTCCCCCCCTCCATCGCGGCTTTGCCCCTCCCCTCCATAGGTGCTATACGAGGAACCATTGAGATTTTCTGCCCTATGGTACCTCAATCCGACAGAATTGCCCGGCCGCCTCTTCATCCCCCAGGAGCCTTTCGACAATAAACGGTGTAGAGATTGGGACGAGTTTCTCTGTCGTCGCCTAAGGTTTCTCTGCGGATACGTTCCCCCCCTTACTCCCGTCCTCTCCCAATTCCGGCTCGACCTGACGAAAAGAATCCGCAGAGACCTAAGTCACCTTTTCAAATTCTGCGGTCATCTTCCCCCGCTTCTTCAACTACAGAGAGTTGGGCGAATTCTACACAGTACTAGCGTGGCACTCACCTGACGCGGTGATGACCCCCGAGGCCCTGAGGGTCCAATGATTTTTCGGCCTGACAATTCTGAGGCGCACTAGGCCCCCTTCAACCCCCGATATCCCCCTTCTTTTCCCCCCAGCTTCCTAACCTACCAGACGCTCATGGTCACGGCTTCCTTCCTTTTTGCGCTCGCAATCCTCGTTTTCTCTCTTTCCCGTTTGTCAAAGAGCCCAGGAACGTTTTCTCCCCACCGAAGTATTTCTCTGCTCTCCCCCATGTACCAACAATTCTCGACTCCTTCCCCGCCCGTTCGAGTAGAAGACAAAAAACAACTGCGATCCAATTTCAAAGCGTTTTGCCGCAACTCTGAAGACCTGCGCTTAGCCCCCCCTCCTTCGCTTCGAACAATTTGATAAACGAGAAAAGTCTTTTCCCCCCCCCACCAATCTCCCCTCAGAACTCTTTCTGCCCTCTTTTACCATGGGGTTCCCCTCCCCCCTCAACAGAGAGGAAAAATAGTGCGAGTAAAAGTTGCTTTACCAAGGACTGATTTCTCGTTACACCCTCTCCTGAGATCGCGGACCGCTCCTGGTCCATTCGGTCTTCGTTCCTCTCTGGCGACTTCTTTAAGAAATGAGAGTAGATATGCCTGTTCCCGACCATTAAATGTCGGGGTTCCTCTCAGAAGGCTTTATGATTTTTCTCTGCTTTTCCCCCACATTGTGCTCCCACTCTCCTTGTGGAAGGATCAGGGGGATCTACTAGATATGTGTGTCCTGTTCTCAGTCGATGCGGACGCTGCTCCATGTCGAGCCTCTTCCACTCGGTTCTTCAGGATGAAGTGTAACCCAAGTGAGAAAAGGTCCCCACGGAAAATGCTACAATCGGTTTCCTTTTCCCTTGCCCATATCCCTCTTCTCTCGGAAGATAAAAGGCCGGCACGAATAAAGGGAGCGAGCACTTTTCATTCTCAACCGGTTCCCTCCGGGGACTCGCTTGACGTTTCTCCCCACATCCTGACTGCCCGCAGGGTCAGAAAACGTTCGGTTCCGTCTCCTACCACGTATTAACGGTCATTCTGATCGTCATAATACGGGGTCGTTACAGTGCAGCGGCCCTCCTTTCCCTTCCTCCCCCCGGACTTCCTACCCTGTCCTTTCCTCCCTGAATTAGAAGAGTCCTAGTATGTCGCCGAGAACTTCGCAGCCGATCTCCCCCAGGACGCGCACCTCCCTCAGAATGCACGTTCCCCCGGGATTCCAGCGGTAGGCCCATTTTGCCCCCTGTCCCATTGTACTTCTCTCCATACTTTACCATCTACTCCGTCCTTCTCAGGGAAGCACCCCTTCCTCTCCCCCGGAACAGATCGAATGTTCAAGATCAAGCCAGAGAGAGCAGAAGGTCTTTCCTCCGGCCAAATCTCGCTTCATCCTTTGGGTTGGCCTTCCTCAACCCTGCTTGTTGTTTCCCCTTTTCTTCTTTTTTTTTGTACTTTCTTGTGCCTGTTTGTTTTGATCCCTCCCACCTCCCCCCCGATCCCAATGATTAACAGTGAGTGATGAAGTTTCGCAGACCAAAGCCCCTTTTATATGAAATCTTCTGTAGTTTTATATCGAAATCGGCTTTTCTTCTCTCCCCCCAAGTATCTCTCCTTCTTAGATTTGAAGTACCTTGCCATTGTCCAGGAAGGTGAGGGCCCGCACAATGGTTCTCTTCAAGAATCCTCTCTCATCGTCGGCCCTCGACATTCGCGGTGTCGCAGGGTCGCCGTTCTTTCCGTCTTCCCTTTTTCTCCCCCTCGTCTTTTTGTATACCTCTCCTCTCCCAGTGCTTAGTAGGAGGCGATTGGCAATTTTCGAAAAGCCGGTCCCAACTTGCATGTTGCTCTCCGGTTTCTGATTCACCATTACTCATTCTGCGGTGCGTGGTTCATTTCCCCCCTCTGGCAACCCTGGCCGCGCTTCCTTTTCGGCGACTCGCATCCCCGGTGCGGTGTTTTTTGGTCCGAGGCCCGAATTTTCTCGACCCATGACTCCCCCTGAGTAGAACGAGTTTTCCTGTCCAAGTGAGACCCTCAAGTTTTTCCCGCTGCATTCCCCCCCTTCCAGCGGTTATATGCTGTGGGCCCTTTTTGCTTCTAGGACACTATTCGGATTCGGTGTGTCTCTCCGTGATCGACGGAAGGTTTCTGCAGCATTCACTTTTGACCCTCTTTTTTCTCCTCAGTTATTTTCCCAGCTTGATTTTCCCTAAGAGGCCCCCCCCCCAGGCAATCCTCACCTCCAAACCGGGAACCGGTTTGCCGTCTCGCTTTTTCGGCCGTTCCCCCGAAGCTTACGTGTCCCTTTTGTGTTGACTGGTTGCATCCTGGTTCACGCTTTACCAATCCCCTCTCCCCTTTCCTCTTTCCGTGTTTTTTTAGAGAGTCATTCCTCTTTCCCTGGATGCGTCACAACTTTTGACACGTAAGCGTTCTCGTTCTTTCCAGCTCTTTACAGCCGATATTCCCCCCGTTTGGCGTGCCACGGAGTGCTTAGATTCCAGAAGAGTTTAACAGGCTTCCGCAAACCCTGGCGTTTTCTCCGATTCGGCGGCGAAAAACCTTCCTTTTTCCCTTCGCTCCGACCCCAGGATCATAGGTACTATCTCCCCCCTCCCCGTGGCCCCTCCTCCCCTACAGTGTTTCCTTGGTCACCAGGTTTTATTTAAATACAGAGCTTCAAGGGTTGATTCCAGCGTGTAGTCAGAGGAGCTCTTTTTTCTCTACCTCCACTCGCCAGCCCCGTTTTTTGGCTTAGAGATTCGCCCGATTTGCTCCTTTTTTTAATCTTGTTTTTTTCTCCCCTTTTTCCACCATGCCCTCCCTTTTTGTGGTGCGGGAAGAAAGCGCGAGTGAAACATTGATGTGATTTCAAGGCTTCGCCATCTTTTCTCCGACTCTGCATCCCGAGCGTACGTAGGATTCCACAACCCCTCTCCTTCAGTCTCTACCTCTTTCTCCTCCGAGTCATCCCCAATCGTATTTCCTGGCTAAGTACTCGATCGACTCGGAAAGCCGATTGGCAGATCCTTTTTGATTATTGCGGGGCCTTTTTTTTCCCCCCTCTTCCTTCAATTGGTTCCCAGGAGTTAGTAATAGATCCGGCGAGATTTTGTTTCCCGTTCATAGTGACCCTCCCATTATCCCCCCATAATACTCCATTCTTTCCTAAAATCTTCCTGTTTGTTTTCTTCTTCCCACTGTGTATTATCGAAGTTACTCTTTTATAATAACAATGTTGATGTTTCAAGCCCAGAAGCCCCCCAATCCCCCTGCCTTCCCGAAGACTGCGGTTTGTCTCTGCCGTTCCCCTCCCCTACTTCCTCGATCTTTTCCCCTTTTTCCCTGGAAAACTCCTTCCCTTCTTATCGTTTATGGAAAACCTTAATGGCGGGTGCGACCTTCGGATCCCTTTTCGCGCCTGCGGCCGGCCCGGTTTATTTTCTTTTTTTCCTCTTCCCTTTTTCACAGTCCCCTTCCGTTATTGCCCTCAGAGTGGTATAATCATACGGAACGGGCCTATCTTGTCCCTTTCCTGGAATCCCCTTGTTGCTAGTTTTTAGTACAGCGAATATACTCTTTTTTCTTCTTCAGCACGGGATAGTCTCCTTTATTTTCCCTTTTTCCGCTTCCCAACGGCACCCAGGCGTCCGATTCTATCCATTCCCCCCCCCTTGCTGGTCCTCTCTAGAACATGGTGAGAAAAAGTTAGTGCTGAAGTTTCTTTTCTCACTAAACTGAGCCCTCCCCGTCCCTCTCGGACCGGTGCATTCCGAACTCAGGCTCGAGTGCGCTTTCCTTGAGTCTCCGATGCCCCTCTCTTCCTACTCTGAACTTGACCCCCCGCGGCATGTCTTTGACTTCTGTTGCGTCCCGTGTTTCATGCAGGCCTCCCCCCTCCCCCCCTGGGCTGTTTATACTAATGGCGCCGGCGTCCGGATGGCCACCCTTCTTGCACAGCACGTAGAAGCGACATTTTCTCCGCCGAAACTTCGCGTCCCACGAGGTTGGGCCAAGTCAGCGGTTTTCCTCCCTCCCTTTCTTTCTGCGCAGCCCGACTGTGCGACTCTTGAAAAAACCTAATCGTTCCTTTTTTTATTTTCTTCCCTTCACCCTCCTCTTAAGAGGATGAAGTAGATAATGGGTGCTCGTGTCTTTTTATCTTTTTTCTTCGCATGAACGGCCCTCCCTTGTACCCATCCCCCGCGGCGCCTCTGTGAGAGGTAGGGGTTACCCCTTTTTTTCCCCCCTTTTCTACATGAACCCCTTTCTTTTTTTTCTTCAAACCGGCCGAGGGCCCCCCAAGTATCGTTCTAGTAATTTTGCGATCGAAGCCCCCTCTGCAGGTCTTCAGTAGGGCAACCTCTGGTCATTCTTCCCTCAGCAGTTTTTTTTGTTTTTCATCTTCTTACTCCTATGTAGTCCGCCTTAATCTCTTTTCCATGGGTTCCTTCGATCTCCAAAATTTTTGTCAGCTTTTCCCTTTCCCCTCCTCTCTCCCCCCACCTTCCTCTCCCGCCCCCCCGAGATGGCGGGAGCCTAAGGATTGTGAACAATGATTCTGTTGGTCTTTTGTCTAGCGCTGAGCGCCCCGCTTCGGTTTTGCCGGCCTCGCTGTCCGACCGTCCCCCTTTCAGGCATCCCCCCCTCCCTTTTTTCCTTTCTGAAGGGCCTGGATGACCTAGGTTCTAACCGCGAGGGTCCGATCGAAATTCTCCCTTCTTTGCGAAGCTTGTGATCGCCTTTTTTTCCCCCTGGTTCCCTTGCTGCCTTTCTTTTCCGGTTTCTTGTCATGGTCTTTGGATTGGCGTCGTTCGGCCTGTCAGCGATCGCGTCGTGAACTAGGCCCCACTAGACTCTTCCCCTATCTGACAGTATTGCGCTCTTTCTCCTTTTTCCTGCGTCCGCATTTTTCTCTTTCTTTCCTTGGCAGTCTTACCTCCCAGCAGACCAATGCATCTCCCAGGTCAGAGAATTAGCAGTGGGGGGTTTTCGGTGGGTTGGGGGGGGCGCGCTCTCTGGTCCTTCTTTTCCGACTCCCTTCTAACTGACCTCTTTTGATCCAATTGAAGGAGGAAACGCATTCGTTTTTAAATGATGTAGGCCCCCCATTGTCATGTCTTCACCGCCGATTACTGTTGTCTCCCGACGAAAATTTGCGGTTTTTCTCCTCCTTTCACTCCCCACTTTTTTTATGTGCCTTTTTCGGACCATGAAACCCCCCATACATTGCAGGCCGTTGCCAGAATTCCCGTCCTTACTTGCGGATAACTTCCGCCTAAGCTGCTCGGAGGGCTGTTTGCACCCTTTCTCCCCACCCTCTGTACCTGTGTCGCGAAGCGAATACTGTTCCTGCCCTCCCCCCCCCCTTGACCGCTGTTCAAGCCTCCCGCTTGACAATAAATGTCTTGCTACTTTGCCCCCCTCCTTTTGTTCTTTCTCCTTCTTCCATACGCTCCCTCTTCCCCAACTTATTTCAGAGGAAATAGTTGCGGATCAGTACTAGGACGGGGTGCTTAAGGCTAAGTCGCCTGGATTTTTTTTTCTCCTCCTCCTACC
>Ga0179593_1549131_pt1 | contig 12569 bp, 12 predicted proteins | sample CZODoug2_1_08_16_FD_185931 | JGI IMG/M metagenome (GOLD analysis project Ga0179593, IMG submission 185931) | Vadose zone soil fungal communities from Angelo Coast Range Reserve, California, USA - CZODoug2_1_08_16fungal (PacBio error correction) | ecosystem: Environmental > Terrestrial > Soil >... | reverse complement strand
TTTTTTTTCTGTCACCTGCAAGGAGTAGGAAAAGACCGCTTTTTTTCCCCCTTTTTATGAAGCGTGGTGATGAGTGTCGAATGTCAAGTATCTTTTTTCCGCAAGACTTTTTTTCTTTTCCGAGATCCAAGGAAAGGAAAGAGTCCTTCTTTTTCTTTTCCCCTCTTTTGATAGGTCAGTTACTTCCCCGAAGGAAGGGAAGGAGTTGACCCCTCACACCCAGTAGTAAACCTTCCCCCTCTTCCCTCCCTGGGCAAGCGCTTCTTTCTTCTCGCCAGTTGAAGAGAAAACTCTTTTTGGAAGTTTTTGAAGAAGGAAGGGAAACTCCCCCCCCTTTTTTTTCTCCCCCTTCCAGTGTACAGAACCCTCGGGAAATGAGGGAGAAATCCCGCTTCTTTTTTTTCTGCAGCCTGACACCGCTCCCCCCTTCGGAGAACAACGATCTTTTACCGCCCAAACCAATCCTCCTTGCTCCTGTGTTTTGGCGCGGGCTGCCTTCGATAGGAAGACACGGTTTCCCTATGCTAGGACCGCACGTAGAGGACTTTTTTCTCGATGCGGCCTTCTTTTCTTAGGAGAAAAGATGGTGGTTTTTGTTCAGGAAGATGAGGATTCCCTTCCCCCTATGAAGCGAAGGACAGACCTCTTCGAAAGGGAATGATTCCTTCCTCCGAGAGTGGTGAAAGGCGGCCCCCCCCTCCCTGCTAAGGTTAACAGGATAGTTACCATTTCGGGTCGATAACGATTTCTCCCTCCCTTTTTGGTCGCAGGAGCCGCCCCCTGGGAGAAATGAAAACAGCTCCTTTTTCCGCCTGAGGGACTTCTTTTTCTTTCTTCTTCATCAGCTCGATTCTTCCTTTTATAAGCGGAAGGAGGTTTTTCTCCGAAAGGGTAGAAAGGCCCCTCTCTTTTTTTTTCCCCCCTAGTAACAGCTCTCTCCGAAAAAAAGGAGAGGGCGGTCCTTTTTCTTTCACTGGCCAGGACTCCTCTTGAAATTGCCCCATCTGGAATGGTGGACCTTTCGTTCGGCAGCTGTCGGGCGCGTAAGCCCCTCCCTTCTTTCTTTTTCTCTGAATGATTGGAGACTAGAGACTTTTCTCTTTTCTTTTTTCCTCCTCGGCGTGGAAGGCGCTCTCGCCTTCCCTTCCTTCCCTGGATGTAAAGAATAGCTTTTTTCCCTCCCCTCGCTTTAGATTTCAGGGACAGAAGGAAAGAGAGCTCCCCTCCTCTTTTTCTCCCTTCTGACCCTCCCCTAAAAGGAAAGGAAGGAGTCCTCTTTTCTTTCCTCTGAACATATCGAAGAAATGGAGGGGAGGATCCTCCTCCCTCTTCCTACCTTTCTTTTCCGTGGAGGGACCTGAGAGGAGATAGACTCCCTTTCTCCTCCTCTTGAAAACCGGCGCGGCTTGACCTTTTTCTAGAGGAAGTAGTCTCTCATGGAAGAAGAGGTCGACCAAGAGAAGAAAGATCTCCCCCCTGTTTCCCTTTATACAGGGAGTTGTAAGGCCTCCTTCTTCCTCCGGAGAATGAGATCGTGATGATTCCAGTAGCCGTAGTCTCCCCCAGCAAGATAGAATCTTCTTTTTTTTTTTTCATGCCTATAGGCGCGGGTGACTTCTTCCCCAAAGCAGCGACAGAGTCTCCCTTCCGAGGCTTCTTTTTTTTCTTCGCCCTTGAGGAAGCACGATCATCGCTTTTCTTCCTTGTGTCGGACATCGGTTTGGTGTGATAGAAGACCTCCTTCTGAGACTTCAGATCCCCCCTTTTTTTTCCTCGCGGCGCCCTGACCACTTGCAATTTTTTTCCCGGAAGAGCAGGTGAGGGATCTTTTTTTCCCACTTCCTAGGCCATGATCAACTGGTAGGTTTCTCCCTCTTTCCCTCCCTTCCTGTCCGTGAGGACGCCGGTTCCTCCTTCGGAGCTAAAAAAAGGTTTTCCCCTCCTTCCGTGCTTGCCGACCAGGGCATTGCTGGGGTTTTTCCTCCCCCTCTCCTTTCTCCCTTTCTTTTCTTTTTCCTCGGCATGCTAAAGCATACCTCTTCTTTTTTGGCGGACGATAGTAGAAAGCATTTTTCCTTTTCCCTTCTACTGGGGGTGCCGCATCGAAAGGCTCTCTATCCCCTCCCCTTCTTTTTTCGACACGCTGAGGCGTTGGCGGTGTGGCCTTTCTTTTTTTCTTGGACTCCTGCGGTTCCGCCGGGAGTGCCGGAAGGACGTCTTTTTTTTCTTCTTTTTCCTCTTCCGACCTGTCTTCAGAGTGGTGGAGATCGCTTTTCCCCCCCCCTTCTTTCCTCTTTGTTTTAAACGAAGCAAGCATGTCGTTCCCCATCACTCTTTCTGGTAGTATCGATTCTCTCCTAGGGTAAATTTTCTCCTTGTGGTTTAAGGAACTGAGACGAATAGCCCCTCCTCTTTCTTTCTTTTTTTTCCTTTCTGGCCGAGAGAATCGTGCCCGCATCTTTCTTTTGTTGAGAGAGATGAGGCCCTTCCCCCCTTTTCCAACCATAGCATGTCGAGAGGGTCTATTCTTTTTTCCCTTCTCCCCCCCCCCCCATCGAGGGCCGTCCCTTAGCTGACGGCGATCGAGGACTCCCCCCCCTCTCAAGCCATGTCTGCGTAGTTGAAGGATCCCCTCTTTTCTTCCTTTTCTTTTCCCCGCCCGTTGTCCGCGCGCTCCTTTTCCCGCGATCAGATCAGAACGAAGCCTTTACGCCCGGCGGGAAACCTCCTTCTTTTCTTTATTCCTTTCCCGGACGCCGCGCCTGCACCCTTTTGCCAAGACCACCAGCCCGTGCTTTTGAGCGTGTATCGAGAGACTGAGGCGCTCCCCTTCCCCCTTTTCGTCCTGAGCGAAGAGCAGATTTTTCCCAACAGATGGGAGATAGGCGCTTTTTCCATCGGCTTCTGGAGAAGGAAGCACCCTCCCCCCTCCCCCCCCCATTTAGAGGATAAAACCCCAAAAACCCCCCCCCCCCCACAAAAAACCTTCTTCCTTCCCCCCCCCCTTTCCTTTTTTCTTCTGATCAAGTAGGACGGACGCAGTGCTTTGAAGCGGTTGAAGATCCTCTTTTTTTCGCACGACTTTAGAGGAGGTTTTTTTTTTTTTTTTTTTTTTTTTGGGAAAAAGGATGCCGGGGAGAGGTCTTTCTGTGATAAGCAGCCTCGCCTCCTTTTCCCCCTCTCGAGGGAGAGCAAAGGACACCCCTTTTTCCTTCTTCCCAGCTTGAATTTTCAGAGTTGGTATATGATAGTCCTTTCCCTTTTCCTTCCCTTCCTCCCCCTCTGGGTTCTGCGAGAAAACAGCTTGCGGCCTATTCTCCCCGCGAAAGGAGGTCAGAAAAGAAGCTGTCCCTTCTTTCAATCTCCTGTGCGCTGAGACGGGTAAGAGGGCTTCTCTCTCCTCTCTTTCTTTTTCTCTCTCCCCGGCAAAACGCGAAGATTTTTCTTCCAGAAAAAAATAATATGAATAGCCTTTTTTCCTCCTCCCCACTGCTCGTCATCCTACTGATGTCGTGAGCGGCATTACGGCCGGACACGTCCCCTTCCTTCTTCTTGGAGGGGTCGGAGCGGGTGGTCAAGTGCCTCCTTCCCCTACGGCATAGAGCAAAAAGAAGAAGCGCTTTTTCTTCCCTTTCTCTGAAAGCGTTTTCGCAGCGGAATCCTGGGTGGAAAGGAAATCCCTCCTTTCCCTCCCTTTTCTCATCGGAGGCGGCAGCCCCTCCCCTCCTTCCTCTCTGTTCTCCGGACTGAAGGGAAGGGTAGGCTTTTTTTTTTTCTCTAGGTTTTTAGCCCTCTCGCGGGCCGGCAGGGACCGCATCCCTTTTTTGTGTCTTTCTCCCCCCCCTCTCTCCCGTACAGCACAGGTGAATTTCTTCCCCTCCCCCGAGAGCGATGAAACGCGATTCCCTCCCCCCCTTTTTCCGTTCCAGCAAGCAGCCGCAGCGGCCTCCCTCCTTTCTTCCTGGACAGCTGCCCGAAAGCGCCGGCCTCCCCCCCCCCCAGGCAAGAATAGGTATAAGCGGGTCCTTTCCTCCTTTTCAGGTGCCCCGAAGGAACGCATGAGACCGTGGTTTTTCCTCCTCTCTTTTTTCTTCCTTTCGCGGCCGGGCGGATCTTTTTTCGCGGCAGAAGAGGACGCTTCTTTTTTTTTTTAGTAGTCCCAGCGCGCGCATCGCGCGGATGCTCCTCCCCTCATCCTTTTTTCCCCCTTCTTTTTCTGTAAAGGCGGCGGCGTTTCTCCATCGAAGTAGTGGGATCTAGATGAGAAGCTGCCATTCCCTCTTTTCCCTCTTCGAAACGACCAATGGTATAAAAGAAGGATCCTTTTTCCCCTCTTGGATGGTGAGCCCGGTAAGAAAGATAGGTCCTTCTCATTTTCCTTTTTTTCCTTGTCCTTTCCCGTTGTAGAAGGTCTCTGGTCTGGTCCCCCCCTTTTCCTGAGTGGACCTCCTTCCTTTTCCCATCATTTTCCGGCTGTTGTCAGGAAGAAGCTCCTCCGTCCCCTTTCCCCTCTTCTTTCCTTGGACAGCCGGTGCCGGAGTCGCCCTTTTTTTTTTTCCCCCTCTGCCGCAGACAGAGAAAAGGTATTCCCTTTCTTCCCCAGGTTCCCTGGCAGCTCGGTGTGCGCCTCGCGAAGGACCTTCCTTTTTTCGCCCACTGAGCCTCGGGCTTGGCGTCCTCGGTGTGAAAAGGGACTTTCTCCCTGTCTTTTTAGAACCGCGATCTCGACAGACGCTTTTTTCTTTTTCTTTTTTTACTGACATTATATTGTCATTCGGTAGTGGAGAAGCCTTTATCCCCCCCCTTCCGTGAGGGGTCTGGTGCACAGAGAAGAAAGGCCCTTCCTTCTTTTTCCCCTGCCCGCCATGATGTAACTGACCAGTATCCTTTTTTCTCTGAAGATGGACCGTGACGTGGATCGGGTTCGGAAAAGAGCGGCGAAGGCAACGTCCTTTTTTTTTTCTTTCGCTCCACCAGAAACCACGTCTTCTTCCTGGGGCTAAGAGTGAAGGGATGTCCCTGAACTCCTGACGCGGTGAACTCTATATTTTATCCTTTCCCTTTCCCCGTTTTTTTTCTCCTCCCTTTTTCTTTTTTCGGCAGAGGTTGCTTGTTGAAAGCCCTCCCCTTTCCTTTGGACTCTGCGCCGCAGCGTGGTGCTGTGTTCTTTTTCCCCCCCTTTCCCAGAAACCAGCAAGCCGTGGCCGATCGCCCCCTTTCCGAAGACGAGAAACTTCTTCTTTCAAGTAAGTCCAGAAGCGGCTTTCTCTTTCTTCTTCTTTTTTTTGGTCCTTTTTTGGAGAGTTAGAAAACGCGGTCCCTCCCCCTCCCTTCCAGCACTGTCCCGCTCACCCGAAGTCGTCTCCCCCCCTTTTCCATCGCTGATACACTTCCCTCTTCTCGACAGTGAAGGTTCCCTCTCAGATCGCGGGTCTAACCCCTCCTTCCCTTTCTCAGAAGGGAAACCGACACCAGTAACGTGTCAGAAACGAGGCTTTCCCCTTCGAACAGAGGTCGCAGTGGAAGTCGCATCTTCCCCTCTTCCCTGCTTTCCCTTCGAGAGGCGCACACGAGCGCCTTTTTCCCCCAAAAAACAAAATACGACGGTGGGCAGCGTTGCGTTAAGATCGGAAGCCCCCTTTTTCCCTCCTTCCCTTTTCCTGCCCAGGATTCGACGAGCCTTTGTAGGTGAGATGAGGAAGGACCCCCTTCCTTAGGTGGTTTCCCCCTTCCTCCTTTTCTCTTCTTCTTCCGCCGGGCCGACCGCGACCGGGCCCCCTTTTTTCACTTCGGCCCCGGAAGAGCGGGTTTTCCTTTTTCCCTAATTCCTTGCTGGCCCGATAACGTACCCTTGTTGATAGTTCCTCTCTTTTTCTTTAGACGTGATGGGGCGTCCTCCTTTTTGGTAGAAGCCCGTATAGGGCGACCTGAACCCCCGCCTTCCTCCCTTTACCGGCCCTCCTCCCTGCGGAGGAGGAATTTCCTCTGTTCTCCTTTCTTTTCCAGGCGCCTTAACGGCCTTCCTGTCTTTCCCCCCTCGACAATCTTAGAACGGTCCAGAAAGAGAAGTTTTCTCCCTTCCCCCACTTGAGGAGGAAGGGAGGGAAAGGCATGGTTCCTTTACTTCCTTTTTCCCCCCTTTCCCGAGGAGGGAATGTTTTTCTTTTTGTCGGTTGTAGTCTGAAGATGTAAGGAGAGTACTCCTACCTTTTTTCTTTTTCCTCCCTTCTTCCTTTTTTCGAAAGCGAGATTAGTTCAGAGAAGGTTCCTCCTCCTTTGCAATGGCAGGTCGAGATAATTAACTGCTGCCCATCGGAACAGAAGAGAGTCTTCTTCCCTCCGCGCTCCCATAGGGAAGATTCTCTTTTTTTCTTCCCCTGCAAGCAGAGGAGAAAGAGAGCTTCCCCGAAATGGAGGGGATGAGAAGACCTCTTTTTTCTTACTTGGAGGGCCCCTGTACACCCAGGAGGAAGCGGAGCTCTTTTCACTTTCCCTTCTTCCTCATTCACAAGGCGCGGCTGCGTGTTTTCCTCCTAGGAACTGACACCGCTTTTTTTTCTCCCTTTTTCCGACCTTTTTGAAGGGGATTTTCCTTTTCCGAATGCCGCTCACGGACACGCGGACATTCGACTTTTTCTCCCGTAAATGAAAGATAGAAGAGGATTGGTTTTTCTTTTCCTTAGAGCAGAAAACCCTCCCTCTCCCTCTTTCCCTTTCCCCCCTCTTGACACGGCCGCAGGGCCTCCCCCGATGGAGAAGAGATAATTTTTTTCTTTTTTGCTCGGCCTCGGAAGCAAGTGGTTTTTTTTTCTTTCCTTTTTTTCCCCGCGGACGTGACGGCCTATACGATACCCACCCTCCTCCCTGACAATGAAATGGGAGGTGCTCTTTTTTCTTCCCCCCCGGAAGGGAGGATAAAACCAGATCTCAATCGACCTTCTCACCTTTTTTCCCTTTTCCCCCCCCCCCCTGTATCGTAGTGGCAGGCAGGCCTTTTTTCAAAAACGGTAAAAGCCCACTCTCCTTCCCTCAGTGTCAGTCCCCTCCTTTTTTTTCGCGCAAGCCCGAAGGTGATCCCCTTTGCTTGATTCAGGAATGATAAATCTCAAATTTCCCCGCGGCTGCGACGATTATTCCCAGTCCTTTCCTTCCTTTCTTCTGATCTGAGATCCCCTAGGAAGGGAGGTTCTTCTCCCCAAACCCCCAGTTCTCTGTCGGTGGGGGAAACGCTTTTTTTTTCCCGTCTTTTTTGGACGGCTTGTAATGACTTTCCTTCTTTCAGGTAGCTCCGGGCGTTGCAGGTCAGGCCTGCTTCTTTCTTTTTTTCTTTTCTTCTCGGACCGAATGTCGGCGTCTAGAGATGGACAAAGGGCCGCTTTTCCCTCTCAACACGCCCAGCATGGAGTTCAGTCGCGTCCCCCCCTCCTTTCTTTCCCCCTGCCGTCAGCGCGGTTCCCCTTTTGAGGTGTTAGAAAGGACATGAGAAGAATAGACCCCTTTTCCTTCTCTCTTATAATTTTTCCCGAATCTCTCTCTGTCCTCATTCACTCCTTTTGTTTTTTCTTCTTCTCTTCTTTCTCCCCCTGCAAGCAACGCGAGACAAGGCCACGACCTTTCCCTGACTGGCTGTAGAACAACTCCAAATCCGCGGGCCCCTTGCCCCTTTTTTCCTCCTTCTTTTCCTCTAGGACGACCAGCACCGCGTGTACCTCTCTGTACCTTCCCCCCGATAGCGACGGTGAAGAACCTCTTTTCCCCTTTCCCTCTTTCTGATAAGTACGACGCCTACCAGCGACAGGGCCTCCGTGTCCCTGTCCCCCTCCCCTTTCCGGAAACCGCAGCGCCGGCCTTCTCCGGCAATACAAGGAGGAAACCCCTCCTCCCTTCAAATCGGATGAGATGGGCGTTTATCAGAGAGCCCTGTCCCCTTTTTTCTTCCTCCCCTCAGCGATACGAAGAGCAGACTTCGCCCCCTTTTTTTCTCTCGGCGCAATTTTTCCCCCGTCAGTTGGAATGGAGCAGGCCGCCCTCCCCTCCCTTTTCCTTTTTCCCCCTGCGGCGCGAAAAACCACCCTTCTTCTGCCGGAAGAAGTGAGAGTGCGTTTTTTCTTTTTTTTTTTTCTAGCGGCGGACCGAAACCCTCCTCCCTTTTGAGGTCCTTTGACTTTCCGAGTTTTTAGATATGGTTTGATCCCTCCCTTTTCTCCCTTTTTTCGCTTCAGACCGCTCTACTACCCTTCAAAATGGAAGTGGTCAGTGTCTCTCTCTTTCTTCTGTAGTCGTCAAGTAAGCAGGTGCCCCTCCTTCTCCCCTCTTTCTAGAAAACAAGCGTGCGGCCTACTGGTGACAGACAAGAGATGATAGCGTTTTTTTCTTTCTCTTGCGTCCTTTTGTACCCGGGCGGAGTGGCGTAGAATCTGTCTCCTCCTATGCCTTTCCCCCCTCCCTGACAGATATTTTTCCCCGCAAAAATAATAGCACTAGATTTCTCCTACGCTTACTAAGGACACGCATCGCATTCCCTCTCTCCCCCCTTCCTTAAAAGAAATCTAGGCTGAGGAGGAGAGTTTTTTTTCCTCCGGCGTTTTTCCTTTGCGAAGAAGGAATCGCTCCCCCCCCCCCTCTTCTTCTCTATTGAAAGCAGGATGCCCTTGTACATACTGGGTGGAAAGGCACTTCCCTTCTTTCTGACATCTTTGGGGGGTCTTTTCCTTTCAGCCAGACATGGCGGGTCCTCTTTTTCTCGCTGTTATCCGATGAAGGCCTTTTCCCCTTTTGGTCGCCGCAGCTCATAGGAAAAGAGGGTAGCGCTAGCTTCCTTCTATCCCAGCGCGTTTCCACGAGATGATTTCTCTAGTTCTCGAACGGCAAGGGAGCTCTCTCTTTTTTCCCCCCCCCTCCTTTGAGAATGACACTACTGCTCGACGGTAGAAAAGAAGCTAGATTACCGCAGGTAGGAGTAAGCGAAGTTCCCACTCCTCTTTTCCTTCTGAGGCATGGGCCCGGTCCCTTCAAGTGAAAGGAGCAGGAAGTGAACTTTCCCCCCTTCCCGCTCGTTGGGTAATAAGGCGAATGGGACTCTTTATCTCTCCCCCCCTCTTTCCTTTGCGGAACCGGTGAAGCTTTTCCGCACGCAAGGAACGTTCCCCTTATTGACCAGCGATCTCCCTTGCATTTCCTCTTCTACGAAGCCCTCCTTTCCCGAGAGTGGAGGTTAAAGGCTTGCTCGCGGGTTAAGCTTTCTTTTTATTCTTTTAGCTGCGACCGCCCCCTAGGAGAAAGACTCTCTTCATCATTTGTGAACTAAGGGTAAACCGTTCTCTTTCCCCTCTTTTTTTCCCTTTTCCCTCCCCGATAGGCGGGGCGAAGTCCCTCTTCCCTCTCCGTAGAAGTAGCGGTAGGCCCTCTTTTTCCTCCTCTCAGTCTTATGCCGGCACACCACATAGGTGCGCCCCCTTACCCTTTTTTTTCCTTTTCTTTTTCCTTCCCTCCGCGAAGGCGGGATAGTCGCCCTTTCCTTTCTAAATTGGCGCCCTTCTTTTCATAGATACGCAGTCCCTCTCCTTTCGGAGCCGTCGTACTCACCGGTGAACTTTCCCTTTTTTTTCTGTGGGAGGGGTAAGATTATAGAGCCACTCCCCTTCCTTTTCCCCTAGGGTAGTGGCCGCATCTTTCTTTGAGCATGTGTAGGTTAAATTTTCCTCGCTCTCTCAAGACGATTTTTCTCTTCATTTTCCTCTCCCTTTTTTTTTCCCTTCAGTTTTTAGCGATGGCCCGGGGGGGGTTGGAGAGGGCATTCTTTTCAAGTTCAGGGCATGGGACACCTTCCTTTGCCCCATGCTGTACATGACCCCTCTCTTTTGACGGGAGGCGCCTGCGTGGATAGCGTCCCCCTTGGCAACGGAGGTCTGTTTGTTTCTTTTTGACAGAGACCCCCTCTGATGCGGCAAGTTAGAAAACTTTCTTCCCTTCCATTACAGAAAAATCGAAAAGAACCTCCCTATATATTTAATAAGAATAGTTTTCATGAACAGAGCTGTCATTCTTTTTTTCTGCCGAGGTGACATCCCGAAAGTGGGAGCCTCCTGATTTTCAAGCAAGAAAGGACCCCCTCCCTCCCCGTGCCAAGTTCGACGAGCTTGCGTCGAGCCACGGCCGTTCCTCTTCCTTCCTTTTTCCCCCCTCCCGGCCGCCGCGGGTAGGTAAAAGATGTCCTTCTCCCTCCCGTTCTCGTCCCCCTCCGGCCCTGAAAGTAAGTTCCCTCGTCGTGAAAAGACAGGGCCCCCTTTTTTTCTCCTGGCTAACTTAGAGAAAAATCGTCTGGCGATCCTTTTTTTTTCCCCCCCCAATGACGGATGTCCCGGAACCGAAAATGCGCCCTTTAGACGGCCACTCCCCCTCTATTTCGCACAAGCCGAGGATCCTCTTAACCCGACTAAAGTACCTTTTCCGATCGCCAAACAGAGCGGCTTAGTACGTCCACAAAACCACTCCCCCTTTCCGAGGGGAGGAGGAAGAGTGCGCCTTTGATTACAAAGCTTAGAAGAAGGCCCTCCTTCTCCTTCTTTTCTTCTCCTTAAGGGAAAACAGCAGTTATGAGTTTTCCGGGGGTGTGAAGGAAGTTCCCTTCCCCCACCCACTCTTTCTCTTCCGGGACGAAAGAGGAACGGCGACCTTCTTCCCCTGCTGAGAATTAGGAAAAGAAGACTGTTTTTTTTCTTTCTCGCGTCCTTAAGATACGGTTAACAGGATAGTTCCATCCCTCTCTTCTTTCCTCCTTTTCGATAACCGCTTTTCTCTGCGGGTAGAAGGCGCCCCCCCAGTACTGAAACTCCCCCCCCTAGAGATAAGCAGACTGAGAAAGCCCCCCTTCTTTCTCAATTTCATGAGGGAGACGGCATCCCTCCTCCCCCTCTCCCCTAGAGACCTCCTAGTAAAGGAGAATGAACTTTTCTGTCGCAGCAGACCTTCTCCTCTAAGGTGAAGAAAGGAAGCAGATTTCTTTTTCTTTTTCAAGTAAAAGCTAGCCCTTGCGAGGAGGACTTTTTTTTTTACTTTTGCACGGCCCCCTTCTTCCCTTACCCAAGGAGACCGAGGCGGGCATTTTTCTCGACGTAGGAGATTTCTCTTTGACCTTCTTGTACCTCTTTTTTGATGAGGCGGCTGCTTGTCTCGGCAGAGGATTGGTAATGATCAGAGAGTGGCCTTCTCCCTTCTTCTCCTTTCGGTCGAGATAAATTAACCGGTCCTTCCTCCCCGAGGACATCCCCCTTTTCTCTTCGGGCCCGCCGGCAAGATTCCTTTGCAGATGATGATGCTTTCCCTCCCACAGGCCGGCAGGCGGTATCCCCCCCCTTTCCCCCCCCCCCCCTCCAAGATGAGCGCTTTAGACATGGAGGGGGATGCGCCCTTTTTTTTTTTCCCTCCCCCACCAACTTTCTTCCTTTCCTTTTTACGAGGGACCTTCAGAGTTAAAGAGAAGAATTCCCTTTTGGTCGCGGTTTTTCTCTCTTCCCTCCGGAGAAGATTCCCTTTTACTTCCCCACAAAGAACGAAGAAAGCTAGCCCTTTTCTTCCCTTCCTCAGTACTGAGCTCACGAAATAGCGGAGGCATTCCCTCCTTTTTTTTTTCCGGCGTAAGAGATATAGCACTTCCCTCTTCTTGGGGAGGCTCCTATAGGTGAGGGTGAAGGAGAGACCAACTCCTCTCACCTTCCCTTCTTACTGCCCGCAGAACGCGGACCCCCTTTTTTCAAAAGAGTGGCGCCTCCTTTCCCCTTGTGTGGACTTGAAATCCTGTAGAGTTTTTCTCCCCCCTTTTTCCACCGAACGATGGTGTTATAGCAGACCATCGGAACCGAGAAGTGAAGCCTTTTCCAACCCCGATATTCGAGAGGTGAATGCGTCTCCCTCCCCCCCTTTGATCGACCGCTCTTGGTCGGGATAAGGAAAGGCGGTCTTTTTCCCTCCTCCTTAGGAGCTCACCTGGTCGGGTAAGTCATTCCCTTTTTTTCCCCCCCCCCTCTAGTAGTGGAGGCTCTTTCAGGAGACTTAAAAACCTTTAACCCCTTCGTCGGTCCGAATTCTTCCTCACTTACCCCCCTTTCTTTTTCTTTCCTCCGGTGATAATATAAGGATTGTCGTTATGATCAAGGCCCTCGGGAGGCTGGAAAGATAGTATAAAGAATGGTTGGTCATCTTTTCCCTTCGAAGCTTCCTTTGTTGAAAGATAGCTTCCTTGTGGGGGTGGACTGGAGAGCTTTTTTTTTTTTTTTACCCTTCGCGGCGGATATGAAGCTGCTTTTTGGATGACGGGAAGGAGCTTTCCCCTCCCTTAGATGGTAGGAGTGTCGTAGAGCTTTCTTCCTTCCCCCTTTTTTTTCTATCGAGATTGAAAAAGGGCTGGTTTTCGGATAGGGAGTATTCAATACGCAAGAATGGAGTCCTCTCTTTCCCCCCCTCAGATCTTCAGTTCCCGGTAATGTCCTTCCCCGCCTCTTTTTTCTCCTTCCTGGCGAAGAAAGAACAGCTCGATTTTTTTTTCTTGGGATAGGAGGTGCTGTTCCCCT
>Ga0179593_1389946_pt1 | contig 12569 bp, 12 predicted proteins | sample CZODoug2_1_08_16_FD_185931 | JGI IMG/M metagenome (GOLD analysis project Ga0179593, IMG submission 185931) | Vadose zone soil fungal communities from Angelo Coast Range Reserve, California, USA - CZODoug2_1_08_16fungal (PacBio error correction) | ecosystem: Environmental > Terrestrial > Soil >... | reverse complement strand
TTCTGTGTCATTTTTCCTTGCTATTTGTAGGTCTTTTGATTTTTTCGTTTTCGACCTGTTGAGTCCCCATTTGCTTCTTTTCTTCCCTTTCCAGTTTTTTAACGTTGCGACGTGCCCTCGCCTGGGGTCGCGTCGCCCCCAGTTCGAGTTTTTCCCAATCTTTCTTCCCCGTTTGTCCCCCCTTGACGTCATTGCGAACGCACGCGTTAAGTTTTCAAGTGACAGGTTTTTTCTGTTCCCTTCTCCTGACCTTGAATTAGGGATAGAAGAAAGAACGTGTGACTTTTTGCCGATCTGAGTTGCCGGTATAGGTATTCCTGTCACGCTCTTTGGGGGCTCCTGCGCCGTAAGGTTGTAATTTTTCCCCTCCTCTTGATGATTCTTTTTGAAGCGTGGGATACGGCCGTTTCGTCGACCTTAATTTTCTTCTCCCCTCTGTTACAACTACGGGAAGACGCATGGCCCTTTAATTGTGAATGTGCCCTATTCCAAACTTTTTTATAGATGCTCGCTGCTTTCGGAATAACCTTTCTTTCCCCCTCTGTCCTCTCTTTTTGCTTTTCTTTGTGCCGTCAATCACGTTGTTTTCGCTTTTCCCCTCTTCCTCTCCCCTCTCGTAGTGAATAGATGGAGGGTTATATTTGTCCTTCTAAGATAACTTTTTTTTCGTTTACCCGCTTACCTCATGTGTTGATACTTCTTCTCGATCGTCCGCTTTGAGTTGTGGCATCAGGTTGTCGGGTAACCTTTTTTTTTTCAGTGGACTCCTTTTCTCCTCCTACCCTTTCGGACGATCATTTCGTGTCTTTAGCTTTGATTGGAATGATTCTTCCCCCCAATAAGAGTTTTATCCTTTTTCCTCGCTCTTTACTTCCCTCGGACATGAGTCGACATGGCTCGCTTCTTTTTCCCCCCTCTTCGTTAGATCACCGATATCAGTAGAATAGGCGTCTTTGATCGACCTTTTCCATTCTTCCTGATAGTTTTCAGCGCAAGCTGCGAGCAGAATCGCCTTCCGGTACCTATTCCTTTTTTTGAGAGACCTCGAATGATGCGGTGGAGCGACTGTTTTTTTTTTTTTTGGCCATTTGCGTCGTGCCTTTTTGGCAAGTTCTTTTTGGGGGACATCCTCCACTCTTCTCTATGAAGGACTCTCCGAAAGGAAGATATTTCGCTTTTCCCTTGATTAGTTTTTGTTAGTTCCACACCTCATCACCTTACAGCTGCATGGGCGGAAGTCTTCCCCCTAATTCGGCGTTTCCCGAGGTTTTGTGTACGTGGCGATACGTGCCTAGTCTTTGATTTTTTTTTCCTATTCTGGACAAGAAGAGCCAGCGCCTTGAAACTTGGTCTAAATTGTCTCCTCTTGTGGTGAATGCACTTGCAGCCCCACGATCTTACTGCTGTTTGTTTTCCTTTTATTTTGAAATACACAATCAATGTGCCTTTTCCCTTTCTTCAACAGCTAGTGTTGAATTGCGTCGTTTCACCCAAACATTCTTTGCCCTCCCTCGAAATGCATGTCACATGTGATGGCGAGTTTCCGCCCGCCTCCCCTGATGCCGCGTATGCATCTTTTTCTGAAGATCACTTTCTCCCCTCTTTGGATAATGAGTCGGCGGTTTCTTTTTCATGTATCCCTTGTCCTTCCTCTCTTCCCACTTCCCTGCAAGGCGTACCCCTTAGGGTAATATTTTATTAGATTGAAGTTGTTTTTTTTTCGGTTCGGCTCTAGGGGATATTCGACTTGTCGGGAGCTGATTGACTTTTTTCGCTGTTCCGAGCCACCTTAGATTCCCGTTCTATGTCTTCTGTTTTTTCATCCATGTCCCAGGAACTCGAGGCAGCGCCTTTTTCTCAGTCTAGGCTCTCCATGACAGCTGCCTTAGGGATAGGATCTGCGGCTGTGGACTGTTTTTTTTTCATGCCTCTTTCCCGTTTTCCCAGAGGATGAACTTTTTTTTTTAGGGACTCAATCTTTTTTCGTCTTTTCCTCTTGAGCCTTATCAAGGTCTGCGATAGCTTAACTGTAACACTAAGTGGTTAATTGCGCTTTTCCTTTACTCTTTTCCTAGACTCGTCGTCTAGAGCTCTGATTGTTCCCTCCTTCTTCCCCCACTCGTCGTTTTCTCTCCGAGAGCGAGCAAGACTCCTTCCTCTTCTCTTCTCTCCTAGTCTTTGTAGATCTGGAATGTAAGCTTTTTTCCACCCCCCCACTGAGATGGATAATGTACAGGTTTCTCTCTCGCCTGCTCACACATTCACTCGAGGACCTAATGCGGGAAGTTTGCTTAGCCTCTTACTTTCTTCGACGGCTAGCGATAGACTGAAGTGTTCTTTTTCCCCGTGACCCAGCGCTGCTCCTGGTCCCCTTCCTCAGCCTTTTCGAATGTGCACCTTTCACACCTTTAATCTCCTTCCTCTTCCCATGCAAGGACAATAACTCTTAGAGCCTTTCACGCTGTCGCTTTTAGTAAGTAGGCTTTCTTTCTTCGTCTCTTCTAGCACGGCGTGGTGTCGCACGGGTCACCTCCTCCTCTTATCTTCTACCTAGTTGCTCTCCCGCAGCATGCATTTGACATCCCCCGCCCTTTCCCTCCTTGCTTCGCAATTATTTCCAATTCCAGGGCGGAGTTTTGTGATCACGCATCACCCTATGAAGCCCGCGCGTTCTCTTCTTTTTAGCCTCTTCTCTTTTTCACAAACGTGTTTCGCAAACCATCCCTCTCTTAATCCTACGTGAATTCCTACTCTTTTTCAAAAGCCCTTTCCCTGATTCTTTTTTACCCTTGATGGGGAACAGCAAAAAGTAAGGCCCTCCTTCCGCCCGTCTGTTCGATGGGAGGCGTATGGTCGTGGTTCTTTTTCTCTTTCAATTTAGCAGACTTCTCGCGCCGGGAATGATCGGACCCCCCCTCTATGCTAATACATACAATTCTGGGGTCTCGGGAGATCCTTACTTAGCGTCACCTGTCCCCCCCCTTTCTTTTGCAACCCCACTCTTCCTTTTTGTTTTTTTATTCCCCTTTCCCCTCTTGTTTCTCTCTCTTCTCTGGTTCATCCCGCGGCAAGGTATGAAGTCCTGCTTATGGTAGGCTTTTTACCGAAAGAAACCCGTCTTTTCTGTTCTCTCCTTTCGGATTTCCCGTTTCTCTTCCTTTCTTTCCGAGTACGCGCGCAACTATATCCTTTCTCCAAGCGGTACCCCCCTGACGCACTTTTCTGAAGCTGACCTTTCTTTTTTTTTTTCCCCCTTTCTCCAAATAATCATGTCCAGGCTGCCCCTCCCTTCTTCCGACACTTAGGATGCTATAGTTTTGTGTGCCCCTCCGTAATTCAGCCCCTTGTTTCTCCAACCTCCCGGCCTCCCCCAGGAATGGGAAGAACTATCGGTTCCCTTCTCTCGTGTGCGTGCGCACACTGCACCCCCCATTTTCTTCAATATGTTCGACTCTCTTTCCCTCGGATGATGATCAAGGCAGTTTTTTCTTCTTGCTCTCAACGCTTATTTGACTATCCTCTCCCCTCTTCAGTTTTTGGACCACCCCCACCACACGTGCGACACCAATCCGCGTGCTCGAGCTATCTCGACCCCCCTCCCTGCTGACTTTCCCCCCCCCTCTTTGTAACGGGCGCGACGTTCTGGACTCTTTGGTTTTTCTTTTTTTTTTTATTTTCTGGCGCCAATTGTTGTCACTCAGGTTGCATTTGAAGTTTTTTGTTTGAGTCTGTTTGAAAGGAGCAGCGGCTGGTGGCTCCTTCACCTGGCACTTCTCTTCTCTCGTCGTCGAAGAGTCATCTTGCCCCCTTTTTCCAATCAGGGTGTTCCGCTGAGGTCCCTGGTTGGACGCTGGAGCGCCGATGCTCGTCTTGGACACAACGCTCCTTCTGTAGACCCAAATCTGCCAGTCCAGAGAACCTGAGATTTCCCCCTCTTCGAACTCGTCACCTTCTTCTCCGCACCCCATCCTTTGCAGTTTCCTATTTGCTCGCATGATTATGCGACCCTCCCCTTTTTAACTCTTTTTTTTTACAGGGGTGTGACCCCCCTTTTTTCCCTCCTCATCTCTAGGAGATTCCACCCCCTCCCTTCCTCCTTCCCCCCTTTACCGTGATCGAATATAGAAGAACCGTTCTTGTCAATTCCTCGATGTAGCCCGACTCACGACCGGGAGTTCCCCCTCTCAGGTCGGGCGTGTTTCTCTTGGTTACCGGACTTTAGTTTTTCGGCTCTTCTCCTTTTCTTCTCTACCAGCAGCAAGCTCTCATCAAGTATCCTTTCTTTTCTAACCCCCGAGATGGGCGAAAACGTCGGCCGATCGCGAAGTTCTGTCAATTTTTTTCGCACTACCCCCCGACGAGAAGGAGATCTTTTTCCCTGGCTCTTTCCGCCTCTTCCTGTATATGGTGCTCGATTGAAAATTCGAATAATTTCTCGGAGTTTCCCGCCTCGCAACAACAACTCAACTATAATCCCGTTTTTGTCGTTTCCCTGCTGGTTCGCACATTTTGTTTTTTTTTGCGGGCGATACCGCGTTATTTTCTCCCCCCTCCTTACAGAAGAAGAATGATTCGAATATCGTCGACCATATGTTCACTTCGGGCACCAATGACGACGGCAATTCCCCCCTTTCTCTCCGCGTTTTCCCCGCCAAGCTCATCACTTTTATGTTCGAGTTCCTTAAAACCCCTCCTTTTTGGGTGGTTGAAAAGTCTCGCAATTCCACCCTTTGTGTAAACGTTTTTGTCACCCTCTTATCGCCGCAGGATGTCCTTTTCTTTCCTTCTTCAAACCCTATCCTGGTAAGCTCCTTTTTTAAGTGGGTTCTTTGACCCCCCATTCTTTGCGGCCGAACTATTCTTCCACTGCCCCGGCTCCCCTTGCCTGCTTTTTTCTCACCTGCCAAAACAAGCTGAATATCTTTCCTTCTTTTCCCATCCTCACACAAACTCCTACAGCCTCCTTTCCGAAAGATGTTCAACCGGAATACTCCCCCAAGGGTCTGTTCTTTTGCTTTCGTTTGTTTGTTGACTCCCCTTTCACGCTGCCAAGTACATTCTCACTCGGCGAAGTCTTGCTATCCCTGACCATTTGCGCTCTTGGGATTTTCATTACATTCGAACATCCCCCAAAACTCACTCCTGCAGGCAACCTTGGCCAAGCTTTCCGCCCCCGGTCCATCCCAAACCGAATCAAAGAAGTTTTCTCTCAGATTGTCTCTTATTCGCGGCTCATCGGCTCGCCTCTTTTTTTTTCCCCACCTCCGTGTTTCCTTCCACAGAGTTCGTTTTTCCGCCCCCCTCTTTCCTCCCCTATGCGATAATTTTCTCTCTTGACAATAATGGTCTTCCCCCCTCGTCTCTCGGAAGCCAGGTCGACTTCAGTTCTGTCTTCATGATTTTTTTCCTTTTCACAGGCCGACCTTTTGTGTCCTCCCTACCCTCCCATCTACAGAGAGACTCTTCCCCGGCCAGTTCTTTTCCGGCACGGCCTGAGCCAGTGCAAAAATCTCCTTTTTTACGGCCACCTGATGCACCCAACCTCAGACGGATTTGTTCTTCCCCTCCTTCTCCTATTTCAACCAATGATGGAAATCTGGTGACGGTAAGCTCCCAAACCTTTGCGACTGTCGGTCCAGGTTTTACACTACCCCCTCCCCTACGTGAGGCTTTCCTTGGGAGGACACGTCAGACCTCCCTCCCCTCTCCGAGCTTAGGAAATAGATAGAGTTTATGAGGGCATTTTAGTCAACTCCGTTCTCTCAATTTGCTTCGGCACAGTACACAAAGTACTTTAGTCTTTTTCCTTTTCCCGTATCTGTAAACATTACTTATATACTTCTTCTCTTTCCTATGGGACTTGCAGTGATCCCCCCGCTCCCCCGCATCACCCGCGGCCGCTTTTCTTGAAGATTCCTGACCGCGGGCGTCAATTCCCCTGGCGGGTGAATATTCTATAACGTCCTTACCCCCTTCTCGTTCCACCCAAAACTAAACACTTCTGCTATATCTTCTTTCCTCTTCTCGAATTTCTACCCCGTCACGGTTTGAAGCAAAGGGCTTCCGCGTGGCTGCGCCCCCTTTTTTTTTTTGTTCCACTTCCCTTCCCCTATTTGACATAGTTTTTCGCGAAAAACTCTTTATTTCCCCCTTCGCGTCAACTTTGACTGCAATCCTCCTGACCCCTTACTTGATCCTCACCCTTCGAAAACGTCCCCAATCCGGGTGGCGTCCCAACCCGCATTGCATGTGCGTGACATCCCATACCTCTCTTTTTCTGTTTGATTTTCTTTTTTCCTCAGAGGCAATCTTGTCTATGTAGGTTCTATAGTTTCCACCTGATTGTGAGTTTTTCTCTGACATGTCCTCCCCCAATTTGAGCTGATGTTTCTTTATTCGGTTTCAGTTCCCTTTTGACATTTCTCCTTATTTTGGTCTAGTCGACCCTTTCTCGTAGCTTTGGTTCCCCTCTCCTTTCCCTTCCTCCCTCCAATGCGGAAGGAAGCATGTCTAAATTTTGTATCTCCTTCAGAAGGACTATAGACGCCAGAAGTTGTAGTTTTTCCGCTCTGAGTGTCGCCGGCTTGGCCCCTCTGCGTTTTTAGTAATGGCGCCCTGAAGGGTCAGTCACAGCGACCGTTTTTCTTCTTCCTTTTTTCTTTGTGACAGAAGAACATAGGAATGCCAATACCGCTTCAACTCTGTACTTTACGTTACGACGCTTGCAAATCCCGTAAATTTTTCTGTACGTGCAGATCAATCCTCGCTTCCCCGTTCCCCCTTCCTCCCCTCTAAGAGGCATTATTACTCTTTTTTTGACAATCCTTTTGAATTCCTTCTCCTTTCCTCCATGTCAGGAAGCGTTAGTAGTTCTATAGGTTTTGTTCCCCTTCAGCTGAAGACCCGCGACCCCTTTCTCGTCAGTCCCTCTGGACATATGTTGGTGATTAATCGGGTTTTTCCCCTTCTCTTCTTTTTCTAAGGTTTTATTTTCCCAAATGCTTTTGTTGCTTTTTCCTTTTCCACCTTCACGAAGAAAATCTTACTGGGAGCCCTGGCTTGCGTCCTCTTGTGTTAATGAGCTTCCCAAAACCCACTTTTTGTTTCCCTTTTGTCACGTCCACGCATCTCCTGAAAAATCGTTAACTTTCATTCTCCCTGTTCCAGCGCTCTCGGGGGTTAACCTACTTTTTTTCTTAGACCATCCTCCCCATCGTGACCTCGGCGGTGCGCTGCTCCCCCTTTTGAAATCCTCGATCGTAAGTCCCTGCTTCCGTCTGACGAGAGAGAAGACTTAAGTCGAAGTACTCCTTTCCCTCCCTGCTATTGCTTTGTCGGAATTGCTGCGGGAGGTTTCTTCATGGGGTGAGTAGTAGCCGTTTTTTTTCGTCGTCTTTTTTCTTTCCCTTCCGACCCTTCTCTCCTATTTCTTACTCGCTTTTCTTCCATACCTTCCTGGCGCATTGCCAATGCTGACTTCGTGGAGGGCTCACCCCCCCTCCTCCCTCCAGCTGACTTGAGTGAGTATTCAGTTGCCTTAGTTTGTTTTTTTTCCTTTTCCTTGTCTGTCCCGATGGTTGGTTCTCATTTTTCTCAGCTATCTATGTCTTTTTAGATGGATTTGCAACTTCCATCTCTCCAGTGTCTGGCCGTTAAGAAATATGCGCCGCCACCCCCCCCCCCAACCTTCTTGTGGTGTAATTGCCGGAAGCCCCAAGATCATTAATGCGTTGAGTTTCCCCTTCTAGTTTCTTGGACCTACACATTCCACAGGCGTGCGATATTTCGTTGTCATCCTCCCCTCCTTCTTTAATTTCTCTTCTTTAACCACACATGTCGACTCTCCTTCCTTTTCTTCTCCGATTGAACCTCCTCTATGAAGAGTTACTTTTTTTCCTTTGTGAATCTTGACCCTTCTCCCCATAGTGTAGCAACTCAGGCGAATCATGCGTTCCTTCTTCGTATTACTTCCCGGGGGGGCTTAAGTATTCGCTCCCCCCCCTTCTTAACCCTGAGGGTCCTCTTTATTCTAGTGAAGTGGTTTTCTCTTGCGGCCCTGGCTCCTCTTTTTAATGGAGAGTCTTTTAGGAGAGAGAACCCTCTTTCCTTCGCCTTTCGCCCCCCATCTTCTAGATGCGAGGAGTTCTTCAATCTCCCTTTCCTCCCTCTCGCCATACGGACTAGTGTTCAATCCATTAGCCTGCCCTTGTGAATGACTAAGTTTTATTAGGATCTGCGGATTTGTCCCCTCAGGACCGGATACCGATTTCTTCTTTTGGTCCTCTTTTCCCCCTCTTGCTTTCAGCAAGAGCCGGGAGTAGGTCATCGCTTTGCCTTTCACTCGTTCTTCGTCTCTTCTCTAAAGGTAAAAGAAGTTAATGCGCGTAGTCTACTTTGGGACTTCGCCATACCGAGGCTAGCTCGTTTTCCCCCCCTGGCACTCCACCCCCCCCCGATTTTTCTCTCAGTTTTTCTCTCTCTCCACTCTCAATGAAATCGCGTGCGTTTAGGATCCAATTCTGTTAGTAGGGAATGGCCTCTTTTCGAAAAAATTCTCTGATATTGTGACCTTTCTTGAGAATTCTGGTCTCTTTGAGCCACCATTCCCTCTCTGCCCCCCCCCCTTCTTCTTGTTTTACCCTATCGTATGAATCTTCGGATTTTTCATACCGGTCAGGTAAGGGACCGTTCCAAAGCTTGCTGTGCCTCCAGTATCCGCATCGCTTTCCGCTCCACTTCCTTCTCTCCTCCATATCGCCACGTTCTTCAATTCCTTCCCCCTCCTTTTCGAGCACAGTTCACTCGTATCCGGCGTCTACGGAGTGCTGGATGTTCTTCGAGTCCTGATGCCTTCTTTTTTCGGTGTCGCACGGTCACTTACTTTCTTTTTTTCTTCGACATGCGTCTTCTCTCACGCGCAGCCCTATTGATCCCTGTGTTTCACCTTTTTTTCTCCATATTCCCTTCCAAAGTTGTGTTTATCAATGCCTACCTCTAGGAAAGGAACCGCGTTGTGTATTCTTTTCAGCCTGGAGATTTTTTTTCAAAAAACCTTGCTGTTTATGTTACCCCCCCAGATCTCAATTTTGCATCCCCCTTCTTCTCTCGAAGTATGTCCAATTCCTTCCAAATGTGTATTTTCGGCCCTTGATTGGGAACCGCACCTCTCCGTATGTCCTCTTTTCAGTAAGAGCTTTATATTTTTGTTCTCTGGTATTTTCCTCTATCTTTGCGTTCTTTCCTCGTCCTTTGAAGACTCCTTTAGCACTGGTGAATGATCTCCTCCCCCTCCGCCCTCAGCCATAACACTCTTTTTCTTAGTTTCCTTATCTGCCCTGATCCACCTTTCAGATGGAGCCCCTATCTAGTCTTTCTCTCACCTCTTTTTTGGGCTTCTCTAGTTTCCTCCAGCGGAAAGGTGGAGAATTGCTTACGGTCCAGATCTCCCTCCTGACCCCCATATTGTTAGTCCCCTCCTTTTTCTCTTCATCCCTGGGTTCTTTTTCCAGTATTTATACGAGTCCTGCGAAATTCGAGAAAGAAGCATTCGCCCTCTTAAGCCCCCTTCGCGGTACTGAAGCTGCCTTTCGTCTTTTCCCTCAATTTCTGAAAACTACTAGGTCCTTGCATTGGTCACTCTTCGATAAGTAAAGTAGTGATTCTATTATTCTTCTTTTTTTTTCGACGACTTTCCACCCCCTCCCGGTTTTTTTGAACATCTCCAAGCGGCCCAGTCCTTCCCCTCACGTTTCGCGGGCCTTAATAGAGTTATGTGCGTGATCCCAATCTTTTTCCCTGAATATGGATAATTTCCCCTTTTAGTGGAAAGCTTATTTTTCTAAAGAAGTTGCTTCCTTTTTTCCGCGCCACCTGATGTTCGAAGATGCTTTCCCCTTTCCTTATTTGACAATTTGAGACACACCCGCCTTTCCGCCTCCCTCCATCTCCCTAACTCCTTCTGGACATAGACGCTCACCTATTTTCACTTCTCCTGATTTCCGTCCCTCAGGAATCTCCATGCGGGCTGATTGGATGCGCGTTCCCTTTGTTTCTTTTTCCTCTTTGCTGCATTCTATGTGAGTGAGTAGGGTGTCCATTTCATCTGGTCGTTCACAGTTCTCCTTTTTTTTTTCCCCCTTCAGTATTGATTCTATCTGCTTTCAGAAGAGCATCGCTCGCCCCCACTCCTCAGTTTTTGTTTCCCAGTCGAGGCCTGTCTCTCGCTATCTGCTAGGTTTCAACCGGTTCCCTCCCATCGAACTTGGTGACACAATCCCCTTCCCGATCTACACGCGATTTTCCTTCCCTCTTTCCTCCCTCTCATTTGAGAGTGTTTTCGCTCTTCTCTCAAACTGAAAACTCGTGGTGGAGTTTTTTTTTTGTTTTTCCCATTTGTCGGACCACTATTCCTAGCATAGATCTCGAGGCGATTTCCTTTTCCCGGTTACAAGGGATAGATTTCTTCTAGAAGCCATTGATTGAAGGTAAGCGTCTTTCTTTTCTTTTCCTCTTCTTGGTGCATTCAAGTCTCCATGAGGTCGAGTCATCTCTTAACGGACTGAAAGCTTTGCTCCCTTTTTTCTTCAACGAGAAGATACTATCCCGTAAGGACTTCATTTCTCCTTCCTTTTCCCACGTCGGCTGGTCTTTCCGCTAGTTCTGCATGGGCAGGAGACACTCAATTATCTCTCTCCTCTCCCCTCTCAAGGTAATGGGGCGGGGGCAAGATGCTAGGATTGCGCGTTCCTCCCAGCAGACTCTATCTCCCTTTGCCTCTTTCCCACTTTTAAAGGACGCCCTCCCCTTTCCTACCAGTTGCAGCGAAAAAACACCATTCCCCCCGCCAATCGGACCCTCCGGTTACTCCCGGGAAGCTTGGTAGCACGTTGGCTCTTCCTTTTCGTTATCAGAAGGCCCCAACATTCCCCGCCTTCTGTTCTCTAGTTGAGCCACTATGGTTTTCCCCCCTTGGGCAACCCCTTGACCGTCCTGAACGCTGCTTTGGTTTTTCTTAATTATGAGCCATCCTATCCTTTCTTTTTCTCTTTGCAAATACTTTGGGGGTGACCATTCTTTCACTAGTCTGTTAACGATATCCCCCACGACTGCCCTCCGTCGGAAATTTTTCTTTTTACCACAATCTCCCTTCTTTGCAGTCATACGTTTTTGACAGATAGTGGTTGTATGAATTGCATTAACCACACTGCGGGGCGGTTTTTTTCCTTTATCCTTGAGATGAGATTTATTGACGACAGAGGTACCCTTTATTTGCATCCCTGCCACCATTATCACACAATCTGACTCTTACACTTCCCATGCTTTTGTTACACGGACCCATAACTAACAATTCAGTTTAGGGATGCGGGTTATTGTTGACCTCCTTCCTCAGGCCTTCACTGCTAACGGATGAAACGCTTCATCCTCTTCTCTCTTTCTTTTGAATGCATTATCAACTGTCCAAAACCAACTTCCCGCCTGGTCAACCATCTTCCCAATCCGCCCCCCCCCCCGCAATCCGCACCCCTCCCGCCTTCCTGCCGATGCGCTTTCGGACATTCCTCGTCATCTCTCCGCCTTTTTCTTTAACAAGACGAGGATTTCACAATTTCTACACCTCCTTATTCTCCTTGACGATACTGTGATTAGCCGCGATCCCGGATTTAACCCTATCGGCTTACTGCGGTGAATCCTTTCGATTTTCCTTAGATGTCGGACTTAACAACCCGTCGCCCAATGATCAGATGTTTTGGTCCTCCTTCCAATCCAGACTGAAATAAGACTCTAGTTTCCTGTTATTTCTCTTCTACCCGGGCACTTCCCCCTCTTTCCCCCAGATCTTTCCTTAAAAAGACCATTCTTCCAACAATAATACTGAGAGCTTCTTCAGGCCGGCTTGATGCCCAATTGCCCTTTTTTTCAGTCCTCTTCCAAACCCTTGCGATGTTTTTGTTCTCTAAACTGAAATATCTGAAACGACTCTTGCTTTGATGACTCTGTCTTACACTGTCGATTTCCTTCTCTTCTCCCAGCTAACCTCATCAAGAGAATTTCTTCGGGTCCTTAGCTAGTTTCTGCAGGAACTTAGTCACTCCTCCCTAGATGAACGATTCCTCTAGTCAACATTAACACCTTCATTGAGGTTGAAATTCTTCGTCCCGTTTATTACCATATTTCTTTATTTCATGCATAGGGCTTCTTCCCACTGACAAAGCATCATCACGGGAGGATGTTTTTCTCGGTAGATTACGGCCCTTTTCTCACTTATCACAACAACGACGGAGGTTGACTATAACGCCTCTTACTTCTCTTCCTCTCTTGCACCCTACCCCTTCGTCTATCTTTCCTTTTTCAGAAGTTTCCCTACCCTTCCGGTTGAGAAACACTTCTTCCTCTTGGCGGTCGCCTTTTTTTGGGCACAAACTGCTACGGCCCTGATTTGAAATCCTAACCAATGGGTACGTTTTTTTCTTTCCCCTGGCAACTTTCCCCTGCCAAAACCGAAGCAAATCCCCAAGGTCTCCAAAAGTACCAACTCTTGTGTTAGACTCTACCTATTCGTGTTGACTCAT
>Ga0179593_1280869_pt1 | contig 12569 bp, 11 predicted proteins | sample CZODoug2_1_08_16_FD_185931 | JGI IMG/M metagenome (GOLD analysis project Ga0179593, IMG submission 185931) | Vadose zone soil fungal communities from Angelo Coast Range Reserve, California, USA - CZODoug2_1_08_16fungal (PacBio error correction) | ecosystem: Environmental > Terrestrial > Soil >... | reverse complement strand
CACGTTCCCCCTCTTTCCCTCCGTCGCCGAAACGTCTCCCTGCTGGATTTCTTTTGAAGCATATCCTCCTTCTGGGGCCTTTTCTAAGGGATGTCCTTTTACGAAAGGATGATGGCTGCTTCAACTTGTCTCCCGTGTCAGGCGAGTGGCCCTTTTTTTTGACCAGATTTCCGCAGTGGGTTTTTTCTCTTCTCTCCGTCGGCCTCTTGTGTCCGTTCCGGTTGGTTTTTTTTGTTGTAGTTGGCCGATCGCGGTGCCCTTTTTGCCGAACGCGCTTTTTTTCTGGATGATGAGAGCTTTTCTCCCTCCCTCATTCCCCCCCTCTTTTTTAGCAACTCAGTCAATCTTCTGTTTTCGAGTGAGTATGCCGGTTGCGTTCACAGACAGTTAAGTTGGCCTATCCCTACCATTGGTGCTAACACCCTTTCCCTCCTTTCTTTGGTTGAGCTCTTTATTCTTTCTGTTTTTTCCCTTTTCGAAGGAAGTCGTGGTAGTTTGTTTTCTTTTTTCTTGAAGGCTTGCTTGCGGTGCTTTCACACCCCCCGGGATTCCGGCCATTGCTGAATGCATTACCTAGCAATTGATGCGTCATTTTTCCCATTCCCCGAATTCGTTGATCAAACCCTATCCCCCCCCTTCTTAATGAAGCCTTGCGCTCATCTCCCCTCCTAGGCTCTGTTACCGGACGTATTTGTTGTAGGTTGTTTCTTTAACGTTCAAAAGGGTGTGGGAGATTTTTTCTGTTCGTCCTACCGCACAACACAACCGAACCCCCCCCCCCTGCATCACGTTTCAGTTCCGTTTCCCGACTCCCCCCTTCCCCAAGTCGTCTTACTTTTCTCTTTCCCGCAGGGAGTGTTTCGTTCTGGAACCCCGTCCGGTTTTAGTGTTTTGTCTTTAGACTTTTTTGAGAACCAACCCCCCTTTTCCTCGAGAAGGAACGAAGCTTCTTTTCTTTCTGCGCCGAAGCGTTCCTCCCTTAACTCACCGTATTCGTTTTTTTAGCTCCTCCCCTTTGTCGCCGTCCCTTTTTTCTTTTTGTAATCCAAAGTCTTTTTGCACTAAGGCCCTGATGACCTATCCCCTCGCCGCTTTTTCACCCCCCCGCGCCTTATTGTCCCCAAGAGAAGTTAAACATGGCTTCTTCTTCCCTTCTTCGCCTCACTCTTCCCCCTCTCAAAAATCCCACTCTTGACCTTTTTATTCTAAAAAACTCTCCTTTTGCTTCCTCTAATTCTACCCATTAATATACTTGACGGTCAAATAGCAACTTTCCCCCGCCGACTTTTTTCTTAGCGTCATGTAACCCCCGCCCCCATATCATAGGAACACTTTCTTCATTCGTTATTCTTACCTGCCGTGTTATTTTCCCCAGGGTGGAAAAGAAGGGTTTCACGTCTGATGTCCCCCCTTTTGCGGACTAGATCCCCCTCCGCCTCTTCCATTGCCGTTCTTTGAGCTGCTTCAATTCCGAAGACAACCAAATGATGTCGGTAAGAACGGGACTCTCCCCCGCAGATGGGGCCCCCTAGAAGCAGAACGGGCCAATGTTCTTTCATGGGAGCCCGTGACCCCCAGTCACCCCGTCGTTCCAAGCCTGTATCCTGATACGCCTCCCCCCCCTATTCGGAGCGCCCATTCCCTCCCAGTCTTAATAGCATTTCTCCTCCTCCCTTTCCTACTTTTTCCTTTCCCTCGAAGTAGCTATGTCTTGATGCGAGTGACTGTCCGATCGGGTGCCGGCGGTCCTTCGACATGACGCGGTTCTTTTGATTGTGAAGAAGACCTTTCCCCTTCTTTGACAGCCCTGCGATTTTCCACCCTTTTTCCTAGCTTTTGGTTTAGTCCGGGCGTTTTCGCCAATCGCTTGCCTCCCTGCGGTACTTGCTGCTTTGTCGCCTTCCTTAATTGGATTTTTCCCTTCCTAGTAAGCCCCAGTGCGTATTAATTTTGCCACCAGGCTGTCATAGCCCATCTTCTCCATGGATCCGGGTGACCCGTCCTTCCTCCGGCCGATGTCCTGCCTTTCTTTTTTCGTCAACTCGTCGGAACAGGATGTCGGACTCGATTCGCCGTTGTAGGTTTCCTTTCCCCCCTTTCCAGTTCCCCACCGGCCGATTTTTTTTTTTGCCCTGACGGGTCCCATCTCCCCTACGTTGGTTGTGAAGATCACTGCCCCCGAAACTGATTGTCCCCCGGTTTTTTGGGCCCGGCTGCCCTTAGAAACTTCTCACCCCAACGGTTCTTCAATCCCCTTTTTTTTTCTATCGCTTGACGTCCCACGCCGACTGTCCTCCTCTTCCCGATCGCACCTCCGTTCCTGGCTCGATTCTTTTCTGATGTGGTCCTGAGTCTAAGGAGATGGATTCTCGCTTCTATTCGATCCAGAGCCCTTCTCCTTCCATCACACCCCCCCTCTTCCCCCCGGCAAGGGTGTAAGGAACCTCTCTTTCCCCCAACGGCCTGACTTACGCCAGAAGTTGTTAAAGGCAGTACAGCGGCATTCTTCCCAGATCAAGATGCGCTTCTTTCCCCGGATGTCCCACCTCAATCCCATCAGAAGAGAGCTCCACTGGACGAACTCCCTTTGACTTAGATGGGCCCGGTAATCGTTCGCGAAATTCTATTGCTGACTAAACCGTTGTCTCGAAGCTCAGTGGTCGACGCCCCTATCCCTTTTCTCACATGTTTTTTTAACTCCTTTTCTTGTCGCCTCTAATTCATTCGCGACAAAGAAGAGGCTTTGTGTCCCCCTCGCACCGTTTTTTCTGCGGTACTTTTACCTCCCATCAGTTGAGTGTGGTCTGTCCTTGTGACGGACAATCGTACACCCCGTGACATGCCTTCCTTTATACGCGCTTTTTGCCCGGCCCTTTGCCCCCCCTGTAGATGCCCAGGCATTGCCACAACTTGACAGCGAACAATGGTGGTCCTCTTTTTTTTTTCTCTTTTTCATTGACGTGACCCTTTTTTTTTGCCTCCTATGAGAGTTTCTTTTTTTCCGCCTACTGACGTCTTTTCTCCACCGTTTGAGGTCGACTATAGCCGATTGTCATCCCAGTCTCTTTGACCTTTAGCTATTTCCCCCCGATTTCACCCTTTCGAGGTGTGCCAGCATTCTTCCCGTGTGGGTTTTTTTTTTTGGAGAGTGCTATTATTCCTTCCTAAGAAGGAGAGACCACCTGTGTCTTCTAAGCCCTCTTTCTGGATTTCGCTTGGATGGTCCTTTGTCTCGTTGGAGTTCTCGACTTCTCCACCGGCCTTGGCCACGTTCCCCTCTCTCCCCCTGAAGAATCGTGCTTCGGGCATCGCCCCACTTCACGTTGATCGTTCACCTTCAGTCTTCATCGTCAATGTAATCCGAAGTCGTTTTCTTCGAGCTATTTCCTCTTTTCCAAGTCTCCAAAGAATCAATGATTCCCCTTTCAGTCCCGTGCCTTCTTTCCATCGACTCGACTTCGAGACTTCTTTTTTTTTACAGTTTTTCCTGTGAGGGAATGACTGCTGGATTTTCTTATGCACCGCGTTGTATTGCTTTTCGGTTCCCCCTCCAAGACTTCCCCACTGGGGTGTACGTACCTCAACCCTCTCACCGATCGGCCGGTTACCTACTCCTTAGTAAGGCTGTTATCGGTGTAACTCAATTTGATTGGGAAGTAAAGACCCCAAACTGCGAGTGGCTTCTTTCCTCCTTCGTATTGCGCCTCCTCTGACTTTTTTTCCGATTTTAGGAGAGAGCGTGCAGGGAAATTTCTTTCCTCGCCGTTTGTTTGTCCGACCCCTTCCCCTCCCGCTGTACTCGAAAAGCACCCTCCCCCCCCCCCCCCCCTACAAACGATCGAGTCCACCGCCCCCCCCGACGGAAAATCTATACCCCCCCCCAGGGAACCTTTTTTCCCAAGTTGTGTACCGCTTACACAAATGAACCTCTGGGATCACCGCAATCCGCAAGACCTAGATTGACTCTAGTTCGAATCGGTAGTTGTTGCAATTCTCGCTATTTCCCCTCTGAATCCTCTTCGTTGACACTGTCCCTCTTCTGCAACAGTGCCCCTGACCCCCTACGACCACCACTTCCCAAACCCCCCCTTTCCTCTGAAAACAGCATAGCCGACGGCCCTTGGCATCACCCCATGGCGGCCCCCCCCTTCCACACCTTTTTCCCCCGCGCCTGATTCTTTGGCCAGTCCTGTGCATCACGGTCATTAGGCCGAGACTTTATTTCTGTGTAGATGTTATATTACTTCAGGCTAACTTTTACGGCGACTTTTCCCTCTGTAAGGCATTGCCCGGCGCCTTTCTATAGTTCTTGGACAATGTGTTGGCCCCCGCCCCTGATAGTTCTTACTCGCGGCGGAGGAAGGTAAAGATTTTTTTTGTGCGTCTTCCCGTATTTTGATATTTTCTCTCCCTTTTTCTCAATTCTCTCTTTTCTATACTTTCCCCTCGAAGTAGGGTCCCCCCGTGTTCGTGCTATCACAAATGAAGTTTGCTTTAGTTTTTCTCTACGAACCAATCTGTAGTCCTCCTTTCTTGCCCTCTTAGTTTAACATGATTCAGCTTTTCGCCCCGACGACGTTTTTTTCCCCCATGTGTCCGTTGCTTGTGTGTCTGCATAGTCTCTCTGCGTTGGGATTTAGCTTCTTCCCTCTGCTGAAAATCTCTAGATTTTACTCATCTTTTTTGGAGATGTTTTACGGCAATCGCTCTTCCTCTCTCTTCCTTCAAACGCAGTCCCCGACATCTTTGTAATGATTTTCACCCCAGACTCTCCTTTCAAGCTTTCCCCTTCCCTCTTCTGAAGGAAAACTCTGTTCTTTTTCCGTCGTCAGCGTGGTAAATCCGTTTGGTGTCTTAGGGCACCCCCTCCTTTTTTTTTGCACTGTTTAGATGTCAGACACCTTGTAATTAGATACGGTGTCCCTTTGCCGATCCTCTCTCGTTGCTCCGACCCCTCGCCTTGCAAACACGTTCGATCAATACACCCCCCCCCCCGCTCCTCTTCTGGTCCCCTCCCCTTTCCTACTCCTCCAATCCAAACATGAATCCTAGGGGGTCCGTTTGAAAAAAACAAATGTTCCTGCGTATCCCCTTTCCCCCCCTCTCCTGTCCACTCTTCTTCCGGCTTTTTCTACCTGGAGTCGGCGATGAGCGGCGATCAATGGACGCACTGTCCCTTTGTCTCTTTGCTCCCTTTGATGCCATTCTTTTCTTCTCCTTCACGGCTGGAACTTCCCCTCTCCTGAGAGTGGAAAGGGGGTGTGAGTTTTGACCGCAATTTTTTTTTTTCGTCCCGACTACTTTGGCTTTGTGGTCCCCCCCTACGGGGGTTTTTTTCTTTGTCCCTCTTGCCTTTTTTTTGAAACTGGTGCCGCACTTTTATGGTCAGACGAGGATGATGAGAGATTTTTCCTCGACAGCCCCTCTTCCCAACTGACCGAAGGCTTCTCCCTTTTCCTTATCTTCCTGTCCGGTTTTTTATCTTCTTCCGGTGTCTAAATGAGGTTTTTTTCTTTCAATGGTCTGAACCCAGTTTTGGTGGTGATATCTTTTTTCCTGTGACTTTTTCGGTGCGATAACGTTTCTTCTTTTGGTGGTTTCCTTTGTCTCCTTCTCGTGGATTTTTTCCTTTTCTTTTCACATCGCTTTCTCTTGCCGTCGCTGCGCCGCAGAGCATTTTTCCCTATTAATTTATGTAGAAATCTCCCTTTGATCTAGAACACTCTCCTCTTTCACATCCCTTTTTTCATCCTCCCCAAGCCTCCCCCTCCAGAGGATAGGTTATATACCTTTTTTTTCGTGTCGGTCCGACACCCTGTGTTCTTTTTTGGACTAGAAGACTTTGAACGCACCGATTTTTTCTCCCTTAAGGTTCATTTCCGCCCCTTCAAACGAAATAAATTCCTCTTTCTCCCCCGTCGGGGGATAGCGTACGTTTTTTCTTCCCTTCTTCGTGCAAAACGTCCGGTTTTTATATTCCTTCCGACATCTCCTGCGAGAGGTTCTCGGATGGTCTAGCTTCCTAATCTTTTCTTATTTCTCCTCTCCCCTTTCTTTGTCGGTCTTCCACCGTTCCACCCTCTCGTAGTGGAGCTCTTTTTCCCTCCGAACCGTCGGTCTCATATTCCTCTTAAGAGGTCTGGATGTTCCGAATTAGAAGTCACCCCCCATAGCGATTCTCCTCCTAGAAGGAGGCCCCGCGTCTCCGTTTCTCTTTCCCCCCTCACGCCTCCCCAAAAACCCTCCCCCCACTCCCGAAACTTCAGTGATGCAGAAAAAATTTCCCTTGCACAGTCTCACTAACCAGTATTTCCCCCTCTTCGGGAAATTTCGTCTCCCTCAACAACTCAGTATTGTATCTTCCAGGTCAAAGCACCGTCCTCGTCGGCCCCCCCCCCCTTCCCGTCTTCGCTTAGCGTATCTCCCTTTTTTCCACCCCTGCTCCACTTAGGGGTGGAAACTTTGATTCCCTTCAGTGACAATTTCCCTTTGCTAGAGTTCATCCGCCTTGTCCCCTCTCAGGGGTGTAGAGATGGTTCCCCCCCTTCCCTTTTCACTGATTTCGTTGCCCCCTGGTTTCGCCCTGACACCAAGATGGAGATGGAACCGTTTTTCTCCGAGACTGCGAGGTTCCAGAATGGAATCTTCTTTTGAACAAGGTCCCCAAATCGGCCTCCCCAGCCTTTCTCCAGTGATACGATTATCCTCGGCTTCCAGGTTTCTCTCCCGCGTTCCCCCTCCCCCTTTTCCAGAAAGTCAACCTTTTTTTCCTAGATTAATTTTCTTGCTGCGACACACTTTCCCCTCGTCTGATTTTCGTCTCCGTCTCCGCGGACTCGGGATCTTGAAGACCTTACCTTTTTCATGAGGTGAATCCCTGTTGAGAAGGGGACACCCACACTGGTTTCCCTTTCTATTGTTAGACTGGGCCTTCATCGCCAGTTGCGGCCCCCCCAGGAATTGTCTGCCCCCTGATGGGTAAATTTTTAGGTGATTATCCCCCTCATCAGAAGTCGCGCCTGGGACCCCCCCCCCGCTTTCAACTCGTCCCCTTCTTTACACGCTTTCCAGACGATTTTTCTCCCCCTCTTGGTCGGCCGTGTTTGTCTTCCTAAGATGCCCGCAACGTCATTCGTTTCGATCGGACCGTTTTAGATTTTTCTTCCCTCAACAGGCCAGTCACCCCCCCCAGGTCCCTCGGACGTTTTCTTCCCCCCTTCTTTACCATCCTCGTTGCTTTTTTTTCTGATGAGGCCATTGACGCCATAGTAAGTTTTTCCTTTTTTACGTTTTGCTCTCCCCTCTACCCCCTTTCAGCCCACCCACTTCAGACCGTAAATCCTTTTCTCTAGGCTCAAAACATTCCCTCCTCAGTCCGAGAGGACGATCCTCTCGTTCACCGCCTTTGATCCCTTGTTCGATGTCCCTCTTCCTCGCTGTGTGGTCCGATGCGTTCCCGGCGAATGGGGATTACCCCTCCTCTTATGCCGAGTCCCTCCCTGATGCCCTCATGGGGCACCTTTTACCCAGGACGTTTGGCGGCACTGATTTCTCTCCCTGAGACCCACCCCCCTGCAACTGACGCCATGGGGGAAAGGTAGAAAACGAGATCCCCCTCCTACAGGTCTTCACCTCATCCCCTAGCGCTTGTTCGTCCTTCCGCCATGAAGTTCCCATTCTATTTCTCAATAACTTTTTCACAGTCGAACGTCACTTTTTTTTGTTGAGGGACCCCCTTTCCTGCCATCTTCCCCCTCTATGCCTCCTTCCCCAGTTTGCAGCTTCTTTACTCGGTTTTTTCTACCCTGATCCACGGTACCCGCTTTGCCCAATCCCGTGGTCGTTTTTCTCCCGCCGAGATAATCATGAGACCCCTCCCAAGTTCTGATTGGTGCAACATACTCCCCGCTTGTGGCCATTGCGGTCCCCTTTTGATTTCCCCTTAGTGGGCTGATCCTAACTGGAAGCCCCCCCCTAGACAAACAAAGGCCAGTTACCCGGAGGATGACTAGTCGCGCCCCTTGAACCCGCTTTAGTAGAAGCCAGGCCCCTTGAAACAATGGATTTCCCCTCTGTAAGCAAGTATTGATATACGGCCTGCCGATTATTTTGAGGCCCTTTGATTGACATTTTTCGGTCCTCCCTAGGCGTGTGAGTGCGCGATTGAACTAGACAGAGATCCTTGAAACGACCTGTATCTTCAAGCATGGCAAATTCCTCTTTTTGCTCCTTCACCAGCATCGTTTTCCCCTCTTTTTTCTCTTTTTGTCGTGCTCTTTCTTCCCAGTCGATTTACAGACACCTCTTTCCCTTTTCTTTTGCTGAGTAACTTTTTCTCGATTCCGCTGCTGGCCCTTTCCCTCTATGTCATAGGCCCTGGAGTTCTTTTTCCTCTTCCTAGACTTTGGATATACTCCCCGCTAACTCAGGAAGTTGACGGTTTTTCCGGGCCTCGCCTGACCGACATCACTTACTTCCTATCAAAAATTTTTCATGATCTCCAATAAGATACTCTCTTTTTCAGTTACGAGATCTTCCCTCCCTCCCCCGAAACCTGCTGTCTTGCACAGGCTTTCCCCCCCCAGGTCCTCTCCCGCAGACTTAGCATCATCCCTCACGTTATTTTCCGGTCCCTTGAGGGGCTTGTCTTACCTTTTCTGAAGTCCCTCCCCTCTGGTCTTGCCCGGTCGAGCTCCCGACTTTCAAAGGGGGTTAATTACCTTTCAAACGCCCCCCCCCCTCTGGAAGTTTTTTCTCCCTTTTGCTGTGTAATGGATGGAATCCACCGTGTTTTTTTGGGGTCTTGTTTTGTGCAAGTAACGCGACACCAGGAGTCTTTTTTCCTATAAAGTCTCCTCGATGGCATCAGGCCTTTGCTCCTGATTCGCTGGGTTGCTCTGCTTTGTTTTTTCCTCACTACAGTCCCCCATGCCGGATGTGAAAAGCCCCCTAGCTCAGTCCCCCCCCCTCACCTTTAAACAAAAATCAAAACGAGACTGAGATCTAACATCCCCATAGACATTTCAACATAATAAACCCCAACCTTTCTTCACTTTTTCCCCCCCCCAAGCCTCCAAGAAGTCCCCCCCTCTCCGCATTTATCAACCTCCCACTCCCCGACTAAGAGGTAATTTTGATTTCCTTTATATGCCCCTCCTAAGATCCGTCGTTGAAATTGATTTTTTCGCTTTCTTTTCCACCGCTCTTCTCCTCGCTTACCCCCGCCGTGAGGAAACAGTGCCAACATCTCCCCCCCCCTGAAGACCCCACGGACCCCCCCCCCTTCACCCAAGCAACCCTCCGTCAGATAAGAGAATCCCCCCCATTGGGCTTCCCTTTTCAAACCAATGTCCACTCCTGCCTCTTCGCCCCCGGTTGACTTTCCTTCTTTTCACATGTTAACAGAGACTTGCCTCCTTTTTGTCCTATAGTCCTGCTTTTTCTTCCTCCTTTCCCTTTTGTGATTTTTTATTGATTTTCGACGGATGGAGGAGACTCCCTTTTAAGATCTTTTCCCTTCCACTTTTGGTGGTTCCCCCCTTCCCTCCCCTTCTTTTCATGGGTTCACTTCCCCGGAGGTAGCCCAGGCCCCTTTAGATGCGGCCCGACCCCGGCTTTTTTTAATTTCCCCACATTGCCTTGACCCCCAGTTTTCCTGTCCTCCTGATCTCCTTTCCCCGAGCGAATCCCGTCCCCCCCTTTTTCCCGTAAATGATCACGGAGTTCTGCTCTATCCCCGCAGGAGCCTCCGTTGGCCTCCTATCCCCCCCCCCCCTTTTCTGCGCTCTCTTGAAACACGTCTTTTTAGTTCCCCAAAAGATTCCCTGTTCCGCTCCAGAAGTAGAACGTTATGACCCCCCTTTTCTGTGTCCCGACTGTTTCCCTTTTCCTTATTGTATCGCTGATTGCTTGCTTTTTTCTTTTTTTCCCATTGATAGGAATTGCCCCCTCCTCTTCTTTTTCCTCCTCCTCTTTTTTTTTGAGTCTCTGCCCTCCTCCCCCCCTCAGAGCTAATTCTCTCACATCGATCATGCACACCCCCCTTCCTCACGGTCCGATTTTTAAAGTTATTACTTCAGTTGTTCTCCAACAGTTTGATTTCCCCCCCAAGCTTCAGAGACGAAGCGATTTTTTTTCTAGTATCAACGTCTCTAACGTGTTTATCCTTCGATATTGCTCTTTCCGATGGCCTTTTTCCCGTCCAAGTAGATCCTGACCTCCTCCTTGGGAACCCCCCTTCTTTTCCCAAAGTACCAATCCTGTCGTTCAGAGATATTTTTTTCTTTTCCGCCCCCCTATAGACTGCCATAATCGCGGTTGGGGCGATTGCCCCACCACCTTTTCCCTTCCCCCCTCTAGTGGCACCCGGCTTAATGCCCCGTCAGTCCTGACCAAGAGTAGAAAGAAAAGGATTCCTTCGATGACCCTCCCTCTTCGGCCAGAAGCTTGCTCCTCCTCCTTTCGGAGTTTCCTAAGGTTGCTTTGATAGGATGCTGGCCGGCGGAAACCTTTGTCGCCGTCAGTGGGACAGTTTGGACAGATTTCCCAGTGGTTTTTTTTTCCGTCTCGGTGGACTGTCTTTTCTCTGAGGTGTTGTTGTCTCTCTTTGGTTTTCTGTTTTTCCAGTGTTGGCCTGTGCACGCACTATTCTTTTTTAAAGAAGTCTTGGTACTTATAGCGTGAACTCCACTCAAGAAGTCCCCCCTGTCCTATAGGAAGATCTTTCCCCCCCTTTCTACTCGTCGTCGTATCTTCTCTCTTGCCGTGTGCTAACCCCCCCTCCCTTTGTATACCCTTTTGGTTCGAAAAGGTTTCTCTGGTTTTGTTGTGATCGATATTTAGGGTTAGATTTTCTTTTCTGCTCGACCCCCCCCTTTCTCTGGGGTGGCCGCTATTCCCGTGTCTCTTGGATTGCCGTTGCTTTATCCCTGCGTGAGATGGAACTGACTCCCAGAGGTTGTCCCCCATAGAATTTTCTGATCTCTCATTCACCTTTCTTCCTTTATCCCCTTATTCAATGTTTGCTTCGCCCAAATAAGTGTACATACGTTTTTACCCCCCCCCGCCCCCCCCTCCCTCTTTTCCGACAGTTTTGCCACCTATGTTTTTTTTTTTTTCGGTTAAGGAAAAAACGTGTTGCTCCCTTTTTTTTCGTCGCCGGAATCCATCCCCCCCCCTCGGAGGCTGATCCCCCAGCGGTTCCTAACCGACCTCCCACTTCCAGTCGTGATAGATGAGTCTCCCTTATTCCGTTCTCTTTCAAGTTGGGTAGCCTCCTTCCTTTGGAACATTTTTCCCTAGTTTCCTTTCTTTGATAGAGCCCCCCTATTTCCATTGCAGCTGATTCTGATTGAGACTCCTCTGCGCCGATGCGTCGAATTTTTTTTCCCTTGACGATACGTCGAGGTCGGCGCTCCCGCATAACTATTTCCGTAGGATCTCAGTTTTTTTTTTCGGTGATACCAAGTCGTTTCTCCATCGTCCCTCCACTCAGGCTCTTCCCGATCGGAATCGGCCGCAGCGCCTGCATCACTACTCTTTTTTATCATAGAAGCGCCCTTTAACACAGGTGATCTTTGCTTTCCGAGTCGCTCCCCAACCCTCCGTGGGCAAAAATGTTGTGGACTTAGCCCCCCAAAGAGAAGACGGAGAAATGCCCCTTCTGTCCCATATCTTTCTGCCACCTTTGGTAGACTTAAACCTTTCGACGCTTTACGTACATGTCAATCACTCATATAGTAGGAAACCCCCTTTCTCCTTTGATCAATAGAATCTGAGTTATTCTTTTGTTCCCAGCGTGGCTTCCTGGAACGACCAGGGTTGGACAAGGCCTTTTATTTTTTTATTCATGCTAGTAAAGGGTCCTACTAGTTCCGGCCCCCTGTTCCACCTTGTGTTGTCGCGATGGTCCCCCCCTTTCTCCGCAAACACTTTTCCCTTTCTTTCTTGGAAGTAACGTGATGAAAAGCAGGTAGATTTTGGGCCAGTAGTCTACCTTACCCTCTTGGCTAATTAACTAGGCTCGGTCCTCCCCCCCTTCCCCCCAAAGACCCTGAAACTGAGACTGTGTTTTTCTCCTTCTTTTACCCTAAGAGAGTTCTAGTTTAACCTCCTTTTTCTGCTTCCCGGACTTTTTCACCTTCCTACGCTTTTTTCTTATTCCCTCTACCCCGCTTATTTGAGGTTAAGTCTCAAAAAGAGTCGGTATATCCTGACTCATGTGTCACTGTTTTCCCCTGACGGGCGACTTTGCACCCCTCTTCCGTATTCCCTCTTTTGTCTCCTTTTTATCGGGATTACCCCCCCTTTTTTTCGGCCCCAACGGGCATGTTCTCGTTTAAAGATTTGTCTAGAATTAACCCATCCGCGCCCCTCCCCCCCGTCGCCAGTTTTCCGTCTCGTCCCCCCCTCTTTTATGAAATCGAGTCCCCCTCCCTGAGTGGCCGATCGTCCGAGATTTCCCCTATTATTTTTGCTTCTACCGATGGCTGACTATATTTTTCGTTTCCTCCTTTGGTCCTTCATTGTCGATTTTTTTTCCCCTGTTGCAAACATTGACCTGAGTCGCA
>Ga0179593_1514759_pt1 | contig 12570 bp, 17 predicted proteins | sample CZODoug2_1_08_16_FD_185931 | JGI IMG/M metagenome (GOLD analysis project Ga0179593, IMG submission 185931) | Vadose zone soil fungal communities from Angelo Coast Range Reserve, California, USA - CZODoug2_1_08_16fungal (PacBio error correction) | ecosystem: Environmental > Terrestrial > Soil >... | reverse complement strand
GCTCTCTTTCTGTTTCTTTTGGCCGGTTTCCTTCCCCAACCCCCTTTCCAAGGTGACTTCCCGAAAACCCATTTTTGGTTTTTGTGGCGGGGAGATTTTTGGGAGGTTCGGTGTAACACGATACCGAAGATCCCCGGTTGCTGACTTCTGGTTTCCCCCCGTTCCTCCTCCCCAACTAAAAGGATAGACTTCTCTGATGACCCCCCTCCTGCCCGACAACTAAACGGATCTTTTTGGCTTCGACAGGGACTCAGTTGCGTCATCGTGTGTGTTAGGATATCTAATTTGCCGGGTTCCCCCCCCCTGCGCACCCAAACCAGCTTAGATTAAAAGGACTCCCTTTATTGCACAGCCAGGCATGCTCATCGTCGGGACCGTTTCTTCGCTTATGATGGATTTTTTGGCTGGTCATCCTCCTGATATTTTTTTTGCCTCGCACTGCCCCAGTTTCCCTCGCCTTTTTTGGTCTTTCTTCCTGAGCAGCCATGGCAACCATGATTGTTTCATCCCTTTTTTCCCCCTAGAGGTTTTGGGGTCCAACCCCGCCTGTGTGCTGTTGCATAATACGTACCAATAACCCCCCCCCATCCCCCATGTAGTCTTTTGACAAATAGGATCAGCGTCGCGGTCGCCTCGCCCAGCTGCTTAAGGCTGGTTGCACCCGTTGCTGTCGTTCCCCCCCAGGAAACATGCCCCACTCCCGCGTTCCTCGTTTTTTTTTTCTTCCCACTCGCGTCCCCATAAGAATTGAGAGGGATCGGGCTGACCCCGAAGCTCTGTTTCCCGGAGTGTCAGCATGACCGCTATCGACACGATGCGCGTGGTCTTTGCGACCCGGGTACATAAATCATACAAGCCTCCCCTCCCCCCCGTCTCACGTGCAGTTCGGAGCTGGGAATCACTTTTCGCGCCCCACCCCGTATCTGGTGGTGCCTCTAGCTTACTGCGTCTTCCATCTTGGTGTGCATTTGGCGTCGGTGCTGTCTCGATGTTTGCGCTGAACCGGGGGAGTTTCCCATAAATCCCCTTCGTCCTTTCCCCAAACTTCTGTCTCCGGAGTGCGATATCGTGGTCCTTGGTTTTTCCTGTTAACTTCCAGGTTTTCATTATTCTGCCCACTTTTTCTTTTTCAGCCCCCAAAGCTCCGTATCCCGCCTCTTTAGCCCCCTCCCCCATCCTTCCTGCCAATCGAAGGGGTCGGTCGACACGCCGGACCCGCCACCCTATTGCCTGCTCAATCCGCCGATCCCTCGTCGTTGATGTGTTTTCCTAGAGGGAAGCTTTTTTTTCCGTTTAATGATGCCGCAGGGCCTTTAGATTGGCCCCCCAAAACGTACGATGCCTGCCTCCTCTCTTCCTGCTCTTGTTTTCCCCAAAGGCTTGCATCTTAGAGAACCACCCCCGGCCGCCTACTTTTTTTCGTTTGTTTTTTTTTTTACCCAAGTAACCATTTAATGCTCGAGTACCATTTCGTTCCCCCTTGCCAGTTGAGATTTTGCATCCACTTTTTATCCCCCTTTTGCAGAGACCCAATTAGAGGTTGTTTGGATGTCCGAATCCCTGGTATTATAGCCAGCGCAGCCTTCGAGCAACCTGGCTTTAGCTTTTCAAGCGGGGATTTGTTATGCCTGTTTTTCTCGTGTTCTTTTTCCTACCACCCACGCCGTGATCCGAGCCCTTTTTTGGGTCTTAGCTAACGATTGTGTTATCTGGCCCCCTTCGTATTGATTAATTCTCCCCCACTTTTTCCCCCCCCTGGTGTAAGGGAAAAACGGTCTTTTTCTTTTGTTGGCCCTTCGTTCTTCCGCGTTTTGGGTATCATTTTCTGTTTTTGTTGCCCGCCTCTCCACTCGTCCTGCGATTTTTTGCAAACGTTTATTATGGTCAATCCCTTTTTCCTCGAGTCTGAGCGAACAGTGACTCGTGTTTCGTTATTGCTGTTCGAGGAGGCTGGATCAGATTTCTTACGTCCCCCCCTTGCCCCTTCCCCACCTTTTCCCATCGATATCCTTGAACCCACTTTTGCGCATTCGGTTCTTGACAACCCAGCGCTCGCCCCCCCCGTTCGGATGGGCCCCGTCGACTTGGAATGGGTCCAACCTTCTCTCGTCGTCCTCCTTCCCCTTCCAGCGGCCACAACCCCCCCTTCCCATACCCACGTAAGTTCTCAGCGGGCGAGAAGTTAAATTGGGTGGGTAGAGTTTTGCGTTTAATCGACAGGGAGCGGGCTCGTCCCCCATACCCTTGTTTTCCCGCGGACCTTTCTGTCTGGGTGGACCCCAACTTTCCTTTTTCCCCCCATTTACCCCCCCGGGGGTCTCCCTTTCAGAACGAATTCTGAATCTCCAAGCTTGGGCTTTTTGCGGCTTTTTCCGGGCACGCGTCTTTCCTCAGTCGTGGCTAGTTTCCCCCTCTTACACGAACGGACTATCCCCTAATTCTTTGATTTCTTTCTTCTCCGGGTAGGCGTAGTTGTGGGTCGTGTTCGATGCTGTCCTTTTGATTACTTCTTTTTTCCCATTCGTCCCTGCAAAATCGGCCCCTTCAGGGGGTGAAAAAGGCCTTGTTTTGATGCATCTTTGTATTCCCTCATTGAACTGTATGCCTACCCTTATTTGTTTATTCGCCCCTTAACCGTCCCTTTTTTGAAGCCATTCCTTTTTTCCCCCCTCCCGCTTTCGCGCGTGGAAACCCTTCCCCCCCCCTTTTCGATTTTGCGGCTGTTCTTCTGTGGACTTAGGGTTAACTGCTCCCTTTTCGCGTTTTGCGTGTCAGTCCTCAATACTGGTAGAAGAAGATGCGCGATGACATTGCCCCCGCTGGGACCAGTCCAGGATTTTTTTTGCCTGTGCCGAATTCCCCATTCGTCTAAGTTTGCACCCCCTTGGTGGTTTTATTGCCGACTCCTGTTCTAAGAGGGCAGCCAGTCTCGTTCATCTTTTCTTGCATGTTGAGGTCTATTTGTTCTCGTTCGCTCTTTCCTTTTCCCCCTAGCGGTTGGCTCCCGATCCATCCCCACGATCGAATGATTCGCCCCCCCGACAGCCGACCTCCTTGTCTCTTTTTCTTCGCCCTTTTCTCGGGTCCTTGTCCTTGTCCCGTCTAGAGACGCTGTGCGGTTTTTGTTTGTGCCCGTGTCCTCTTTTCTTTTCTAATCTTTTTTGGACAAATCCCCCTTTTGCGGCCTGAGGTCGGTTTTGGCTGCCTTCCCTGGTGCCCGTGTTGGCCTAACCTCCTTTTTCTGATTGTCCAATCTGGCCCATATAACTCTCTGAACACGTCACGACCCTCGTGTCTGCTACCTTGGTGGCCCTTATACTTTGTTCACTGTCCACCCCCTTTTCGAGCGGCCGTCCAAGGTTCGGTTCCCGGCTTTTGGTCATTTTGAATTCTTAGGCAGGTGATGATCACCCCCCCCCCAACCAGGCTCGACCTCGTCAGGGCCCTCGTCTGAATCGTCGTGGAATTGTTTCTCCATTTTTTCTCCCCCCTCGGTCCACCTCTCCCTTTGCTACCTTCCGTCTCCCCTGCCTGCGCGACTCCGTCCGCCTTTCGACATTTACCCCCCATGACGTTTGTTCTGAACTTTTTTCTCCGCCTCCTCCCCCCATCTCCCTTGAAGGGCAGGCCGACCCTCCGTTATCTTCATACTCTCTTGTTTTTGTTTTTCTCATTATGGATTATGGCCTTTCCTTTCCTGTCGGTGGCCTTTTTTTTTTTCCTGGCGATGTTTGCACCCGTCATTTTTTGACAGTTTCCCCCTCGCACTGATCGCTTCCCCCCTCTTGATTTCCTTCGGCGAGTTCCCGCGGGTCCCTCCCCCCGCTTTTTCTGTTTCTCCTCCACTTCGGTCCCTCAACTGTCGCTTTCAACCGCGCTGCCCGTTTTTTGATTTTTTTTCGTCACCGTGTCCCCTTGCTCTACCAATTGAGACACGGTTGCCCTGACCTTTCGCCTTGGTTTTCACCTGGGGTCTTTTCCTCCTTGATGCCCGCGTCTTTCCCTTTTCGGGGCTTCGTGTCTTTTTTTTGTGAGTGTGAATACTCCCCTTTCTCTTGACTCCGATTTCGCGGCCCCTTCTAAGCCTGCCTCCCCTCCCGTCAGGGCTCGATTAAACTTCTCCCTTTCTTTTTGGCTCCCCCACCCCTTGCTTTACCCAACCATGATCCTTCCATTGACGCTCTTCATCATCGTTCCGAGCTGAAGACAGAGGAGGGCCCTTGAAGAGGGTGCTTGGTGCATTTTTTTCCTCCCCCTTCTTCTTCTTTTTTTTTTTTATAGGCGTCCTAGAAGGGCTTTCCTAGGCTGCGAGGTTTTCCATCAGAGAACAACAACCTCTACCTCACCCCTTTCTTCTTTTGATGCACGAGGCCCGTCCTTTTCTTCTCAAGTGCCACTTACCAACTTTGGTTGAAAGGCCTTCCTGTCCAGTTTGACAATTCACCGCCTTTTGTACGGTTCTGCGGGGCCCGCCTCTTCTCTTACACCCCTTCTTACCTCCCCAGCGCCGTATTTTGTCCGGTTAACCCTAAGGTCCCTCCTCCGCTCCATACCAATGACGGGATGTGGTTTTCCCTCTTTTCTTTGCATCCTTTTGTCCTTATGGATTCTCGGAGGTGGTTTTGGCGGCTGTTCGTGCGCCGACTCTTCGTCGTTCTTTTCCCCTGGAGTTCCTTTTTCCAGTGTTGCACCAGGCCTTTCCCCGGCCATCGGGCCCCGAGTTGTTCGGGAATTTATTGGATTTTTTTCCCCCCGGCCCAGTTTCTCCTACAGCTGGTACCCGACTTTTTGCCAGCCCCCGTCGCGAACCGTATTCGATACTCTTCCTTTTTTTTCTCCGTTTCCGCCGCTAGAAGGCTGTAATGTGCTTTTTGCCGCCCCATCCTCCTTCCCTTTGCAATGTTTTTTTTGCTCTTCTTCTTTCCCCGGTCTCCCGGTGTTCGTGGTCTTTTATTGACGTCCACCCCGTGAGTCCCGCCTGCAGCGTTTCCCTTAGTTTGAAATTCATGGTTTCTGAGGACTGGCCCCGTTCTTCCCCCCTTTCGATAACTCCCTCCACCAGAAAATCGTGCCCCCACCTCTTGCCCCTTGCTTTTTCGCGTTTAGATTGGTTTTCCCCTTCGGCATTTTTCGGCCACCCTCCTCGCTGTTGCATAAGACTCGGCACCCCCAAGTTGTGGTTTTTTTTTTTTTTTTTTTTTTTTTTTTTTTTTTTTTTTTTGGGCACAGTTATCCCGATTATGCGTCCTCTGCTTTTTTTTTCACGCCCTCTAGGGGGACACGTTTTTCCCCCTCCATGGATCTTATTTGTAGCAGCCAGCCGATTGTTCTCACCACGCCGCCTCCCGCTTCCATCGACGCCCGAAGTCCCTTTTTCCCCCCTTTTTTCTGTCCTCCCCCTCCTATTTCGTGAACCACCTAAGAACCACAACGCCCCCCCATTATTTTCCTGTTTCTTTTTTTCGATCGGATCCACCCCTCGGCAATGATCCCCCCAGGCGAAAAACTGACGACTTCCCCTCTTTTTCCGTTTTTCCATACCACCGATTTTTGTTCTCGTGGTCTGAGTTCCCCTTCCCTTTCATTTTTTCCCCCCCCAATATCAAAAAAACCCCGGGAGAGGTTTCCCCCTTTGACAAAGAGCTGGTCTATCACGGGCGTGCATGGTGCCCCCCACTCTACGTCTCAAAGTTTCCGCACCCCAATCCCACTTAAATAGCCTGTCTTTCCTCTACTGCTGTTTTTCTTTGGCTATATTTCTCGACCTTTTTCCAGAGAAAGAATTCTGCTTCCTTTCACCCAGTGGATGACAAAGCCCCCTTCCCCCTGTGCCCTCCCTATCATTTGCTTCGTGAATTGGAACCGCTCACGCGGGCCCCCTTTTTTTTTTTTGTTTTTTTCCCCGAACCCCCAAGAATTCCCACAGGCGTGACCAGCGCCCTTTTTCCGGATCGGTTTGACTCGTGGGCGTTCCTGCCCTTTCCTGCTCTATTACATTCCCCCCCCTCCCCACTCGACGTGGCCAGGTACCGCGATTATCGTGCATGGATTCGTCCTTTCTCGCCTTTCCCTTGCGTCTGATGCTGGGGGCTTGAAGGGGCGATCCCTTTTCCTTTTTTCCCCTTCCTTTGACCACCCTCTCCTTTGTTGTCCCACCACCTTTTTTCACTGGCCTCAACGTAATTTCCCGGGACCACCCGTGATGCCCGCACTCCCTGACCAGACTTTTTCGGGCTCTCAGAGTTTGACCCCTTTTTTCCCCTTTTTCCTCGCTTTTGCAAGAGGTTGAAAGCCGCCTCCACGCCGCATGAGTGCCCTTATCTGACATCGCAGCAACCACCTCTGTGGCTACTCTTCTCCCCCCCCCCTCCCCCCTCGAGCTTTTCTTTCTTTTTGAGTTTCTTTTTATTTTTGATGACGTTTTTTGCCAAATGTCGCAATCAGCTCGTTATTATTTTGACATGCGCATTCTTGAATTTGACCTTCCTAGGGACCTTGCCCATCCCTTGCTGTCTTTTTTCTCCCACTGACGAGTTGCTCTCGTTGAATCCTCTTTCTGGTTTCCTTGGGTCTCACAGCAACAATAACCGGGCACCTTGTCCGGTCATTCTTGGTGAGAGCTCTGGGGTTCTTTTCCCTTTTCGGTCCTCCCTTGAGTTTGTTTTTATAGGCTATGATTGTTCTGGATCAACATCCAAGGAGTGTGGATATTCTTCCCTTCTTCTTTTTCACCCCCCCTTTTCCCCCTCCTGGCTTGGTTGTGAAATGGCGCGCTCTCGAAGAGGCCCAAGGAGTTCTTGAGTCACGCCTGCGCCAGTGCGATCTTTTTTTGATCATGTTCTCTTCCCTCTTTCCCCCAGTCTCCCCCCCCCCTTCCCCCCCGACCCCCTTCGTTGAATGCTGATTACCACGGGCTTTGGCCCCCCTAAGCTTCGTGTTTGGCTTTTTTGCGTTTTGTGTTCCCCCCCCCCCAGATCGGTTACCGTTCTCACTGGCACAAACGACTCGCCCCCCTTGTCTCCTTCATCCGCCACCGAGATCCCTTTTTTTTCTTTCGGTTTTGTGGGTGTCCCCTTCTCCGGGGGCCGGGTATTCCTTGTCGAGGAAGGCGTGGACTTTTGCCCCTCCCCCTTTTTCTCTTCTACCGGTGGCCCGCCCTTTTCTTTTTGGGTTGCCCCCCCTTGTTGTGGCCCATGTCTGTGGTGTTTGTGTGTGTGTATGGTCCATCGTTTTCACCCGGTTTTCACCTCGATTCTTCCCTTTTCCCCTCTCCTTCCCTTTTTTTTGTTTAGCCTCTATGTTGGTGTCTCTCTTTTTTTGGACGGTTGGCGGTCGGACCCGCAGAGACGATTTTTTTCCCTTTCCTAACCCAAAGGGGTTGCTTTTTTGTTCGTTCCCCTTTCGCCTCTCTGTCATGATTTTTGGCTGGACCTTTCGGGGCCCTTAGTCTCGCCCCCTGGCCCAACCCGGGCTCCACTCCGTCCCCAACCCCTCCCCTTCCCCCGAAAAAAGTCATTTTTTTCTGCCCTCCCAGGGTCCCTCCACAAAAGGGCTTATCGTGTTTTTGTCCGTCTTTCCTTTCCGGTACCCGCGTTTGTCTCCTTTCCCCTCCTTTTCCCACCCAACACCTTTATTCGGGCCATTTACACCGACGTTCGGTTATTCACGCCCCCCCCCCTCCCTGCTTTCCCCTCTCTCATTGCAACGACCTTTCGATGCTGGGTCTCTTCTCGCATAACCTGCTTTCTAGATAGCATGCGTCGTCCCCCCCTTTCTCGGTTGTTTCGCTCTGTATCAGGCCATGGCACAGCCTGCTGGTTTAATAGCTGTCTGCTGTGATTCCTGTTCCCCCCGCTGTGGCTGTTGATAAATCCCGCGCCGCTTTCCCTCCGCAAGTGGTTTTCCTTCACCTAGGCTGCTCGCAATTCCCCCCGTTCCCCATCACTGGCATCCTTCCGCGACCTGCCCCAAAGTTTTTTTCTCTTCCCAACAGGGACCCGCCCCTTCTCGCTGCACCTCGCCTTTCCAAGGGAACGGATGGGCCACCCGCTGACTCCTCCTTTCCTGGTATTTTCCAGAATTCTCCCCCGTTCTCCCCTTAAATATAGAGTGCGCTTGCGTGGACCCATTGTCGGAGGGATTATAAGTCCATAAATACTTTTCCCTTTTGACTCCCTCCTTTCGACTTTTTGGTCGGGCCAGGAATCGTACTGCTCAAAAACCCCTGGCTTTTTGGTTGTTCCCTTCGATTGAAGAACTGCGTCCTTTCTTACCGGATTGTTATTTTTTTGTACGTCGGTTCCCTTTTGTGGTGGCGTTTCTTAACTGTTTTTCTCAATCCACCTCCTTTTTTTGGATTCCCCCCCCCTTGACCTCAAAAACTCTGTTGTCGGACTTTCTTTTTTTTTTTTTTTTTTGCTTCTCAGCTTAGTGGTGGTCATTTCGGGATGGTCTGTACCCCTTTCCTTTTGAAATTATGTGCCCCCCTTTCGTCACACCCTGGCCCATTACAGTATCGCACTCAGGCCAATCCTCATCGCCCGAAAGATTAGTTTTTTTTTCGTAACATTCTCCCCCAACTCCACTCATTCCCCCTATAATAGAATCAAAGGAACTTTTAGTTCTTTGCAGTTCTTCCCCAAGCTTGAATTGCCCTTTTTTTTTTTTTTTTTACCCATCTCATTGTTTCCTTAGAGGGTTTCAAATCATGTGCGTCTCAGCCCCCTTGGTTTTTCAACCGGTTTTCCCTTTTGAAACCCCTTTGTTCAGCCGGTCGATTCGAGGGTTACCCCCCAGTCTTACTAGTTTTACTGCTCCCCCTCATCCTGAGTTAATCGCCGTTTTTTTGACTTCCCAATGTTCCCCCTTTAGCATATCCCAATCGGGGTCTGCCTCTTTTCTTTTCTTCCGATTGATGTCAGGGAGAAGGAGTTGCTTTATGTTTCCGGAAGTGGCGGAGACAGCTGGTTTTGATTTTTCAGTTTTTGATCTTCCGGTTTTGTTTTTGTTTTTGCTTACCCCCTCCCCCCCCCCCTGCCCCCGTTTCCGGAAGCTTCCCCTTTGCGGTTTTATCTGCTTGTTTGTTTGTGTGCCCCCCCCCCTTTTCTTTTCTCCTTTCCGGTGACCCCCCCCAACGTGGCCCCCCCCTTTCCTGGGTTTGTTTTTGCATCCTCTTTGGTCTTTTTTGTTTTTTCATTTCTGCGGTGGTAGAATTTCCCCTTTCTTGTGATCCCGTATCCTCCCTTTTTTCCGTTTTATGGCAACCCTTTTGGTTTTTTTTTTTCCTCATGTTTTTTAACCTGGCCCGGTCTTATGTCCTTTTTTTTCAAGTACACCAGTGATTCTCCTCTGTGACTTTTTCAGTGTTCCTTTTTCCCCTTGCGTTCTTGACCCCCGTTCTCGTTCCTCTCTTCACTTTTTTCCCCGAGATCCACCCGACACAACAGTGTTCCCCCTCGAGTTGCCCCTGCCCCCACCCCCTTGCCAAAAGCGATTCACGGTTTTCCCTCGGCGGCCCTTTTTGCCCCGTCGTTTTCTGCTTGTTTTTTTGAAAATGACCTCGGTGCCCTGTCGGCAGGCCCCAAACCTCCCCCTAACTCACTCTCCCTTTGGGTTGATTTCTTATCCCCCGATTTTTGTTTTTTGCTTCTTTATAGACCCCCTTCGGCCCCGGCTACCCATTCTCCCCCCCATTTTTGTGATTTCCATTTTTTTTTTCCCCAAGTGCTTTCCGGTTCATCCCTCCCTTGTGACCGCCGATAATAACAATGTTTTTACCACCCCCCCCCACGGGGTCTTTTCCCTTTACTTGAAGAAAGGCCCGTCCGAGACTTCCTTCCGCTTGCGCTTGGGGCACTGGACCCTTTTGCGGAAAGGCCCTGGATAAGTTGTGAACCATGATCCTCTCCCGTGGAACCCGATGACTAGATACCCTTTACTTTTTTTCGAGATTTTGCTTAGCTGGGTCCTTCCCCGGTTTTTTGTTCCCGGTCGAACTTATGAGGTGGATTTAAACTTTCAAATTTTAGAGGGCCAATAGGCAGCCGACTTTTGCCGTTGAAGGGATTTTTTTTTCTGGTACAGATGGGGACTCAACCCCTTGCCTTTTTCCCTTCCCTGACGATTCTGGTGCGACAGTTAAGGGAAGACTTTTACCTTCCCGACGATTTAGCAGGCTACCCCCCCCCTCCGCTCCTGCGGCTTCCCCCACCACCACGCATTGATGAGCGGGACCGGATTTTTTTGGTATTGCCTTGCGTTTCGTACCTTCCTCTTTCGGGCTTTTTCAGGTAAAATCAGGGGTTTCGCCTCTTTCAGTTCCCGTCCGCCCAGTCCCCGTCGTTGGCCAACTGACTTCGTTCGGCCGCCTGTCAAAGCAGTGGGTTTCGTTCTTTTCCCTGAGCCGTTCTGGAAATTCGGTCGTCCTTTCAGAGCAATGTTTGCGTTTGTTTTTGTTGGTTTTTCTCAGACCCCCCGCCTCTCCCTTCACGGCCCCCTCGAGTCGAGGACGCCGTACCCTTCCTCCTCCGTTATGATGTTTCCCCCTCGACACCATCGCCCCTCACAGTTATTCTCTCCTGCGATTCTCTTTCTCTTCGTTCGAGAAGTGCTTGTTTGGTCGCCCCTTTGCAGACTTTCTTTTCTGACCCGTCCCTTTTTTTTTTTTTTTGTGGATCCAGGTTCCTTTGATTTTTCCCGGGATGCCGTGGTTTTGAAAGGGGACCCTCGTTTGTCATTTCCATCGTGGATTTTACCTTCTCACCCAATAACGACCGACCCCGACTTGCCTTTTCTTGATCACTTCGTGGGTGCCGATCACTTGACTGGTGACCTTTGATTCCTCGAAATTCTGTCCTGGAAGTTAAAATTTTTGCTTCTTGTTTTGAATCCCACTTCGAGAGGCAGTTCCTTTACCGTGACGTGACACCCCCCAAAAGTTACCTGTTCTCGCGTTCTGGCATCCGTTGCGAAGTGCGTTTTTTTTTCAGACCCAGGAGTGCCTCGGTCTTCACTCTTCCTTGACGATTCCTTCCCCGCATTTCGTTAACGCGCTTTGTTTCAAAATCTTCCCTTGTCTTTCATCTTTGCATTCATGCCCCCCCTCTGTCTCACCATGTGTTTGTTGCCGGGAGTGTATACCTTCTCTCCTTTTCCTTCCTTTTGTTTCCCGGCGACCTGTTTTCTTCTTGTTCTGTTGACCCTTCCAGTTTAGAACCATTCATCTTTTGCCATTTCCCTTTTATCCGGCATTCTGGTGCTCGGGATTAGCACGGGAGTCGTTTCCCGAGCGACGTCGTGAGCCGAAAATTAGCAACGTCGTAGGACGTCCCCCTTTCCCCTAGGCTGCGTTTTGTTTTCCCACGTCCCGTACGCCGATCAATTTTTGCCGTTGACGCGGACCTTTTTTTTTTGATCTCGGTTCGTGCCTTATTCCGGCGGTAAAGCCTGTTTTTTCTCTTGTTCGGTCGTGTCCGGTATCTTTTTTTCCCATGACTTGCACCGAGTTTGCGTTTGCCCTTTCGCCCCCGTCCTCCCTGCCCCTCAAGCGTCGGACATGAATTTGCCTCGGGCTAAACCCGGTGCTCCAACCCATGGCCTTTTTTAGCCTCAGTCACCTGATACTGCGTCTCCTTACGAGGAGTTTTGGTTCCCCTTGGGATAGGGCGCTGGGTTCTATGGGGGCATCAGCAGGCGGTTTATTGATAGGGCTTCCCCCTTTTTCCTTTTTCTCATTTTGGGCGCGGGTCCCCTGCTCCTTCATCTATCCCCCCCCCCGTCTACCCTCACAAAAATTCAGCTGGGCTGTTTTTCTCCCCTTTCTCCGGCTCTCATCCCAGAGTTGGTTTTAGTTAGGATCTTTCCCCCAAATGGTCTTTTGCCATCCCCCCCGCCCTTATTTTTCTTCGGGCACCTTGAAATGTAGGATTAGACCCATACCTGTACGCCGCAGTCCTGAGGGGTGCTTCGGTTACTACCGTTGTCATACGGCTTTTCAGAAGCATTTGGAAGTTTGGTTTTTTTTCCCTTTTTTCGTCCTCCTCGTTTTTCCCCCCCCCCCCTTGATAGTCAAAGGTCTTCTTTTCGGTTACCGGGCAGCCTTGACTCGGTTTTTTCACAAAATTCCCCCTTTCTTGAAGTCCCCTGATCTGCGCAACCCCTCCTTTTCCCTCTTTTTAGTTCTTTGGCCGTTCTTGGATTTCACCTTCATCCGTGCGGGCCCGCTGGATGATTGACTCATAATGCTCTAATCCCCGTTCAGTCATTTTTTCCGAGCCTCTTTCCCGATCTTCCGGGTATTCCTGGCCTGTTCCGCCACAAAATTAGGACGCCTCCCCCCCGAGAGTGCTCTTCGCAACTGTCTCTTTTTGTATTTACTTTTTTCTTTTTTCCTGTTCTTCCTTCCCTCTTCCGTTTCAATCCATTCTTGGATTTTACGAATTCCTGTAATCCACTGCAACCCTCCGATCGCTAATCGCCACTCTTCAGGCTTTTTGGGAGGTTTGCTTTGCATTTTTCGGCTGCCCCTTAAGTCTTTCATGTTGCCGCAAGTTTCGACAGGTTTCCGGAAGC
>Ga0179593_1496543_pt1 | contig 12570 bp, 9 predicted proteins | sample CZODoug2_1_08_16_FD_185931 | JGI IMG/M metagenome (GOLD analysis project Ga0179593, IMG submission 185931) | Vadose zone soil fungal communities from Angelo Coast Range Reserve, California, USA - CZODoug2_1_08_16fungal (PacBio error correction) | ecosystem: Environmental > Terrestrial > Soil >... | reverse complement strand
CTTGCACACTCTCGTGTAGGTGACTTTCCCAGACCCTTACTGCGACGATTCCTTTGCCCCGCTTTCCACAGACTCCCCCTGGTTGTGGAATTTGATGCGTTTTCCTATCGAAATCACTTTCCTATACGCCCATGCCTGACTATAGCTTCGACTTAAGTTCCGGCGGAACGCGGACATTCCGCGGTGTCTGCCTTCGATTATACTCTTTTTGGACATTGACGTGGCTTCCCCTTTTTTTCTGCCAGTGCATTATCTTGAGCTTTTCGACCGTTTCTATTGCCCATTTGAATTGCTTGGTTTTGACACCCCCCTAGGGTTGACTATCTCATTAACTGCCATTGATCGAGCTTAGTAGGTTTTATTCCTTTTTCATTTGCCCCCCCCTAGAAGCCCTGATGCCATCTAATTGGTATCCGACAGCTTTTCGTCCACTTTCCCTGTTAGTTTTTTTTTCTCCATCCCCATCCTTCCCGCCATATTACCAGAGCATCCCTGTCACCAGAGTGCTGGTCCCTTTTTTAGTTCAATGCGATCGCTCCCCCCCCGTTTCAATGCCCTCCCTTCCTGTTTCTCCGCGCCTCTGTCCTTAAATTTCTTTGACACTTCTCTTCCCCAGTCAAAGCATTTCCCTTTCATCCCCCATTAATAGGTTGTTTGGTTTCGTCCTTCTCAAACGAAGCGTCGGGACCCCCTGAGGCCGGCGAAGCCCCCTTCCCCCTCCCTCCCTGCAAACCTTTCCCCTCCTGCATTCCCCCCCCTCAGTTTCTATTGCAGGGATTTTTTTTGTTTGGGTTCCCCATCTGGTCTACCTTACATTTTTCCTTCAGCAGTTCTCATCGTTTTGCCAAGCTTCCCTGCCGGCCCGTCGTTCCTCGAAGTATGTATCCGCCGCGGCCAGCAACGTTTTGGATTCGAATCTTCTTTGCCCCCTGCCTACCCGCTTTTTTTCTGGTTCATCTGGCGAATATCGACGACTTTCCGATAGCCCCCTTTAATGTGAGCCAACCGATATCTTTTCCCATGGATTTGTCGATTACAGTCCCGAATTTTTCCTTTGTCCCTCATGCCGCTTGCCCCCCCCCCCCCTGGCCTGTTGAACTCGAAATGCTTTCGTGTTCAGACATGGATTGCGTTCCCTGACGATCCTCAAACGGTGTTTTTTCACACGTTGTTAGACCACTTCTACTATAAACCTTCCTTCATCTACACATACCTTGTTTTTTCTCAACTTTTCGGTAGGGCTCCCCCCCCTGCTTCTCCACTCGTCTCCACTTCTCCGACACAAGAGCTTTTTTTTTGTCGAAGGCCCGCGCCCCCCCCTTTTCGTGTCTCTACGCCCTGGATATCGACCCCCTCATCAGTGAAAAGTTCGATTCCAGGTTGCAAGATTCAAGGAGGCCTTTCCTTCTTATCTGGATACCGGCCTTTTTCGTTTGCGTCTTTGCCGGGAAATATTTCGGCACTTTTTTCGCCTCCTCCCCCCGACGCACAAGTCGTGCGCAGGTTTACTCTTCTTGCGGAGATTTTGCGCGGCCCCCTTTGATTTGCCGGCGAAATCTTTTTCTGTTTTTTGATGCCAATGACGCCGTTCCCATATTCATTCGTCATGCGTCCCGCCCCTTTTGACCATCGCCTTTGGCTTTTGTTCTTAGAAAGAATTGACGGGACCCCGTCCCCCCCCTTATAAGGACGAAGTCCCCTCTAGACACCCGCTTATTCTGCCTTTTGGAGACCACACAGTTTTTTCCGGTTCCGTTTTAGTCTTTTGTTCTGTCAAGCTTTAACATCGAGTGCTATGCTTTAGTCGTGGTAGGCAACCAGCCCCCCATCCCCACATCGCTCGCTTATTCCAAACAGCTTTTTCCGGCACTTTTCCTTTAATTTTTAGGAAGGTAATACGAGCACCGCTGTTCGTGAACGATAGGACGCAGTCCTCCCTCCTGCGAAACAACGCAGTGTTATTACCCCCTCCTCAGCAGATATACCGCCGGCTCGTCCACCTAGGCAGACTTCGCGTCTGCCGTTTCAACCCCTTCGTAACAACTAAGTTCGACACTCACCCTTTTTGCGTGACTTCCTGCAGTATACTCCACACAAAGGTCCACCGTTCCCTCAGACCCTTTTCCTGATAATTTGATTGTTGCCGTAGACCGTCTTCCTCCTCCGATCAACTCTTGCGCGATCTTCAACCCCACAACATCCCAGTCACCCCTCCTGGTGTGTCTATGAAGTTTTTATGGCCGCGCGCTCATTCCCTTGGCCTTTTTTAGCCTCTAAGCGCATCTCCCCCCTTGCTTCGGCAAAAAGACCATGACCCCTCTCTGCGGATCTTCTTATTTCTTGCAAGGATTTTGAACCACACCCCTGGCCGGAGGGTTTCAAATATCCTCATACGACCATATTTTGCCTCCAGTGTTCTTCGTGGGCCCAGGAATTCCATTAAGGAAACAAAGAGGGATCGGAGAATGACAGGAGTTTTAAAAGCCCGGATTGAAAGCTGTTCCTTCCGGGCAACAAACCACCTTTCTTCGTCCCAGGAACGCCATCCAGACTTGTTTTGTACCGTCCCAGTCCCACGGGATATGTCTGGACGGTTATGGACCAGTCCCCATGGCTGTGCCTGGGAAAACACCACTGATCAACCGAGGACATGTTCTCAAAGTTCCGATATTCCCAAGTCTCCTCTTTCCTTTCCCCGGCCAATTGCCAAATCGACCGTTGTCCCCATAGTATTCCGACTTTTCCATCTAATAAACCTTCTTTTTCCCTTCCTTTTACCCCCCTTTTTTTGATGACGTCATTTCAAGGTGACCGTGTGAACACAATAGCTACACCGTCCACCAATATTAGTTTTTTGTTGATTTCCACTCGGCGACTCTTTGTTCTCCACTCATTTTGTCTTGTCCTACCCTGACCCCGCTCACCTGCTGGCGCCAGGAATCCCCATACCTCCGCCCCCGCCGCTCGCCAGTTCTTCTCTCCGTTGCCTCTAGGGCTTTTTGATGGCAAGGAGTCCCCCGGCCTTCGGATTCGGTAACTTAGTCCACTTCAAGTAGACCTAAGCGGCCTCAAAGATCACGGTTAAACTCCGCGAGACCCCGCTTCGCCGTATCCTCCCGACAGACTCCTCTTTCCACTCCTGGTCGAGTCTTCCCCTCTTCTTCGACTTGAGACCCCGGAGGGCGGTCCGGCTTTATCGATCTTTTGGCGACTCTTCCGGTAGAACCCTTTTTTGGCCCTTCGATGAACGACAGGTCTTTAGGGAGCCTTCAATCTCCCCCGAGATTTCTGCAAGGTATTCTCCGAATATTCGGCCCTTCTGCGTAGCGCCCGCCCTTCCCGTCCTTTTTGAAGCGTATGTACTATACCTTTAGGGTACTTTTTGTCGATCCTTGAGTTGATCCCTTCTTCCCTTTTGAACAAGCTTTCGCTTGATGGTGCCTTGCTTTGCTCATGCTGATTTACACCTGCAACTTCCGCTGCTCGTGTTTTTCTTCTGGGACCACGTTCTATTTACGGGCTGAATTCATGCGACATGAGGGACACTCTGCTTTGGAATTGGCCGGTTAGACTCTCTTAACCGTAGTTTGGGGGACTCTCGTGCCTTGTGAACCGGAAGAGTCGGTCCTTCAAAGCCCCTTGACGTCTTTGCATTGAAAAATGTTCATAATTTCCGTGAGACCCCGACCGGTTATTTTTTTCCGTATGAGTGATGAATTTGCTAGCCGTTTGTTACGGCCCGCAGAAGGTCTTCGTTTTGCCCAATCCCGTTGTGTCGTTCCCCCGCTGCTGTGTTGGTCACCCCGGTCTTGGTGATGCCTGCCCCCAACTCGCATCCTGACAAATTGTCCTTGCACCTCACTCTTTCTTTCCCTTTCATTTGGTTGTACGAAGTCCCTCGGCTCGTGATCCGCCGGCTGATTGGCGGCTTCGGGGGTTCCCCCCCTTTTTGAAGTAATTCCTCGTGCCGTATCTGAATCTACAAGTTCCCGGGCCTGATAGCCACGCCCGAAAACCCAGACACCCCACTCCCATAAACCGCTCTGGAAGGTGGTCCGTCCGAAATGGAACTTGGTTGGCTTTTTCCCCCAACACGTGTGCCACGCGGATCCTCGTTTCGGAAGATTCAATGCCCCACCCCCCCCCATCTTTAAGCTCGGAGATGTTCGGCCCCATGTAAGGGAAAGTTCAGGGCTTGATTGTGAGGACCGTCAATGAGGAAGTCCCTGGGGGATGTTGATAATGCGTTCTGAAGGGGGTTTCTCTTTCATATAACGACCAGAGACCGAAACAGGCGTACAACGCTGCAGGCGTCGGTCTACCATCAACGTTTTGGCCTATTCCGGAGGACCAGCCTTACCCCGGGGTGAGGGCGTCTTTTTCTCTCTGGAAAGCCCCCCTTTCCCCCCCCCTCTTCCTGGTCCTTCCAGGCGGAAACATTCCCGCCACCCGATGCGGCTGCTTTTTCCAGTAATCCCGAGCGATGGGGGCTGCCTGTCTTTTTTCTTGGTGACAAGCGACGCCAGTCCTGTTGAGGCACTAACCACGAGGGCAGCATTCTCTTTTTTTCCTATATTTGAACTTGCTTTCCTGTCCAGCAGCCTTGTTTGCTCGCATGATGTCTCTCCCCTCTGCGGGATAGTGTTCTCGTTTCCTTCCTATTAGAGGCTTGACCCGAATCCAAGCTCCTCCACTCGCTTCGAAGGGGCCGTTTGCCTGCGGCGAGGGCTTGGTGAGGGGGCCTTGTGCCCTCCCGTACTTGCGCCTGTTCCGATCACCGTTCTGAGCAAAGAAGCCCCTTCCTTTTCGCCCACTCCGCCCCACTTAGGTCACCTTCGTCCCGGATTTGGCCAGGTTTGATTTTCCTTTTTTTGAGTCGAATGCCGCCCCTGTCTAGACATTCAACTTTTTTCTCCCGTAGTCGTGATGGCCGTTTCCTCTGCTTCTTCTTTTTTTTGTATTCACCCTTTCTTGGTGTGCTAGCTCGAGAGCACTTTTTCTACATTGAGTCTCCCCCCTGAACCACATCTTGTCAGGCTCCCTTAGAACGTTTGGCCACCCTCCTTTTGTTAGACCTAGCCACACCTTTGGCCCCCTCCTTGCTCCTGCTGCTACTTTTTTTCTAGTTCGTCGTTGGTCGACCCCGTTTTGGTGGCCAAACTTGCGTTCCTGTTCGCTTCAATTTCGCAATCCATTGAGGTTCTCCTAAAAAAGATTAAGTTTCCCCCCCCCTCACCGCTTTGTTTTTGGGCCTCTTGCATTTCCGAATGCGGGCCGTTGTCTCCCGGACCAAGCAAGTAACTTTTTCATACTCTTTGGGCCTTCCCCTTTTAATGGCTAATCCTGAGATGAGTTTATCCTTCCTATGGATCTTATAGGATGAGATCATTCTCTGCTTTCAAGGCGGCAAATTCGACGCTTTTTTTGTTGTATTGGACATCGTTTGTCTCTCAGCACTTCCTTGGCCCGCGGCCGATCGTACTCCCTCTAAGAGGGAAACCCCTTCTCTATAGCCATGCGTGTCTTTGATACAAAGTTCGATTGTCACAACCCCCCCGCGTTCCCCCCTCCCCAATTATGTGCGCTCCTTTTTTGTTCATTAAAAAATCTTGCAACACAATGAGGTTGCTCACCTTCCCGTCCCGCCGGCCCCTCAGTTTCCCGTACAGGCTTTTAGCAACGTCCCCCGCTGCAAAACCATATAGTGGTTCTGCCCGATTTTTCCAGACCTACTCCTCTGTTTGTAGCTGCGCCTTCAAGAAGGCGCGGCGCACGCAGGGCTTTCCTGGGACTTACTCAGAGTTTTTGGCGATCTTCCTGATTCTCCTCGAATGAGAACTCCCTTTGACTTCCCCAGGATGAAGTATTTTCTGTGCGATAGGAACGCCTTCGAACGTAGATTGGATTGATCCACCAGGACAAATAAGATCCCGCGAACCTATTAGTTCCTGCCCCTTCTCTTTCCCTAATGGGCTCTGGTTTCCTCTTTTTGCCGGATAAAACCCTTATTCCTTGCCCTATTGGATTCTTTTTACGCACGATTTATCTTCCAAATGCATCTATCTAACCCCGTTCCTCCAATCTCATGCAGTGCTGCCTCCCAGTTTCCGCCTGGTAAACTTTACCTTCTCTCGAACAGCTCTAAGCTTGTCGCTTGGCCGTCTGCTGTCGCCAGCGCCGTCGGCTTTCATTTTTCTTCAAGATGAATTGGCGTTTTCAGCTTATGACCCGCTCACGTCCCTTGTAGTTCCTGGGCACCAGCTCGGCGCTGTCGGTTTGTCGTTGCAGACGGTCTTCCCTCCATATCTTTGTTCATAGTACTCTATTTGTTTTCTCTCTGTCTCCAATTCCTGCGTGGAATAAGGGGCTAGGCTCCAACCTTACCTATTCCGGTCTGATTTTGGTTTGCATAAAATGAGGGGACCACCCTCCTCCAAGCGTCGATTGATGTTTTCTTTGACCTAAGTTATACTCCCCAATGCCGTCCTAACAGTTCTCTTTCAGGTTTTTCCCCTCCCGAGATTATTGAGATTCTGGACCTGTCTATAACTTGTGCCATTGACCTTCCGCTCCCGTGGTTCCCAATTTTCCTAACTTATCGTCCTTTTTCTCTCAAATGAGAGAGACTTTTTTTTCATTCTTTTTTTCTCCCCTCCGTACCAATGTTAACTGCCTCGAGCTTTTTTTATTCAAGTGGCATGCGAAGCCCCCCTTCTTTTCATTGGGCAGATTCCGTCAAATCAGCCTTTTTGAGTTGCCTTCCTCCCTCCCCCCATCCTTCGACGTTCCCTTTTTGGCCATATAGAAAAGATCTGTATCCTGGCTCCCTCGGGGTCGATGTTTCCTTGCCACAATCTGGATTCACGACGGTCGCCCTGTTTTTGGCCCTGGTTTTCTACTCAATGTTGTTGGTCTCGTCCCCCCGTTCTTTCCTTGCAGAAACACTTTCCTCAGTTTTTGTTTCTACGGACGTTACTGAAGCTCTGTAACAGGAGTTTTTTGGATCGAGGACACATCCCTGCACCCCTTGCTTTGTCCCCTCATGTGTCTTTCCCAGATGCTTTTTTTCCTACCCTTGTGGTTGCGTTTAATTAGGCCGTAATTTTCTCCCCTTCCTTCCCTTCCCTTCTCACTCTCGCTTTTTTTCTTCCCCCGGGCTCAGCCCCTCTTGATTCCTGTCTACAATGTTCTTCCCCTCCCACGTAACCCCCTCTGTCCATGTCATGCATTTCCCCGTTCCTCGTCGACGAGGATGGGCCGAATCCATGATCCTGAGACTAATACCCATGTCTGCCATCTTGAACTTCGCTCCGTTTTGACTCCTCAATATTCTCCCCTTTAATGTGAGAATATATCCCCCCTCCTCCTTCAATTAGTTGGCTTTTGTCCTTGAACGACAGGAACCTTTCCTTAGCCTTCGTTTTTGCCAAAAGCGGTCTTGGACCAATCGGTCTTTTTCGAGCAGACCTTGGAGCTTTATGGCGTTCCCTGACGAGCGAACAGTTTCTTTTTTCGCAAAACTTTCTCCCCCCCCTTCACCTCAAGTTAAGAAGAGCCTCCCAACTGTGACAACTTGTGGCTCGTGCTACCCCCTCCTTGATTTTCCACGTAACCTCCTTTTCCTCTGCCCCAAAGTGGCTCCTGCCAAACTCTTTTTTGCTATCGGCCGAGAAATTTGGAGATCGTTGCTTGCCTCGGTTTTCTCCAAACCAGAAAGCTTTCCCCCGGGGCTTAACTCTTCTTGCCGAGGCCCCCTCCCTATCCCTCTTCTGTTCTCCCGGATCTTAGGATCTGGACGGCTTACGGATAGCCTTTCCTTCTCCTAGACATCCTCGGATTCCCCTCCCGAAGAGCACACGTTTTCGAGCGATTTTTCTTTCTTCAGAAAGTCTTTCGTTCGCGTTGCGGTCTGTGATCGTCCCTTGCTCCCTCCTTTAAGGGCTTCCCCCCTCTGAAAAGTCCCGTGCTAGCCTCAGAACCCGGGACATTCGCCTCATCTGGCCGCCGCTTTTCTGTCTGGGTCAAAAACGACGAACATATCCTTCGCCCAGGCGTTGTCACTCACTAGTCTCTTTCCGGCTGGGACCCCTTCTTCCCGTCAGGTTTGTAGATTTCGGAGGGACTCCGTCGGGCGCCCCTCAGCAGGACCCTATTTTTTCTCCCTGGCGCCGGCGTGCACCTCCCAGAAAGGCGCCCCCCCATCGTCGTCGGACTCAGAACCCTCTTTTTCCCCCGTCCCATAAGGTGCTGTACTTTCCTTAAGGCTCCTCCCCCCTTTTCCAACTATTGTTCTTTTCTTCTACTCTCTTGGACTACGTCCTATACTTCTCCCAAAAGAGTTGTACCTATTACCCATTTCCCTTCGGCCCGCCCCTGTAACTAGGCCTCCTTTTTCCTTAGTTTGGAGGTACAAATCGCTCCCCCTTCAAACTGCATTTCTCCCCACCCTCAATTATTCCTTGCAGGGCCCCGTCTCAAATGACAACTCTGTCATTTCCTTAATTTTGCAGAACGCAGCTTTCTACAACCGGCCTTGGATGGTTTCCAGTTATGGTTCTCCTCCCCGCGATACTATTTCTCCTTTATTTCCCCCAACACAACTTGGTGCCCAAGTCCCAGTACCTTTCCTCTTCTGGTGATATTGAGTTCTTTGGTTTTTTAGAGTGCCACTGCCCGCCTTTTTCCTTCCAAATACCTCAACCTCTTTCCTTCCGTCTTTGCAAAACCTGAGCCACCCCCTAGTCTCCGCTCTAGCCGGCGATACTTTCCTTCTCTCGCTTCTCGTCCTCCCACATTTCCTTTCGTTTCCTAGAAAGCTCTTTCTTCCCCCTCCCATCCAGGACCCAATGTCTTATGTTCGGAGGAGTGGCGTGCATATCTCCAATCTTTTTTTAAAACGCCTAATCTTCAATCTTTCGTATCCCTCTTAATCTTTTCCATCGAGAGACCGGTGCCGTCCCTGCCCCCGTTATTCAAGGCCAGCGCCGCCGGTTTCTACCATTTTACATAGGGTATCCGGAAGATTAGTAGAAGTCTTTTCTTCCCGGGGCTTGTGCCCCTTTCCATGCTTCTCCGAGTCCCCTTTCGCACTTTATGAGTAGACCGTCCCTCCCGAGGGACTTCTCTCTCTCTTCCAATTTTCCAAAGCTCTTTTGTACATCGTCGCCCATGCTTCCTCCGTCCTCTTTCAACAGGGGGAAAGCTGACCCCCCCCTTGATCCTTTTTTCCGCTGTAACTTGGCCCCCTCTTTTTCCCATAAGCGCATGATCCCCCAAATGTCCAACATAGCGCAGATTTTTCCCTCGATCAGGCTGCTTTTCCCTGGCTCCCCCCCTGGTCGAAAATAAACTTCTCCCCAACCCAGCTATTGAATGGCGCGTGACCCCTCTCCACACACGCACTCCTCTCTCTCTTTCTTCGAGTGATTTTCTCTTCCGGTTTCGTGCTTGGACGGGTGCTCTCCCTTCTCGTTCATATTCTACCCTGTTCATTACTTAGCTTTCCCAGATATTCTACCCTCAGCTGGCCCAGCCTCTATTCTCCCCTCTCAGTCTTTTCCTCTGTTAATTCCTCTTTTTTTTTTTGAGAGATATCCCCAAGATCGCCGAGATAACTTTTTTCTGAATCGAGGCTTCCCTCTTTGCGGTTCGTCAGATATTTTTCTCCAGAGGTGTATACTTCTTTTCCCTTTTGGTGGATAAGTTGAACAGCCTTGCGTCGCGGAATTACCTCCCCCACGATCCTAATGCTGAAAGGTCACTTACCCTACTCACCCCCCTTCCTCTCGCCTTTTTCCAAGTGTAGCAGCCGCTCCTTTCATTTGATCGAGGTCTTCCTGAGTTACGTGGTCCTAGTCGCAAAATTAGATTCCCTTCTTAATGATTTGGGTAACAGGTTTGCAGATGGATGTTTGAGTGCTTCTTGCGTCTTCCATCTTCCCCCCCTTTACCGTGCTTTTCGTAATTGGGTTTCCATTGGTCCCCCCCACACGTGCCTCTCGGGCTTAAGCATGGTACTCCCCTATTTTAACCCAAACTGTCGACTGGGGAATTTTTTCTTCTCTCTATTCCTAATTCTCTTGAGGGTCTTTGCCTTCGTTCCCTGTTTGCGCAACCTATCTTTCCCCACACACTTTCCCTTGGTCTTCCTTCCTTGTCCAGTTTGAGATCCGAGTAGTAGGTCCTCTTAGCGTGACTTGTGTACTCCCTGAGTACGGGCCGACATGACTTCTCTTAGTCTCCAAGCCGGCTGTTCTCGTATCATTTATGGTTTATTGGGTAGAGGTTTTTTTTCCCTTCCCCCCGAGCTGTATATGATTTGCCCACAGCCCCACGCCTTTTATCATGCATGGCCTGTCCTGGGTTGGGATATTTGTGCGATTACCTGCAGGTTGTATTCCTCTGTCTCGTTCTTTAAAGTCCCGGAGATACGGCGGCCGCGGGTTGGAGTTTTTTTTTTTTTCCTCAGCGCAGAGTCTTCTTAATTCATTCTACAAGGCCCCCTTGTAACCGTTTCAACCCAGCCCCCCTCACCTTCATAGAATCGGGACGGGATGGGTCCAATGGTTTTTTTTTTTTTTTTAAACCCCCCAAGTTTTTCATATTTATCTTTTGGGATGTCCTCCACCTCGCCTCATGTTTGTCTCCTGCACCTTCGTGGATTGGAGTACTGACCTCTTTATGAGCACATGCTGGGGAGTTGGGCGGAACTTTATGTTGTTTTTTGGTTCGAAAGGAAGCTTCGAAGGCCAGTCCCCCTTTTTCCCTTTCAGAAGTAGGCTATTTCGCTCCCTGCTTCCCCAACCGAGTTAGTGGGGATTTTTTCAGTATCCCGTTCCGATCTGGACAGCTCACCACTTGTGCGGGACTGAGGACCATTCCAGCACGTTATGCCGTGCTTTTTTTTTGTCTAATGGGGGTCGGCTTTCGGCTGGTTGCCCGCACTGAGGGCGGTGTTCCTGTCCCCTGTCCCTTTCAGATACCTCCCACCCGTTTCTTCCTTGTTGCAGGCAGAGCTTCTTGGATCTTCCTCTTGATATTGCCTCTCCCAATTTCGCGGCTCCTGCAAATTGCGATCCACTCGCTTCGAAAGTTTTCTCGTGCGCATTCTGTCGGCCGATATTGAGTTTGAATCCCGCCCCCCATTATTGACCCCTCTTCCCTTCCTCTTCCCCCACGACGCGGCGTATACTTCAGCGCCCCACTGATAAGGTGTCGCCTGTGCATTCATTCTTGCCTGTACGGCGTAGGATGTCTTCGCCTAACTTTCTCGCAGTTCCCCTCGCTACCCCACGCGATGTACTGTGCTGAGCCCCTTTGCCCAGTCTTTACACGTTCTTATCTTTCTTTGACTCTTTCTTCCAGGCGGGCCCCGGAATCCCGACCCTTGCCTCTTATACAATATTGTACGCCCACTTTAGTCCTCGGTGTTGTTTCACAAGATTTTAGCCCATGCACCCCATCTTGGGAATCCTATTTCTACTTACAGACGTTTTTCTATGCCCACCTTGTTACAAAACCATGTCTCGTACTGTTTCACTTGGCACTCGAAAGTTCTTTCTACCCAGCGGTTCCACTACCAGCTTGGCGGTGAGGATTTGAGAAAGCTGACTGTTGGCGTGGGAACCGGTGGGGTGCGGAACCTCCCATTAATGTTAGATTTGTACATTTTCCCCCCATTTCTTCCACCGGTCGAGTTCGATCTTTCCCCCCCCCCCCCCCCTCTGACCCTTGGCCTTGCGCTCTTCCCTGAAGTTTCAAGTTTGCTCCTCTTCATCTTTCGTTTTTCTATGTCGATGGCTCCCTTTCTGATGTTGGCCAAAAGATGAGAGGCCAATTCGAAGTGATCCCCACTTAGTGTTCACAACCCCCCTCCCTGTTTCGAAAACAAATCTATAATATTCTCTTAGGTTTACAAAGCGGACAATTCTCTTCTGTTTGTCTCCCGCTGACAGGTTAACAGAAGTTCTTTTTATAAGTCCCGCTGTCAAATTCCCTCCTTTGTATTTTATCTTTTACAATTCAAATAATAGGGTGACTTTTAGACTACCCATTCCCGCGAGGCGAAACCTCGGGAGACTTGAATAAAGTTCCTTTTCGCATGCCCATAGCTCACCTTATCCAATACTTTTGACTTCCATTCCTGCCGTATGTTTCCTAGCCTGTCTAGTATTGGATATTTTGCCCATTCCCCCATCACCCCGTCCCCTCCCCCTCTGCATCTGCCCAACGCGATTGTTCCCTTCTTGCCCCTTGGACCTCCAATACTCGCTTTTCAGTTAAATCTTTAAGCAAGGTCTCATCTTCCACATGGCAGCCTTGGATCGCCCCCCTTTTTACAGACCCGATTACCTGAGAAAGTCCCCTCAGTTTATTCCCCCCCCCCTTCCCGTAATCCAGGTCAGCATCTCCTCTGACTGGTTTCCCTTTTCCGTAAGTCGAACGTCTGTATGTTCGAGACTCCTGTCGTTTCACGCACCGCCCCATTTGTTGCTTTTTTGCACAATAGTTTTCGCTTCCAAAGATCGGCGAATAGGTTTTTTGCCCGTCTCACCCCCCAGAGATTTGGTC
>Ga0179593_1492094_pt1 | contig 12570 bp, 16 predicted proteins | sample CZODoug2_1_08_16_FD_185931 | JGI IMG/M metagenome (GOLD analysis project Ga0179593, IMG submission 185931) | Vadose zone soil fungal communities from Angelo Coast Range Reserve, California, USA - CZODoug2_1_08_16fungal (PacBio error correction) | ecosystem: Environmental > Terrestrial > Soil >... | reverse complement strand
GAGCTGGGATGGGTCCCCGCGTGAAGCGTTCATTGCCAGGAAGGATCTTCCGGCGCCTCTTGCTTCCTTCCAAACTGACAAGTTGCAGTTTCTCCCTTTTTTTCCACTTCTCATCTTCGGTCTGCATTTTCTTTTGGTAGCAAGGTGGACAAGAAATTTGCCCTCTTCGACTCGCCATAGGTAATTGTTTTTTTTATTTGTCTTGATCGGGGGCGTCATACTATTTTCCTGTTTCCTTTACTTATTTTTTTCGTCTGAGGATCCAGGCGCCTCCCGCCCTTTTATGACGGCAAACTCTGACCGCTTATTCCCCCCCAACTGCCCAAAAGTCGTGGTCAATTGTGGCCCCTTTTTGTCGTAGCCGTCGAAATTGTTTTATCTGTTGATGACATTTCATCCCCCCCGTACGACAGCTGGAAAGGCATTTCAGTTTCAACCTTCCCGAATCACTCAATCCCCCCCCCTTGGCCTCGGAACTATCCGTTCCACCCAAATACAATAACTTCTAAAATCCTTTTAATTAGTAAGTAAGCGTCCGCGAAAGTTCGCGTCCTCGTACCCCCCCCCATTTTTCCTAATCCACTTATGGAATATCAGTGAAAAAGCAATGTATCACTCATCGCATTTACAGTAAGAGAGTGTGTTCAGTGTGTTGTTAAATTCCCCCGATGCCTTTTAACCCCCAAATGGTCAATTTCCCCCCAAACTCAAATTGTTTTCTCGTCTTTTCCCGAGGCCATATCTATGTGATTGTGAATTTCCTATTGGCCTCCCTCTGTCATGCTCAAGGATTTAAACGCCAACTTTTTCTGGTTTTGGCCGCTCACTACTTTCCTCTGTTCGAACTTCCATTAAAGCGATTGAGACCAATGTTCATCGTTTTTCCCACGCGACTGGTCTTTTTTACACCTCGAGCTAGTTTCCTTAATAGCTTGGTCAAGACCTCGGAAGAATTCCTCCCCCCCGTAGAACCTCTTTCCTCTAGTCTTATTTTTTGTTTTTTCCCCGGCCCTTATCGATTCCCCCCCACCTCTTTCTTGTCGCAATGAGCGCCTCGATTTGCTTTTCCTCCCCGCCCCCAATTGACCGCCACCTCTGAAACTCACCCCCGCGCCTTGTCTTGCAAGATGGACCTGTATCGCTCCGCTTTTCGATTCGTACTGTTTTGAACAGGGCTAGCGATACTCCGCTTCCATCGTCGACGGGGAAAATCTGAGATTCCTGGTCTTGAAACGATGGGGACCTCTTCCTGCTCATCACACCCTTATGGGCTTTTTGCACAAAACGCCCAGTCCGTTGCGTTGATAATTGCACAGGGAACTGGGTGCTTTCCTTCTTTCCCCTTCCGCCAACCCTCGATCCCCGCCCGCACCAATTGCAGAACCATCCCCCCACTGATTCTGCGACTTTTTTTTCTCCCAGCCGGGTTTAACTACTCGCGTCCCTTTTTTCCCTTCGGACTGACAAGACCCTAATATTTTCCCCAACCTTGGGCCCCCAAGACTTTTTCCCAACCCCGTTAGCCCAACGCCTTCCCTAAGCAAAAAACACCCCGAGTTTTCCCCTGCGCCTTCTCCCCCCCCCCCCCTCTCATGTAGATAAATGCAGTCGCACTTTTCAAGATTCCAAACTCCTCTAGCGTTCGGACCCACTCTTATGCCCCCCGACGGCCTCCTCACCACTGTTCGTTCGTCCGGTGGAATCCGTCCCCCAAATAGAAGTATTCTTCGAGGACAGAGTTATTCGTCATTTCTTATTTACCCCACGGTCCATGAGTAATCTGGGTTTTCTTTCCCCCCCACCTTCCCAGCTCGGCTGTGCATCCCATCGTTTTTTCCACTTGCGGAAAGAAAACCCGCTTCTTTTTTGACTATGCAGTGATGAGGTCCTGCAACTCGGCCAACTTTAACATGTGATCCTCACATTTCATAATCTCTCCCCCCACTTGCTCGGACTATGCAATGTTTTTTCAAAAATCCTCCCAAGGTAATTTTCTCTCAACTCTTTAACTAAACTCCGCTACTCACCCCTTTGAGTGGGCTCATTTCACCTCTGGTTTTCCTCCTCGCTGGTTTCCCAAAAACGTCCAATCAGAAGGACTATCAGAACGATCTAGGACCTTCACGCGTCTTCCCAGAGCTTCCCGGGCCAAATGTTCCCCATTCACTTTCAAACTACGCTGAACCTATACATTTTTTTTTTTTACCCTTCTAGCAGACCCTACGCACACGCCCCCTCGGTGCAAGCATTCAAGATACCTTTTTACAGTTTTCCCTCCCCCTCTCAACTTTCCCACTACACTCTCGATCCCCTCACGTGCTTGTCCTTTGGCCGCCAAGCCCGCCACTCGTACCTCCTCTTCCCCTCTCTTGTTTTGAGAGATAAGTTAGTGGTTTGTTCCCTTCCGGGACAAGCCCGCTCGTGTCGTTATTTGGGTTTTTCTTTTAAGAAAATGATGCTGCAATCCTGGTAGCGTTCTTTTTTTTTTGTGTTCGCTTGCTGTTCTTTTCCTGTAGCCTATTAGCGTAAGCGGTTTTGTGTTCCAAGGTTTTGAATTTTTTTTTCCCAGTTTTCCCGGATCGGAGACCCGTTCTTATCCTTGTGAAGGGCTTGCCTTGAGATCTGGTGGAGAGAGCTTATTTTTGCTTTAATCTGGCGAATCTTTGTCACCAGGACGATTTTACCTCGCTGCCCGTCTTTCATCGTCGTCTCGTCGCGCTGAGATTTATTTCGTTCCCCGACTTCGCGGATGATGTTGGACCTTTCTGTGACGGGCATTGGGCTAAAGGATGTTTAGTCGGCAGATTCAAGTTTTTATTATTTGCTGTGAGTCCGGCTCCTCCCGTTTTCTGAGAGAGCTCGCCGGTTTCCGGCCGGCGCTTCCATTCCCTGAGGAAACCCATGTTGGTCAAGCGCGGAAACCGATTTTTTTACCCTGGTTGGGCGACATTAACAGTTTTTCCGGTGAATCGTCGAGTTTTCTTAATTATTAAGATTACGATCCGTTTTCTTCCTCGGCTGTGCATGCGGCTAGTTCCTCTTTTTAACGCGGCTTTCTTCTTTGGAGTATTTTTAGTCGAGCTTTCACTTATTCCCTTTCATCGAGAGTGCCCCCTTTTTGTAGGAGTGGGGTCGTCCGGTAATTTTTGCAGTTTTTTTTTTCTTCTTCTTTGTTCATTTTTTTGTTTCGTTTTTATATTGTTTCTTTTAGACGGCCTTTCGTGACTTTTCACGCAGCGGCTCCTTGTCGCCACCAGCTCCCAATTGGTTGTCGGACATTTAGATGTTTGGGAATCGTAGTCCCATCCCTGGGGTCTAAAAGCGGTTTCCCCACGGTATGAAAGTAAGTCTTCGGGGTGTTCCTATCCAGTGTCATTCTATGCCTTCCCTATGTCCGAGTCTAGTGACGAACAGACTGGAGCGCCCTTGATGTCTTCCCCCCACCTTTTAGTCTGATATGCGGGTTGTTTAAGAACCAAGTTTACGTCTCACTTTCGTATCTTAAGTTCTGCATTTCTGGTGTTTCGTTTTGGGTGAAAATCTCGGCGCGGATTTCCCACCTTTTTGAGGTCCCTTCGTCGAGTACGATCATTTCCCCCCATCCCCAAACCTAAATCTTGGTGAGTGTGTGTTGGGAGTCAAAGTGATTTGAAAATACGCTCCTCCCTCATTTGACCTTAGCAGCCTGTCTCTTTTCGTCCTGTCCCCCCCCCACGAGCTTTGTTATATAGACACAAGAGGATGGGCAGATATGTAGCGTTCAAACCGGCCAGTTTGATGAGTTTTCTCACGCTCTGATTCGCCTTTGTATCCATGAAAAATTCTCACAACTCTTTCTTTTCATGCGGCCACCCACCCTAGCATCTTTCAGGGACGCCATTCATACTTTTGAATTTTATGAGTAACCCTAAGTAGGAGGGCACCCCCTCCCCTTATCTTTCTAATACGAGATACTTGCCAAACCCAATTTCTTTTTGGAGGGACTTGTCCTATTTGATGTCACTCCTCCCACTCCATGCAAACGCTCTTAGTTTTTAGATCTTTTTACTTCTTTTATTCGTAGATGAACTTTTTCACGCGGAGGTATCTAGGGAGCTTAGGACACGGTTGCGAAAGCGCAGTACCTCACTTGTCGGGTCGTTCCTTTGAGTGCCGTGGTTATATGTGACCTTTTTTCCCCTTGACGTTTACTTTCTGGCAGGAGGCTCTTTTTTCTCGTTATTTCCCGGACGACAGAGCACCAGTGACCTTTTTTCCCTCTTAGTATCTGATGCAATCTCGCCAGGGATGCAGTCGCCTGCTAACAAGGTGTCCCAGACAAGTGGAGCACTAATGCCTTTACGTCAAGCGTGTTCTTTGACTTCCAGTGCTATGTTTTAGTTTGAATGTTCGGTTTTTTACATCTCCTTTTCTCTCCGTGTTGTTTCGAGTCCCTGACCGCCCAGTCCCCCCCTTTCAATCTTTCCCGGCCCTATTGACTCTTCCGACCTTACAAGGGCAAAGTTTCGTGTTTCTTCTTCAATTATTTGTTGGCGAGCCCTTGAATTCGATGGTCCTCTTCCCCAGAAGAAGTACCTCCCGAAAGGATTAACTCCCGGCACCCCAGTCAATGCTTTTACGGCCATAGAGACCCCTTCCATGGCAATGACGATTACACGTAAACGGCCCACTCCATTTCCCCCCACAAGCAATTCCCGAGCAACTTTGCTCGACAGAGTTCCCCCCTGACATTTATTCTTCTTCAATTCCCACCGTTCCCGATTTGACCTGAACAATTAGCCTTTCAAAAAAGTATTTCTTAATCAGCTACTATCCCCTTCCTTACCCCTCTATCGTCTAAGAGAGTGTTTCTTATTTCCGTGAAGGCACACTCGCAAACCTCTTAAACCCCTCCCCCAAGACCCCCAATTGCAAGTCGGATCTCGTGCCAGAACATCTTCTTTTTTCACGAATTCTACGTACTTGTGCATCGCTTTACTCCCAGTGCCGGTTCCTTTTAAATTGCTGCGGTTTTTGAGTTTCCCACTACAAAGTTTTGTCCTCTTCCTTGTCTGCTCCGGCGCCTTAAAAAGCGCTTGAGCTGTTTCTCAACTTCGCTCTGGGGCTTCTCGCTACAGAGCAGACAAGCCGTTATGCTTTTTGTCGACTCATCTTCCTCCTTCTTCCGTCACCTCCGGCAGAGAAAGCGCCGTTGGCTTCCTGTCGTTTTCATCATCTATACTCACTCCCACTAATCCCCATTAGTTTTGGCTCATCTTTGTCATTCGTCATCGCGAAGTCCTCCCCGCTTCCCCCACGGAAACGCATTCCGTCTCCCCTTGACATTGAGCAAAATCCCCCCGCGCCCCTGAGCGCCCTCCTCCGTTCTGACTGATTTTTCTACGCGCCTTCTATTTCCTCCATTGATTCCCTTTGACCCTTTCGACTCGCCCCTCCTTAACGCGTGGTTCTTTCCCCCTTTACTTAAGACCCTGTTTTGTTCGTTTTTCATAAGCTCTTGCCCCTCTTAATTGTTTGCTCACACCCCCAGTTTGCTTCTTGTATGCCCCACCCTGCATTCTTTACCAGAATCCAGCAATCGTTTTTGGCCACAGGAACTCGTTTTACGCCTCTTTACGACGCTTCCCCCCAAATCCCGAAAAGTTCAAGCCACCCCCACTTTTGCATCCACTCTTTCCAGCCCTTTCCTGTCCTCCCGCGCCGTCCGCGTTTCTTCCTACCTCCCCCAGCCCTGACGTCTTTCCTGAGAACTCACACCTCCCCCCTAATACTCAAAATTTTGGCAAATCCCCCCTGACCCCCCTCAGGTCCCACCGCCTTCCACGGCAACAAAAGAGTCTGCAGATACCCAACCCTCACACTACTTTTACTGCTAACCGATTTTTCTCGAATTTTCCACCAAACTGCCTCTCCTCCCGCGTGCGTTGACCTCAAGCGACGTCTGCCCCTTCTGATAGCTTATTAGGGTCGCAGGCTATTGTCTCATTCTTCTTCGCTGCCCCCCAGGAGGCCAAGTTTGTACCCGCCCAAACATCGTTTCTAAGTCCTCGTTTCAAATTCCCCAATGCGGTGGTAACGCATCGCGCCAACGCCCCGTGGCACGCCCCCGGAGCGATCTCTCCCTTTCGGAGCAATCTCCTCCCTAAAAGGCGGGCTTCTTTGTACTCTTTCCCCTTCCCTCATTTTGACGTCTTTATGACTATGGCCTGTGACACCACCCGGTATCCTCCCATTTCCCCTTGTTGACTGTTCTTTTACACCATTCTCTCCTCTTCCCGACCCGCCGGCCGAGGCAGTTCCTTCCAATCTGCCTGTTGTCATGGCATCCCTTTCTTTTCCCCTTCACCTCACGAACAATCAGTGAAGATTCCACCGATTCTCAAGGCCTCCTTTCCCGCCGGGTCCAGCGTTTTTCCTCACCTGGTCTAAAAACGGAAACACTTTTCATGTCACCCCGTCCTTCAACGTACTTTTAGCTCCATCACCAGAAATCGACAATCCCTCTCTTCCCGCCCCCCTTTTTCATTTTTTTACCAGTTTTTCCCTCAGCTAAACTTTTGTCCTTTCAAATCCCCCCAAGAACGCAGACGCACCCCTCTGCGTTGCTGGTTCCCGCCAAGCCCTCCCCCAAAAGGCCCGTAACCCTTATCATATTCCTTTTCCTCTTTTTGTTTTTTGGTGTCTCGCTGATTAATTTCCCCCGTTCTTTGGGAGAGGTGCCCTGGAAACCATGTTAGGGTGTGCCCCGCGAGCCGATTATTCCGTCTTTCGGGTTCTTTCTATTTTTTATCTTGTTCCATGGGGGAAGACACAGTCCTCCCCCTTCTTTGCCTAAAGTTCTTTTTTTATGCCCCTGGTTAGTCTGGGGAATTGACACTTGGGGGTGGTGCCATTTTTTTGGCCTTTGGGTTTTGGGCCTCTCGGTTTTTTTGTAGTGCGTTGACTGGCATGCTGCTATTCCGTGCCTTTATTTTTTGTCGTTTGGCACAGTCCTTTCCTTTTTTTTCCTTCTGATAGGAGTGACTTCCCCTCGTGTTTCCTCCGGCTTTTTTTGACTTTCGCTTGAGTTTTTCTGTTTTCTCTTGAGCTGTTTATGAGTTTTGCTGTTTCGTTGCTGTGTTCATTTTCATCTCATGACACCGGCTCTTTGACTCCTCAAGTAAGGCTTTCCTTTAAGTATTTCTTTTTTAAAGCCTCCCGCGTCCATGATGGGGTGGTATCCTTGTGTTTCAAGTGGCCCCAGCATGAGCAAGCCTTTTCGAGGTTCTTGAAAGTGCTTTTCCTATTTTCAAGGGTGTCCCTTTGCGCGATTGACCTTTTTATTTGATACGAGCCTCCTCCTTCCTCCCCTGAGATTTTCCTCCTCCCTTTTTTGTCGTGCCCCTTCCTTTCCTTTTGCCTCGATTTAGAGCTCTTTCCCTTTTCCCTCGCGGAAACCCAGATTTTGGACGTCTTGCTTTCGGGTCCCTCTCACTCCTCCTCGTTGCCGACGTATCACTTCGAGTTTTTAAGGATTTCTCGAAGTAGAAGCCGTGTTTTGTCGAACGGTCTATCTCTTTTTTCTTTCTAGTCAAGAGGATTTCGGACTTTCCTTTGGCAACTCTTTCGTCAGATCTTTAGCGTTCCCTTCCTCTTTTTAGTGTGCTGTCTCTTTTTGTCGTGAGGGAACTTGGTTTTTTATGAGAGGCATTTTTGTTTTCTTGGTTTTTTTTCCTAAGATTATTCCCTTTCTTTTTTCCGTTCTACGGCCGATCTTACGGCGATTTCTCCTTCCTCCCCTTTCCTCCAGACACAGGGATGGGTGCTCGTTTTTTTCAATTGTTGGGTTCCGCCATTTTTCTTCTGTTTTGTAATGCTGTTATCCTCCTGATGTTGCAACATCGCTTTGCCTGTGCGCTCTGGTCTGGTTCTTTTTTCTTGTTTCCTCCCTTAAGCAATCTTTTGATCTGGGAAATTTTCTCAGCGCGCGAGGGTCTGAAACCTAACCGGTGCGCGCAGGCTTGTCTCCGTCCTCTTCCCTTCTTCTTCTTATATTGCGCGTTCTAACTTTTTTAGTCCCCCCCGGACGAATTGCCCAGGCGCGTATCCCCCTACGGTCCGGCTTCTCGTTTTTGTGGCGACCTTTTTTGTCCCTCAATCTTCAGTGAGTCGATTGTTTGTAACTCTCCGTTGTTGCTCGATTTCCTTTTTTTTCCTCTTCCCTTGCAGACCCGTCTAGCACCAATACCTCTTTTGAGTAGTGGCGTGATTCTATTCGTCTTTAGGACATTCCACAAGAACTAGACGGCCTTCCATTTTTCGCGCGCTCTTTCTCTTTTTTGAAGGGAGGCCTCGAATTCCGTAAACCTCTTCCTCTCCAAGACCCTTCTTTTTCTTTTTTTCTCTCGTCTGTTCCCATCCAATTCGGCCCTTTTCCTATGAGTTTTTCCGGGGTCTCCATCTTTTAGTGTCTCGAAGTTTTAGTACCAACCTTCTGAAAAATGGACACCTCTTTGGCGTGCCGCTCCCCCCCCCCTCCCGAAATTTTTCCGGGCATTTACCATCCGTCATCTTTCTATTTGCGGCACCCTCTATTCCCCTCTTATTCCCGGCCCTCCTAGCTTCTGCCGTCCCTCCCCCGATTTTCCCCCCCACTTTCAATTCTTTTTGAGAGTTTCCGTTGTAATACGTTCCATTTTTCCTGCTTGAGGGGTTTCTTTTTTGTTTGGTGTTTTTGGGGGGTGGGTTGGGTTTTTTTTTTTTTTTGGGTTGTTGTTTTTTTTTTTTTTTTTTTTGTGGTGTTGGGTTCAACATCAATTTTTCATTCATTGAGCTGGAGACTTGCTTCTTTTCTCTCTTTTTCCGGTATGATGTCTTCAGACCTTGAATTTTTTCACTATTCTTTCCCCCTTTCTGGATATTGAACCTTTTGGTTTTAGAATAGAGGTCCCTCCGCCCGTCGCCCGACTTAGGCTTTGACTAAGACTTTACTGTTCCTTTTTCATTTTTTATTTCCGTTGTCCGTTGAATTGTTCCTTTGTTTTTAAGGTACGGCAGGAGATTTTATTCTTATCTTTCAATGGATATCCGCGAACTGGGTTTGAAAAAAGCCGAAGATCCGTCGTCATTCTGCCTCTCTCATGAGCCATTTAATCGACTATGTGCAGGTTCTCGACCCCGTTGGCCACAGAAATTGGACTCACGAATATGACATTGTACCTTCTTCCTCGTTTCAGATCTTCCCTTTCGGCTCTTTGAAGTGACTCGGTGGCTTCTTTTGCTTACATCTCTCTCCCCCTTTTACCCAATCATTCCGTGGTCTTTTTTTTAGCCATTTTAAATCCCCCCGACTTCCCAATTCACACATATGGCCCTTTCCGATTCTCCCCCGATTACCTTCTCCCAATTGCCACCAGTCTTTTTTCAATTAGGTCCCAATCTTTTTTTGAGCCCTGCCTCGACACCTTCCTGTCCTTTTTTCCATGGAATTCACGAATAATTACTCCTCGAAAATGTCCTTCCGTGTTTATGCCTTCCATTGAGTTCAGTGCCAAAGAGCAGCCCGTTCCTCCCCATACCTTCATTGGGCCCCCCCCAGTCACGTACCAGTCCCCTTACCGTACATACCCGAAACGTTTTTCATCTCGGTCGACCTGCACGTAGCAGACCCTGTCTCCGCCTTCTCTCCTTATCCCACCAGTTTTTTCATTCTCCCCTCCCCGCTTTGCCCTATCTTTTTCCACAGTTCCCCTTTTCTCTTCCTCTTTTCCGTACCTCGCTACCTAAGTCTCCCCTCATATCTCTAAGAGTTGTTTCCTTGTATAGTGTCCCTTTAGTTGACAGCAAACTCGTCCGGTCTCCGATTGCAACTGTCACACAACCCCTTTACCGTTTTCATGATTTCCTTTCTTTGGCATGATCTCTTCTTGGTGACGATCCTCCTATTGTCCAATGCTTCGCAAAGTGCTCCGTTTGTTTGGTGGTTGTGAATCTGGTTCTTCCCTGTTCCCACGTTCTTCTTGGTAGGTCCTTTTCCAACGGAGTTGTCCCTTTTTCTTGTCTTTCCCTTACGTTTTCTACCCCCAAAGCAGTTTCCCCCGTCTCATTCCTTATCGCTTGGATTTTTCAGAGCTCCTTGCGTATCCCCCCCTCCGTGTTCTTTTTGGGACGAAGAAATTTCCTCTTTTCCTCTCGTCCGCCCCTTCCTGTCAAGATCCTCTTCTAGCTAATTCGACTTTCGTTTTTTCCCCCTCCCTCCCTCCCCCCCTTTTATTCACAATCTTAGTTTTTGCCTTATTTGTTTTAGACTTTCAGAGTCATCGCTTTAACTTTCCTTCCCTTTCCGAATGACTTCCCCCCCCGAACCCCCGCTCCCATGCAAGTCCTCGTCTGACCTGTTTCTACTGCCTTTCCTCTTTCCTGGGTATGACCCGTGAGACGGCTTATCCCTCTTTTTCCTCTTTCGGAAGGAAACCCCCCCTTCGCTCCCTTTTGGTCGTTTCTCCTATGCTTCTAGTTACAGGGAAGGCATCAATCCTTTTCCTCCCATCCCCCCCGACTCTTTGCTTCCAAACCTTCCACGGAAGTGCGTAAAGTCCCCTCATTCTTAAACTTCTCCAGCTTTTTTCCCTCCTTTTTTTCGCTCCCTTGACAAACACATCGTAGACCATTTTCCCCCGCCACCCCTTTGAAAATCCGCACCCCTTCTTTCCTCCCCTTAGAGTCCCAGAGTTTTCGCTCCTCCGTCCGAGCCTTTTCTTTCACGCTGAAATCCAAGTCTTCCCACGTAATACTCAACTCATTTCAGCACTTGACCCCCTGATCCTCCCCCTCGACCCCAACTTGAAAAAACAACACGCTTTCCCTTCTTCTACACACATCAATACCCACTTCCCCTTTTTTCCTGCCGATACTACGTCCTACTGAAAACAAAAAGTCCCAATCCTACCCCTCCTTTTAGAGGAAATCGAGCCGCATTGTCCCCAGCGCCGGCGTCTCACACGTCTTCTCCTGCGAGGCGAATAATTACCCTTTCCGTCTATATCTGATGACAACCGCGTATGCACAATTAGTCCTTTTCTCCCAACATCTTACTTTCCTCCCTAATTTTTCTGTACAGAGATTCCCAGTTTCACTCTGGTTTATTGACCTACGCTCCACTCCTTCGTGAAGAAACCCCTTCCCCCTATCTCCTCTGACAGTGTTGTGACTGCGTCTCTCCAGACCCTTCTGCGCCAGTTTCCTGGACCCTGCAATGAAAATTTTATTCCCCTCGCCGTCAGATATGCATATTGCCTTCCAAACACTTATGCCCCCAGTTCACTCTTTGGGCTCTTCTGTTACACCCCGATCCTCTGCTGCTCCCTCTGCAGTGGGCAGCTCATTCACCTCGCTTTACACTTTCAAGATTCCTCCGGATTCGTTCCATCCTAACGAAAAAGCCGAACCGACCTCTTCATCCGCCTTCAAGTTTTTTGCCGATTCAAACCCATCTTCTCAATTTTCCTATAATTCCGTGCAACTGGAAAACTTCCTACCCCCTCAGATTTCATTCTCTTATAAATCAAAAGTATATTCGTCGAACTCACTCCTGGCCCACGCCCCCTCTCGGCGCCTCCACTATCAAGCTCGTTAACAGGCTTGCATCAGCGGAACTTTTTTCTTCTACTTAACCTCTTACGAACCTCCTCTTCCCCGTGTTTCGTTACTAGGACGCCAATCTTTCCCACCTCGGAACCCCGCTACCTACCTCCTTTGTTTTTTCTTGATCAGGTGACCTCTTTTCTTTCTGGAGGCCGTAGGACGACGCTCTGCGACGTGCTTTTGTTTTGTTGCGATTTTATTTTTCCTGTTTGCCAGACCTTTTTCGCTGCTGTGCAAGTTTTGTCTCTTCTTTTGATGCCGGAATGTGCTGTCCTCTTTTAGGTTTTGGGTTTCGAGTCTTTTTTCCTTTTCCCGTCATGAATTCTTTCCCCTTGATATCACGTCCGCGGTTAGTTTGGAAAAGGGAATCCAGTTCGCCCCTTTATTAGTCTCCCTCTCTTGTCCTCCGGCGGCCTGGCGGCTTTCTCTCCTGTTTCATTTCTTTTTTTCCTGGTCTCTTTTGCATCCTTTCCCCCTACCATCTTATAAGTTCACCCCTTCCCGATTCCGTATTGAAATGACTGTTCCCCCTGCCCTTCGAGGATGTTCGGAGTCCTCCCCTTTCGGTTTCTTTTTTGTCCTCCGTCTCAGGACTGATGGAACCCCTTTTCTTATTCTTCGTGGTTTGTTTTGGCACTTCAGGACTTACTTCTATGCTTGACCCAATTTCCTTTTTCGGAGACCACCGGGTCACCTTGGCGTTCTTTTTTCGATTGACGTGTCATTCAACCTTAGAGTGATTTCCCCCGCAGTTTTTTTCTTTCGATTTTCCCTGAAGGCTTCTTTTTGCTATTCTGTTTCCAAGAAGACGATTGTTTCATGGTTGCCAGCGCGGAACACCAATATTTCGTCTGCCTGGGTGTGGGCTGTACTCACTTCCGCCCTTGTTTTTTCGCGTCTTTTTTTTCCTTCTCAGACCATTACGAGTTTCCTGATTCGCATTCCCGC
>Ga0179593_1457090_pt1 | contig 12570 bp, 10 predicted proteins | sample CZODoug2_1_08_16_FD_185931 | JGI IMG/M metagenome (GOLD analysis project Ga0179593, IMG submission 185931) | Vadose zone soil fungal communities from Angelo Coast Range Reserve, California, USA - CZODoug2_1_08_16fungal (PacBio error correction) | ecosystem: Environmental > Terrestrial > Soil >... | reverse complement strand
AGAGGAGTCCTAATGTTACCGATGTGTGGGGCGAGTTCCCTTTAGCTTTGTTTTCCCCCTTCTGGACCGAAAACTTCAAGGAAAGTTACTTTGGGATAACTCAGGGTAGTAAAGCAGCCCAACGGGGTACTCCGCCTTTAATGATTCCTACACCACCCGTCCCACCCTTATGTTTTGTCAGTCATTAATTCCCACTAATTCATCGCGCAGACAAAGAGTTGTTTGGGACGTCCCCAGCAAGATTCCACTCTCTCACTATGCCTTTTCCTTTATTATTTTCCATTTAACGTCCCTGATTTGGAGTGATGTCGTACGACCCTTGTCCTTTTCCTTCCAGGGCAGCTCCTTTATGAAAGAGTTTCAGTGTATAGAAACTTTTCTGTCTCCCACCAATTGGGTACAAAAAAAATGGGTTCTGTTGTGGGGGGTTCACCACCCTTGTTTTGTTTCAACACCCTCCAGTACCCTTCAAATTTTCCAAAATTCCTTTCCGGTGTTCCGGACCAGTCGTCCTGGCGTACCATTCGTAGATATTTTTCTGGGCCCTGTCTTTCTCAACAGGCCCATGAAGGATTCATTTCCCAGGTGATCTCAGGACCATCCCCATTTGTTCCGAACCCGGATCAGAGAGTTTTCATTGGACCGATTGGTATTCGTAACACCTCTTTGCCCCACCGTGCCCAAAATTCAAACATTCTAGGTTCAATCTTCTTGCTTATCGCCTGCCTTCCGGAAAGTTTACTGGGTTTAGAAAAGCCAGCAGAGTGTTTGCCCTTCTACCTCCCCGCCTTCCTAGCCTTGGTTCCTTTTTTGGCTGAAACTGTTTTTTGTCTTTTGATCCCCATACCTGTTCAGCGCCTGGAAACTCCCTTCTTGTTCGAAATCGTTCACACGCCTGTTGATCGCTTCGTCGCTTTTGTGAGGTCCACCTTTTTTTGACCTTTTGGAAGGAACTTTGAAGATTGTAGGCTGTTTTCTCTCAGGTTACGTCTTTCTTCGTTTCTTTCGCCCTTGTATTTTGGGAAGAGGCGGTAGTTTTGTAGACAGATTGTCGGCCGCTAAGGGACAATCCGCGTTTTACTTTTCGTTTTTTGAATTTTTGCGTGCAGGTGGCGTTTTCTGGTCTGTGCTTCCTTTTCGTTTGGCCCGATGTTCAACAAAAGGCTGTCTTTCCCTTACCCCCTGCCGGCGTCCCATACTCCCGGACAACCCACGGCGGTTTCAGCGGAAGGACTAAGGGGTGCGTTTATGTTTTCTTACCTCTCCGACCCCTTCTTCGCTTTTCGGAAAGGGGTTCGCACGGAATAGCCGGCTCCATCAAATGTAGTTTTGTTCTTCAGAGGAACAAAACCGGTGTTTCCTGGCCCAAAAGTTCCCGCTTGTGCGTTCTTTTTATTTCCCAACCTTCCTTTCATTGACTTCGTCCGGGTTGTGAGCAAATGAGTCAAACAGCGGTCCACCCCTATCTCGAAAGTAACATCACTCCGTCGCCTTGTTTTTGCGTCCTTAAACGGTCCCTTTCTTTTTTTGTTTTATTTTTTTTTTAACCCGGCCTGGGAGTAGATTTTGCTTGCCCTTGCGTTGACCCCGTAGCTGCCACAGTGAGTGACCTTTGCTTTTTTGTGATAAGAGGCTCGAATGCTGCCTTTTTTGGCAGAAGAACGATTTCCACAGGTGGAAGTTATGTTAAGCGTCACAGCAAACTTTTCGTTCCCCACTCGTCTTCTCTTCTAAACGAGGGACCTTTTTTGTGGCAATCTATGGCTCCGACTTCACAAAAGTTGTGGGGGTAAAAAAGGGAGGGTTGGGGGGATTACCTCCGGCTTGATCTCTCGGGCATTACTGGCGGTTGTCCCCAGTTCCTCCCCCCCCCCTTCCCCGTCCTTTCTTAGTGAAGTTGGGACTTTATTCCTGTTGGTGTTAATTATGAGACCTCTCCCCAAGTTGCGACCTTGCCAACGTCTGTTGCGCACCTAAGTTAGACGCTTCCTTCCACTGTGACAAAAAAACCCGTCTTATTGCGTAGCCGTTTGATGGTGAAACCGCCGGCTCACCTTTTTTTTTCTTTCCCCCCCTTCTAAAGTAGTTTCCTATCTCCCCCGTTTTGCTCCTATTGAGGTGTCGTTCAGGAGTCAAAGAATATTCCGGGGCTTGTCCATGCGATTATATTCCCCAAGGTTTTTCTTTGCCCACTTCTCCAGTTGGAGCCCCGGTGAATTTTCTCCTAAGAGACCCCCATGCCCCGATTTGCAGTTCCACAGGGGTTAGGATCTTCAACAGAGGTACTGTTTTGGGGCATCATTGCTCCTTGTCGCATTGGCGTTCACACGACCTGATACCAAGTACCCCTTACACCCGCCAGGCCTTCTTTTCGGGGTGGTTGTAAACCCCCGTGATCAAAAAAGATTTGCATTCGGTCCTATTAAAAAAGTTCGAAAGGCTCCTTTCTATTCTCCCCCTTTTTTTCCCTCCTAATTAAGTTGTTTTTGAGGATATGCTCCCCCAGTTTCAGCTCTGACACGTTTTCCGTCCTCTCCGCAAGCTGCTCTGCTTTGGAGCTGGTAAAACGAACGAACGAAGGCGCTCTCGTGGTGGGTGTTTGTTTTTTTGTTGTTTTTTGGCACCCCCGGTTTTTTGTTTTTTTTGTTGAAATACCGTCTGGCTTTTGGAACTCCTGGATGCGTCCCGGAGAAAGCTTCATGGTCTTCGAAAGGTAATTCAGTCTTTCCCCTTTTGTGAGCAAAACGGCTCGATGTGTTTTTTCTCTTTTGAGTAGTCAATTCCCTTTTGTATACCCCTTATACTGCGCCTTTCCGGGGCGTTTTTTTGGTTTTGTTGCCCGGGGGTGATCGTTTGTGTTTTGTTCTTTTTCCAACAATTTCCGTCTTTTGACCGGACTAAACCCATTTAAATTCCCTGGACGTCCTTTACCCTCCAATGGAGACTCTCTATAAACTAAATTCTAGTGGCCCAAAAACTGTGACCGTTTTGGAAATCGCAATGGCGCTTTTCTCCAGAAGTCTTTTTTTGCTCGGCGCTTCTTTTTCCTTTATTTCCGGTCCAAGACCTAATTTGTCAAGCCAGTAACGGTTGGGATTTCTTTTGTCACACACCCCCCCACTCAAGTCTCCGCCTTCCGGCGATTTTACTTCGTCTTTTGTGCAGCGGGGCCCCGAACTCCCACCCGCGAATCTTCGGGTTCCTTTTGAGACCGAAGATATTTGGCTTTCGGGCCCTAGATTTGCGGCTTTGACGCTTCAACTAGGGGGATAAGGGAGAGCGTCGAGTTGAGTTTGTAATGACATTGCTGTCGGTCTCATCTGACTGAACGTTGCGGGCCCAGGCAGTTCTTTCGTTTCTATTTCCTTTTTTCCCCCAGAAAAACTTTCCCCCATTAACGCTTCAGGCCAGTTTTAAAAACCAATAGGAAGACATAGCTTTTCACATTTCGTGTTTTACACATGTGCGCGGTACTTGGGTCTCTTCCTTCTTTTTTTCCCCAGGAAAACCTCGCTGACGTAGGTGTTGGTTTTCAAGAGTGTGGTTGAAGAGTGAGAAATTTTTCCTTTTTCTCCCTTGGGGTGCATTCCGTTTTAAGTTCCATTCCCCCCCTCCTCTTGACAGCGGACTTTGGGTTTGCTTTTTCCCCCCGTGATAAACCGTGGAGCTTTTCCGCATCCCCCCTGTATGAATTTTTGTTACTCCTTTGTTTGCCTAACCCCTCCGCCTTTCTCCGCGAACGTCCTTTCTTTGGGCACCCTTTCACCGCGAATCCAAGCATTGAACCGTTCGCGGTTTTGCTTGGGGATCTATATTCCCCCGCTGTGTACGACTCACAGGGCCTTTTTTTTCTTCTTCTTCTTTGGCAAATCGGGGCAAGTTACCTTTTCAAGACACCTTCCAGGGGCCCTCTCGCGATTTTCCGAAGCATGAAACTCCTGTAGGGAGGCCCAAGGGGCGACTTTTTTCGAAAAAAAAAACCCGATTCGCGACTATTTCCTTCCCTTCTACTTCTTTAACCCTATTCTCTTTTTCCTTTCATATAGGGGGGTGGGTTTCCATTTTAAAATTCCCCCATCACAAAGGTCCCGTTTCCCCAACGAACCCACCGGTTTGGCGTTTAGATCTCATACCACGGACTGCCGTTGTTTTCTCATCCGGTGCCCTTGATTTACTTTCAGTCCCAACCCTCCGGGGTCCTGCCCGGCCTGCGTCGGGGTTATACTCGCCTTTTGTCGGGGACGCACGTCTCCTGGCTTCGTTTCCTTTTTAAAGTTCCGACCTACATGAAGCTCTGCTATCAGTGGCGCCAGAGTTCCTTCCGAAACCACTTGTTTGTGAACTCTCGTCGCTCGGACGGAAAAAAAACAAAAAGGTGGCGTGGGGCCTTAGCAACTCCCACCCCCTCCCCCCCTTCAATTTTATTGAGGAAATTTCCAGGGGGACCTCCGAAGATGCACCAATCGATTTCGCCCCCCGTCTTTTTTCCTTTTTTCCATGAAAGCCCAGAAAACTTACTTTTTTCGTTTCAACTGATTCCCCGGTCGTCTTCTTTACGCCGGGAGCGTGGTCTAGTACACCGGTTCCCAGCACTGCCTGGGCGGTATAACCGTTACCTTTTTTCCCCCCCAAAGCCAGATGACCCCCAAACAGCTCCCCCCACCGGTTCTGTCCGGTTTCAATAGCTTTTATTTGGTTCACTCTCCTTTTATGTACTCTGGGGATTTTCCAGAATTGTGATGTACTCATGGAAGAGGCGCAAAACCTTTTGCTTGATGACCTGTTTTTTCATCCACCGGCTTTTTTCATTGGTGGCTTTGTTTTTTGGTAATTTCTGCTGGATTTACCCGGCAACACTTTGGGACCACGGGTTTCACTTTATCTTTTTAAAACAAACCCCAAAACAAAAAAAAAAAAAATAGGAAGTTTGCTTCGTCCCAGTGCCCCTTTACTAATCTCTAATCTTTCACCTTTATACTGTTGTGTTAGTACCCTTAGAAGTTTTGAGTTCATGTACGAGGGACTGAGAGGGAGACGGTTTTCAGTTCCGTTTACAGTTCTGTTATCGTGTCGGCCCTGTCGCCCAAAGGTTCGTCCGCCGTTATTCTTTCCGAACACTTCAAAGGAATTGTTGTTCTTTGTTCCCCTTTTTCACGACAGCGTCAGCCCCTTTTCCACGTATTTAATTCTTCCCCCACGGGTTTTTGGTGGCCAAGTTTTTTAGAATAGAACCGGCCGGTTATCGTCGGGTTCCAAGCTTGTTTTCTTTTCTCTTTTTGGTGGAATTTTCCGTTCTGAAGGACTCCAGGGGCCGTAAGGGCCCTGGGGTGAAGCGTTGAAAAAAGTGTAAGAGGTTTCACCCCACTTTATTTCGGCGCTAAAGCTTGAAATTTGTCTTCACAACCTATCCCTCACTTTTCACTTTTGATTGTGCCACGAAAGCCTTCGGCCTTTCGTAGATACTTTTTGCTTTCATCCGTTTCCGTGAACGGGTGGACGCCCTGCCGTCCCCTGCTTGAATAGCTGATTTATTTCCGTTTACTAACGTTGTCTTTACGAATCTCTGTCGGTATTGGACAAAGATATACGGACCGTGTCCACCTTCGGGGAACGTGAAATTTAAGGACCTTTTTCATATTTTTCAACTTATCGCCGTTCCCCGACTTAAGTACGGAGTTTGAGTTCGACGCTTACTACCGGTATATTCGGTTTGCCGAGCGGGCCCTTTTCGGACCTTCAGGAACCTTACTTGTCGTGACTCAAATGAAGCGGCCCGCAAAAAAAGGAGATCCCCCTTGTGTTCAGGTACCAAGATTTCCATTTCCACCACGCCCTTGTATTCTTATTGATCAGCTCTTGTTTCTCTTCAGTTTTCCCCGGCGGTGGAAAAGGTTATAGTCCCCGGAGGTAGAGGTTCCACTTCGGCCGATGCAGGATTCGATCTGAGGACCCCGTTTGTTAGGAAGCGCTTTCTCGCTTTTAGGGCCCTTTGAGGCATCGTCTTCGGCAGAAAGGGCGGATCCATCCTCGTGTTCTTTTTTTTTCGAGAAAGGTGTGGCCGGTTGGGAATTTGTCGAAGCGAAAAGGAGACCGGTTTATTTTACCAGTTGTTACCCCCGTATATAGGACAGCCCCCCCTTTCTTGCTTCCGAAATGGTTAGCAGGACACTTGTCGTTGATTTCTTGTTTTCGTCGAAGAACTTATTACTTTGTGAAGGGAGGAGAGACTACGTAAGTGATTCTTGCCGCCGGAGCAAACACGTGATAAAAGAATTCCGGCCACAATTTTTTGTCGGCGTCGTTGGGTTCACGTAATCGGGAAGTTCTTTTTTTTGACCATTAGGAAAACCCATTTGATTGGCTCCACCCCCTTCTGAAATACCGAACCCGGAAACCTCCCGACGGCAAACTGGATTTGTCTCGTCCCAACTGTTTTCCGGCGTGAACCTGTCCTTTTTCGTTCTCTGCTTTTCCATTATTGGCCCCGACTGCGAGCTCAAAGTGTTTTTTTTTTATGTCTTTTTCTTGCCTGCTGCGGTCACGCAACTCCCTTGCATCTTGAGGCCTGCACATCTGGATTCGTTCGTAAAGGTATGGTTACCCCTCGATGGATACGTCGCTTTTGAACCAATCCCTTTTTGGTCTCCTTCAAAGTTCCTCTTTTCTCCCTTTTTCAACCGGCCTGTAGTCGCCGGCGTTCCCCCTTTTGAAATTCTTCCGATCAAAATCCTTCCAGTTCATTTATGGAATAATGTTAGTCGTAGAGTGATTTTTTTGAACATCCCCCCTGCGAATCCCCTTTACTGGCCGGGCATTGAAGCTGTAGGGCTCACCCCAGGCCCCTCCCTGTCCTCCACTACAAAAAAAAATGCTCTGTAAAAACCCTCTTGGGAGAGTGAGGAGCGCGTTGCGACGATGCCGAGGGCTTTTCCACTAATCCCCCCTTAAGGAAAGTGTCCGGTTTCTATATAAAAACCGATTTGCTTCCCAATTCCTTTTTGCGTGGGACCATTAAGTTTTTTTCAAGAATGGGCTTCAAAACCTCCGCGTTTGATTTATCTTTAACGGACCCGTCTTGTTTTCCGTTTTTTATGTGTTGAGCCCACCACTTTCCACTGGATGTGCTCTTTCACTCACTGCACATGTTGCAAAGATTTGAAGTTATGTTTTTAAAAGGGCTGCCGAATGGCAAAGAGTCATGTAGACACGACATGTATCCCTCCACGGTTATTAAATTTGCTTTCACACCGTTCCTTTTTGTCCTCCAGCACAACGTCAACAGCCATAAGGCTTGCGGTTGGGGTTTTTTGCGGCAAAAACGACTTGAGGTTGGTGCTTTGGCCCATGATTCTGACAGTCGAAGCTTTTCTTGTTTTTACTCTCTTTTAATCAAGTTTTTGTTGTCGAGAGCCCTCCTTTTTCTTTCTCCGTTCGGTTCTTTCTTTGGCCCGAAACAAGCTTCTCTTTGGTTGGTTTTTTCCCCCCCCTTCACGTCCCCTCCCGGAGCTCCCTGGCTTTCCTTTTTGCTGATACAGGGTCGGTAGGTTTGACACGCAAATGCCGGACCCCGTTGGAAGCTCATGAGAAGTGCGATCCCTCTTTTGGCAATCTTCCACTCCCTTGTTCCTAAACGGCCTTTGGATGTCGGACTGCTTATCTAGAACTCCTGATCCAAACTCGATACCACTGGGACCCTCGTGATGATCGCACAACTGAGTTGAGCAATGGACTTCCCAAAAAACAAACACAACAAAAAAAACACCAACCCCCCTTTTTTGGTGGGGGGGGTGGTGGTTTTTGGTGGGGTCCCCACCCTGTAAAACCCGAAAGTTACAAATGGGCCGCCCGTGCTATAGCACCTACGGTTCTTCGGGGCCAACGGTGAAAACAACACAACCGCGTTCTTTCAAATAGCACACCAGTTTCGGTTTTTTGAATTCTATCGCTTTTGGCCTTTTGCAGGGCGTTTCATTTCTTTCGGTGCCTGTTTCCACCCGTTTTTGTCAATGCGCAGAAGTGTTTGACTTGCCAGTTGCCACCACTCTTTTAAGTCCTCAAAGAATTGCAGGGGATTACGTCTTGTGGGCCGGGCCAGTAGGGGACCACCCTTTTTCCCTTCTCCGCGAACTTTTGGGTCGTCTTCTTCCAGAAGATTGCGGTTCAGTACATTAGTGTTGCCCACTTCCCTTTTTGAAACTTTGAATTTTACTTGCTTGTGGAAGCGGTCTTCAATCTGAACAATGGGCGGGGACCTTTTGTCCGACTGCTTAATAAGCCCCCTTCAATCCAGGTTCAGCTCGCTGGTGAAAACCCCCTCAGGCTGAATCTTTAAGAAAAAAACCAAAAAAACCAAAAAAACACCCACCCCCCCCATGGTTTTTTTTTTTTTTTAACCAAAAAAAAGGCGTTCAACACAGCTTTTTCCCGCGTTCGGGAACCCAGGGAAGAGACTAGCCCCACATGGCAAACCCATATAGGGTCTTTTATTTTCCTTCGACTTTATTCAGGAGTGGTCCTCCGATGCTACTGTTTATTTTTTAATTTTATATCCCCCAAAGTGGAAAGACGGCTTCAAGGGCTTTGAGCCTAGAAGAGTCCTGGGGTGGACCTCTTTACGTGCTTCCCCGTTCACACGATCTTGGCAGAGCGTTCTTCGATTTTTCTCACCCCTCCGAATTCTCCGATCTTTAGTAGGTAAGAAAAAAGCCCCCCTCCCCCCGGGGGGTTTTTGTTTTTCCCAAACAACACAAACCCACCAAAAAAAAAAAAAACCAAAAAAAACCCAAGGTTTCTTAAATTGGGTTGTCAGTTTCCCGCGTGTTCCCACACGGAAGAAGGGTTTTATTTTGAGGATTTGGAAGAGGCCAGAGCCAAATCTGTTATCCCCACACCCCAGACCCCTTTTTCCGCTTTTTCTCCGTCTTCTTCCGAGCTTTTTCAGTTAAACGACATCGCTGATTTGGACCCAGACGACTTTGATTAACAAACCCGCGCTCTTCGCACGGCGACGATCTGTCCCCTACTCCGCTTTGCCGTTCCTTTGTGGGCCGGCTTTGCCAAACACTTCCTCTTAACGGGTTCTTGTCCAATTACGGGACTTCCACCCCCCCAAAAACCCCATTGGGGGTCTTGTGTTTTTCGTTTTTTTTTTTTCCGCTCCGGACCACTTACTCGGTGTTTTCGGCGCTCATTTAAGTTTGCTCCGACGACCAACCCAACACTCAGGGATTACCCTTTTTTGGTCCCTGCGTCGGCGGAGGCCGCGGTATGGTCGTTTTCACGTGGGCTGTTTCCTCCAATCCGTAAATTACGGCCTTCGGCCCCCCCGGGGGGGGGGCCGAAAAAAACCAAAAGTTTTGGTCCGTGGTGTGGGGGGGAAAAATCCTTACACACTTAGACCTGGTTTTTGCTCTCTTCTTTTGCCTTTATCCGAGTATTCCCACGTCTGGGTCAACTCTCCTCCAAAAGAGTTAAGCCGCCCCTGGGGGGGCAGTCATGACCTCCCCCTTACCCCATTCCGGGGGTTTTTTTTTTTTCGGAGACGGTTCAACGGGACTATCCGGAACCAACAAAATCAGTTCGCCAGGGGCTTTGAGGCGGTGCACGAAAATTTTCCTTTACTGAAAGTCTTCAAATGGCTGACGACAAAAAAATTTTTTTCCGGCGCCGAACAAGCAGTTCTTACCAATGGTCCCAAACGCTTGGGTTATTAAAGGGTAAGGCCTGGTACGGGTCCCCAAAGCCCGATCGACCCCAGATTAAACCCCTCCTGCCCTGGTTTTTTTTTCAATTATCGACCCTTGATAACTGGCGTGTTTGATGAAGTGGTGCCCATCTGGGGATCGGGGACGGCGGGGGGGCGCTCCCAGTGGGGGGTGGTTCGACTCCTTCATTGTCCCATGTCGTTTCTTTGGGCGCTTTTGTGGTCCCTCACGGCTCTCCCCTTGCATGTCCACTGCACTGGCAAGAACCCTTTTTGACCGTATTCTTCAGTATGACTTTCTCGAGTATATCTCTCTGTCATCGTTTTTTTTTCGCTGTAGGTTTACATTTTCTGATTCAGACTGTAGTTTGTGGAATTCGGCCGCGGCGCGATGTGGTTTTTTTAAGGGCCAGTCGCCCTGGGGATAGGCATGTCCATAGCGGTTTCCACCCCAGAGTAGCCTTTTTGTTACTTCCGTCAAACCAAGCCCCATGCTTTGTGGCCTGTTTTCAAATCGTCACCACATTTTTTCAACTAGCGGCCCTCTCCTGTCAGCTTTCGACTTTCCCACTCCAAGTTTTCCTGTCTCATTATGCAATGTGTCTTAAAACGGGAGGGGTAAAACGGTTTTGCAGTTTGTGCGTGTCATATTTTTGATGTTCCGTACCTGAAGTTCTCCCTGTTGTAGCCGTTCGTGACGGTGGAAACTGGAAGAGACCCAAAATGGCTTAGTTCGCGTAATCCTTTAAAAGAAGCCGACCGTGTCGCCTTCCACAACATTTTTCCTCTTTGTAACTTTTTCGTTTGGGTTGCAACCCAGCTCAACCTGGTAGAATCTTAGATATTGTCTCTTCCAGTCCAGTCTTCGGAAGGCGCAATGAATGTATTTGGTCGTGTTTAATGGGCATCGCCCGCTTTTGCGTTTCCGGAATTAGGCTCGGAGATATTGGCGATTCACCGAAAGATGATAAAAAAAGAGGGACAACTCACAGCCGGTCTTGGAATTTATAACCGGATTATAGCCGTGCAGCTTCAGTACCTTCTTGCGCCTTCCTCCTCGTTTCTCCGGATAGCCGGTGGCGACGTCTCGCCGGGGCCGGCAGCGCCCTTTGGTCTGTCGTCGTATATATGACAGGCAAAACAACAACGACTGGAATTCGTGGCGAATAGATAATCCAGCCACCTGGTTGGAAATATTCTTTGGGTTACAGAGTTTTTCCTTTTTAGTAAGGTTTCCCTGTTTCCTGGCGCCTGAGCGATTCAGGCGGATAGAGCGTTCCCGCCTTAGCCGATTAGGCAGATCTGCGGCCAATCGGTTGAGAAGTAGTTTTCCGGGCTCCGAATGATCTCTCTTTCAACGGCCGGAGGACCGCATCGTGGTCGAATGGCCATTTTCACTTGGGTTAGATGTAGCCGTCTTGTTGGGGCTTTTTGGCGCTTGGCTAGAAAGGTAAAGCCAAAGTTACCCACAGATGCTTCCTTTGTACCCGCGGGGAATACTACCCCCCCCGATTGCCGCAGAAACCACTGGTTCCCTTTCTTGAACCCGGCTTTTCCGGTTTTTTAGTCGACGAAATCTTTTTCGAAGGGGCGGTTGAGACAGAACCCCTTACTGACAGCCTTTCGACAGGGATTTTTTCTTTCGTGCGGAGCTGTCCTTCAAAGTGCTCGAAGAGCGTTTTCCACCCCCCCAACCCCCCCTTGGGTGTCCGGGTTTTTTGGAGATGTGTTGGTTGGTCTTTTTCACTAATACTGGGGATGTGTGGATAGGAAAACAAATCCTCGCGCACAACCTCGACTACTTTTCGAAACAGTACCATTCCCGACGTTTTTTCGACGAAGGGTTCTGATCCGTACCATCCAAAAGTTTCCAGAGTCAGGATTTTGTAAACCGCCCCTTTGTTTAGTTTTCTCCCCCTTCTGTTTTTTACACCCCGGTTATCTTAACAGTTGAATGTTTTTATTCATCGGTGCAATACCTCCTTTTCGAGTGAAACAAATTGGTTTCATGAGACCGATTCAGCTAATGGCCTTCTCTTCAACAGTCACTCTCCCCCCTGTTTTCCGTTCCCCACCCTCTAGTTCCGTTCTCTCCGCCCCAAATTCTCCAGAAGTGTTTTCAATTACTGTCGATACCCCTAAACCACCCGAAATGAGTCGGCACCTTGGCCCCCCCGGGTTTTGCCCTTTGTGGCTTTCTCTGTTCCGACCTCATCCTGCCGGGGCGGGAAATCACGGTTCCTCCGAGTGATGTTGGAAATAATGCGGTATCCATCCCGTTACTTGCGGCATTTGACAAGTCGTTTACTTCTTCTCCCTTTGGACTCCTTTTCCTGGACGGTCCTTCCAAAACCCAAAAAAACTGAGTTTTACCCCGAGGAGGTCCAAGGCCATGAGAGGTGAAGCCTTAAAATGACAAGGGGTTAAGTTCACATTTTTCCCGAGAAACTAGGTTCCTAATAGAAAACGGGACTGTTTTTCTTTACTGGATTTTCCTTTGCTTTTTCAAGAATTGGGTTTCCAAAAAAACGGAATTTGCGGATAAGCCTTTTTTTTCGCAGCTCGGGACTGGTTTGTGGCTTATCAGTTTGGAAAACATTTTTGTGACTGCTCTCTTTTTTTTTTTACTTCGACCTTGCCCACTCATCTCTTCCTCCAGGGCGGTTTATTCCTACTCTTGCCAAAAGTGTTAATGTTTCGTCCATCATGATCTGGTGGTCGTTTTTTCAACCGCCTGTACCCAGCAACACTCCCATCCAGTTCCCTTCCTTTCCTGTCGGGCGGGTGTTGAAAAGTACCCAACGCAGAGCCCTTTTTTTTTTAGAGACCGAAACCCAAAAACACGGGTAGAAGCTCTGTTCTAACCC
>Ga0179593_1407207_pt1 | contig 12570 bp, 12 predicted proteins | sample CZODoug2_1_08_16_FD_185931 | JGI IMG/M metagenome (GOLD analysis project Ga0179593, IMG submission 185931) | Vadose zone soil fungal communities from Angelo Coast Range Reserve, California, USA - CZODoug2_1_08_16fungal (PacBio error correction) | ecosystem: Environmental > Terrestrial > Soil >... | reverse complement strand
ACCTTGAGACCCCTAGTTTATAACTCGTTTTTCCTTACTAAATGCCACTTGCTCAGCCCACCACCCTGAGCTCCTCCTCTCCCCCCCTCTTCTGAAAAACGCGGAAGGAAGGTTTTTTACCATTGCTGCTATTTCTCTTTTCATCGAGGAGATTTCGTTCCCATCCATCACTCCGCCCTTTCGCCCTTACCGAATACGGTTTTAATTTTCACCACTCGCAGCCGTTGCTGTTGTGACGTGGACAAAATCATCACCCCCCAATCCTCTCGACAGCGCGAGGATCCAAAACTTTCCGCTTTGGGATCTGTCTTGCCGATATTTTGAACGACGATTTCTCATCCGCTTCTGCAGGGTCTTAATTTTCTCTCCCTTCTGCATTTCCCCTCTCCTCGTTTATCTTTGACTGCGCGCATTTTCACGCTAGTTCTCTCAATGACCTGTGAGGTTTGGCAAGAGAGTGACCCCAACATGCGATTCGTTTCTCTTCCTCTCAGCCCCTTCCATCGTAGTTTGTATTTTCACCTGTTGTGAACCCCAACTGATCGGAATACACGGTGATTTTCTTTCTCCCTGTGTATCCCTCATAGTCCCATTTTTGAGAGCGTTTACCTCCTCTTCTGCGTTCCCCCCATCGACGCCTGGACTTTCTTAGTTCCTCTCTCTACCAACCCTCTGTAAGTCATCCCTTCTTGGACGGTCCCGAATATTTTCTCCCCCAAGTTTTTTTCTTTCGGACATGCCCGTAGCACCCCCAACTTTTTCCCCACGCGGTCTCCTTCTGCGTTTCTTCTCGGGACTAAGTTTCTACCGACCATCCAGTTAATTTAATTGAGCACTGTTCAGGGCTTTTCTACCCGCTTCCCAAGATTTTTTACTTGGCTTTCGGTGCGCGAGCCCCACGCAGCTCGTGAGCCTTTTCTCCCTTCCTCGGTTAGTATTTTTTGCGGGCTCTGGGTGAGCAGTACGGCACTTAGCCATGTGCGGCTCCCCGGCGTCCTGCTCCAATTTTTTGGCCGCTTTTTCCCATTGGGTGGAAACACCCCTGTGAGTTGCCCCGCAGACCGTTTTTACCTTATCCTTTTTGGCTTCTTGTGTTTCTCGCTGTTCTCTAGTTTGCCCCTCTTTAGCTTTTGGCGATGTCCTTGCCTTTGAGCGTTTTCTCCCTTCTTCAGTTCTCTTAATCCCTTGTTTCCATCTTCCCTACAAATTTCAATCGGGTGTGATTTTGCACTGCCCTTGTCCTGCATACTCCCCTGGATGTAACTTCCTTTTGGTGTGTCTCCCTCCTCCCCAGCCCGACACGTTCTCTCTCTTGTGCTCTGTGCGCAGCAATGATCTCTTTCTTCCCGCCCCCTGGGTCTCGCCTTTCAGTTGACTAGTTTATTTAGAATTATAGCACTCTCTTGTGGTCCAGGCCCCCGGTTTGGAGAGGTGGGTTTTCCAATCCCTTTTCTTGTCTATGTCGAAGAGCGCGCTTTTTTTCGATGTTCGGCGTTTTTTGTCTTTTTCCCCACGACCTTCTTGGGAGGATATAAGCCCATTGAAATTGGCTTTGTAACCGATCTTTTCTGAACCTGCCAGCCCCTCACTTTCTTTCCCACAAAATCCCCCCTCCCGATTTGGTCTCCTAATTGGCTTTAGACAAGGCTGTAGTTTGGGCGATGGATGAAATTCTTTCGGGCTCCCCTTTTCCGTAATTTCAATTTCTTCAGGAGCTTACAGCGCTCCCCCAACCCCATCGAGGCGGGGTTCGTACTCGCTTCTCCCGTCACAACAATTGATTTTCCTGAACCAAGCCTCACTACAAGTCCTGTGTTCTTTTCCCCCTTCTATTGTTAGAAATCGCCCGAGGTTATTTCTTCCCAACCTGGTCTCCGAATGAATATATCAACTTTAGGGAACAGCTGTCGCATCCGCATGTCATCCTCTTTGAGGATTCCTCCTTTTAGTCACGAGCGTATATGGCGTTTTTTGGGTGCCTCTATAGATTACGCGGAGGAATCAAATCCGATCGACCTTTAGTTGATGAGGGCTTTCGTTCTGCCTGCTATGCTTTCTTCCCTGAAGTTCATCCTGCAGTTTTTTCAAAGATGTGGCTCTGGCCTCAATCCTGGTGACTTTTTTCCTCCGCGACTAAAACACCTGCTCAACCTGCCCCTTTTACCCTTGTCTCCTTCCCCATGGTATTTCCTCAGGCACTGTCAGTTCTTTCTCATCTTGATGCTGTTCGAACCCGCTTCGCAGGCTCATAGTCGCTCGATGCGTATCGTGTCTTACTCCGCTTTTTTTGTTTGGTCCGGTGACTTCTCACACTCATAGGTTATAGAAGCGGCGGCCTCTCGTTTTTCCCCCCCCTGCCACATTTGCTTTCTCCCAGTCCGCAGAGGAGTCGTCCTTTCCATTTTTCACATGAACTCGCTTTCTTTTTACGGATTTTAGAGGTCTTCCTTCATCGGTGAAACTCTTCTTCCTCCCCCAACCCCCTATCTATGTGTTCCGCGTCCCGAATCTCGAAGTACTGACCCCTCCCTCACGGACTTGTTGCTCTTCTTCGGCCTGTTTGCCTGAAAAGTTTGATCCCTTTTTTCTGCCTTCACCCCGATTTTTTCACATCCTAGCCCGCTCCTATGCTCCTCCAAGTGTCTGTGCGTGTCGAGGGCACCTGTGTCGCTTCTCTTTCTTTTGCGAACCTGAAGGATACTTTGGTGATGTTCTTCCCTCCTTTTGAGTTCTGATCTTCTCTACATCTATGCTGGGTTACTACCCAGAATCACTCAGGTTACAAATTATATGGCGGTTGCGAGTGGTCCCTCTCTGTTTTCACCACCAATTCAAGTTCTCTCTCTTTTCTCAGACGAGATTTTCACTGATTTATTGCCTGAACGCTTTTTTCATATTGGGGTCACTCTCCCTGCAGTTTCACCTCACTCTTTCGGAATTATTTATCCCACAACTCAATGGCCTTTTCCTCGGTCGACCCCACCCTGTCCCTGATCCCGTCCCTTCACGGTTCTTTTTTTTTTATGATGATTCCATCTTTCTCCTCTCTTTGTATCTCTCTCCTCTCATTCTCCAGCATCCCCCCAGGGCTATCCCCTTTTTCCTATCCGGACGCTGTGAGAAGATCGACCCTCTCCCATGTCTGTCTTTTGAACGTACGTTCCTCTCGTTTTTTTGACCTGTTCATGTAGAGTGCCGCTATGATCGGCGTTCACTTAGGGACCCATCTCCTTCCTTTTTCGCGTCCCAATTTGACGAGCCTGTTTTTGTTAGTACAAGAGTTTGGTCCCCCTCTCCGCCTCACATCCAGTTCTCCCCCTTTTCTCTTTCTCCCTCTTCCTCTTTCTTTTTTCTCGAGTTCCTTATTATCGTTGACACGCCTTTCCAGCCCCCTCCCCCCTCTTCTTCCCGGACCAGATTCATGCGCCCTTTCCTATCTACCGCAATTACTTTTTTAGTTTTTGGGATCTTTTCTTCGCGTTCTTTCTTCTCTCCGTATTTTTTCAAAATAGTCTTCTTCCCACAGCTGTATCACAATTTTAATGCCACCTTCCAAGCCAAAGCCTCCCTCTCCCCGTCCTAGTTCGATACATTCCTTCCTTTCATCTTTTAATCTAGTGTTATTTAGTTGACGGCTCGACGACCTTTTTTGCGCCATCCCGCACCTCAACCAAACCCTTCTTTTGATGAATTGGAGAAAACTTGCAAGTTTCGAATCCCCCCTTCTCTTGGTCATTCATTGGGCGTCGCTCCCTTCCTGCCCTTTTGAGTCTCCCCTGAGTGAGAGCCGCAGTTTTCCCACTGCCCAACCTTTTGTCGCCCGCGCGCCCTTTTCCCAGCGCTGAGGATCTGAGGCGTCTTTTTTCTCTCTTCCACTCCACCAATCTTTACCACTTTTCCCTGGATTGGGTGACGACATATTCCCGATCTCCTTTCCGTTGTGCCCGCCTCTTCATTTCCTTTGTTGCCGTTGCGTCTGCAATAGCAACCTTTCCTCTTTTCAAGTCCGCCGTCCCCAACCCTTTTTTTAATTATGATATAAAAGCTTTTTGTTTATCATGCCCGATCTGATCCAGTCATCCGTCTTCTTCTGCAACTTATCGGTTTACTCACTTAGGTTCCCCCCCCCCCCCCTCCATACCTTCCCAAGAGCTCCCTCTTCCTTGTCTTCCGTCTGTCATCGAATTTTCTCTTTGGAATCTTTTCTCCTCCTGGCTTGCCGGTCTCGTTCCCTCAAAGGACCCCTTCCTGGAGACCGTGTCTCGACGCCTCGCCCGCGAAGTACTTCTGTCGTCTGCTTTCTTTCCATCTTTCGCAATTTGTGACGGAATGAGAATTGCGTACCCCTGAAACCCGCCTCTTGTTGTTTTGCAAGCGCTCTGTCCTTGCTGCCGTTAAAACTTTTTCTTGGCACCCGGTAAAGCCTTCAGACATTTCTACCCCCCACTTTCCATCCCGGTTTGATTCTCTCCACCTCCTCCTATGATTTGACACCTTTGCGTTTTTGTCATTTTGTCCCGCAATCGTTTCTCAGACCAACTCCAGTTGAGTCGGCCGTTTTATCTTCCTCCCCCCCTCCCGATGTCCGATCAATCACCATTCCAGACAAAACGGATTTGGCCCTACCCCTCCCGGCTCTCCTGCTGACTTCGGGACATTTTAGTTCCCTCCTCTCCCAAGATGGACGTAGTTCTCTCTATCTTTCTAAATCCAGCTGCCTTTGGAGCTCCGTTTCCCTATCTTTTCCTTTCCGCAGCCCGTCGCGCATATTCTTGGAATGTCTAGCCCTACCAACTGGGTCCTTCCCCAAGGTTGTCTCTGTTTAGATGTACCCTTTGCGCCCCAATCAAGCAACCCTCTTTTCTTCCATCTCTGGCTAGCAGGTACCTGTCTCTCTCCTCTGACTTTCCGCACCCCCTCTACGGAATCCTCCCCCCACTCGTTTTTCCCCACCATACTTCAGAGCGTCCCCCCGGAAGGGCCAGAAAAGCTTTTAAGGTTCACTCTTCCACCTATCCCCCGCGGCCCCTCCCCTTGTCGCAGGACAGCCGTCTGAGCCTTCCACTTTCGACTCCTCCTGCTCGCCATTTCTGCACCTCCCTCCGCAACTGGCCAGGTGATCCCCAGTGTCCAGAGTCTCTCTCGCCACCTCACCTTCTCCCGGCTAAACTCTTCGCCTGCCTGTCCTCCCGTCCCTGGTTCTCGATGTTATGTTTGCGTGAGTTTCTTAGCTATCTTCGCTTCGAGATATAAATCCGTACGCTCCCCCTTTTGTAAACCTCTCGTAGTGCATCCCGTTTGCGACCGCTGTTCTCGATTATTCGTTCACTTACTTGGCCTCAGTCCTTTTCGTATTCTTCGTCGTCTTCTTCTTAGCCGAGATGGCTGCTCGTCTTCTCATTGTTGTGATAATATCCTGATATATCTCTGATTTTTAGAGTCTGTGCGTGGTGTAGAACATAAGAATTTTGTTTATTCTTTTTATTTTTTATTTTTTTCTTTTTTTTTTTTTTTTGTTTCTCTTTTCCTTTGTTCTTATTTTTCTCCTTTTTTTTTTTTACCTTCCCTCTGATTTATTTTCCTACCCCCGAAGATTCTAATTGACCTCCACCCCTTCGCTTGTTTCCTGAATCGTTTCACCGTGTAAAACCAGGTTTTGGTGTATTATTCATAACATGACAAACCTCCAACAAAACAAAAGAGCTGTTGTGCCCCTACCTTCCTTTCACCACGTCGGCTCCTTCTTATTCTTTCGATTCCCCTTCTTACTTTTCTCGGATGGTACAGACCACGTCGATCTTTTCGTCCTTAGATCCTTTTCCCCCCGTCAAAATGTTTTTATCTTATCTGGATCTCTAACAATCCCCCCTTTTTTTTTCACCGCCAAAAGTGTCCACTCACTTGATCCCCTTTTTCCCTTTTTTCTAGCTTGGAATGAGTGGCCTTCCAATACCCTCAATGATTTCTACCTCCCTCCCAAGCCCACTGGCATGCGCTCTCTTCTTTGAATTAGCATTTGGCCCTGGCACATCAATCTCAGCGTGCTCTCGGCCTCGTGGATTAATGGATTTTTCCTTCGTAAACTTCGGCGGTTCGAGTTGAGTTGCCCCCGTCTTTCTTCTTCCTTCTAGGTGATTAGGATGGATGACGAAACCCATCAGCCCTCTCCCTTCGCTCGGGAGGACCCTGTGTCTCCTTCCCGCGTTTTTCGCCGAGCGGTCCGTCGGAGAGGTTTTCTTTTCTTTTCCCTTCCTTACTCACCCTTCCTCTTTCCGATTTCCAGATGAGGCCTCCTCTTTCTTCTGTTCCCTTTTTTTTTGATTTGACGATTCTCTCTGCGCAAAGTTTACTGTCCGGGCATTCCTGCCTGCCACTTTCCTCGCCTACCAAGAAGACCCCCTCCCCCCCCAATCGTTTCGTCGCGGTTTTTTCCACCCCACCTTTTTCTCCATTTTTCACAGTTGCTTTCCGTCCGTCCTTCGCGATTTATGTTTTTCGTCAGCCATTCCCTGATACTCTGTGTATTTCTCCCCCCGTTTTTGTCTCACCCCTTTTGCCTGCCTTTTCTGTTTCCAATCAGCCCAAACATCCTCGCCTCCCATGAGAGAAAGTTTATGCTTCTTTTTCGGACCATCTCTTACCCGCAAGATAATTTCTACGCTCTTTTCCCCTTGTCTGTGTTCATTTCACTTTCTGCGCTTTCCCCTTGATGCATTGGCTGACTTTGCAACGATGTAGGACAAATGTGAACTATCCGTCTTTTCTTTGTTGAGGTTCACTTTTTATCCCCAGGCTTTGTGTATTTCATCTATTTCGAGACCATCTTAGTTGGAATTTTTAATTATATTGTGAGATCTTAAACTCTCTTCCCCTTCCTTGTAACCGTGTCTTCCGCCGCTTTCCCTGTAGCACATCGATTTACCTTTTTCCATTCGCCAGCTTCATTGCTTAAGCCCATCTCCGCTTCTTCATGCATCGTAACCCAGTTGCGCAGCTCATCCGAGCAGCCCACTCGTTACTCATTCTCCTCCTGTCTCCCTTTTACCTAATACTTACACTTTATTCTCCGTTCATCCTCATCTTTCTGGCCCTCCCCGCCACCAACGGTTACAAGGCCTTATCGTTCCTTCGATCCTTATTTTCCTCTCCGACGACCATTCACAGTTCCCCCCCCTTTCCAGCAGTTATCGAGCGGTAGATTCCCCTTTTCCTGTCCTGTGCGCAAGATTTTCTCTCGTGATCCGTTACGCTTCTCTGAGTCCCCTGACTCCTTTTTGGACCTAAATGATTTTCGTAATTCCTTGTGAGGCGTTTCCCCTTCCCGAAAGTCCGGACTTCAAAATTTCCAGAAAGTGCGGCTCCGTAACTTGGACTTTTTCCGCTTTTTACAATTCGTCACTCTCGTCCGAGTTTTTATTTTTCCCTGTTGTACCTTGAATTGTTTTCCATGTTGTATTGTGAACTCCCTTTGTTCTCTTTTGACTTAGGATCTTTTTTTGTCCTTCATTACTCTCGACATTTCACGCCCCCCCCCTTTTTTCCCTTAGAACTCCTATTTCCCCCCTCTTTGTCTGCTGTTTTCCCGCCACTTTTCCCTCCTCCTCCACCTCTATCGTCTGTCTGTAAAATCCGCATTCGCGGTTGCGTAGACATGCCTTCACTCCCAGTAGCCAGACGGCTGCTCCCTTCCTGAAACATTCAAAACTAGCGTCTTCCCCAAGCTGCTTCTTGTTTCTTTTAATTTCTTTTCTCCTTTGATCATGACGATCTATCCTTTTTCATCTTTTTCCCTGAGTTTGCACTCAAATTCCCCGAAGTCTTTCCCGAAGCAGTTCTTCTTTCTCCGTCCCTTCGTTATTTTCTTTCCCTTGCTCTTAGCTGATAAATAGACTCATTGTGCGGATCTACCTCTTCCGAGCCTTGCCTGTTCTCCTATGCACGCCTGGTGATTTTCAGAAATTTGTAACATCCCGCGGCTGGTTCACTTCCCCCCCTAAACGATTCTTATATCTGGAGGTTCTTTTCTGTGTTCCTTTTCCTCGACTTGCGAAGGTGATTTCGTTCCTCAGTCGCCATTTTGGGCAGTTCATCTTCACATCGACCCACAACAACCTGGTGAGGGGGTTCTGGTACTCCGCTTTTGTTCAAAATTGTGGTCCCCCCCCTCCCCCGCCTAGCCACGTGTGTTTTCGCTCCCCGGTCTTCCTCGGTTCGCACGATCTTGTTCTGTACAACCTCTATCAGCAAACTCCTCTGATTTCCCTCCCAAATGAAGAACTTTTCTGCGCCTCTGTGCCTTTTAAGTGCGGCTCTTGAGAATGAATACGCGCTTCAATCCCTCTTTTTTTGTTTTCTTCTCGATGTAACTATACGTTGCTAGTGCCAGCGCTCGTTTTGACCTTCATGGAGGAGGGCTTCGCCCGCGTCTTGATCTGAGCTCCTCTAAGGGCCTCGTGCCCGTTTTTTGGCCGGCAGCTGTGGTATTCGCAAATTTCCATTTCCTGTCCGGTCGATGTCAGTTTTTTTTTTCCCCCCTTCCTTCCGCTCATCCTTCTCTTAGTCCTTTGATCGACATTTTCAGTCGCCTCCGGTGCACGTCTGTTCCATTATTCAGTAATCATATGTGGAGCGTCTCCCCCACTCCGCTTCCCCCTAGACCCTAAGTGCGCGCTATACGCGTCGAACGGGCGACCTGATTTTTGTTGCACGCTCTTCCCCCGTTGGCCGTTCCTATGTCGGATCTGAACTCCTCTTCCAGGAACTATAGCCCACTGCCACCCCTTTTCTTCTGACCGCGAGCGTTTCGAGTATCTTTTGCCCCTTTTTTTCTCTCATGAATAGAGTTTTTTACGGTGCTGTTTTTTTTGCGCTGGCTCCCAAATGTGCTTTTTCTCGTCCTCGTCACCCGGCCCCCTCTTACATGCCTCCTCGGTCCAATTCTTGAGTGACCCCCCCGATTCGTCCTTTTGTTCTTTTGGTCTTTTTTCTTCGACCGCTTAAAATGTGATGCGATTTCGCCGCAACCCCGTTCCTATCCTAGTCCCAGTTAGCGCCAGTGGCTGGGCGTCGTCGGCTCCGAACCTCCTCTTTTTGGTTTTGATCGGTCCGTTTCCCGGATAATGTTGTTTGGTGTTGTTGCTGCAGCTTCAACCTCGATTATCGTTGAGACTCTCATCCTCTTCCCTTGATGTCAAAATAAGTCACTGTGGGCAGTCTTTTTATGAGTCGTTTTTTCCCAAGCAACTTGTCAACCAAATATGTCAACCTTTTCGTACCTTGGCATTTGGGTTTTTTCCGATGACTACGCCCTCTTTTCACCTGAGACTTGGGATCTCTCCTTATGGGGCGTACTCCCTTTCCCAACCCCCCGGCATCGTTCTCCCAGTATAGGATTTTAACAACCTTCCCATTCCTGCGTTACAGTTCTCTTCTGACAAACCGGTGACCCCTTATTCTCCCTTCATCTCTTTGGCTTTCTTCTTTCTATTGGATGCTTATTACTTTTTTCCCTCCTCCCTTCCTTTTTTGGTGTCTCATCCTAGTCAACTCCTCCCCCCCTCTTTGCTGATGGCTGATTCCTTTCTGCTCTTAGTCTTCCTTCCTTGTTTTTTTCACGCTCCGATATTCTTCTTTGACCTTCAGGTGAGAGGGCCTAATATGTCGTTTCCCTTCGCCTTTTGTCCTGCCAATTCTGCTGCTCTCTGGTGGACTTTTGGTTTTCATGACAATTTTTTCTGTTTGTTTACAACTTTCTCAAGAGACTAATTTTCAAGCTTTTAGCCCTCACAGCATCGCTTTTGGTTATCCGATTATTCGTGACCGACTCCACCAATACCTTTTCTCCTTTCACTTTCCCCTCAGCACCCATTAACCCACCTCTTTCCGCGCTCTCACACACAATGCGCGATCTTAGAGTGTCGGTGATTATAATTACCTTGCAATCTGCTGCCTCTATCCAACAGATCATCACCCTTACTCCCAAGTTCATCCTAACAAGTGCCTGATACACGTACTTCCCCCTCTCTGGATGTCCCTAAACACGTGCCCGGTGACTGCCTGTAGCCGGAATTTTTTTGGCGAGCGTGTTCTAGACTCTTCCTTCGCCCCGCCCACTCCCCCCCTCAAACACCTTCATCGCTGATTTTCTTTTGACATGCACTTTTCTCTCGCCCTTTCTCTCTTTTGTCCCTTTTTTTCTTGGGACCCCATATGCTTCCGATCCTCATGTTTGAGACGTCACCGGGCAGTCCTTCCACGCCCCCCCCGCATCTTCCCCCCCCCGGCGACTTGACTGAGACTGATGATATGCGTTCTTCGGGGCTCGATTCACCACACCCAGATGATCCCTCCATTTTCTGGATGGGTATCATGAACAATCGTCTATCCCGGATCTTCTATTTTTAGGCACTATTTTGCTACTTCAGGGTTTTGCCGTTGCTCTTACCCCCAACGCAAAGTCCAGTTGATCCTTTAAGTTTCCCGGACACAAGGCCGGCACCAAATTCCTCCCCGCTTTAACCTTTAGTAAGATCTGCGCGATTGTACAAACTCCCCCCCCTCTCAGCAGTCGATCGATTTTTACTAAGAAACGTATTAGTTACTTCCTTTAGTCGTAACCCAAACTCCCACGAATAGGATTGACCCCCCTCTTCTCCCATATTCATCACTAGTAATTCATCTGAACTCTCTCTTTTCTTCCCTTTTTTTTCTGTAGTATTTACTTTTTCCTTTATTCTGTAGATACTTTGTAAGACCCCCTGAAATCTCTTAGCCTTTTTATCGACTCCTTCCCTTGCCCACACAGCTTTAGGAGTTTCTCTTTTCCTCCTTTCCCCTGTTTTGACGGATGCGTTCTTACCGCACCCCTTCCTATTTTGTGTGGTGCACATAGAGTTGAAGCCCTGCCCCCATGCGATCGGGGGCCTCCTGCATTCCCCCTCTTTCCACCTTCACATACCGGTTTTTCTTTTCTTTTCTTCCCCAGATTCTCTTTTGATTTTTCCTTTTGGTCTGCTCATTTCTGAGAAATCGAGTGCATTCTCCCAAGACAAATGACTCGTCCTTCTGTTAGTATCCTCCCCCCATCTCGAGGAATTTCTCTCATAAAGGACCCCCTTCAGCCCACGCGGGGAATCGGCCTCCCCGATCCCCTATCTTCCTTCCTGGGAAATTTTACTATCCCCTTTTCCACTCTTTATCATTCTTGACAAAAAGGCCCTTGAGGCCCCCCTTTTTTGAGGATCCCGTCCTCACTCCGCGCGCACGTTGTTAGACTTTTTTGTCTCCCACATTACAAATTGTCTTTTACATCCCAGCTGGAATTCTGCTCTTCTGCCCATTCTTTCCAACTCAATGATTTTACTTTTGATGGCTAATTACAATGCGTAAAGACAATTAAATTCCTCCCTGGTCCCGCCACTCCTCGGTGACGGCCACCTCGTTTCACCCCCTCCACTGTAAATTGATGTTCGACACCAACGCGCCATGAAAAACGCCGTCAAAGGGCACTCGGCAACTTTCAATTGTGTAACTTCGGCCCAATCACGTTTTTCTGAACAGAAGTTTCGGATTCCCGAACCCTTTCTTCCCAATTTTTAAGCACGCTGCCCCGTCCGCAGTCCTCACCCCCGCTGCAGGGCACACAAGTGCCTCACGAGCTTCTTTGTTAGACCACCGTCCTCTCTTCACCATCCAGTGTCTTTACTGGGTACCATCTACTGCCCAGAAGATGCTTTAGTGGAAACTTCGGCGTCTGATCGTACTATCACTCCGAACGATTCCCCTTTTTCACGTGTGAGTCCCTTTCCTGTTCCTACCCCTAGGCTCTCCTTCCCCCTTTTTTTAAGTCTGCGTACGTTGCCGGATTCCTGATTTTAGTCAGCGAATGTTTTCTTGCTCTGTATTTTCCCTTCGAAACTTTTTTTTTTTCCTCCTCACCTAGGTAAGGGGGGTTTTCTTCTCCTACCGGTCTTTAACCCTTTGCTTTTCACCGGTCCGTTCTCTAACAGACCCCTTGCGTGGGCATCCCTGAGGACATTCCCCTGACTTTCCCCCATCCTCTGACACGTCCCGCGATGTTTTTTTCATCTTGTCTGAAATCCACCCAGACTTCGTTCCCCGCATCAAAGCTTCTCACACTCACCGGGATCCTTTTCCCATTTTTTTTCCTCCCTCAGCGTGGCTTTTTGGTAGTTTTTTTGGGTTTTTTTGTGGTGCCCCTTTCCCCTCGCCTAATGGTTATACTCCCTACTCCAGGCTCTATGACTTTCTTGTGAATCATAGCATGTCCGCGGTCCCCCTGTCGCAGTCTGTCTTTCCTCCGAGATGGGCTTTTTCTTCGTCATAGGCTTTGCTTATCTTTCTGTTCCCAATTATTAGTCTTCTAACGGCGATCGATGGATTCCCCTGAAATACCACCGCTCGCCCTCGTCCCCCCTCTTGAGTCTTCCCCTCCCTGGACCCTTTTTCCGAGTTTTTTCCATTGAAGCGGTGCTTTTGCCTCCTTAGTTCGCCGAGGCCCCTTGCCGGTGCTTTATCACCAATTGCAGATGATCTAACTTTTCTCGCGAG
>Ga0179593_1387882_pt1 | contig 12570 bp, 15 predicted proteins | sample CZODoug2_1_08_16_FD_185931 | JGI IMG/M metagenome (GOLD analysis project Ga0179593, IMG submission 185931) | Vadose zone soil fungal communities from Angelo Coast Range Reserve, California, USA - CZODoug2_1_08_16fungal (PacBio error correction) | ecosystem: Environmental > Terrestrial > Soil >... | reverse complement strand
TGTTACTCCCTCCCCTGTTCTTTTAACGTCCCCGGGTACCGCAAATATGACCCTCGCTGAAGGACGCGCGAACAGCTTCCCCCCGTTCTGATATCAACTGCCCGCCGGTCGCTCTCCCCCGCGGCGGGGTGAACCTGCCACCGGCCAGGTATTATCACCTGTTTCACCCCGGGCTGCTCTCCCTCCTTATTTCGGCCGGGGCCCGACATGCCCTTTCGCGGTTTTGGCCCCCGATGTGTCGCGGCCCTAATTCAATGATAGTTCTTTAAGGCTCCCGAAAGGTCCTCGATATTGGTGCCGAACATCAGAGACCTGTAATTCTTTTCTGAGGCCAGCTATTAGGTATGTGAAAAATGATGCTTATACGTCTTCAGGAGATTCCCCCGTCTGCTCCGTTTTTCACCTACCTAGCAGATGATAGCTTAGAAACCAGTCCCCGTAGGAGTTTGAGAGTCCCTCCCCCCCTTGTCAAAATTTTCCCTCCTTCTAGCCATTTAAGATACCTTCCGCCCCGCGGAAGTTCCCCCCAACTCTTTCTCAATACTTCCCCCCTTCACCCTTGCTACTTTTCCTTTCAGAATGGAAGATTTTAATGACAAACTGAGTAACCGTTCCTTTCCCCTTTTCGACGAACTCTGTCCGACGATACTGCCGCGAACTAAGACACGCAACGATAACAATTACGCGTATACCTTTTCACTGCGGAAGAGCCCCCCCCCCTCCTCGCCGTATCCCCAGTCTCTCCCGTCAAAGATGGCTGACTGGTTTAAACAGATGAGGTTTACATCATGGTTTTCCGCTGAGCTAGTCTTCTCCGCCCGTCCATCTTTCAACTTTCAAAAAAGGGCAGGCCCCGTCTCTCTTCCCACCCGAGGATCTACTTCCCCTTATTCACTACTTATCTGCCTCTAGTGAGGGATTAGGATTTGAGAATTAGTCTTCTGTAAGGAAATAGTTCCCTTCCGCAGACCCCACTTGGGGAACTCTACACAGCCGAAAGCAAGCAGCAAGAGTGTCCCTGTCCTGTCCGGTGATGCCATCTCCCCTTGGTGCCAGGGTAGTTGGGCCCTTGCTACAGTAGATGTTTTAAAGGCCCATACAGCCGAAGCTCCTTTCTCCCACTTTTTTCCTCTTCCTCCTCCCTCGGGAGGGTTTTCTTGCAGTTCCCAGTGCTGCGATTTCCTCCGACAATCTGACTCCTCTTTCTCCTACCACTCTATGGGTTCGTGCGATCGGTGTGGACAACCCCCAGAGCGTTGTGAAGTTGCGGATCTTTTCTCTTTTCCTGTTCACCCGACGGTTATTCACCCGAAGGGATGACTAAGAACGGGTCCGTCGCTCCAAGTGGATCGTCTTTTTAGTCCGTTTTTCCCACTGGGTTTCCTGTCTGTCCTCCACCTTTTGGTATTACCACACCGTCTGATGAACCTGAATGCGCCATCTTGTACGCGATTCCCCCTCGCGCTTTCTTCGCCAGCTTCTTTTCGACTTACGGACGCGCACCCTCTTGCACCCTTTATGCTGTCTTCGCTGAAGAGTTTTTGATGCTCTTTCCCCATTCAATTTCTTACTTTGTCATTGATCACAAACGACGACCTGACATCCTGTCGGGCTCCCTGACTGTTTTCCCCCTTTCGGGCCATGCCTTGTACTTAACCGTCCGTTGGCGGCACTGGACCTGATCAGATTTTCATCCTCCCCCTCCTCCGGGCCTTCCTACAACAAGTCCACTATGTTCCTCTGAACAACCAGCCAGTGGCTTTCTGAGAATGTTTAGAACGATGCTATCCTTGGCTCCGCCTCTTGCATAGTTATAGAGTATACCTTTTACCCCGCTTGGCTGTATGGACCGGCCTTCTTCCAATACCCTCTCTCGTTCTTGACAGCAGAAATCTGAGCCCCGAACCGTCACCTCGGTGTCAGTCACGTTTCACACCCAGGTATGGAACCGTTCTGGGGAGGACTCCCCCCCCCCCCCCCCCCCCCCCCCCCCCCCCCCCCCCCCCCCTCCGATATGAATCCCGGCGCAGGGTGATAGCCCCCCCCCCCCTCCACCCCGTAGACCCCCCCCCCCCCCCCCCCGTCCACAGCTTTCACCTATATGAGCCAGACTATCCCTGTAACGCACGACCCTCCCCCCCCCAGCCACACCCCCCCCCCCAGTTTGCTAGTGCTTTTCCTCCCTCTCCCCCCCCCCCGCCCGCGTGTCCCGCCAGCCATTTCTTTCAAAAAAACCCCCACCCCCCCCCGCTCCGCCCCCCCCCCCCCGTGCCCCCCCCCCGGCGGCCCCCCCCCCCCCCCCCCCCCCCCGACACACCCCCCCGGTCCATATCACTCACCCCGTGCCCCCCCCCCCCGTTTCTCGCCACCCCCCTATCCCACCAGTATTCAGAGCCTCCTCGCCCCTTCGTGCCCCCCCCCCCCCCCCCCCCCCCCAGCGCCCCCCCACCCCTGACATCCCCCGACACATTTTTTTTGTTTACTGTTACTTGAACTATTTTTTTCTTTCTGCCTTTCCCCTTCTTCGTGCTTTTCTCTCTGATTCCTTTTTCCCCCCTGCTGGGGCGGAAACCGCAGACGACCACCGTAGAAGACTTCAACACAGCTTTGTTAGACCGGGCCCCCCTCACCCGCACGCATAGTATTAGGGCCTTTTCGTTTCACTTCCTCTCCCCCCTCCCCCGGTTGTTGTGTTTTTTTGAGTCGATGCTTGCCGGACGCAGCGGTGGACCCCGCTGCACTCTTGGGTTATTACACCCCTCTTTGTCTACACCAGCTCTTTAGAACTTTTTTCCTTCTCCCCCCCCCGGTTTGCGTCTCCATCCCACTGCACCCGCACCACCCCCTTTAGCCCTTTTACTTTCCTCAAGCATTTGTAAATGTGTGACGGTTCCCCATACGCAAATTGCGTCACACCTCCTCCATCAAGCTACGGTGCTGTACTGCCCCTGATTTAATCTCCCGAGAATAGCTTTCGCTAAGGGTTTCGTCTACTTTTTACGTTACCCACCAGATTCTGCTAACCAAACTGACCCCACGAGAAGGACACATCATTTTTTTTTTCCATTACCCCCCTCCGAATCCTTTCAAGTGACCCAACCGTCGTATACTCGGCAACTTGTTGAGAAGAGAACTTCCCAAAAGTTTGAGAATTACTGCCATTGCCTTGCCCATACTTTCTTCAGCTCATTACCGAATTTTAGTAGCTCTAATACGCCGAGAATACAATCCCCTAGATACCCCCACTCTCCTTCTTCCGCCTTGTCTTTCTTCCCCTTCCCTCTCCTAAGAGACGTAATGAAACCCCACGGCCCGATGGATAGGTCCCCCCCGCGTTATTTTTTTCTCAGCATCTCCTTCCCCTTCTTCCCCGCCTAGACCGAGAAAAGAGAAGCCGTCTAAACGCGTTCTACCTTCCCTTCAAGTCCTCTTACCTTTCTTCCCACTTCCCCCCGTTTTTAGGTGCGAGTAAGGTTCGATTAAGTTACTGTTGTGAGTAAGAAACCGCTGATATGAAAGCTTGTGCCTCAACTTGTTCCTTTCCGTTGCCCCCCTTACAGCGAGAAGTCCGTTGATCACCAAGGCATTTCCCGCTCCCCCTCAGTGTTGCTCCGCGTATGGAGAAGTTTAGTAGTACTTTGATACGTACCCTCGAATCGTTTCCCTTTCTTTGGCTCACCCCCCCCGACTGGGAGAACCACCAGCTCGTGTTTTCGCTCTGTTCCCTTCCCTTTTTTTTCGTCGCACAGTCAGATTCTCCGAGACGCTTTGGTGATAACTACATCGTTTGCTGTCAAGGTTCTTAAAGGGCGTTTGACCCCCCCTTCTAGCTGGTTTCCTCTAGATTCTTCCCCTTCCTTTCCAGGACGCACGATACGGAAAGAAGAAATTTCATGTAGAGGCGCAATGGTTCAATCCCGTCGTGGCGCCTTTTCCCCCCCTCCCAACGTTTCTTAGCCCCACCTGTCCTTTCTTCTTCCCCCCCACCCTGCAACCAACCCCGCCCTTATAGTAACCCTCAGCCGAATACGAAGAAACAAGACGCCCAGTGTCGTGCCCCCCCCACCTTTCACACCCAAAGAACTCTCTGAGTTTGCCCTCCTGGCCGACCGCGTTCGAGTGGGAGTAGACTTGATATTGCAGAAACTGGTGTTTCATGATACCCATAACTGAGTGAAGCCTCTGTCCCCTCCTGTCTAGGTTTTTTCGGACTGGAAGAATCAGCCCCCGGGCTAACGGGACGATAAGATTCGACTTCAATTTTGCGTTTCCCTCCTCCCTTCGTTCACGCTTCTCTTCCTAGGTTCCGCTTCCCCCTCTTGCCGGCCCAAATTGGCGCAGGAGGGAATTTACTCGATAGACGATTTCGTCTCCTCCCCATCTCCCATTTGCCTCGTCTAAGCCATCCCCCGGCTTCCTTAGACCATGTGGCAGCGTAGAAAGCACAAAGTTGTTTGTAGCCCCAGGTGCCGAGTGCAGACGAATCGACGTCCTCTTCTCCCCTTCTTCTACCCCCCCTCATACTTTTTCCCCCGAGCTCATGTGATACTTTTTTGATGTAGGTTAATTGAAGGCGACTCTTTTCCTTTTCCCTCCCCTGAGACTTCCTTTTCTTTCATCAGTCTCATTTGGCTTCGGCTTGAGCTTCTCCCCTCCCTCAGGCACGATTTGAACGAACGGGAAGACGTTGAATCGTTGATGTAGGACCTTTGCCATATCTTTCCCCTTCCTCATTCTGTCGTCGGTTAACGTTTAGGCTCTATTACGATCGTTTGAATAAAGAACGCGGGGGGTACGTCCCTTAAAATTCCAGAGCCAGTTTTATTACTTATTTCCCCCGTGGTTATGTTGCCTCTGACCCGTAAGACCCTGTACGGTGTGAGACCTCGATCAAGTGCTCTTTTCTTCTGTCCTCCACGATCTTGTACATCCATTACTTCGTAGACCTGCTGCCATTTTTGCACCGGAACCATATGAAGCACCACCGGAGGGAACGTTTTCTCCCTTACTTGTCTGCCTCTTCGTCTGCCTTCCTGAGTTGCTCGAATCGCCCCCCTCCCGAAGTTATTTCTTGCGGACGATCTTCCACCCCTCTCCTGCTACCTTTCCCTCCCGCCCTCTTTTCGTCTTCCCTTTGCCACACCGTTTTTGCGTCCCGACCTGGCAGGTGAGCAGGGTCCCCACTGCGAGCTCCGAGGCTCTTCCCGAAGCCGCCTTTGACTGTTTATCGTGAGCCTCTTCTTTTTCTTCCTTTGCCCCTCTGTCCCGGGTTTGAGTCCCCCCTTCTATCCTCTCTCCCTCCGTTTTGGTGTTGTCTATCGAAACAAGGTTGTTCCACCTCCCCCCCCCTTTTCTCTCCACCCCTCCGCACTTTGCCTTTGTATCTTCACCGCCACTATTTTTTTGCCACTTACGTTCAAACCCCCCCCCACCCCCTCATTCTCCTCCTCTCCATCCCCCTCTCCCCTCCCAACTCCATTCTCTTCTCTCTACCTCCCCTCAACCCCACCACCCTTTAACTCACCCGTTTAAAGTCCAGTCTTACCCGTTTACGAGTCATTCTCATGATACTGGACTCACGGAGAGTCGGTCGAGAGCCAGTAGATTCGGTGGTGAACCCCGAACGGAAAGTTCCTAGGCAATTTTGCACCCGGTATTCCTCTCCCTCTGGTTCTTCCTCCTTTTACGCCCCCAGGACTTCCGATTCATCGTTGTCTCGCGTGTTCAAATCTGTGAATCGCGATGGCCCAATCTTCGGTTCTTCAGTACCCCCCTCCGCCGGCGAGCGAGCTACGGTCAGACCTGATCGAGACAGGAACGCTTCAGGTGCGGCGCATTTCCGGCTCTTTCACCTTTTTCCTGTCTACTCCCCGACCTTTTCTGTCCCACATTTTTTTTCTCAAAGTACCCTACCGAGCAAGCGATCGAGGTGCACCTTTCCCGCTTATTTTCGCGCCCCACCCCCGGGGTGAACTTTTGGGCCGCCCTGGGAATCATCGCCATTCCTGGCCGGCAACCGTTCTACAAGCCGTCCACCCTGTCCCCCCCTGGTTCATTCCTGGGATCTTTCCCCTTCAACCCCTTAGTTGTCCCGTCGTCACCCGTCGGCGCCCGACCTCCTTCCGTGCGTCCTGGCAGCCACCCCCTGACGAACAAAGAGTCAACTTAAACTGGTCCGGTCAGGGGGGTATTTTATCAGCCTCGCGCGATTCTCTCTTCCTGTGGAGATTCTTTTTTCCCCCCTCTCCTTTCTTTCTCCTTGGTGATCCGCTTGAAGCGGAGTACAGTCCCCTGCAGATCATTGTCGTTATTAACACGAGTTTTCGCGTCGCGTCCAATATTATTCTAGTCCTTATTCCTCTAAGTACTCTTTCGTCGTTCCTTCGCCTGCGGGCTCGGAACGAGGTATGACGCTTTGCAGCGCAGCAACAGTATGCCTCTCGAAGCGCGCAGTCAAGAACTCCTTTTACCGTGTCCGCCGATTTCACCCCCATTCCCTCCTTCTGTGCCAGGTTTTTCGGTAGTGCGGTGGAAAGTTCTTAGGACATTATTCTCCCCTCCTTCCCGTCATCGCAGAGTGTTTCCGTGTTGAGCCGTGGCTTCCTTTTCGTTCCTTCAATTGCTTCTTCCTTTCGCTAATTTCCCTACTTCTTCTGGTCGCCCGGCGCCCCCCCTCTTTTTTTTTTGTGGACGGTTTTCAAAGTTCCGCTGGGCGGTGCCTCTCGGCTGCTGCCCGAATTGGCACGACTTTTGTACACCCCTCCCGATTCGCGCCCCCTCCGGTTCTTGGCTCAATTGACCGGCGTTCGAGATTTTGTACGTTCTTCCCCTCCTCCCCCGCCGCAGGTGTTCCCCCCAAATACCTGTCACGAAAATCGCTCAAACCCTTTTCATTGATGCGTTTTCTTCCTCAAACTACTGTTCCCCGGGAAGGCCTTCTGGACCCCCCAAGCAAGTTGCCCCCCTTTTTTTGACCCTATATTTGCTGTTTGCGACGCCCAGTTCTTTCACCACGCTGATTTTTCCTCCATGATGTAGTGATCCCTCCCGTACGAATGCGACTTCTAGGAGCCAATTTTTACAGCTCCGTGGTCCATTCCGTGCTTTCTTACACGTTACCTTGTCCTTGATGCCGCCCTTTGTATACTCGGCATGCGTCTACACAATACTTTCGTCTTTCCTCTCATCACTACCCGTGATTTTCTCTCCCTTCTACTGAGCTTATACGGGTTTCCCCCTACTCCCTTGAGATCTTTCTCATCGGAGTTTTAGTACAATCCCCTTTCTCGGGGGATCGATGGTACGGCGCTGGACGACAGACCTCTGTGGCGAGACCGTCACCGCTTTTCTCCCCCAGAGAACCCTTATAACGTTTTCCTTTCCTTCTATCTTCGCATTTCTTTCTTTCGCGATGAGAGTCCACCCCTGCTGATGATAGGGACGACTGCGGCATGAGGGGAGCAACCCCCTTTTGTTAGGGACGGACGCCCCCAGAAACGTCGTTTTTTTTTTTTTTTTTGGTTTTTTTTTTTTTTTTTTTTTGTTTTTTTTTGTTTTGGTTGTTTGGGGTTGTTGGGTGGGGTTGGGGGTGTGTGGGTTGGTGTTTTGTTTTGGGTGTGAGGTGTTTTTTTTGTGGTTGGGTGTGGGGTTTTTTTTTTTTTTTGTTGGTTTTTTTTTTTTTTTGTGGTTTTTGTTTGTGGGGGGTTTTTTTTTGGTGATGTAGTTTTTTGAGTACCGGTCGCTTCAGAGGGCGGTTGACCCCATAGTTTGTCCTCCCCCCATAGGACGGTTATCCGAGACAACACGTAGAGAGGCTCGGATGCGCCTCTTCCGTGCATGCTCCCCCCCAGGACCTCGAGATGTTATTCCGTGCATCAACTTTTTCGGTGAGTGGAGGCAGTATCTAGATGGCTGCCGATGAATTCCGGAGCTGTCTTTCCCTTTCCCTGGCCCTCTCCCTCCCCCAACCTCGATCCACTCCTACCATCCGACGAGCTGGTGTCCCCGGTGAAGAACCCGCAAGCCGCGTTCCAACTTTCTCTACCGACAGCATCCTCTTGATATCTTTGTATTCTCTCTTTAATATTTTCTATTTCTCTAGGGTCGAGACTCCTCTGTCTTTTTTGTTCTTCACCAACTCCTGTCAAACCATCCTGGATGATCGCCCCTTGGTGACATCGTTAGATGACGTTTCTCTCCAGAAGTCCCTCACATGCCCCTTGCAGCCAGCCTCCCCTTGTGTCCAGGTTCAGCACTTCCCCCCGAAACGTGTTCGTTTTTCACTTGCGCAACTCTCAGAGTAGACCCCCAATACGTTTTGCCTCAGTCCTGACTAATTTTTTCTCCTTCTCAGAAACCCTTTCAGACTGCGATGATGGGACACAGCTTGTGCTCTTTCACCCAGATCGCCCAGTTTTTCTTTGTCACTTAGCACATTCTTTTCTGTGCCCCTCCTCACCCCCCCACGTGGCGCAGAAATTCCCCTTTCTGAAGTCGTACGCTCACCCTTTTTTCCATATTTGGAACCTCAGAATCTCCGCCATAGAACCCCATTTAGCACTCCGGGTTCGTCTTCTTCCCCTCTTGTGACTCCCCTCTCTGGCTCTTTTCCCATCCCTTTCCTTTCTCTGTGTCCATCCTATCAGTGAGGATCCAGACTCGACGGGGATGGCCCTACCTTTACGAGCCCGCCCCCCTGTTTCAGACCTGAAGAATCACCCTTTCCCTTCGACCATTCCTCCCCCCCTTTTTCCTTCGGGCTGAGTAATTCCCTCCTCTCAGTACTTTCGGAACGCCTTATTAGCCCTGAAGAGGATTTTTTTCCGAGGACCAGTCTACCGGGAACGGGTTTCCCCTCCCACTTCTTGATCTGCAACCACAGTTGTGCCCTCCTCTCTTGAGCCTTCGTTAGCGTGTGATCACGTACTTCCCCCCCTTCGACTTTTTTCCACGCGTGCACTCCCGTGCGAGCCCGGCCGCTCTTGCTTTCGAGCTGTGATCAGTCCTTAAGAACCGTTCGCTAGCGGATCCCCACTCATGTTTCCTTTTATTCTCGGGTGGGTGTGCACTACCTCGGCTGGTTCAGTCCCTCTGCATCCGTCCCAAACTTTTCTACTGGCTTCTCCAACTGGAGCAGCCAACGGCACCCAATCCCCCCCCCCTTCCCCGCGTGCCTTAGCACCTTTCGTGCCGCATTCGAGTCCGCCATCTCCGCGTCACGTCTATGTCTTTCCAAAAACCGTCCACACACCGAAAAACGATTGGAAGGTTGTCGATGTTTTCTCTCTTCTTCCCACTTGCCTTTCCTGCTCATCCTTCCCCCCTTAGCGGGCCTCCGGACACTCTGCTATTATCTTTCGGTTTGGCTTTTTCAGACGAAGTAGTTTAATAGAGGGCACGACGAATCATTAGGCGTCGGCTTTTCCCCCCTTCCCCTCCCTTTTTCCATTTCCACGACTTCGCACTGACGGCGCTCTTAGAGACGGCCCACTCTTCGTTTACGAGTGCTTTTTTTTTTTGGTCAGGACCTCAGATGGTATTAAGGTAGAACCCTCCTCTTAGCGTTTATCTTCCGCATCCCCTGTTACGTAGTGATTCTGGGCGTCCTAGCCCGCCCTTCCCGTTGTAAATCAACCCTGCGGACCTTCGTCTCCTACCTAGAACTTTCATCTTTTCCCCGGTGTTGTTTACCAAAGGATACAGCATGTTGGCGGAGACCCCTCGTCCTCCGATGAGGTAGGATCCTTAGGGCTCGCTCTCTCCTTTCTTTCCTTCCAGGATCCTTCCCCCTTCTATTTCTTTTGTTTGCCGGACTGCGAGATCTTTTTTCTTGTAGTTCGCCTTACGGTGTCCGACGTTGACCCCCCTGGGGACTTTGATCATGACACGGACCTGCAGGCTTCATTTTTCTTTGCACTTCCCCTTAGTGTGAACTGCCTCACATTTTTTTTCTCTCATTCCCAATTTCTCTTTTCCCATCTTTCCCCCTGTGATGCGAGCCCCTCCTAAGGAACGGGCTCATATTAAGAGGTCTCGCGTTTTTCCCAGTTCCCGATTTTCCTTCCCGTTGGCGTATCCCCTTACTCCCTCAGGGAAAACGAACGGACCTCCTTTGGACGTGCACCCCCCTGCTCACTTTCCTGTCCCCTGTCTCAGTCCAGGAAGCATATCTTCGTTTCCGGAGGATTTTATAGCAGCGGCCAGATAGATTCCTCCTTAGTTCTTAACGCCTTCTTCCGCGGTTTCCGCTCCCTCACTCCTTTTCCCCCTCTCTCTGTTTTGCAAACGCGTGCGTGTCTAACTGGGGTGGATTCAAAAACCCTCTTCTGACTGGCTGTCACGTTTGAGTACCCTTTTTCGATTGTATCTCTTCATTTATTTGTCCTGGTTAATGTACCTTTCCCCCTTTTTCCGTCCCCCCCCTTTCTACTCTTTAATAATAATAAGTTGTTGTTTTTTGAGAGAGTTGTTAAACCAAAGTACCCCCCCCCTTGATTTTCCAAAAGTTCCTGTGATAATGCTCCCCTAGACTATTCACCCCTTCGAAGTTCCTACTCTCCCTTAGGATCTGATTTTTTGTTGTACCCTTCCCCCACATTATCTATTCTCCAGCCCCCTGTTTGACCGGAAGATAGTCTCCCGTCCCTTTAGAGTCAGGTGGCAAGATTTTTCCTTCTAGACGGCCCTCGGCTGGCCTCGGCCTCTTTCACCACTTCCCTTCTATACCCCTCCTTCCTCGGAAGACCTTTATCTGGCCACAAGGTGAAGGTCGCCTGTCTGCAGGTTTATCCCTCCCTCTTGAGACCCTTTTTTCCAATTCCGCCGTCTCCCCCCGCTGATAAGGTCTCACACCTTACCCCGACTCTGCTTTGCGAGGCCAAAAAACCAGCACTTTCTTTCGTGGGCTTCCGCAATTCTTTTCTCCCAACCGCTCTCCCCATGACCTTTTTCCCCATTTTCCCCCCGTCTTCAAATTTATTTCCTTTCATATCCTGGGTGCAACCAGGAGTGGTATTGACATCTCTAATAATACTGTCCTTCTCAGCTCCCCCCCTCCCCCCTCAGAAATTCACCTGATCCGTCTCCCCCCTTTCTTCCCTCTCCTTTATTCCTGCGGCAGGTTCCCTCCCCCTAAGTCTTGCGGCTGTATTCGGCGGCACGTTATTATTTGGACTACGTCGCCATTCCCCTCCCTTCCCCCTGACAGCCACTATGCACAGAAAAACCGTTGAAGGAGTGCGATTGATTCAAGATATCGTCTCTAACTTCCCCTCTTACCCAGTATAGGAGTCGGCGACTCCGGCCTATCTATTGCCAAGTTCCGCTCTACCACTCATATGAGGGCCGTCCCGATCCAGTCCTCCCGTAGTCTATGCCCCCTTCCCCTTAGTGCCTTTTTCTAGGGGTCTTTCCCCGTAGATAGTACCTTTTATTTCCCTAAGATCCCCTCTTCCCGTCGGCCCCTTTTCCTTCTTTTTTAGATTCATTCTGCCCGATTCCTCCTTTCTACTCCTCAACGCGGGTCTCGCTCCAACTCGACCCCTATGTGGAGGTCGGCGGTTGTGACCCCTCCGAATTGGGGGGGGGTCCCCCTTTTTCCGAGTTCGAATGCTAACGGCCTACTTCCCTTATTCGTATCTTCTTCCTACGTTTCCTTTCCGGTCTCTCCAAGTGATGGGTTTAGCCATCCGCTGAATGAAATTTTTTCTTACACTCCGAGCTCTGATTAATCCCTGAGAGGTTAATGGTCTGAATCCCCACTTGTATTAGAAAATGGTTGCCGTCTTCCCTTTATTCAAGACTGGACACCTACTTATGGGGTCTCTTTTTTTCCAGTCTGCCCCGAGCTCCCGGTTTGTCATGTACTCCCCCGTATTAATGCTCACCTTTCCCCTTTCCCTATTAGGTACGAATTTTTGCACTGAGGTTGCGCCCTGGACCTTTTACCGAATCATCGCTACTTGGCGTCCTTAAACTCTTCTTTTAATTCATCATCCCTAACAGATGAGAGTTTCGAAGAATCGAATTCCCTAGAAAGCTCGTCGTCTCCGTGGAGTGTGACTTTCTCTTCGTTTTTCATTTTGTCCTGGATAGTGTCTGACGACCCCAGAAAGAGGAGTATGTTTTTTCCTCGATCCCTCTTCCCCGCGTTCCCCAGCTTCCCTAAGTCTCTCCGTGGATTTCTCTCCTAGTCATTGAAATACCCCTGATGATCTGGAATTATCGCCTGTCATTTGGTCCCCCCCCGGTGTTGGCGGTCCAGGGAAGATTGCTCGTTGGTCAATTCCTTTCCTTTTTTCAAAACCTTTCCAACATGCTAACAGGTCCCTGGCGATGCCCACCCCTGAGTCGAGTCGAGGACATCCTACCGGTTTCCCTGCGTCATATAGTTTCGATTGACTCCCCTTCGGTTTTATTGGGTTCTGAACCCCTACTTTGCCGTCTTCCCGATGTAAGTACATGATGACCGGCTGCCTTTCACTGTTCTCGACCCCCCGACGAGTAAACTAGACTTCACGACGACTTTTGTTTTCGACGAAAGCTGACCTTTCGGTATCAGCTGGGTCCCAA
>Ga0179593_1336507_pt1 | contig 12570 bp, 11 predicted proteins | sample CZODoug2_1_08_16_FD_185931 | JGI IMG/M metagenome (GOLD analysis project Ga0179593, IMG submission 185931) | Vadose zone soil fungal communities from Angelo Coast Range Reserve, California, USA - CZODoug2_1_08_16fungal (PacBio error correction) | ecosystem: Environmental > Terrestrial > Soil >... | reverse complement strand
TAAAAGCTATTGCCCCTTTCCCCCCTGTTTCGAGGGCGTTGCCTGGGTGCCTGGTGTCAAGTAGGGACCAGGGTGAGGCTTTATTCCCCCAGCCCCTTCTTGTAACGGCCGAGTTAATCCTCTAGCACCCGTAGCAGGTGTACGCCTTTTGCGGTGCCTACCCGCCCCTGTGCGGTGGTCCGATTCCCCAACGCCCTCTTACTCGGCTGTCCTTGCAGACCTCGCCACCAACTACCCTAGTACCAGACCCTCCGTGGGGCTTTGCTTTGATTGTTTTCTGGACAGAGTCACACGCCTTTCTCCTTCCCTTTCCCCTCGTCTCCGCGGAGATCGTAGGAAATGGACGCCCCGTTCTTGCTTTTTAGGGTGTCCGCTTTCCACTTGGCCTTTTTCGGTACTTTGGGCTGCAAATCCGATTGTTGTCCTTTGCCTTTATTCCCCAGTTGGGGGCCCTTCGCGGCCCTTTCCTCCCAGCAGGTTCTTTACCCGACCTAAGAGTGGCGGGGGTGTGTGAAAATTTTATCCGGGGTTCTCACCCCTTCCACCCCCCCAGACCTCCTGACAAATGAAAACTCCCCCCCAGAGGAGATCTCTGTTCCGGATGGACGCCGGGCTCCCCGTCATCCTAGGGTAGAATTCTGCCTTTTTCTTGAGAGTTTTGTGATTTTTTCTGTTAACCTGGTCCCCCCCCTAGAGCCCGCGTCCGTAGTTCGCCGGTGTTCGCACCTTTTTCTGGGAAGACTTTGGGTCGGTGTGCGGTTCTCTTGCCGATTTTATTCCTTTGCTGGGTAGATAGGACAAAGACACTGAGGACTTGTTCGGGGCCCGCCTTTTCACACTCAATGGATGATAGAGCTGTCTGCGGTTCCCCCTTTTCCGTTGTCCCCTTCAGTAAGCGAGGAGAGGAATGCATGCGCCGCTTTTTCGTTTTCGCCTAATTGACCCAGAAAGGGTCCCCAGACCCCCTGTGTTTTGCTTTGCGGCCCTTTGCCATTCTTGCTCTCTTCTCTTTCTGAACGCGGGCCGGTTGTAATGACCCTTCCACCACCTTGCTAGTGAGCGGCTAGCCTTCGTGAAATTGGTTCGTTTCGGCGTACATACTCTTTTCCTTGGTGCGCGCTGCCCGCTTGTCCCCCCCTTCTTGGCTCGTTTTTCTCTCAGAAAGCCCTGTATCGCTGGCCTGTAAGTCGCCTTCGCGCAACGGTTCCTTTCCCGTAGGTTCCCCCCTCGACGGCCTGCCGAGGGCACCGAGAGATGTTGTCCCTTCTTCCGGCCTCATGTCTCCCCCTTAAACAGTATTTCCTCCGAACAGGGCCGTAACCCCCGTGTTTGCTGTTCACGATTTCAGGAAGACGTCACCGTGGTGTCCGACTTGAGGGGAGGTTTTCATTGACCGTTTTTTCCCTTTTCCCGACCTTTTCCTCTTCCTTTTTTCCCTTTTTACTTGTTTTTGTTGAGAAATCCGTCCCCCCCTTCTCCCACGTTGTTCATGGCGCCCCCAAAATAGGATTGCAACTACCTTGTTAATGATTTCCTTTTGCACTGTTCCCGCCCCCCTTTTTGGTTAATACTGTTCGGAGTGAAGTTTCAATGGTTCCGATGTGGGCCCTGGCGGCGCCACTCTGGCGGGACGAGGATTTTTCCACTGCGAGCTTTTTTCCCCCCTTTCTTTTCTGGGTCGAGTAGAAGGGGGACAGTGTGGGCGCGGCTCAAGTCATGTAGCTCCCCCGTTCGGACCGTTTCCCCCGCTTCCATGCGGCTCGATTCTTTTAATCCCCCCTGTTGGGTGGGGTTTACGAGCCCCCACTTCCACCTTAGTACCTGCTTGTTTACCCTCGGGCCCTTCTATTGCCCAAGGGATGAAGTGTCTGTTTCTCGAATAGAAAAATTTCACCCCTTCCCTCCGCATCTCTTCAAGAGGGGTTACTGTCCCCAGTCCCATGTCCATGTCCTTTTAATTAATAGAGATCCGTAATCCCTTCGCGTGAGATCTTCCGAGCCGTAATCCCCTCCGCGCACCCACGGTTTCTCGCCTTGTTGTGGTCCAAGGAGACCCGCGTCCAGGGGAGGATGACTTAGAGTCCTTACTTCGCTCCTGCTGTCCTCCTCCAGACTTTGACCCCTTGTGCCAGTCCCCCTCATGGTACCCCGATAGTATAGCCCAATTTCGTTTTACCAGGTCGGGAACGACTCAAGATTCGGGTACCGGAGAACCCATGTCCTTCCCCACTCGCCCGCGAAAGAACTTCACAAAAAGCCCCTCCTTTCTTCCTCCAATGTTTCGCACATGGCCGGCACTTTACAGAGAAAGCCCGCTCTGATGGAGTTGTGTAAGAACCATCGACCAAAAGATAGGACTTCCCTTCTTTGTCATCCCCCTTCTACTGTGACTCCCTAAGGACTGTTTTGCTTTTTGACTGAGTCCGCTTGTGGTTTATAAGTTCTTGTTCCTGCGGGTTTGGAGACCCCAGATTCGTGGAGCCGCAACTTTTTCACAGCCACCCTGAGCAACTGAGTTTGCGGCTTCTTCCCCCGGGCTTTGTTCTACGGCGTAGGTGAACCCAGAAGTCCCAAGTAACGGCACCCTTCAATCCTTCCCCTCTTTTGTCCCCCCAGTTTGTTGTTTGTTTCCCTTTTTCCAGGCCCGTGCCCGTTGGGGGCAGTTTTTTTTCTTTCCCACTGTCCTCTTCCCTCCTCTACGGATTTTAATAGGAGGACGATAGGCGTGACCTCTCCTTCCCTCGCCCTACCTCCCCCTGGGCCACCGTAGGTTTATTTTCGCCGGTCGTCGTGCTTGGTGGAGAGGTCAACCTCTGCTCTATCTTTGTGTCGTTGTGGTCCCCAGGTACGGAAAACGAACGGAGTCTGTAGTCCTCTCCCCGGTAACCCTCCCCCGTCCCTTAGGATCCGGTCAACGGGCTTCCCCAGAAAGGGACTATTTTGTCCATGCCTGCTCACCTGGGGGTCAAGTTTTTTAAAAGGAGATCGACCCCCCCCGCCCCGCAAGTAACGTTTGATTCAGATTAGATTTTTCCGCCGCGTTCGGAGACTATATAGTTTAACATAATACTTTGTGGTTGTGATCCCTGAAGCTTAATTGGGGGCCCCCTCTTGCCCCCGGCACCTTGCCTCTTGCCTGTTCCGCATGTGTAAGTATGCACAAATGGGAGAAAGGACCCAAAAACAGCCCTTTTTGTTCTCCCGTTGCCCGCATCTAGGACCGCCGTGGCAGGTCTTCCGGCGCGCTCATTTTCATTCAAGTGTTTGTTTGCCTGCCTGTCCACCAACTGAATCCTAAGGAGCCGTTTGCATCTCCTACTACCTCTCCTCTCTTCCTCCCCAGTTGACTTTTGGAAAAGGGCTTGATTTTTCGTTTAGGACCCGGGGTTTTCCACGCCTCCTTCTTCCTCAGAGTAATGTCACGGATCGCCCCCCCCCCTTTAGGAACTCTACGCCCGGGTCACTTGTACCGGCTGTGAAAGGCTTGGATTTATGACCTTTCCTTCTGTTTCTCTTCCCTTGGTGTTGCCCCGTCGGGAGGGGAAGGGAATTTGTCCGGCGGGGGAATAGCTGGCAGCGCCACAAGCCCGGGTTGATTGCCGACTTCCCCCCTTGGGCGCTTTGTTGTGAATTTGGCTCCCCCCGTCTCGTGGGCGCTTACCAGCCCCCAACCCAGACTAAAGAAGCCCACCTTTCTCCCCGGCCCGGTCTTCAGGCGTGTGCGAACCTGAAGATTGGGCTTTTGTAGCCCTGGTCTTCTCGTTTTTCCGTTTCTTCTCCCAATTGAATTACTTCCCTTTGCGCGTCCGTTAGTCCTCCCCTGGTCTCGTGCGAAAATTGGCCAACTTCTTTCCCTTTGTGCTTTTCGTCTCGTCCTGCGTTGACATGACCGGGGGTATTTTACTGTTCAACCGCCCTCCGTTACTGGTTCGTGCTCCCTCCCCCCATTAAGGTTCTCTCCTCCTTTGTTGATTCTTCCACTGGCGTTTTCGGATCCGCTTTAGCGGGCGCTCGTTTCCCTGGATCGTTTTTTTTTTTCCCCCCAAAATCCTTCCCCCAGGTGTTGCCGAATAAGTGGTTTCCCGGGACGCCTTTTTTCCCTTCGCGTCTTTCCTTGGATTCAGGGTCTCCCGACTTATGTTTTCGACTGCCCTTACCTCCCTGCGTAAGGAAAAACTTCATCTTTCGCTTTCTTTTTTCCGGGATTTGAGGGACGCACATAATGGGCCCCCTTTTTTTTTTCCTGCCTTGCTGTTCTCGGGGTATTTCGTGAGAGAAGCCTGCATATGACCCTCTGGCCGCTGAAGTTCCCCGTTCTCTCCCCCTGATAGAACACCTTCGGTTGCCCCCCTCCGAAGAGGGACAGGCATGCGTCCTCGTACCCTTCCCTTTCCTTGTCCCGAAAGGAGCCACACTCGTACAAGTATCAGAAACATTTTTAAGTCAAACTTTTTGCTTTCATCGTCTTCCCTTTGCAGGCCCTTTCAGAGGAGGTGCGGATCGCCCCCTGAAAGTGGCTTCGATTCTTCTCTCTATTCTCCTCTTTTTTTTTTCAGAGTCCTATCGTCCCCAAAGGTATGAGACCCCCCTCACCTTCCCTCCCCCCCCCTACTGCCCCTGCCCAGGTACTGTTACCCTCATGGAATAGATTTTTTCACGACCCCCCATGTTTGACCTTAAATGTCTTTTTTCGATGAACTGACTTTTCCGTCGGTGTTTTGGATAATGTGCCCCCTTTTTCCAGCTTTATAGATGAAAAGCACTCTCGATGTTGCCCCATAGTAGGGCAGGCTAGTTTCCTCCCCGGGTTTGACAGTAATTTTTCTAGGAAGGAAGCACTTCAGCTGCCCCTCGTGTATCGGATGGTCCCCCCCCGATAGAACGAAGTCGCCCCTGCTGTTTTCCCTGCTTCCGGTGAGGCCTTCCCTGCCTGTTTTCCCTCCCCCTTTCCCACGGTTCCCACCGCGCCTGCGTCTAAAGAGCATTTTGCGTTCGCCAGGGCTTTCCTTTCGATTCCCTTCTCGAGCCGCTCTCGCACACCGCCTAATCAGCCAATTCCTCAGCCCCCTTTCGGGGGTCCATTATCTGCCCCTAAAAAGGATTCGTTCCCCCCCTTCTTCTCTCCGTTCCCTCCCTGAATGCTTCTCGTAGAGGAAACTCTAGCCCGTTCGAACGCACCAGACACTCTTTTCGTGTGGTAACCCGGCGTTAGACCGTTCCGTAAAGATTTCTGTTTCCCGAAGGTCTCCGCCGGTCCGTTAATAACGTCACTCGAAGACCCGAAAAACCCCCGCCTCCCGACTTTCTGTGTCCGTGACCTGGTGCGTTGATGAATTTGGAATCTTCGAAGGTCTTTCCAGACTTTACAGTCATCAGCCCATCCCCCCCGATCACGGCACCAGAGGGAGTTTTCGATTAGAGCGTCCGGTAGGAAAAGAGTAATTCCCCCTCCCGGTGCCTTTATTTCTGCTGGGGTCGTTAGTTGGAGGAGGTAGTTGTTTTTTATGGTCGTCTGCCCACGTTATTATCCGTCCCCCCTTTCCTCCATGGCCCCCTTGATTGGAGATTGTGTGGGTTTCTCCCCCCCCTGGGACGTGGCGTGGCCTCACTTTCCCCCACCCCGATTAGCCAAAAGGCGATTGATCCTTTTGCAACAACTTTCCCACACAGAGACCCTTTTCATCCAGTTAAACGTTCCGACGGGCCCAGTGCAAGGATTGGGCTGCTTTTTCATCGGTTAGATATCCCAGACTTCTCGTCATAATAGGATCGATTTCTTTTTAACTTTGTCATCACCTGCGCAATAGACCGGGAAGTGACCCACTTCGGAATACCTCGCTTTCGACCCCGTTTCTCGGGCACGTACCGGTCCTTATTTTCCGCCTCAGGTGGGACAGGTTTTTTCCCCCCCCCTCCCAGTGTTTCGTTTAGGAATCCCCGTCCCCCTTAAACGACCCCTGCTCGGGTTGGACCGCTGATAAACGGGACGTCCCAGCAGGGGCTGTGTCCATGCCAAATGCTACAAGTTTTGAACGGAACCCAGTTGTTTCTCCCCGGCCCCGTCCTTTTTCCCGTTGCAGGTTCGAGACAGGTGTGTCCTTTTTTTCTTTCATGTCCGTTCTCGGAGCTCTTCGTCTTTCCCATAGTTAATAAGTTGGTTTTTTTAGCTCAGCTCGGCCTGCTTCTGATTGCCTTGATACTTCACCGGGACCGCGGGCGTCAGGAATGGCTGGTCTTTTCCCGTTTGCAGTGGCAGTGGACAAAAGCCTTTCTTTTGACGGCCCTTGTCTGCCCTCATTTCTAGCCACTGAGCTTATGTAGCCTTCCTTTTTAGTTTGCCACGGTTATTTTCGAAACCCACTTTCCCCACCCCCCTCTGAATAGGAAGGTAAGCTGCCTACGCCAAAGTCCCCGCGCCTCGCTCCTCCGTGAATTGGGTCTTGTCTTTCTCGTTTTTTCTACCCCCCTCTCCCCCTATTCTTTTTCCTCTTCTTTGGATCTCTCCTATTCATAGGCTTCACAATTTGGAACAGGTCAGGTCCGGTGTCACCCGTCTCACGCTTACCCCCCAATGTGTGTCGCGTTTCCCTTTTGGATCACTTCCGACGGTGCTTTTCTTTGCCGTTTAATTGACTTGCGGGGGACCTCCTTTCTGCCCCCCCCCCAAATCCCCTTTGCCTGTTTGATCATGGTGGTCTGTGACATTGCTTTATCAGCTTTTTTGCGACCCATCCCCCCCCTCCCCGCTTTACAACTTTAACAGCACAAAGGAGCTCCCAGTTTCTTTGGCGCGGAAGAGGGTCGATTTCGCGTCTTTTGCGACGGCGACCGGTCCGGAGTTTGTGTCCTTGTTCTCTTCCACTGGATTCTCGCTGACTAAGTTCAGGCTAGTGCGCCCCCTTTTTTCCCGCACCTCCCCTTTCTCGGGTTTTGGGCGGCGATTTAGGATTGTACGGGTCTTCCTTTTCCCTGACCGGAGAGTCCTTTTTTCCCCCCTCCTGTGAACCCCCCACCCCTTTCTTGTTAGCGGGGTAGGCGGCGTCCCGGCCTGCTCCCTTTCTTCTCTGCACGTCGCTTCAGTTCGTTATTGACTGCGCCGCCTGGTTCGGGTTTCTCCGTTTAAGAATTTTTTTACCCGTCCCTTTTCGTCGCCCCTTTTGTGTTATAGGAGGCTTCAGGCGGTTATTTATGCTTCTGACGAGGAATGTAAGTGTAAGGAAGTTTTTTCCCCTGAACCCCGCTCTGGGCGTGCTTCCCCTCTTTTTCCGTGTACTGTGGGCTCGTTCCCCCCTCCTCCATTAATCTCCTTCGGTTTTACGTTACTATTGTAAATTGAATGGGCTCCGGCGCTGTCCGGCATCTGAGCGATGTTTTTAAGCTGACCCCCCGGTGCGCTTCTCTCCCCCCCCCCCCAGGTCTTGTTCTCTCAAAGGACCCTTACCGGACCGACCCTCGGGCACCGAGCGTCCTGCGTACTTTCGTGAGCTTGGTCCTCCAATAGGCCAACGAGTACCTTCCCTTTCTCCAGTTTCACGTTTGGCCTTTCCTAGGCCCATGCGGCAGAAGAGGGCGGTTCGACGGAGGTTGGGCTCGCAATGTCAACGCAATTCTATCCTTCTCCCCTTGTCCTTTCCTTATATTTTGTGGTGGTATCTTTCTCCCAGTATGGGGAAAACGTCCATGGCCGTCTTCCAGAAAATAATCCGGAAAAAGACGGTATTTGTATGTTCTTTATGACCCGCAGGCCAATCGATGACGCCAACCCACCCCATGGCCAAAGAGTGTTCGTTCCTGTTCTCGGAAGACGTTACAGCGGGGGGGATTTTCTGGCCCCCGGAAATCAGAGAGGAAGAGGCATCCAGAGATTTTTTTGGTTTTGGGACCCTAGGTCGGACCCATGTCCCGAGTTGAGCGCCGCCCCCCTGCCCCATCTGTTCGGCGCACGGCGGTACGCGATGAATAATCCCCCTGTCCCCCTCCCCTCGCCAAGCTTCAGAGGACGGGTCGTACCCACATCTCCAGGTCGCCAAGGCATCCTGCCCGTCAATGACTGACAAGCAGGAGATAGCTGATCGGGAGCTTCCCCCTTCCGCTCTCATCTCCTCCTCGACGTTTTTACGCCCTCACTCCTTGTTTAATCCGCCTCTTTCCTATGTCCTTCTTCGCCCCTTATTCTCTCTCCACTTACTTATCTTCCTCATTCCCCGCCCCCCCCCCTTACTCCCCCTCCTACTTCTTTCCCCCCCCCTTCTTCCTTTTCTTTCACCCACCCCTCTCAACCCTTCTCCTTCCCCGCTTTTATGCAAGAAGAACCTTAGGGTGTTGGCCACGGTCCCCGCTCCCCCAAGGCCCATTCCAGTTCTGAGAAGACATCCCTCGCACAGTGTATCCGACCTCCCTTCCCCCCCCCCAACGAGCGAACATTCCACCGTAAAGAGAATTTTTTTCATTTACGTCATTCAGCTCTCCTATTTTCCTAGTAGGAGCTTTCCTCATATGCTCGAGCTTTAGCCCGCAATCCTGCCCCGGTCCTAGACGCCGAACTACTCGCGCCCCATTCGCCGCGTGGTGGGGTTTACGTATTCTTTTCAGTCTGTGCCCGTAGAGCGAAGCGAATCTCTCGCTTGCCGTCCGAGACACCTCCTTCTCCTTTTTATGGAGACGACTAGACCCCGCCTCCGTCGACTTTGCTATTTTTTCTTTTGCCCCCCCCACTTGTCACGTCCCCCCGTTTCCCGTATGTGGTTCGACTGGAGAAAAGGAAAAAGGCCCTGAGCCCCCGAACCGCACCTCACCTGACCCTGGCCAGCCAACCCTTTTTTTCTCCACGCGGCCCGTCTGACTACGGGATCTTTCTTCTTGGAAGGACCCTTTTTCTCTCCCCCCACCTGAACACACCCTCCCCAGGACAAGGCGAAGTATCCCTCATCGGGTGTCATTGTGTTCCCCGACAGCGCCCCCCGGGCCTTGAGTCTCCGCTGGTGTTTTTTTCTGCTCGTTGGTTTGCTTTTTTTTTTAGCGAAAGAGAGGGCTTCCCAAATTTCCCATCCCGCTCCCCTTTCTTTTTGCGCAGGGGCCGCACCCGTTCTTCGATTTTTTCCAGTTACCCGTCCCCTTTCCCTTCCGGCACAGTGAAAATTCTCGTGCTAAAACATTTCTCCCCCCAGAGTGCCCTTGTCAGCCCTCATCCCCCGTGCAAGTTTGCCGTGCCTTTGGTTCGCCGAGTTCCTGCTCTTCTTCCGCAGGCGTACTCGGTTTAAGTTTTTTTTTTTAACGCGTTCCCCCCCTCCACTTGCTTTCCTCATGAGCCCATAGGTCCTTAATGTGGTCGAGGTAGTCGTGGAGGCTCCCGGCCCTTAGGTCTGTTCCTGGGCCTTTCACCCCTTTGGAGTAGGTTTTTCGGTCTCACAGAAGGACCCTACCCACCGTCTGGCCTGGCTCGATATTTCAACTAAGTGCATTTCTTGTTTTTCCCCTGTCCTTCTCCTTTTGGTGCTCCGTTCCCAGCCTTTTTTCCCCTTAACCTGTGCCTTCTATGATAGCGGTTTGCAAAGGAGCCTGCTGAGAGACTATCCTTCTTTTCCCTCTCTCAGTGTGTTATCGATTCCTCGTGTCTCTCGTGTCATGTGGTACTCTCGTATACGGCAATTGTCGAGGGCATTCTCCTTGTTTTTTCCCTTCTTTCACCCCCCCTTTTGAGTTTCCCTTGACAATCTGGGCCGTTCCCCCCCAGTTGTCAGGCTCCATGCTTTATAGAGAGACGGGTGCCGCCGACCCCCTCAGTTGCTTTTTTCAATCTTTTTAAAACCCCTCCCCTCTCCATCCAGTTTGTAAGGCGCCTCCTGACAACTAAGAGAAAGAGATCTGTCCGGTCACTGTTTCCCGGGGATGGGACTCGAAGTGTTAGGACAAGGCGCCCACCTCCTTATCTCCTCCCTCTTCGCAGATAGCGGAGTAACTTCCCCCTTCCCAGGGTACGTTCTTTTTCCCGGTTCAACGTCATGGAAACCCAAGGGACGTGAGCTTGGGAGCCCCTTTAAACCACACAAATGTTTCTGCGGTTTTGAAGGGTGTTTTATCCTCTCCCCCTGCATTTCGGACCTCTCCTTTCTGGGGGCTGTTCCTTTTGTCTTCCTGCCGCGTTGTGCAGTACCACCAAAACCCCTCCCTTCTTTTGACAAGGAACCCTGCCACCCCCCCCCCGTTTTCCTTAACGGACAGGCTCTTTTTCTTTTCCCCCGATTCTTTCCGATAGTCTTTGTTCCCTTGAGAGTCCGTTTTTGCTTTTTCACCCCCCCCCTTCCCTTCCCTCCTTGCATATTCCGGAGTATACGGTAGTTTTTTTTTTGCACCTTTGCTGTTGCTGCCTTTCTGTCCTTTTTTGGTGTTTTTTGTTACTTCTTGAAAGGGTTTCCCTTTTCCCCTCCGCGGTCCTGGTGGACAGGAATTTTCACCCCTCCCTGGTATTCCTCGGCGTGGTCTTGGGGACAGAGGTCGTCTCGCGTACCTGCGGCTGGAGGCTTTATCCTGCGAGTTTTGCCTATTGGTTTTCCCCTCTCATACTTTGGCCAAAAGAAGGGGACGCCCGTTGTTGAGCCCTCGGCTTAGGATGGAGGCTTCGCCGCTCGGCCGACTAGCTGTTGAATTTGCAGCTCTTTTCCCCTTCAACAACTTTCTTGAGGTCGGTCGTTTCTTGAAAGGTTTCGATTCTTCTACCCCATCTGTTTTGCATTACTTTGTTACGCTTCTCCTTGGACCTCCCCTTTTATTTCGTTTAGCCTCAGAAATATTTATGGCAGATGAAGTTGTCACGTCGCGCTACACCTGTCCAGTTACCTTCCCACCTGGCTGGTCCCCTCAGATGACCCTCCTAGCAACCTCTCTCCCAAATATGCGACTGTAAAAGTCTTCGGCAGCCATGGATGAACACAGCATTTTCCGTCATTCCTTCCACCCTTTTTGGCTTTCCCATCGAGGAACTTCTTAAGCCCTTCCCCTTTGGTTTCTCCGGGTCTGTGCTGATAGAACTGAATGGGAGAAGATTTATCATATATTTTCCTACATCCGTGTGGAGATATATAATGTCTGGGTCCTACAATGGTCCTCCCCTCTTTATTCCCCCTGACCAACAAAGGTTAAGCACCAATTTTCAAGTTCACGACCCGCCACCCCTTTACTTCCATTCTCGTTGCTCAGAAGGTGTTTTTTTCCTCTTTTTTTGTGTGATCCTTTTCCCTTACACGCCCTAGATTGTTTCCTATTTGATTACGCACGCTCAGCGCGCGTTTTCCTCTCCCCCTTTCTGGGTTCCTCCTGGGTGTGAAAGGAATCTTTTCTCCTCAATCGCCTCTTCCTATCCTGCAAATAGGTCTGTAGAGACCCATCCCCGGGACTCCGACCCACTTCCTTTGTACGAGGGCGTCGATTGCCCCTCAGGAGGCAGTCTGCGGTATTGAGACTCAGACCCCGGTCCCCTCAAAGCGCCGCCTCTCCCCAGGCAGTTGGTCAGGTTCCTTTTTTAATAAAGTAAGTATTCTAGTAGAGCCAATCCTCTCGATCTCCTGCCTTTCCCCTTCCCCTCCAGCGACTTTCTAGACCCCCTTTTCTTTTTGGGTAACTTATTCTAGAAGTGCCCCTCCTCCCAAAACTTATCTTGACCCAGTAGAGTGTATGCTAGCCTTAAAGCTCGCGTGATTCCTGATACCCCCCTCTACCTAATCCCTTTTAGTGGTTGAAAATAGGGAAAGAGCCCTTTTACTCGCGGGTCGTGTGGAATTTTGGCTTGTAGAATCTGCCTACCTCACCCCTATCCCTGATGTTGCCCCGCACTTTTGGCACGAGCCTTAAGATTAAGGGGAAGATGGGAATCGAGGTTGGCCCTTGATAAGCACTTACCCCCCCTTTCCTCTTCCCTTGTAAGAGCCCCTCATCTTCTTCCTTGTTGCTTGAGAAAGAGTTTTAAGGTTAGCGAGATACCTGCTGGTTTTTGTCTTTGTCTTTTTCTGTGTGATGTCCTGACCACTCGTCGTAGGCCGCAAATGCCTCGCCCCTTTTCTTGACTCGGTTCCCTCCCAAGTTGGATTTTGAGAGGACGCTCTTCCCCGCCTTCAAGTCCGGACCCCCTGTGCCCCCACATTCTCTCACCCTCTCCCGTGTCAATCACGTTTCCTTTTCAAGCTGGTTTTTTCCTTTGTTTTCCTCTTCCCCCCTTCTGATCTCTTCGATGCCTTTAGAGGATGCAGATAATCTTTCTAACGCTGCCATCCAATAATGACGGCAGGCCCCACTTTCCTTTTCCCTTATCTTTTCCGCTTTATTCGTTTTTTTTCCTCGTGTTCATCCAGGGACGAGTCTGAGGAGTACTTTGGCCCTTTTTTGCCCCCTCACCTTTTGGTGCGTTTGCTCGCCTGGACCCACCGCTCCTTCTTGCCACCCCAGCTTCCTCCCCGGGCCAAGGCTTTTCCACCCTGCTCCCCTTGTTTTCCTTTGACTCAAAATTGCCCTCCCTCATTCCGAAAGAGTAATGTCCCGTTAGTAGATAGATTTCCCTTGACGCGAGTGTCGCAGGAG
>Ga0179593_1656817_pt1 | contig 12571 bp, 13 predicted proteins | sample CZODoug2_1_08_16_FD_185931 | JGI IMG/M metagenome (GOLD analysis project Ga0179593, IMG submission 185931) | Vadose zone soil fungal communities from Angelo Coast Range Reserve, California, USA - CZODoug2_1_08_16fungal (PacBio error correction) | ecosystem: Environmental > Terrestrial > Soil >... | reverse complement strand
TTCTCGGAAAATGCTCTGGATCCCTTTTATACCTTGACGAATTTCCTTCCCTCCAGGCTAGTCTTTCTCCTGTCCTTTCGTCAGCGCACGTACTTTTTCCCCTCCAGCATCCTGAAGCCATCAGGCTTAGTGTGAAGATCCCAACAAGTGCACCCGTTTTTCCTTCCCCTTCGGTCAAGTTTTTCCTGCGCCCTGCGGACGTTATCGACAGCGCCGACTCGAACCCATCTTCCAATTCTGTTTTTCATCTCCGTACATGTTGCTCATTCCCCTCCGCGAAGCGTTCCCCCTGCTCGACCCCCCTGAGGTGGGACGCTTTTTCATACGTTTGGGTTTTCGATCTTGTTCTCTGAAGACCTTGAAGCGGGGCCCCTCCATACTCCAACAATGCCTCTTCCCTGAACTTCTTGTTGATTATCAGAACTCCGTCGATCGCCCTCCCACTCGCGTATGATTTTCAGTTCTCCATTCCCTTCCCCGGGACAAAAAGCCCCCTTTGCCTGGACGACAAGGTCTTTTGAGCGGGCAGTGACTTACAACAGATCCCCCCCAGTTACTTCCGTCGCCCCTTCTCACTTCAGGAGATGATCTCCAAGCACCATAGATCAGGTAGTCTTCTCCCAAATGGCCTTCTTCCTAAGAATTTTCCTCCGCCCTTCTCCCTAGATTTTTCCGTTCTCCGTGGAGACCTTGTATGAGCGTCCTTTTCTGCAATCCTAAAGGGTCTCGCGAACCCCTTCCGTCTGACAACCTTCACGCCTTACTGATCCCTTTGATCAAACGCGGTGATATTTTTTTCTTCTACGACCCTTTTTGTCGTGAAATCTCCGACGCCTTTGCTCGCGGCTGTAGGACCCTTTGATTAGTTTCCTTACAAGCCATTTTTGTCTCGCCGGCGTTCCCCAACACCTCCAAGTTTTTCCTTTGGCATTTTCGCGAGAATCCCCCACTGTCGTCACCCCCGTCCATCGATACAGCCCAATGCGCGCTTGTTCATTTACCCCTTGACCGCGACATTTCCCCTTTGGCAAGAAGGGCTTCTCCTAAACCCCCCCCCCAAGTCCTTTCCCCAAACCTCCTCCCGAAGAACCATGTTTTCTAGTAGGGTTTTTCGGGTGCACGCTCTTTTTGAAGGATACCTCCCCCTGAATTGGAATTTATTTTGCATTCGTCGTTGTGCGTTCATTCAAAAGAAGTTTTTTTTTCCCGGCTTTTTTTGATTCAGAACCCTTTTGTCCCACTCTTTTTGCGCGTCCCGTTTATAATTTTTACTTAACTTTTCAAGCACTACAGACTCAGCTCCGTTCTCCGAACATCCATTATCCCTCGTTCATTTTCCTCCTGGCACATGATCCTTCCCCCCCTTGCTCAGGTGTTAGTTTTCCCTCCAGGACCCTTCCAAATAATCCCACCCTCACGTCAGAAAGCCTTTGAGGAGATCTTTTTGCTCTTATGCAGTTTTTTTTTCCCCCCAATTCCTGCCCTTTTGCAGCCTTCTCCCAGGAACTTTTTAACTACGAGTTCTCCTTAAAGAGAGATCGTTTTTTCAAGCCGAGAGCGCACGACTCTGTTCGCGTCGTCAGGACCTTTCATACTTCTCTTTCCAGTGAGTCTCGCCGTCCTCTCACTCAAATGAATTCCGCGGCTCTCTTTTTCCGAAACCTCCATGCACGATCCCCCCCCTCTGCATTCTTTCTCCCTTCGGTCCCCCTTCCTGAGTTTTTTTTCAGATATCACGGAGAAACTCTCTCTAATGCCTCCAAGCGCTCTCCTTCGTTCGCGATGCGTTTTTTTTCCCCTTTTATGCCCCCATGTTCATGCGGTAGCCGGAGGTATCAGATTTCCCGATTTTCCTTTTGTATTTAACGCGCCCTCCTGACTGTCAAGAACTCCCCCTCCCCAAACCAGCTTTCATCTAAAGCTTTTTTTGATAGTTATTTTATCCTCTTTTTTGGAGATAACCCAACCCCCCCCCCCCACCCTCCCCCCTTTCGTGATCTCTTTCTCTCTCCCCTTTGTTGTTGTTTTTGTCTTCACAGACCAGGAGTCCCTCAAACCCTTACACCCCCTTCGTTTCGGTGTCTTGTTTTTTCTTTACGAAAGGCCTTTCTTCTTCTTCAGCGTGGAGGCGGTTCTTATTCTTCAGTAGAAGCTCTCGTATTTTCTCTCACTCTTTGTGGTACTTGCTGGACCGTCGCAAGCTTTGACTGAGGCCCTCTTCTTATGATGGATTCCCCTTTGAAGAGCTTTAGCCTCGCTGAGCGTTTGTAGCTTCTTTCTGTTCGCACGACCCCCTTGTGACTTCTCTTTTCTCTGCAGGACCCCCTTTCCAATGTCTGTGGCCTGTCGGCGAGTCTTCGCGAAGGGCCCCCTCGACGGGCTTCTCCTTCGACCGCGGTGCGGAACTCTGGAGGTTTGAAAATTATCTGGCTTTGCAGCCGCTTTGCGCGTCGCGTCCTTTCTTCGTGCTTTCCCACAAGGGCTCTCTGGAGCCTTCCCCAAGTGGGCTTTTCCTAGCGGGCAGACTCTACCCCCAAAAAATCCCTTTTTCGGCGCGCATTTGCGTTGTGGCTTTGCGTGCGTTTGGAGAACTCGGGCTGTTCCTTTTAGCTCTCTTTCGTGGAATGGAATGTGCCTCTCAGGGACTTCCCACGCTTGAGCCCTCGAGATTCGGCTCCCCGGCTTCCCTCTTTGGTGCTTTTTTTCTAGTTCAGGGAGTCAACCGGCTGGCTCCCATAAAATCTTTTCGAAGGACCCTTAGGACGGCCTACACTGTTCTTTTGATCCCGACTCCGTAACGGTGCCCCCCCCCTTGAAACCGGATTTTTAAGCGAACTCCCATGGGCCGTAGCTATTGAGTGAGGACATATGGTTTTTTGCCTTGAATCTCCCTTCTGGAAAATTTCCCCTGGAATTTTTTTCCCTTGGTTTTTTTCTTTAGCGCGGCTTTGACCATCCGTGTTTTTTGCTGTGCCCTCTTTTCCTGGCAGATCTTTCCCCCCCTATGTTAAAATGAGCCTTTTTTTGATTTCCTTGAAATCCTCTCTGGGGTTCTTTTTCCCCTCAGTTGGGCATATACCGGTTTTCGCAACTCCGTCCCTTTCCCTCCCAACCAACGCTTTCCCCCCGATACTCCCCCTACACTCACGCTTTCGAGGGCAACGCGATTCCCCGAGAGCGTTTCTTCTCCCGGCTCGTCTTTTCTTTTGTAAATCCTTTTTAGTCTAGCTTTCTAATACTTTCTTTTCTTTCATGGGTGGTTTATCTCGTGCTCTCCGATTAAACTTTCTGCCATTATTTGGTCTCTCACCTAAGTAATTTATAGAGCAGGCGACTTTCTGGATTTTTCGCCCCCAATGCTAGTGCCCTTTTTCCCCTCCCTAAACCGTATCGGAGTTTCGTCACGCGTTCTCTCCGATTGTCTCTTCAAGGCTTTTCCGTCCTCCTTTGTCTCCGGACCTCAGCTCTGTCATCTTTTTCCCTCTTTTTTCCCTGTTCCGTGCGTGCTGTCCTTCTTTGGTTCTTTGCACTGGCCTTGGTTTTTCCTTCCTCCATTCACGCCGATTTGTTCAAAGTTTTTTCCTTCCTTGTCTTTTGTCACCTTTTCCTCTTAAAATCCTCCTTCGCCCCCTTTCCCCAAACCTTCTAGCTACTTGGCATTTGGGATGAGAGGAGATCGATTAGGTTCCCCCCTCCCCCCGCTACGATTTTCTGCGCACGTAGGCTTTTTTTTCAGCTCATGCTTGCACCGTCGCGTGACTTCCCCCACTGCTTTCTCTCCGATGACCTTTTCCCTGTCAGCTTTTAGCCCTCTCTTCGAGCTTCTTGCCGCTGAGAGTTTTAATGCGCCGCTTTTTTCCCCGAGAATTCGCCCCTCTCCCCCCGTGAACGAGTTTTGCCCGCGGCTTCTCTGTATCTCCTTCCTTGTTCTTCTACATAGACCCCAGCTGAAATCCGGCAAAAATTCTTTCACGGGTGATATTTTTCTCTCACATTCTCTGACAGACTGTATTCTTAGATCCCCCTTCCCTTCCTAGGCTTTTTCTAAGTCACTAAGTCTCCCAAGGGGCCAGCCCCCTTTCATATCTTCTCCGCTGCGCCCCTCCCCCTTCTGTCAAGCTTTCCCCCTCCTGCAGTACCTGTATCTCCATAACCTGCTTAGTCCCTCTAAGCGCTCGCGCAGGCCAGGAGCCCTCTCCCAAAACGAGACCCGATCTCCGACCCCTATCGGACATCGCATTTTGTCCCCACCCCCCCATTGAAACCGCCCTTTTTTCACATTTGTGATTCTTTCCGACGAACCCCATTAAGAGTTTTTTGCTACCGCCCGACCTCCTTCCCAATTTTTCCCCTAGCTCTGTCCAAAGTTTCGTCGCTGCTTTTATGCCTTAAAAAAAACCCAGTTAAAACTCTTTTCGTTGTCAGTTTTTTCCCTTCCCTTGATAATATTCCTTCCCCCCAAGTAGGTTTCTCGTCGGATCGATTCTCCACCCCTGAAGCTTCGAATAATGAGGCCAAGCCTCGAGTAGGTCTTCTTTCCAAGCTTTCCTTTCCAGGTATGGTCGAGAGTTTAGGCGCATTTCCTTTTTCCGTCCTCCTTTTCAGGCAGCGGTCTTTTCACCGTCCAACCCAGAATTTTTTCCAGTGAATTGGCCAAGGCCCCTTTTCGGCGAGCGCAAGTCCGTAGTTGCCGGGAGGGTTCCCCCTTCTTATTGTTTGATTCTGGATTGCCCCTTTTTTTCTATGGACGTCCCTCTTTGGCTGAGGGGGATTTCGGGTCTAAAACTCCCCCCTTTGTCTTCGTTCGCTTGTGAGATCTTCAACGCCAAAGTCTCCCCCAAAAGGTTCCCATTCACTTTTCTCAACTTCCCAAAGTCCGCTGTGCTCCCTTTCAATAGTTCAGACGTCATACATTGACTTTTTGGTCCAGTCAAGGGAAACTTCCCCCTTGTTTTTAATTCACTCTCAAGTCCTCTTCCAACGCCCTCCGAAACTTTTGCAACTCGTAATTGCTGTCAGTCCCCTTTACCTCCTCCTTTTACATTCGACCTTCTTAGCCTCGTAACGGTTTGGAGTTTCCGGGTTTTTCCCGGCAGTTCCTGCCCTGTGGAATTTTCTTAATTAACCTTCTCCAGTATAAATGTCCCATTTACCTATCTCAAGACCGATGCGCTTCTTTTCGTAGAGTCTTTGACTTTTCTTAATGTCTCCACGATTTGGTCTAGGTCCGCCTTCACATTCCAATATCCTCTGATCAGCTCTTTACTTTTTTCTCCTTGCCCCTTTTTCTGATCTTTTGTTCAAACTTGGAGTTGACGACTTTGCAGCGCAGGAACGCCTCTCGCTCCCAAGTCTTACGTTCTTAATCTCCCCTGCGTTCCGATACTTTGTTTCCCCTTTTCGCAGGCGTAAGGCCCTCAGTTCGCCTGAGTAGTTGTTTTTTCTCCTCTCCCGCTAGAAGTACCTTTCCTAACGGGGCCCTTTCGAACACCCCTCTTCCCCGCCCCCCCCCTCCCCTCCTTTTTCTTGCTCACTGCTGTTTCCGGTCCTCGATCTTGCGACGACATTGCCTCGCTTCAACGCCATCATCCTTCTGTCTTGCTTATTTTAGATGGTCAATTTTCCCTGCTGGAGAGCCCCCTCAGCTTTCGAGCCTGGTGTTCTTCAGTCTCCAGTTGCATTCCGCCCCCCACGGTATCCAGCTGCCTTTCCGTAAATCGCTACCGCCCAACCCTTCTTTCCAGCTTCCTGATTATCTTTCATCTCGCGAACTTCACAACCGCGCTTGAGACTCCCCCCGATCACCGACCTGCGTTTCATTCTTCAGGTATCCCTGAGGACTTTGATTTAACGGCGCTTTCTGCGTTTTTTTCATGAGTTCTACTACCATCTTTTTCCCTGATCATTGCCGCTAAATTCTGATGGGGAGCCCCGGGGAGTCTTTTTTCATTTCAAACTGAAGTCGTCCCCTGCTGTATTCACCTCCGGGTCTCCTTGATTTTACTCCTTGAGTTTTCTGTGAATCGAACCTCCCTCCTCCGGTGCCTGGCGTTGGTAGCGTTTTTCTTCATTTCCTGAGTGGATTTTTCCGTATCGTGGCTTTTCAAGGTTTTTTATCCAGCCTCCCAAAGATGTACGCGGGGATTCTCCGCCCTTCTTCAAACTTTTTTTCCCAATTTGCCTGGCCCCCCCCTTTTTTTTGAGTGATTGGGGGTTGCCTGCACTTGCGTTCTTTAAGCCGGTGAACCTCCGCAGAAGATAAAGACTTGGCGGCGTTTTTTCCGGCGTTGTTTCTTTTTCTTGGGGAGAAGATTTGCCTGAAGAGGATCCCGGGTGACTACATAGTCCCCCCCTCGTTCGCAGATCTATCCTTTTCAAGCTTTCCCTGAGTTTCCAGCGTTGAGATTGAGTTATAGACGTCTCACGGGAGCCCCCTTTCGGTGGTCCTTTGCAAGACCGTGTTTTTTTCCCTTCGGTCGATTCCTCCCTTTAACCAGGTAAACCGTGAAATTTTTTCCGGCATCCCACCCCCATGGGTTCCCTACCCGTATCTTTTTTGCCTAAACAATCGAATGTTTTTTCCCGCACATTAATGATGACCTTGGCCCCCATCTGCGGTCTCTCTAGTTTTACTTTGAGTTAATTACGTTTTTTCTTCCCTTCTTAGCGGGGCAGGCTTTCCGCCAATGAGCACAGGCCCCATTCTGTTGAATCCTCTTCTTTGTGTTGCATTTTTTTTGTTGAACTTTGTCGTTATTCTCCTCTTTCCAGTACTCCTCCCCACCGAAGACAAATTTTTGACTTTTGCTAATCCACTCACCCCTACGCCCTTCCCCTCCTTGGCACCCACGATTTTCCCAAATGCTTTCTCTTTCACTAGGAGTGGCATTCTTTTCGCTCGCATTCCGCTTTGCCCCTCCAATTTTCTCATAATTTTTTTTTTTTCGCGTGATCCTCCTCCCCCTTACCCTTGCCGGAAGGAGCTTTTTCATCAGTTCTACCTTGTATTTCTTTCTGCAACGCCACCGGTTTTTTTCCCAATTCCTTTCTCTTTCAGGAAATGTTGAACTCCAAGGTAAATGCTTCGCTGGGTTGGTCTCCCTCGCATGGCTTGCGAGCTTGAGAATTTTTACTCCTCCTGCCAACTTGCAGAGCTGCGCCCCTTCCTTCTGGAAGATCGTTTTGTTGTCCGGGAGGAGTGAGATTCCTCTTGCGCGCCGAGTCCTTTCTTGGTTCAGTCGCTTTTCCCTCACCGCTTTAACGTTATGGGTCAATGTTTTTTCTAAAAGTGTTCAAGCTTTCTTGCGACTCCCCACAAGTTCAAGGGCGTTTCAGATCTTGGTCCCCCCCTGAGCATCTTTAATACGATTTGATACCCTCCTCTGTTGTAGGCTTTTTTCCCCCCACGTACGCCTTGTTACTGATGGGGGCACCTGCTGGAACGACTTTGTTCGGAAATTTTCACCCTTTCTTCTTTTCAAGTAGTGCATCTTTTTTGCTTTTCCGCCTTGTTCCTCCGCCGTAATTTCATGACTAGGGATCGACGTGACCGTCTTCTCAGAAGGGCCCCCGTGGGTCATTTTCAAGGTGTGTTGTTTCTTCAAGTGTTTTCCCCATGATGGCCTACTTGCCCGCGATCGCATTCTCTCCCCTCCTTACTCAGTCTCCCCTTCTCCCGATCTCCCGCTGAAGCTGACGGGCGCCCTTAGAGCGGTTGGCCACCCAGTAGTCTCGTTAGTGGACACCCCAATTTTCTTTCCTTTAGCTGTTTTTTTCACGTCCCTTTTCATTTTACATACTTTCCTCAAAGCGAGCGACCGCCCCGGCGCTCTATTTCCAAGATCAACGTCTCTAGATCGGAAATTTCCCAAGCCGTCAGTCCACTTCACCAACGCGTGTCCGGCGTGATTTCCATCAAGATCCCTCGCGGAGCAACTCGTCGGGCCCCGTCACCTTTGACGACTGGAAAAGGCCATTTGGACTTTGTTTTCCGAGAACCCGAGGTCCCGGCTCTTCGCCGTGCCGACATTACCCCCCTGCTTGCATTCGCTTCCAAAGCCCTTTTCTTGCATCCCTTCCCTTCCCTTCATGGCTTCCCTTTTCTCTCTCGACGTCGTTGGCCGCTCCTCCTCCCCGTCCTTTCCCTTTTCTGGTTTTTTTTTCGCATTTCGTTTTGCTTTTTTCCTTCCTAAGCAGGGCCCTCTCGACAAAATTTTTCCCCGGAAATTTATTGGATTCCCTGGCGTCTTTTTCCTCCTCGCTTTTGGGGGGGTTTTTTGGGTCGGGGTTGGGGGGTTTTTTTTTTTGGGGGTTTTTGTTGTTTTTTTTTTTTTCTTTCCGAGTCGAGCGGATTTTTTCCTTGACTTAAGAGGTCTGGGGAGGTTTTATTAGAGGATCGTCAAAGCTTTCTCTTTTCTATAATTTTCATGTTGATTTTTTGAACCTCTGAGCTTCCGAAGTGAATGTGCCAAACAGCAGCTCATTTCCCAATGAATTCTCACTTATGCCCCTCCCGCCCCGGCTCGCCTCCCCTCCTAGATTTTTTTCCCTAAGCTTCCCAACAATTCTCTAGGGGGGGTGCTTCATTTGAGTCCCTTAAAAATGAATGGGACCGGGTGGGACTTGGTTTTTTTGTTTCTGTACCATCATGTGTGACGGGTTTTTTTTTCCCGTTCGTCGGACGGGATTGCCCCACCCGGGTCTCCCCCCCTTTCGATCCCTCTGGCCCCTGCGAAAGCGAATCTTCTTATTTGGTACTATGACTCCCGCATTTTTTTCTATTTAGCATTGAGCCTATTCACCCCAATAATCACAGAGCCCCCTTTCCGCCTCTGGGCCCATTCTTTTACTTTCTATTTGAACGCTCGTTCAAACTATGTAATTCTTTTGCCGCTTTCCCGCGAGATCCCGCAGACGATTTCCTTTAACCTCTCCCCCTCCTCTTACCCAGAATTATTTCTTCTTCCCGTCAGAATTAGCCTCTTTTTTTTCCCCCTCTAGTATAGATTAATACCTCATAATGAATGATCAGCATTCCTCTAGGAAAAGAGACTCTCCCCTTTAGATAGTTTTTCTCCCCCTTCTCTGATTCGAGTCCCAGAGTCCGCTTCACACCTATTCTAGCTCCTTTTTAGTGATGAAAGCCATGGTCTCCCATTCTGCTGGTTAATCCGGCATCCTTTGTAGTCCAGCGGGTCTAGCCCACAAGGACTTCCCCCTCTTTCCCCCCTTCGGAACTGGAAGATAGCCCGAGTCTTTCCCGAGCGGTTGGTGATTATTTGGATTCGTCACCCCTCCATCAGACTTTTTTTGTGAGATTTTATCTCCCCCCTCCCCGATCACAAATATTGGTTCTGCTCGTATCTTTTCCCTCTTATGGTTTCTTTTGATTTTTCTCAGGCCGGGCTGTTTTTGCGAGAATCTCCCGTAGCCTGATCTGATCAATTATGGGCGAGAATAGAATACATTCCCATGATTCTCTTCCTTTTTTCAGTATTCGCTGAAGGTCTCGATTATGTTTTCCCTGAAGGATTTGCCTCCGAGGTTCTAGTCCCCTTCGAGAAGTCGTGCCCCTCCAGTAGATCTGGTTTTTCCCCAAGCGTGGATCTTTCCCTTTTTTTCACCAGACTGGACTTTGGATCGCCGGCACTTTTTAAATCTTTTCTTACTTTCATGTCGGAAGTAGGCTCCACTTCAGGCTTCGTTTTACGTTGGCGCGACGGCGTCTTCTTTTTTGTTTCCTTTCTAACCTCTTTGTTAAGTTGGTGACTTTGAAGTAAGTCCCAGATTATAGTTCTCTGAGCGTCGTTTGCTTTAGTTCTTTTGGATTTCGGGGTGTTCTTGAATACGCGCCCCAGCGGCCTCCGATTCCATTGTTCTCTTTCATAACAGATCCCAATTTCCTTCTCATTAGGCGATTTGCCAGGCGCGTGACCGAGCTCTCTCTTTTTCCTTCCTCAAGGGATCCATAAGTTTGTTTGCAAGACCCCCCCAGGGCTTTGGCAGGTCCTTTAAGTTGACGAACCTCCCCCACTTGGAGAAGCCTTTCCTCGTGGTTTTTCCCCTTTAGCTATTATATTTCTTTACCCCGGCGGTCGGGTTTTCCCGCGAGCTATTTCCAGTTAGTTGAAGCTTTTTCAGATGTCTTTTCTGATTTCACCCCCGCCCTCGAGTTTTCCATGTTCTCTATGTAGGTCAGGGTTACCTCTAGCTTTTCAATCTCCAGAACCCTCCTCCCACTTTTCGTTTTTTTTCTGTCAGGAGAATTGGGGGTATTCTATGGCTTTTTTTTTTTTTTTTTTTTTTTCCCCGAGAGTCCCCCGAGTCCTTTCGTACACTTTTCTTTCGGCTCTCTTTCTTCGACTTATTCCTACATCTCAATGTTGTCGCTATTCTTTTGGCCACTCCCCTAGATTTTTCCTTCTCCGCCAGGTTTTTCCCCTGAAGCTTTTCTGGATTCGTTGCGAGCTAGAACTTTGAATCGGCGTTTTGCGGCTTCCAGATTCCCACTCCCTCTCTTTTTGGGCTTAAATCTTTCCGGAGTCGTTTTTTTTTTCGATTGCCGAGATGTAACTCTCCCTTTACACCTTCCTGTTTTTTGTAGTTCTTTTTCGATATTGTTCTCCCGCAGCGCTCGAGAAATCACGCTAGGTTTTTGAGGGACTGGTTTTCTTCTGAACTCCTTATCGATATTTTTTATCGCCGCATTCTAGCTGACTTGTTCTCCCTCCCGATAGCTTTGGAACCCTACGTTAGGTCTTTTTTTCTAAGTCCTTTTTTTTTCCTCTTCCCATTAATGTGAACGAGATGAGTCGTTTTTGTTCAAGCTTCTCCCGAGCCTTTCCAGCGACTTTTTCCTGGTTCTTAGCTTTTATTTCTTTCTTCGATCAAGTATCGACAACCTACCCCTTTTTTGACGCGTTTCTTTTTTAGATTCCTCCTTGTGAGAGTATACATCCCCCCAGTATTCCCTCTTTTCCTACTTTCACGGGTCGTTTGACTAATCCCCCCTCTCACTTCCTCGCGGGCCTCTGAGATAAAGCCCAAGGCCCTTCTTGGTCTTGACTCTTTCCCCACACATTAAGTCAAGGTTCCTGCGCCACTCCCTGCTGACTTCCCATTTTCCAGAGTTTTTCCTTCTACTGCGTTTTCATTCTTTCCTCATTCGTTACCTCTCGACTCAGCCGCGCATCCCCTCCAGATCTCTGATCCTACTATAGTCCTGCACCTTTCCCCACCGCATTTTCCTTTAAAACCGCCTCCCTCCCGTCCTCCCTCCTTTTCACAAGCTCAGAAGACGTCAACACGCTGCGCTCCCGATAAACTTTTCGTCCAACAACGACCCCAGTCTACCTCTACTTAAAACGTTCGCACCTCTTGGGCTCCCCCCCCCGCTTCATGAACACTCATTCTTTCACAGGCTTTTTTTTCGATGAAGGCTTGGAGCCTTTAATTCGTCGAGCATCCATCTCTCCTTTTCTTCTCAACAAATTCGGACTCCTCCCAGTAGACTGTTATTTTCTCCCACTCCGATTTTTGTTGCTTCCGATTGTTTTCCTTGACTTATGATGCCCCTGAGTTCGCGGTTTCCTCAGACTATTCCGAACGCGCATTCCACTCCAAGGAACCCCCTGAATTCCCTCAGGTTTGCGACCCTCCCTTTTCCTATCCCTCTTCTAGTATTCCCTTTGTTTGTCTTTATTGACTTTTTTTTTTGCGATCAAGACCACGGGGCACACATCTCCCTGTTTCTTGGCCCGGACGTGATCCCCTTTTCTATGCCAAACCTCAACTTTTTTCCTTCTGCCCCCCCCGCCTTCCACAATCTTTCATCTTTATTTGCAGTGCCCCCGCAGTGAATCCTACGAGCTTACCTCTCTCCCCCGACAGCCCGCCGGTTGCCTTTTTTCTTTGTGACATTTTTTTGAATCCCTTATTTCAAGATTCCCCCCACGCCTTGACGGTCGCCTTTCTGCAGTTTTCCCCCCAGAACCTTGGGTCCGTTATCGTTTTAAGGGGACCCCAACTGAACCTCACGCAGCATTCGGCTTTTTTTGACTCCTTCTACCTGCGTTCCTTTTCCTTACTTTATGATACTTTTGTTTGAGTTTCACGCTCCCTTCGAAACACGCCCTCCAGCTCCTAAAAGTTCTTGATAGTAGGTCCGCGTTCCTTTGTACCCCCTCTTTTCGGAAATGCCTTTTGCAGCCCCAAGAACCTCATTTTTTCGCGATATTTCTTTTTACAAGCCCGCTTTTTCGGTCCTTCAGGAGTTCTTAGAGCCATGCGTGTTCCTCCCATCGAGTTCCCTCGATTTTCAAATTTGCCCCACTCTTAAAGCCTGATCCTTCAGCTCTCCTCCCGCGCAGGTCCCAATTTCAGGACGTCGACGCCCGTTGAAGTAGATGCTGAGATGACTTGTTTCCGTGCTTCCAGGCTGTGAAACCCGTTCTAAGTATCTTATTTGACCAGCAAGATGAAACCCCCTTCCGAATTCCCCCAGCTTTTCGCTCCCTCTAAGCCTCCAAGCGCAATCCCCCTTTTTTGTGATTTTTCTTTTTTTATTTTTTTT